>Ga0209254_10004908_pt1 | contig 12286 bp, 8 predicted proteins | sample FrelakmetDIP11DI_FD_187148 | JGI IMG/M metagenome (GOLD analysis project Ga0209254, IMG submission 187148) | Freshwater lake sediment microbial communities from the University of Notre Dame, USA, for methane emissions studies - DIP11 DI (SPAdes)... | ecosystem: Environmental > Aquatic >...
AAAGCCCTCGGCACTCTTTGCAATGACCGGCAGCAGCAGCGCGGGATTCCTTCTATACAGGACGGTTCTTCTATCCGCTCCTGCCTGGATGATGTTGTCTCCTCTCGGGAATCCAGGAAAATGGGCAACCCGTAAGTCTTAAGGGTTATGACGGGGACAATGCACGCAGAGCACGTCACGAACTGTCGCAGGATTGACCGTTACCGGGAAGTACTCAAACACATACCGCCCCCCGGTTGCGGTTGTCACACTTCTCTTCTTGGTGCAGCAAATCACGGGGCCATTGCCGGAAGACCACCACAAGAGATATTCGAAGACATTCGACAAAATATCCCGCCAGGATCACGGCGAATCTCCGACCGGGAGATACGGCAAGCCATAAACAAGGCTCTCGCCGACCACAATGGGGGAATCTTCACGCCAGGACCAAGACCGGTGCAGGCTGTCCAGGACGGCAAGGCTGTACTGCAACAAATTATCAACCAGGGGCGGTATTCTGATGAGGCCGATGTATGGGAGGCATCACCAATTCGCTTACTGGACGAGGCGGATCACGATCCTATTCTCTTTCTCTCGATCCTCTATGAGCCAAAAGACCTTATCTGGATTGGCCGCCGTCACCAGGCCGGTATCATTGGCGATACGGTCCGAACCCGTGATGAATGGATCATCCATTATAAAAACGGTGGAACAAGCAGCCCCCATATCATCCTCAACCCTTTAAGCGGCCGAGCAGCTCCAACGAAGAACAAAGACGGAACTACCCTGCGGGGCGATTCAAGCGTTCTATCCTACCGGTATTGTCTGGCTGAATTTGATACCTTATCCCGCGAAGACCAAATCCGTTTCTGGAGCGCTGCTCAATTACCCATTGTCGCCTTGATTGATAGCGGCGGGAAATCCATACACGCCTGGTTAAGGATTGCAAAACTGGCCGCTGTCAAGACCGCTGAGGATTGGCAGACACACATCCATGGCCGCTTATACGGCCGTCTTTTGACTCCGATAGGCGTTGACGGGTCGTGCAGCAATCCGGCGCGTCTGTCACGACTGCCGGGCCACTTCAGAGAAGAAAAAGGGGCATGGCAGAGGCTGTTGTGGCTGGCACCCGAAGGAAGGCACCTACGATGATACAGGACTTTGAACAACAGGTAAAAGCTACCGAATTGCCGCAGCCCGTCAATGCTTCCCTGTGGCTTGCCACCGAACCACCGGCTCCGGATCAGATCATCGAGAACATCGTTGATGTCAAGGATAAACTGGCCATCATCGGATCGTCGAAGTTGCGGAAGACTTTTTTCCTGTTGCAGTTACTCCTCTGTGTATCAGCCGGGCGGAGGTTTCTATCCTGGACCATCCCCAGGCCACGGAGGGTATTCCATGTTCAGTATGAGATCCAGGGCCATCATTACCACCGGCGGCTCAGAAATATGGCAAAGGCATTAAACATCATACCGGCTGACCTGGCAGACCGTTTTCAGATTCTCAATGCGAGAGGGCTGGGGCTCTCGGGGCTGGAGGGAACAGAAAAAATAGCGCAGATAGCAAAAGCCTACAAACCCGAAATCATCTCATTTGACCCCTTGTATAAAGTCGCAGCAGGAGCCGAGAATGACGCACGGGATACAAAAATTATTCTCGATGCTTTCGATAAAATGGCAGAAGAAACCGGGGCCGCCATATTTTACATTCACCACGATGCCAAGGGCTTTTCCGGCGACCGGGATATACGCGACAGGGGTGCAGGTTCAAATGTTTTAGGGCGTGATTACGATGCGTGCATCACCCTGACGCCCCACGTCACCGAACCCACCGCGGCGGTTGTTGAGACCCTGTTGCGGAATTACCGGCCCCAAGAACCGTCTGTCGCTCTCTGGGCTGAAGATGATGAGACCGGCGGGTACTGCTTTGAACTGGCAATTGGCATAGCTCCCACAAAGAAGACTTCTGCAAATGGCAGGACACAAAACCTGCCTGCCCTTGATACCTACCTGCCGGCAGCCCTTGAGATTCTCAAGGAAAAACCGCTGCCCGTCGGAATATTTTTAAATCTATTCAGAACGAAAACCGGGACCACGTACGACCGGACAAAGGCATTTAAGAACTGGGCGATAAGCGACCCGCTTTGTTATCTCGACACCATCGAAAAAAGAAGCCGGGGTGTTTACGAAAAACTGATCGGGATACCGGAACAGATTCACCGGCTGAAAACAGAAAGAGGTTCAACATGAATAGGGTGAATAGGACAACAAATCAACAGCCTACCTATCCTTTTCCTTTATCTTTAGGAATGGGTATATACGCTTCTTATAGCGTATACCACACCCTAAAGATTGATGGGGGCTATACAGGGGGAATAGGAAAATGAACATTCAACTCTCACATTCCATTACCATCATTGAGCCACCGGAATCCTTGACCAGAGAAATCCGCGGTATTTTCACCATCGAAAATCCTGTATGGTTGGGTAACGACAGAATGGGGCATTGGAATGGCAGGACGAATCGCTGGTTGCACTACTATGAGATCTGTGGCGACACCGTGACCATCCCCCGGGGCTCCCTGGGGCTGATACGGTGGTTGTGTAAAGCATTGCATATCCCCTGTGAGGTTGCGGATGATCGCCGGGCATTGCCACCCGTTGATTTCACCTTGAACGGTATACTCAAAGGGTACCAGGAACAGGCAGTCAGGAACACCGTATCGCATGATTTTACCGTATTGCAGGCGCCCACGGGCAGCGGCAAGACCGTCATGGCATTATCTGTCATTGCCGAGAGAAAGCAGCCTGCCCTGATCATTGTCCACAGCAAGGAACTCTTAAACCAGTGGATTGACAGGATCGTAGCCTTTTTGGGCATCCCACGGGATGAGATAGGCGTCATAGGTGCAGGCAAGAAAAGGCTCGGCGACAAGATCACCGTCGGTATCATCAATTCTATTTATTCAATCGCCAGAAACATACGGCAGCACTTCGGGCATATCATCGTCGATGAGTGCCACCGGACACCGTCAAGGACCTTTACCTCCGCTGTCAGTACGTTCGATAGCAAATATATGCTTGGGTTATCGGCAACTCCCTATCGCCGGGATGGGCTGACAAAACTCATCGGCTGGTACATGGGCCGCAAAGTCGAGGAAAAACAAGCCAACCTTACCGAACAGGACATCGTCTTCAACGTCGAGGTCATTACCCGGGAAACCGATTTTACATCCTCGTGCGATCCTTCTGAGGAATATTCGCAGATGTTATCGGAATTGACCGGGGACGAGGACCGCAACCGCCTCATCGTCAATGATGTTGCAAAAGAAGCAAGCAACGGTGGTGGTGTCTGCCTTGTCCTGTCAGACAGGAAGTCTCACTGTGAGGCTATAAGCTCCATGCTCAGCAATACTGGAGTAGCGGCGGATGTCTTGACTGGCGACACGAGAGATAATGAACGTGAGGCCATTGTAGGTCGTCTCAACAGCGGTAATGTCAAGGTTCTGGTTGCAACGGGACAGTTGATAGGAGAGGGTTTTGACTGTCGTGTCCTGTCAACGCTCTTTCTTGCAACGCCTATCAAGTTTTCCGGGCGCCTGATCCAGTATTTAGGACGCATCTTGAGACCGGCTCCGGGGAAGGATACGGCACGCGTATACGACTTTGTTGACGTGAACATCGGTGTATTGCGGGCATCGGCGAATCAAAGACAACGAGTTTACCAGCTTTATCAAAATTACCGTGGAATTTACCAAACGCCAGAACCTTGGGAGGTAACCATACATGCCAGACCGTATAGCCATCATCGAGAAGTTTTTTAAACCGGAGGTGAAACATGATTCAAAACCGTAAAGATTCGTTGATTTCCGTAAAACAGGCAAAAACTATTCCGCATATCCTAAGAGCTAAAAATGTCGAGGCAGGTTGCCTGGACGCGGGAATATCCAAAACGCTCTTCTACCAGTGGCTGAAGGAACCGGAGTTTGCCCGGGAATATGAGCGCCAGCGGGATGCCCTCATCGATGAAGCCATGGAAAGCCTGAAGGCAAGCGTGGGTAAGGCCGTGGATACCCTCACCGGGTTGCTCGACAGCAGTAGCGAGTCCATGCGCCGTTCCGTGTCCAACGACATCCTCAACCATATTATGAAGATGAAAGAACTACAGGACATCGAGGCGAGGCTGAGATCTGTTGAAAAAGTTGTCCTTGAACGTAAAACGTTATAGATAAGGAGGTCACCTATGAATATCAAAAACAGAATTACAAAGTTGGAAATGGGAGCGCATACAACGAACAGCATCATCTTTATTGATGCAAGGAGTTCCAAAGATTTTAGGGCGCAGATACGTTCACTCATTGAAAACGGGCTTGATCCAGCGGGAAAGAAATTCGTCTATGTGGAAGACCCCCTTCAAGGGTTATACAACCAAATTAAAGGCGTCAGTGGTGGACTGGTGCGAGACGGTAATACTTTAGTCAACCAAAGTATAATAGCGCCACATGTGGATTATCCTTCCCAATCCACTCTTTAACGGGGTTTCAGATGAAATAATCATGTGGTTTGTTGGGTATGAAATCAAGAGTAAGAAAAAAGGGGTTACTTTTTATCGTAACCCCCTGATTTCCTTAATTGCGGGGTCTGGATTTGAACCAGAGACCTTCGGGTTATGAGCCCGACGAGCTACCGTACTGCTCCACCCCGCATCAATACATTATAGGAAAAAGGGCGGGAAGTCAAGGGTTTTAACGGCAGCTCATAGTAAGGGGCGCAGTGCAGGCGAGGGGCTATGGGCCATAAGGAAAATTACACAGCGCATGGCGCAGAAGCAAAGTCATAGCTTGTAGCTGATAGCAGAAGAAACAGTTGAGTGGGTGAGCCGTTGAGTGTTTGAACAGCGCAAAAACAAGATGCATAGATCGCTGCGAGTTGCAGGTTAGGGGATAACAGCAAGGGCAAGAGTTTATGAAATCCTTTGCATATCATAACAAACAGTATTACAATTTATTCATAAAATTGACAATTTACATAGACTCATCTGTTATTGGTGGATGTTTCGATGACGAATTCAGGGAAATCTCAAATCAACTCCTTGCTATATTCATGCATGGACAGATGCTGGCAATGGTCTCAGAACTTACCATGGTGGAGATACGGAGCGCGCCCAAAAATGTTCAGGCAGCATTAAGGAGTATCCCAGAAGCAAACTTGGTACGAGTTGAATTGACACAGGAGGCTTTACGTCTTGCAGAGTTCATATCTGAGGGAGTGATACACTCTGCTAATCTCTTGGATGCGGAACACATTGCAATTGCAACCCTTAACAGGGCTGACGTTCTAGTAAGCTGGAATATCAAGCATATTGTTAATTTGCGAAGAATTCACGGATACAATTCTGTAAATCTTCGACACGGTTATCCTTTACTGGAAATAAGGAGCCCTAAGGAGGTGGTTGAGTATGACGAATCGGAAACGATTTGATGCAGTAAAAATGATGCGATCAATTAGGGACGGGTTGAGCAAAGAATTGATTAATATGGATTATACAGAACAAAAAAACTACATCGTGCAAGCCTTGAAAAGAAAACCTCTGAAACATAAAGCAAAACGGAATGAACACGTTGCCTGACCTGCAGACCTTGTCAGTTGGAGCATAAAGCAGTCTCACCTCCTGTTTATCCTGCATGTTGCAGGAGAGTGAGCAAGAGACAAATCAGGTTATTACACATGTGCTATGCCATCTTACATCATCTGCCAGGGTTTATGATCCAAAAGACTCGATGACTCAATAGATTCAATAACTCTATAAACTCAACGACTCAAGTAACCCTATTAACGTTGCTACTCTCCCACATTTCCCGTTGAAACCTTGACGCCAAATTTCATCGCCTCCGGGAAAGCCACGAACCCATCTGACAGGAGCGTTCCATCGCCCCTGAAAACACGGACCCAAGATTCATGGAATGGGGAGGGACCAGCACCGGTGATGATTTCAGCTACGCCATCTCCGTCTAAGTCGCGGGCCGCCACATTGACACCAAAACGATAATCATTGGATGGGTAAGCCTCAAAGCGTGTGCCCGTGAAAGTTCCGTCACCCTTGTAAACCGCCACAACCGCTTTTTGGAGGGGACCGGGACCAGCGCCAGCAATGATCTCAGCAATTCCATCGCCATCAACATCCCCGGCAGCCACGTTCACCCCAAGCAAATAAGGATACCAATCGCCGAAATTCACGATAAAGTCGGACAGTGTCGGGGCTATGCTCCAGTTCCCTATGCCACCGCTCGTGTCTATTTTAAATACTTTTACCCTGGCTGGATTAATGGGACTTGGACCAGCTCCGGCAATAATCTCGAGTACCCCGTCTCCATCCACATCACCGAGGGCCAATTTTACACCCAGTTTGTATAGATTGGGAAAGGCTACGAAGTCGATTCCGGTATCAACAAATCTTTGCCCATCAAATGAGAGCACCTTGATTCGTGCTGAGTTTCTCAATCCTGGACCAGCGCCAACTACTATCTCCTCCCTCCAGTCGCCATCAATGTCTCCAATAGCAAGGGTTGCTCCGGCTTTTGTAGTAAAGACAGCCTGCTCTAGAAGCAGAGCGCCATTTTTCCTGAACACTTTTATCCGGCCGTCTGCCGTAGGGTCAGGACCAGGCGCCACAATGATCTCATCCTCGCCATCACCATCGATATCTCCCATGACGGCATTTGCGCCGAACCTTGTGTTGAAGGCCGTAAACTCCATCTGCTCGACAAAGTTCCTGCTCATGAGGGTAACCAGAGCGCGGTTGTCGTACCCGGGACCTGGTGTAATGATGAAACCAGGGGCGATGCCCGCATTTTCTGCCACGACAACAGGCAGATTGACATCCTTCGTGATGATCCCGTCGTTCCCGGAAATCTTTATGGTATAGGTTCCGGGTAGCGAATACTTCGAACTCTGGACCCGCACAACAGTTTCTCCTCCCGGGACGGCCAGATTCGGATTCGCCAAGGTTACGATAAGGCCACCTATTCCGCCAGTTGCATCGGACAAAACAAGGTTTCCCGTGTAATCGTTCATGGATGCAGCCCTGACCGTAAAATCCGCGGTCTCCTGCTGTGCAATTGGGATGCTTTCCGGTTCGGCCTGGAGGGTGAAACCACTGACTTCAAGCGTGACAGGTGTTATCTGGAGTTTCCTCTCCCCTCCTATAAATGCCTCTCCCGTTATATTGATTGGATATGTGCCTGGGGGAATTGTAGCCGTCGTATTGATCGAGAGGCTGGAAATACCTGGGGGGTTTACTGTGGTTGGACTGAAGTTTGTGGTTACACCAGCCAATAGCCCATCTGTACCAAGAGTTACACTTCCTGTCGAGCCAACCGACGCATCAACTGAGACCGTGAAGAGACCAGTCGCGCCCTGCTTGATCCGGAGAGAGGCCGGTTCAACCCTTAGGCCAAATCCGGAGCCTGCTGTAATGTTAACGGTCTTTGTCTTTTCTGCGAGAAGGACCGTCCCTGATGAAATTTCCTGGCGGATGGTATATCTGCCTTCGGTAGTGACGCTACCAGTGTTCCAGGTGACACTCGTGAGCGCACTCTGGGAAGGAGGCAGGCTGAGGGCGCTGCTCTGCCGGAAAATATCCGTGCCTGCTGAATCCCGAACGATGGTGGTGCAGGTGAGGTTTGGATAGCTCGTTCCTGCCGTGAGGTTGATGGCTGTGGCATTGATTGTGATCTGTTCGCCCGTGCGGTAACTCTCCCTTTCCGTCTCTGTAATGAGGGCAATGTTGGGTACAACGATTCGACGGGTCGCACGGTTATTTTCCTTTGTGAACTCGGTGAGTGAGCTGCCGGGATAAAGCATTGCAACAAGTGTGTGCTCTCCTGCCTTGCCGAGGACATTCCATACATATTCATAGGATTGGCTAGCCCCAGCGGCGAGTTCTCCCACAGTGAAAGTTGCGAGAAGGTTGCTGCCATTGTGAAGCGTCATAGAGGTTGGTGCTGCAGCTGTTTTTCCACGATTTCCAGCAGTTGCAATGAGCTTGAGCGTTCCGTCTTTCCCGATTGCCGTCCCTGAACCCCATACATCAGCGGTGAGGTCAGGCAAGTTCGTTCCGTAGAGAAATTTCGTCTCTTTCTTGCTTGAAAGTCCTCCGGCAGCAAGGATTCCTTCCAGAGTGTGCATTCCAGGACCTGGCGCAGGAAGTTGAATTGTCATCGGTGTGAATCCATTGAGGCTGATAGATTCGGAATGGACTGGGGCTCCATTAACATTAAGGGTAAGCGTCGCATCAGTCGTTCCATAGATATTGAGCCTCACGGCGACGGCCTCCGAACCAAGGGGGTAATCGTTGCGGTCAGTTCCTATCCCAAGGATCACCCCATCCCCAGCATCAAAGGATACATTACCCGCAGAGAGGAGGAGTTGATCCGAATAGATGCCGTATACAACCTTGTGGATACCGCTTGAGGTTATAGTCGTGGGGAAATCTGAAGAGAGCGTTACCTGTTCTGCTCGTGTGAGTGATAGTGGGCGCTCTCCAATTAGGGTTGAATTCTTTTCCGGATCAACGCTCCACACCTTCAGTGTTGCAGGTATGTCTATATTGCTTTCAATCCTCATGGACAGCCGGAGAGTATCGCCTGGCAGGTATTTGCCCTTGTCGAGAACTGCTTCCTTTACCTTCACGGAAATGCCCGCTATGTCAAAGGGCTTGCTGGCTGTTACCGTTTCGCCTGAGGCAGTTGCAAGTCGGGCCTCGATGAAGTATGTCCCCGCAGTCGCAACAGTCGGAAGGACGAATCCCTTCGTTGTGGAACCGCCGAAGGAAAATGTCTCTTCATACGGGCCTGGTGCAGACAGGGTCATAGTGCCGGTCCCAGTCCCCGCTATAGTTGCGGTCACCGTCTCTCCCTTGTTGTAGACCTGCTTGTCTGTGGTGATGTTGAAAGCGTCACCGGTTCTATAGATGTAGAGCGAATTGAGATGAATGGACCTTCCCCCTTCATCATAAATACCATAAAAAAGCTTCTCGCCTGTGATTGCAGTAAGTGGAATGTTGAAGGAGAGATTCTGGCTGCCCGCAAGCACAAAACTTTGTTTACCATCGTAATCCCCATAGTTAGCCCTGGCAAAGAGATTGCGAGATCCTCCCCCTCCCTGCTGATTGACAACGAGATTCAGATATACCGTCTCGCCGTCGCGGTAATGCTCCTTATTGAGGGAGGCGGTCACACCGATATTGATCCCTGCCACATGATACTTGATCTGGCCTTTTGCGATTGATGTGCCGGAGCTTCTCAACTCATACTCTGCAAAATAGTCTTTTTCTTCAAGATCGGACGGAATCGGAAAGGCAAATTGAACATCCCTCTCCTCGCCTGGGTTGATCAATTCCCTTCGGGTAAGGTTGATAAAGTCCCCGGATTTCAGGGTGAGTTCTGCCGAGATTTCCCTTCCTCCTGTGTTGGCCACCTTGAAGAGGAACGTCGCATCCACCCCCGCATTGACGGTCTGGGGCGAAGGCATCTGGCTGATACGGATATTACCCCCAGTGATGGTGCGGGGCATGCTTTGAGAGGCAAGCTCCTGTCCACCGTTATTGAGGAGGACTACCTTAACCGTGTAGGCTCCGGGCGGAAGTGCGGCGGGAGAAAAAGAAAAGCTGATCGGGACAGGGGTTGGGGTCTGAGAGACAGGGATGCTCACTGCCTGATTCGCATGCCATGCCAGGGCCCCCTGGCTATTTAGGAAAGACATCTGAACGGTTCCTTCGATATCAGCGGCCCCCGTGTTCTCAAACTGCATAGAAACGGGGATCAACCCGCCCGTTGGGGTGCCTATGACGATAGGGGTCATGGTTACCTTCAACTCCTTCCGCACAGAGAAGGATGCCCGTGTGCTTGCAGGCGGCTCCTGACTCGTTAAGGTTAATGTATAATCACCTTCGGAGAGGTCAAAGAGAAGGTTATCAAAAATTCTTTGGCCCTGAGGTATGAAATAGGTCCTCTGGGATATCAACCCTGATGGTTCAAGCAGTATACCCACTGATAAGCTTGTATCCAGACTCCCGTCATTACCAACCGATATGGGAACAACTATTGTGCCTTCCGGATACATTGCTGGTGCTTGAATGGTAAGGGTAGAAGCAAGACCGTAATGGACGGTTTTGGCAATCGTCTGATTTACATCTCCTGAAAGAACGAACGTATACGTCGTATCTTCAGTTATCTGCTGGTTCGGATAAGTCAATGCGTGAGAGGTCCCCACGGTAATAGCCAAGACCTGAGAGCCAAAAGGTGACGTCAACGTGACGGTAACATCTCTCTTTCCTTCATTCTTAATTTCAAGAGAGATGGCGAAGTTGTTTGCCCCAACCGTATCAGGAGACATAAGATTAATGGAAACATTCGGTGTAGCCACCTCGTACCGGTCATTCCCTTCGAATACAGTCGTATTCGCGTAGTTAAGTGTACCTATGAGCATATAGATTCCATCGGACCCTGCCTGGGTGGTCACGGTAAAGGGATAGGTGCTATTCGCCCCAAGATCGAAGGTTACCTTATACAGGGATTGGCTCTCGCCGGTCCCCTGTTGGTTCACTGCAACTGCCAACCCCTGGGCAGCCACAGAGGTGAGGTTTTGCGCCTCGCCCCGGATCGTAACCACCTCACCAGGCGTGTAAACTGCCTTGTCTGTGAAAAACCTGAGGATTACGCTTCCCTTGGTTATATAGAATGGATATTCAGATTGAGCTATCTTCTGGCCCAAGCCATTGGTAAGGGTGGCATGAAGAAAATACTTTCCTGGTTCCTCTAATGTTCCAATTGAAGTAATTTCTTGTCTTGACTCTTGTGGATTGAGTGTGAGAGGTATGTTTCTTTCAAAGACAGTTTTTGATCCCCCTGGTTGATATTTGAAGATTCGGGATACGTTTGTGTCAGCACAGAATATCGCTCCATTTGCGCCCACGGTTAAGCCAGTACATTCCCCTAGCCCCTCCCACTGCTCAATGTAATAACCGTTTGAGTCAAACTTAAAGATAAATGTTCCATCAGAAAGATATACAAAGCCTTGCTCGTCTGCTGCGATTCCCCCAGAATAACCCGTCGACCACCACTCCCATTCATGAAGATAGTCGCCATTTGCATTAAATTTCTGGATGCGCTTTGACCAGCCCGATCGGTAGACGTAGTCCAAAACATAAACCGACTCGCCTAAGCCCACAGCTATTCCTTCTGGCATGCCTGTCGACCATTTGGTGATGAATATACCATTGGAATTGAATTTTTGAATACGGTTATTGACACGATCTGCCACATAGACCTCACCTTGGCTGTTCACTGCTATTCCATCAGGGTAAGAAAATTTACCGTCTTCCGAGCCCTCACCGCCCCAGGTCATTACGAACCTGCCTTCATTGTCGAATTTCTGCACGCGATGGTTGTAGTAGTCCGCAATAAAAACTGAGCCTTCTGGGTTGACGGCTACACCGACAGGGCGAAAAAATTCACCATTACCAGATCCTTCAGATCCCCAGGATGCGATAAAATCTCCACTATAAGAGAATTTCTGGATACGATGATTATCAGAATCAGCTACAAATAGATGACCTTCAGGTGAAAAAGCGAGGCATGAGGGATGATAAAACCAGCCATTCTGGCTGCCATGACTGCCCCAGTGAGAGATAAGCCCTAAACTGCTATCGAATCTCTGGATATCATTATTTATAGTGTCCGCCGCGTAAATGGTTCCATCCGGACCTGCAGCCATAGAAGTAATTTCAAGGAACTGCGCAGCACCCATACCGCTGCTGCCTCCGCTTGAAACGAAGGCGCCATCAGCAGTGAATCTCTGAATACGATCGTTATTTCCCACATATACACTGCCGTCCAACCCAACTGTCACTGCTTGAGGCATGGAAAACTGTCCATCGCCGGAACCTTCACTGCCCCACTTGTTCACGTATGCGCCTTCGGGGGTGAATCTTTGAACACGATGATTTCCTGAGTCCGCCACGTAGACCGATCCATCAGGAGCAGTGGCAACACCGGCTGGAGCGTTGAAAAATCCGTCACTGGATCCACTAAATCCCCATTTCGCCAGGAAGGCACCGTCAGAAGTAAACCTCTGGATCCTGTTATTATTTGTGTCTGCGATGTAAACAGTGCTGTCAGAAGCAACAGCGAGGGCCGTTGGCCAAGAGAATTGGCCGTCACTGAAGCCCCGAACTCCCCACGTTTGCAAGAACGCGCCATAGGAAGTAAATCTCTGGATCCTGTGATTGCCTCTGTCTACAACGTA
>Ga0209254_10004909_pt1 | contig 12285 bp, 9 predicted proteins | sample FrelakmetDIP11DI_FD_187148 | JGI IMG/M metagenome (GOLD analysis project Ga0209254, IMG submission 187148) | Freshwater lake sediment microbial communities from the University of Notre Dame, USA, for methane emissions studies - DIP11 DI (SPAdes)... | ecosystem: Environmental > Aquatic >...
CGAAACCCTGCTCTGGGTCGCAATAATGCGCTGGCCAGACTACCAGCTGCTCTCCACCCAATTGGGTCAGGTAACCGGGGTAAATGCTGCTATAGTGGAAGGTGACCGTATAATCGTCCACCTTCTCGACTGAATCTACATAATCGCTGCCGCGCACCCAGATGCCGGTATCGGGGTTCATGATCGCATCCCAGGTAAAGACCACATCGTCGGCAGTCACAGGTTTGCCATCCGCCCATTTAACATCCTGGCGCATTTTCCAGGTCACATCCATCGTACCGGCGGATTCGTCCACCACCACACCACCATTTTCGATGCTCGGCAGCTCGGCAGCCAGCTCAGGGTAGATATTCCCATCCGGGTCCACGCCCGTCAGCCCCAGCAACACCAGGTTCATCACCAGAGCGTCATAACCGGTATCGCCGACGATTGCATTGAATGAGGGTGGATCTTCAGGGATGACGATCGTGATACTGCTTTTATCCGCCGGCTGCGCTTCCTGCGTCGGAGCTTCTGCTGTCGGCTGTTCTGCCGCCGGGGCTTCTGCCTGTGTCGTGGCAGGCGCGGCTGGAGAGGTCGGTCCTGCCGGTTGGGCAGCTTCGGGTGTCTGGGTAGTCGTACCTGCACACCCAACCGCCCCAACCACCAGGGAGACCAGAACGATCACAATCCAAACCAAGGACGGCCATCGATTCTTTATCATCTGCTTTCTCCTTTTCGATTGCTTATCATCCAAACTGAACAAACCCTTACCGGCTTTTATAACCGTTCTTTTTTTCTACTTGAGGAGATTTTGGTGAATATTTACTTTTCATTGAAAAACAATGGACGAACTGCCTGTATTGAATGAGAACCGAAACATCTGTTTCTAAGCCTATCTTAACACAGGAGAAACTACTCTGTCAACAATTTTCATTAGTCGCACCTTTACCCAAAAAACAAACCTGCCAGATTTAAAGTAAAAAATATGTGTGAATCCCCGTTCCACCCGCTAAACCACGCTCAACTGGCCCGGATGCGTGTCCCCAAATGTTTTCCCGTTAGCGCCTGCTCGACCGCCTCTGGTATCTCGCCAGAGAAGATAAACACTTCTAAATTTGGATTTCGCTCTACCAGCTCCAGGCTCTGCCGCACTTTACTCGCCATCCCACCTGTCACATCCGGCGCGGTCGATTCACCGACCGTGGCAGACAGGTCATTCCAGCTTGCGGCCGTGATTTCCTCGACCAGCCGCGTACAGCTTGGGAAATCTGCCCACACCCCCGCTTCGATCCCCGCCAGCAGGATGCGCTGTGGCTGAAGCTGCTCTGCCAGGTACGAAAAAAGGTCTTCGGTCGATAGGATCGTCCCGCCCCTCTGGCTGTCGAATACCACATCCCCGAATACCACCGGCAGCAGGCTGGCCTCCAGCGCCCGTCGCACTGGCGCCAGATTCCAGGCTTCAACCTGCCCGTCGCATGCCACCGTACTGGACAAGGGTGGCAACGAGATCGCCGGCAATCCTGCCTCCCCTAGCGCATCCACCACGATGCGGTTCAGTTGCACCGCTTCGCGCCACACTTCCACAAAGCCGCGCCATTCCTGTTCCGTTCGCACCCCCTGGCGTGTGCCATAACGCCGCGCCGGTATGTGACCGAAAGACCCCGAGCCATGACCTAACAGGATGCGCAAGCCGGCATCATTCATGCGCGCCGCCAAGATCTCAGCCGCCAGTCTCCGGATCACATCCATGCGCGGCGTGTGCGGGCGGTTCTTGTCGGTGATCAACGAGCCGCCCAGCTTGAGGAAGACCACCGGCTGGTCAGATCCGCTCATCTCAGTCTCTCCAGGCGATTAGATCATCCGGCGATTGGATCGTAGTAATAATGGTGCGCACTGCCCCATTCTGCGCCAGCTTCTGGGCGACTGACTGCGCCTGCGTTTTATCCACCAGTGCGATCATATTCCCGCCTCGCCCACCGCCACACAGCTTCGCCCCCTGCGCTCCCGCTACCCGCGCTGCCCATACCAGTTGCTCCAGCTCGGGCGAGGAGACGCCCATGTCATACAGCAGGGCATGGTTCTCATCCATCAGTTCCCCCAACTCTTGTGGTCTGCCCCCTTCAACCGCCTGCCGGGCTGCCTGGGCAATTCTCCCCACTTCGTCAAAAAGCTGCTCAAAGCGTTCTGTTTCTGCCTGCCAGGCGCTGCGCACGTCTCCCACCGCCGCCGAAGTCGGACTTTGCACGCCCGTATCGCCGATCACGATCGTGAACGGTTCCGGCAGTCTCAGCCTCTGGATCGGTTGCCCACGCACAAAATAGACCGGTCGCGCGTAGGTGATGACAGTATTATCGATCCCGCTTGGCGTGCCATGATAAAGTTGGTCCACCTGGTAGGCTAGCGCCGAGACAGTCTCATCCGGTAAAGAGCTGCCGGCGAAATTCGCCACCGCTCGGATAATCGCCACCGAAACCGCTGCCCCCGAGCCTAGACCAGACGCCACCGGAATGGTCGAGCTGATCCGTACAGTACATGCCGGCAGTCTTTTTACGCCCAGGGCAGCCAGTGTCCCACGGATCGCCGCTCCCAATGGGTGATCGTCTGCCATCTCATCCAGAAAAGCTTCCAGCCCCACATCCGGCGCTTGCACCAGCATTGCGCCAGATGCGCCGCGCGGGTTTGCCGAAACGATCGCCCGGGCGCGCACCTGGTTGACTGGTGCGGCAATCGCCGGTCGCCCATACACCACCGCATGTTCGCCAAACAGGATCGTCTTACCAGGCGCCGTAGCTGTAATGGCTGGCATAAGCCTGCTCCCGAGTGCTCCTAGAAGATATAGAAAATGATCAGCACAGCTGCGCCCCACAGCAGCATCGTGATCTGCAAGGGCCGGTCGGAGAAAAGCACATCTTCCGGTGTACCGACGCTGTCCCCGGCTTTGATCAGGTAGAGATAACGGAATATCCCATATAGCACGAATGGGATCGTCAGCATCATGACGTGGTTGGCTGGCAGGTTGACCGCCGAAAAAGTATACAGACTATATGCCACAATCGTCGTGGCTGAGACGATTGTGATATATTGGTCCAATAAAGCCAGCGTATAACCGCCCAATGCCTTGCGGTGTGAATTCGCCGCCCCTTCCAATAATGCGATCTCTGCCCGGCGCTTGCCAAAACCGATATACAAAGAAGCCAGCGTGGTAACCACATACAACCAGGGCGAAAAGCGCGCCACCTGGATCAGAGTCACACCTGCCACAACGCGCAAAACAAAGCCCAATGCAATCGAAAACACATCCAATACCGGCACGTGCTTGAGCCACTTGGAATAAGCCAGGTTTAGCAATAGGAAACCCAGTGCTACTGCGGCAAATGTCGGCGATAGCAGGTAAGACACAGGCAAGATAAACAGCAGCAATACGACGATCGCGATCTTGGCTACCGGTATAGACAGCGCGCCTGAAGCGATCGGTCGCCGTCGCTTGACCGGGTGCACCCGGTCCGCCTCCACATCTGCAATATCGTTGACCAGGTAAATCACTCCCGATAACAGGCAGAAGATGGCAAAACCCGCCAGAGTGCGCAGAAACGGTACCAGGTGATTCAAACCTAGCTGGCGATCAAACACCAGCGCCGCGAAAATAACCAGGTTTTTTGCCCATTGCTTCGGGCGCATGGCCTTTAACAAGGCCCGACCGGTTGTTAGAATTCTCCCTGGGGACATGTCGCAATCATAGCATAATCCATGAAAATCGGGATGATGACCTTCATGTTAGAATCAAGTCATGCCGAAACTACGCCTGGATCTCCTGATTGTAGAACGCGGCCTGGCCGAAAGCCGCTCGCTGGCTCAACGGCTGGTCATGGCGGGTCAGGTACGCGTCAATGGTGAAATCGAGCTAAAGCCTTCCGCGAACGTCCCACCGGATGCCCGCCTCGAGATCGACCAGGGTGCCAGGTTCGTCTCGCGTGGCGGAGAGAAGCTGCAAGCCGCCTTAGACGCTTTCCCTATCGCCGTTCAAGGACGGGTTTGCGCCGATGTGGGCGCCTCAACTGGTGGCTTCACCGACTGTCTGTTGCAACACGGCGCCCGCCGCGTCTATACCATCGATGTTGGGAAGGGAATACTGCATTGGAAATTGCGCCAGGATCCGCGCGTGGTAGTCATGGAAGGTATCAATGCTCGCCATGTCGAGCGTCTGCCCGAGCCAATCTCGCTGGCCACGGTCGATGCCTCTTTCATTTCGCTGAAGATTCTGCTGCCGGTCATCCGCAACTGGTTTCCTGGTCAGCTCGACCAGCTTGAAGCGGGTTTTTCCCAATCCGGCAATGCGAGCGTGGTTGCACTGATCAAACCCCAGTTCGAAGCCGGGCGCAGCGAAGTCGCCCGTGGACAGGGCGTGGTGCGCGACCCGCAAATCCACCGCCGGGTTCTTTTGGACGTATTAGGTTTTGCCAGTCAAACAGGTTATCAAATCCAGGGCTTGATCCGCTCCCCCATCCTGGGACCCAAAGGAAACGTAGAATTCCTGGCCTGGCTCAACCTCCCCTCAGTCGCAGCCATTCCACCTGATAACAGCGAGCTTGAAGACCTGCTTGCTCCTCTATTCGTTAATATGTGACAATCCCGGGTAGTTGCTTGGCCTGGTCGATCCAATTGCTCACTTGAACCTGCGTTGGCAGGCGGCGCACCAGCTTCTTATTCTGGTTCACCAGTACCAGCTTCTGGTACAGGTTCGTAGCCTTGCGTTGAGCCAGCTCGCGCACCGTATCGACTCCCGCCTCTTCGAGCAGATCGGCGTACTCCGAGTTGACGCCGCGCACCCGGAACAGGTCTACATGATTCACCCATTCCAGGATCAGCTTTTCGCTAATCCCCGAAGACTTTGCCAGTTCTTTGCGGCCCTTCGCCTTGGCGCCCTTCTCCAGCAATACGCGTGTTGAGCTTACCCCAGCATTCTTGAGCATCTGGGCATATTTTTCACCAATCCCCTCCACATCTACCAATTTCATCCCTATCCTCCTTCGCTCCCGGTTTGTGATTAGATTATAGGGTACAAATTCTGTTTTTTCAATAATCCCTTGGTACTCTTAATTCCCAGCCTTCAATCTAAATCTGGCATCGACCGGTTGAAACCGCGCCAGGCTGCCTGGAACAGCGCTCCGGTCCGGTTGGTCGCCCGTACGGCTTTGACCCTCGCCAGCCAACGCTCCTCGGCTGCCTCCGCCTCGGCATAGCAGCGCTCAACGAACGCGGCCCGCTCCGTCACAGGTCCGCCAGCCAACTCAAGCGCCTGGGTGGCAAACCTCGCCTCGATTTCGTCTCGCTCATCCTGGTACAGGCGTACCAGCCGGGGGTATTCAATTAAGGTGCTGCGATGCAGGCGTTCATGCCGCCAGAACAGGTGAGCAGGGTCATAAGTCCCCGCTGGCTCAGATCCACCTCCCGGCAATTCAGCATCGACCCATCTGGGCTTGAACAGGCTGGTGCAGGGCGCCGCGGTTGCCGTAACAAAATGGGTCGCCTGATCGGGGTGGAGGTGGGATACCAGCGACCCAACCGTCTGGCTGGCTCGCACTGGTCCAAAGCTGGCGTGCATGCACACCCTGGAGCCGGTCAGCCCCCGGTCCGGTCTCCATTGTTCCGGTTTTTCCGCCCCGTGGTCGCGCAGAGCACCCATCAGCGTCCGAACAGTTATTTTCCCCAGCTCCGCCGACAGGATTCCGGTGGTCCGCTGGCAGCGGCCGCGGCAGTTACTGAAACGGGTGTAGATCAGATCCGAATAGCAACCGGCAAAATCGAAATCGTCCCGGTTTTTACACCATTTCCGGTCAATGGCATACTTCACCAGGTCGGGTGAAGCCAGATCCCATTCACCCCCAATTGTCAATCCATTGGATATGGTATACACCCCCTTCACCTGCCTGGCAGCCCACTGAGGTCCGGCTGTCTCTAGAACCCAGGCAGTCAGCGGATCAGCGATAATGAAACTGTTATGGTAATACAGCTTGTGCTGGAATCCGCAGTTCCCACCCTGCCCGTAGGTGGACAACAAACCTGTGATCACCATTAACGCCTCATAGGCAGTGCTGCCGCGTTCCAGTCCCAGGCGTAGCAGGTCCATTCCAATCAGCGAGCCATCTTTAACATACGGGATTTTGGTGAATACTGCCTCGTTTCCGATCGCCACGCCATATTCATTGACTCCCATCTCTGCCCCCCACATCCAGAACGGCTTGGACAGCAGCGTCGCGAAGGTATGCTCCGCCTGCGGGATTTCGATATAAGTCAAGCGAACTGAGCCGCCTGCCGGATGGTCTTGCGCTGGGTTTTGTACAATGTGCTGAGCTTCATTTGGCTCGCGGTCGGAGTTCTTGCCAAACAAAGTCACGCCATCTGCAGTCGCTTCACGGGTCGCTACGACAGTATCACACATCCAATTTCACCTCATGAGATCAGCCTTTAGCCTGGGCTGGGAGCCCCTTCCATATGTACTCTCAATATCAGGCGCGCCCTCTCGATAATCGCCTGGTGCAGATCAGATGAACCACTCTGCGCCAGCAACTCAGACCCATTTAATGCGACATCGAAAGTGAGCCTCGGCTTCAGCCCAAATCTACGCTTCAGAGCCAGTTGCTGGATTACCTGTAGGAACTCCGCCAATTTTCGCTGCTCCCATTCTTTTTTCCGCAGGCGTATTAGCGGGTTGCGCAAGCAAATCGGTGAAAGGACACCGCTCGCAATAGTCACGATAATTTTTGTCTCAGGGACTCTCCTCATCACCAGGTCCAGGCTGCCAGACCAGCTATCCAGATCTTTCTCCGCATCCGGAAAGACATCCGGGTCCGGATCGACCAGCCCGCTGGGGAAAATCATCAGCGCGCCGCCCTCCTGCATCTGTCGTATCATCCCCCGCACTGCCGTCATCCTGCCTTGTGTTCCGGGCGTGGCATATACCATCATCCGCGAAGCAGCTGGCAGGCTGCGCAAAAATGGGATGTCACTTACCACCCCCTTGACATCTTCGCGGGGCAGGCAGGACAGGATAGCCACCGAATCATACGCTCCCGGGTGGTTGGAGGCGATCAAAACTGGTCCTTCCCGGGGAATATTTTCTTTTCCGCTGACCTGGATGTCATCCACAACATACTTGAGCAGGCGTTTGGCTGCCTCCGGCACGCCTTGTTCCCCGAGAGTCCGGTCGACGCCCGCCATAATCCGGCCAAAGACCTGCGCTGGCACCCAGAAGACCGGTCCGAATATCCGGCGTTGCCAGCCGCGACTCGCCAGGCCGAAGGCAGCAAAAATTTCATCGGTGATTGTTTCTCTCAGGATTCCAGCTAAAGCCCGCTCGTTGGTTGCCTCATCCATATTCGAGGCTTTCTTCGGGCTGGGAGGCTTCAACCCACCGGCAATGTTCGCGCATAAGTTCACTCGCTAAGGCAATTACCTTCCCCATGATCGTCGCATCCAGATTATTGCCCACCAAATCTTCCAACAACATCGCAGGGCCAAAGGAAATATATGGTCTTAGACGGACCTGGTTTGGAAAAAGCATCTGGATAACGATCTGCATAGTCTCTGCCACGGTTTGGGGATCGCGTAACCCTTTCCACAGCCGGATCAATGGTATCCGCATAAATTTTGGCGAGATCACACCACTTACCATTGAAATTAACACCTGCGTCTCCGGTACCCGGCGCAGCAGCAGTTCAAGGCTTGGAGACCAGCGTTGTAATGCCTCAGCTGCACCGGGCAGTGTTACCGGATCTGGTTCCACCCTGCCGCTAGGATAAATCAACAACGCGCCGCCATCTCGCAGATGCCGGATAGCTGAACGAACCGCCCCTACCCGGTTCGCTGGATCATTCGAGGTAAATATCAGGTGATTCCTGGCAGCCGGTAACCTTTGTAACAACGGAAATTGATAGGCCACAATATTTAGATCATCGCGCGGCAAGCTGGCTGGGATCAACAAGCTATCATAAGTGCCAGGGTGGTTGGAGACAACGAGCAGCGGTCCCTCACTGGGCACATGTTCTTGTCCTTGAATTTCAAACCCGCTGACGAATTTCGGAAGTATCCACTTCATCCCTTCTCGGAACCCAGAACGTTCGACGCGTACGTCGAAATCTGCGGCGATTTGGGCAAAGCGTTTCACCGAAGGTTGCACAAGCGGTTCAATCAGCCCGCGCAGCCATAAACGACTAGTTTGGTTAAAATCTTTGAACAGGTCATCCAGAATTGACCGCCTCAAAATATCAACCAGATCACCTCGTGATTCCATAGTAGGCTAATTATAACTCAGGTCTTTTTATCCCCCCTGTATCAGTATTTTCTGGCAAGAACCTTGCAACAAGAGAGCTTTAGAAACAGTTACCTTGACTATCCAGCTCGCTTGAGCTGCAAGACAACCGGTTGAAAGGAAAACCGGACCGATAAGAACCAAACCTTAATGAGAATTTACTTATGACGAAGCTGACCGCACGGATATTTTTGATCTGCCTGATTCTTGCTGTTGCTGCATTAGCATGTGTAAACGGTGGGGACGGCAACAGTTCCAGCACCAACAGTTCCACTTCCGGGAATAATGTTACATCTTTTGGCCCTGATGCCACTGAGACCTATGGGGCCGAACAGTTCAAGATTCAATTGACAGCTATCGCCAACCCAAGTCCATAGCTTGGTGAGGAGGGAAATAAAAAAACGGGCGCGCACCTTTCTGCGCCTGTTATTCTCCTGTAAGCAGAACGAGCGGGCAGGGTTACTGCCCGCTCGTTCGATTTGGTGGTCTGTTTACCTGGATATGATCGGCAGGTACAGGTTGGTGGTCGCTGGACCGGTCAGCACGTAATCGGTGAAGTGGTCGATCTGCATCGTCACCCGGTTCGCCTCAAAATCGATCACAAAGTTCTCCGGGAAGACCCAGCGCTGCTCTGTCGTCGAATAGTAGGCCGGTTTGAGCCTGCGCTCGTGGATTTGAAGTTGAGCCAGCTCGCTCTTCTGGTAGCTGAACGAGATGACCACCTCCTGGTTGAAATGATCCTCAATCGGCGCGCCAGTTTCATCGCTTGCCAGGAAAGCATAGCCATATTTATAGATATTGACGTGTTGCTGGTGCGGCAAAGCCGCCACCGGCACGATCCGCAACGTAACCTGTCCTGTCGCCGGCATCGCCCCCGCCGGGATGAAGATCCGCGTCCCATCCGCCAGGCTGATCTGCTGTGGCTCGGAGGCGTCGAAAGTCACCACCACCGGAGCCGGCTTCGGGAATGGACCGCGTAGCACGATATCCTGGACCAATGGATCGCTGGCCGCGCTCACCTGCGCCCGCCCAAACCAGTATTGCGTGCTGGTCTCGAACACAGCTCCCAGGTTCCAGGTCATCCCAGACAAAATGCCCAGCTCGTAGCTGCCGCTGGCGGTAGTGCCGCTGGCGGTCACCGGGAAATTTCCCTGCGTGAAGCTGCCATCCGGCGACCAGGCCCACGTATGCACCCTGCCGCCTTCGCTGGTGTTGGTGACCGTCAACATGCCCGAGACGGTGATATCCGGATTGCGGAACTGGAGTGTATTGCCGCTGGACATGCCAAGTAAAGGTACCTCCACCATCCGTTCGAATGGCTTGAGCCACTCCGGGTGGCTGCTGTTCGCACCCAGCCGGTATCTCCCGGCAGGAACTGCGAGACTGAAGCTGCCATCTTCCTGGCTCTGCGTTTTCAACCACAGGTCGTTGATCAGGTCATTGGCGCCTTTGGCGATCACCGTCGCCCCTGCCAGCGGATTCCCGTCCGGGTCGAGCACCAGGCCTTCGATCTTGCCATCTTTGGGCAGCACAGGCAGCGGTACATAGGCAGTTTTTCCTTCTTGTGCGGCTACATTCAATGGTCCGGATATCTTGGCATAACCTGCCTGCGGGTCGATGCGGTAATTCAACCGCCACAATCCCGCAGCTACGTCCAAATCGAACACACCATTCCCGGGGTTGATCGGCGCTGCCACCCAGTTGCCTCGCGACCAGGCGCCCACCAGCCCCGCTACGCCTTCCACCACATCCTGTGCGCGTGGATTCCACAGCGCGCCGGTGATATGGCTGTTCTTCACCAGGACGGTCAGCGTCACCGTGACCTGCCCGCCGGATGCCACCGTCACCTGCCGCTGTCCCGTCGAGGTATATTTTCCGCCTGCCGGCAGCTCCGCGATCACGTCATACGTGCCGGCCGGTACGTGGATGGTGAAGCTCCCATTCTCGATTGGCGCTCCATTGTGGATCACCGGGTTTCCTGCCTGGCCCGCCACCGCCCAACCGGAGGCATCCTCGACCGGCTCGCCCGCTGGGTTGACCAAAATCCCAGAGATGGTTGCATCCGTCTCCAGCAGTTCGAAATCCACATCTGGCGCCGTTCCACCCGCCAGAATGTCCACCTGCTCGCCGTCGCCGGTATAGATATAGGGTTGGTCAGGTCCAGGCGCTGGCTGGATGTGCCATTGCCCTTCCGCCACCGCCAGCGCGTACAGCCCTTCCGGCCCGCTGGTTGTCTTCAACGCCCCCGGGGAACCTGCTCTCCAGGCTACCATCGGGATGCCGCTCACGCCCGCTCCGCCCGAGCTGACCGTGCCCGAGATGACCGCATCGCGTGCTAACAAGCTCAGGCTGCCCAGGTCGAGCGTCCCTTCTGGCGGCAATGCTACCGGTTCGACGATTGGGCCTACATAGCCGGGGTCTTGCGGGTGGATCGACACCTTGTAGCGCCCGTTTGGCACCTTCAGTTCGAAGCTGCCATCTGCCGGGTCGATCAAAGTCTTCCGCCCGACGCCCTCATCGCTATGCAACGCCACTGTCACCGTAAATGGCGGCGTACCGCCCTCTGGCAGCGTGACCACTCCGCTCACCGTGGCGTCCGCCAGCGTCACTTCGAAGTCCTGTTCACGGCTCTCCGGCAGGTTGTCGTGCCGGAAAAAGACGAATTGCGGCGGCTGCGTATAAACCCAGTCTGCCGGTGATGTGTCGTCTACGGGCTGCACGGTCAGCGCCCATAAACCGGGTGTCAGCTTGAGCTGGTAGCTGCCATCCACCTGGCTGAGTGCCTGCGCCTGCCCGGGCAGGCTGACCCGCCTTGCCAGGATTTGTGCATGGAACACCGGCTGACCGGTGTTGGTGGTTACATTGCCGGTGACATCCTTGGGCGGCGATGCAAAGACCAATGTATAGGGATTAGCCGCCCCAGGGATGCTGACTGTAACCGGTTCTGGCGGCAGCAGCCCGCTCTTCGGCCAGGGCGGCAAAGCCGTCAGTTTGTAAGTCCCATCCGCCAGCCCGCCGATCGCCCAAAAACCGCTCGCGTTGCTCAGGTCGTGCGCGATCTCATGGTTCTCGTTGGCCGCCATCACTTTCGCTTCCCGGATCGGGTTGCCCTGGTCTTCTCGCGCATACCCCCACAGCTGCGCCTGGCGCAGGCTCAGGTCGATGTCCTGCTCGCTGCCTGCTGACTGGATGTTGACCGGTGTCACCGCAGACCGCCAGTAAGGAAGCTCGCCATTGGGGAACGCCTGCAATCCATAGCCCCCTACCGGAAGCCCGCCGATCTGGTAATCCCCGCCAGGAGCCGGCACATGCTGGAGCACTCGCCCATCTCCCAGGTAGACCAGGATCTCTGCATCTACATGCGTCGTCCCATCCGGCGCCAGCACCGAACCACTGATCTGTGGCTCAGTCAGCGCCAACACGCCCACATTCACCGGCGCGTTGACGATCGACACCGCTTTCGGCAGAGACTGGGTATAGGCGCTGCCCTCTGGTGGTACCGCTTTGATCACGTATAGCCCGTTGCGCACCGGTCCAAACTGGAATGTCCCGGTCGCTGTTTCCGGTGTGGCAATGCCGCGCAAGGTTTCCGTCCCAGAATCAAAAAGTTTGACCAGCGTCCCGCTCTCCAGCGGGTACCCGGCGGGTGAGCTGACTGTGCCATTGATCATCCCGCCGTTCGGCGCGTTTGGCGCTGCGCCAACTGCGGATGCGCCCAGCGACAACAACATGATCAACACACAGGCAGTAGATGTCAGTCGAAACATTCTTTGAGCTCGCATTGGAAACCTCCTCATTTTGATTAGACATCCTCCAGGGCTGCATGAATGCCAGCCATAGTCTCAGTTTAATCTTCAATTAATAATCAGCTGTCTCCATACTGTAAAAACTCTGTAAACTCTCTATGGTCGAACTTGCCAGATTTTCACGCTGCCATCCAGCCCCCCGCTCGCCAATCTCAAGCCATCCGCGCCCATACTCAGGCAAGTCGCCCC
>Ga0209254_10004911_pt1 | contig 12285 bp, 13 predicted proteins | sample FrelakmetDIP11DI_FD_187148 | JGI IMG/M metagenome (GOLD analysis project Ga0209254, IMG submission 187148) | Freshwater lake sediment microbial communities from the University of Notre Dame, USA, for methane emissions studies - DIP11 DI (SPAdes)... | ecosystem: Environmental > Aquatic >...
TTTATAAGGCTAGGTGGCAGAGTGGTCATGCAGCGGCCTGCAAAGCCGTGTACGCCGGTTCGATTCCGACCCTAGCCTCCACTCCTCGAATCGAGGAGCATGCGCCGGAGCACCCCGGGCCCCAGCGCCCGGCTGAGTTCCTTGGCCGCGATGAGCGGCACCAGCACGAGCAGCATCAGCAGGCACTTGGCGAGCATCTCGCGCACGGAATTCCGCTCGAATTCGGCGAGGGTCTGCGCGAACGAACGCCCATGCGCCCGGCCGACCAGGAGCTCCTCGACGACCGACAGCGCCACCAGCAGCAGCAGCATCAGCACGCTCCGGGTCACGATCGCCCCGAGCAGTCTCGGGACTGGGATCCGCGTGCCGACGCCGACGGCCTCGCCAATCAGGATGAACTTGCCGAGGACCAGCGCCTTGATCGCGGCGATCCCGTGCGAGACGAAGCCGACGTTCTCCTGCTGGAGCAGGGCCGACTTGTACAGCAGGAATACGGCGAAGCAGACATACAGGTACCCCGCGACGATCGCGTATTGCCGCAACTCCTCGCGGGCCCGCTCCTTGACGTCGGCCTTGTTCATCGGCGCACCTTGGCATGTGCGACGCATCGAGATCAAGCACGTGCTACGCCATAATGGGCGGCCGATCGATGCTGGGGCCCGGGGCGACGGGCCGCGCAGCAGCCAGGCGGCACGGCTGCCCCGGTGGCGGAACTGGTAGACGCAACGGACTTAAAATCCGTTATCCGAAAGGGTGTACAGGTTCGATTCCTGTCCGGGGCACCAGCAGCAGGCAGATCGATACATGACCGCAGCACAATGCCGTTCCCGGAGCGCGATTCTCGCGCTGCTTCTCGTCTCGATGGCCGCGTTGCCTGCCTTCGCCGAGGACTGGCGTGAGATCGCCGTCGACGACGCTTCCGACCGCTACCTCGTCGACGGCGACCGCATCAGCCGCCAGGGCGGCCTGATCAAGGCCTACGTGCGCACGGAGTATGCGCAGCCCCGGGAGCGAGCGGACGTGGGCAAGCCGATCTTCGCGGCGATCGATCGTCTCGCCGTGCGCTGCACGGACCGCTCATTCGCGCTCGAGTCGCGCAGCGTGGTGACGGCCGACGGCGCGGAAATCCTGGTGGTGGTCAGCGACCGGGACGATCTCGAGTTCCGTCCGGCACTGGCAGGGTCGCCGTCGGCCGCGATCGTGCGTCACCTCTGCTCACCCCCGACGCAACGCTGAAGGTCGGGCCGCGGCGGCCGCAAACGTCAACCCCCGCCGGCGCGCGTGTCGAGCGCGATGCCGGCGATTTCGTAGCCCCGCCGGAAGTCCTGCACGTGGCGCGTCATCCACGACTCTGCCTCGGCGGGGTCGCCCTTGCGCAGGGCTTCCACGATGCAGCGCTGCGCCACCACGATTCGCGACCGGCCCTGGGGCACGCGGTCGATCATCCGACGAAGGGAAGGGGAGAGCAGGCGCGTGACGGGCTGCATCGCCAGCATCAGCACGCGGTTGCCGCTGGCTGCGGCCAGCTTGCCGAAGAAGCTCACGACACCCGCCACGGCCGCTTCGGAGCCGCGCGCGGATTCCACGGCGGCGATCTCCGCCTCGAGCCCGTCGAGGGACTCGGGGGCGGCATGCCCGGCGGCGAGCGCCGCAGTCCGCGGGGCGATGGCCAGCATCGCCTCCCACAGCTCGATGAACGTCACCTCGTCGAGGGCCAGCGTACGGCTCACGCGCGAGGCGGTCTCGGCGTGTCCCGGACGCGTGACCCGCAGGCGCTTCGCGCCGCTGTCGCGGCCGACCAGCCCCGCGCTCTCGAGGCGGCGCAGCGCCTCGCGCACGGTCGAGCGATTGACGCCGAACTGGGTGGCGAGATCGGTCTCCGTAGGCAGCGCGTCGCCCGGGCGCAGGCTGCGGTCGAGGATCTTCTGCTCGATGGCGGCGGCCACCCGACCGTAGGCCGGCTGGGGCACCAGCGGCTGGAACTGGACGGGCCTGGCAGGACGGGAGCGTGGCGTCGCAGGCATTTGACGAATCCTCCGATTGTCGGACAATATACGGACTCGCGGCGCATTGGCAAGCTGCGGAGGTGAGCCCCGTGTTCGACTTCGACTTCGGCCTCGGCGAGGACATCGACCTGCTGCGCCAGACGCTGCGCTCCTTCGCGGAGGCGGAGATCGCGCCGCGTGCCGACGAGATCGACCGCAGCAACACCTTCCCGCGCGACCTCTGGCCGAAGCTCGGCGAACTCGGGCTGCTCGGCATCACGGTCGAGCCGGAATGGGGCGGCTCCGGCCTCGGCTACCTCGCCCACGTCGTCGCGATGGAAGAGCTGAGCCGCGTTTCCGGATCAATCGGCCTGTCCTACGGCGCGCATTCCAACCTGTGCGTCAACCAGTTGCGCCGCTGGGGCACCGAGGACCAGAAGCGTCGTTACCTGCCGAGACTCGTGAGCGGCGAGCACCTCGGCGCCCTGGCCATGAGCGAACCGGGCGCCGGCTCCGACGTGATGAGCATGCGCACGGTCGCGACGCGGCGTGGCGACCGCTACGTGCTGAACGGCAACAAGATGTGGATCACCAACGGCCCGACGGCGGACGTGCTGGTCGTGTACGCCAAGGTGGACGCCGCGGCCGGCACACCGGGCGTCACGGCCTTCCTGGTCGAAAAGGGCTGCAAGGGCTTCTCGACGGCGCAGAAGCTCGACAAGCTCGGCATGCGTGGCTCGGACACCTGCGAACTCGTGTTCGTGGACTGCGAGGTGCCTGCGGAGAACGTGCTCGGCCCCGTCGGCGGCGGCGCCAGGGTGCTCATGAGCGGACTCGACTTCGAGCGCGTGGTCCTGTCCGGCGGGCCGCTCGGCCTGATGCGCGCGAGCCTCGACCTCGTGCTGCCCTACGTGCACGAGCGCAAGCAGTTCGGCCAGCCGATCGGCAGCTTCCAGCTCATGCAGGGCAAGATCGCCGACATGTACGCGACCACCAGCGCCTGCCGCGCCTACGTGTACGCCGTGGCGCAGGCCTGCGACCGCGGGCAGACCACCCGCATCGACGCGGCGGGCTGCATCCTCTACGCCTCGGAAGCCGCGACGCGCATCGCGCTCGACGCCATCCAGGCGCTCGGTGGCAACGGCTACATCAACGACTTCCCGGCAGGGCGCATCCTGCGCGACGCCAAGCTCTACGAGATCGGCGCCGGCACCAGCGAGATCCGCCGCATGCTCATCGGCCGCGAGATCTTCGCGGCGACGGCCTGAGGCGCGCGCCATGGCGATGGGCGGCCTGTACTACGAGGAATTCGCGGTGGGCATGCGATTCGAGCACGTGCTGCGCCGCACGGTCACCGAGTCCGACAACCTGATCTTCAGCGCGCTCACCCACAACCCCGCGGCCCTGCACCTCGACGAGGAGTACATGAAGGGCACGGAGTTCGGCAGCCGCATCGTGAACAGCTGCTTCACGCTCAGCCTGATGGTGGGTGTGTCGGTGGCCGACACGACGCTCGGCACCACGATCGCCAACCTCGGCTGGGACGAGGTGCGCTTCCCCAGGCCCGTCTACCCGGGCGACACGCTGCGCACCGAGACCATCGTGCACGAGATGCGGGAGAGCCGCTCGCGGCCCGACGCCGGCATCGTCGTGTTCGTGCACCGCTGCTTCAACCAGCGCAACGAGGAAGTCGCCGTCTGCAAGCGCACGGCGCTCATGAAGCGCAGGGCGGTCGCCTGATGCGCTCCATGCTGTTCGTGCCCGGCGACCGGCCGGAGCGCTTCGCCAAGGCCGCCGCGAGCGGGGCGGACGCGATCATCCTCGACCTCGAGGACGCGGTCATGCCGGAGCGGCGGCCCGCAGCGCGCGCCGAGGTCGCCCGCTGGCTCGACGGGGTCGACCGGCCCGTGCCTGCGTGGGTGCGCATCAACCCGGTCGCGACCGAGGACGCGCTCGCCGATCTCGCGGCCGTGATCGGCGGGCGCCCGGACGGCATCGTGCTGCCGAAGGCGCGGGACGGCGCCGACGTGCATCGCGTCGACCACTGGCTCGAGGCCCTGGAGGCCCGCCTGGGCTACGCGCGCGGGGGCATCCGGCTGCTGCCGCTCATCACCGAGAGCGCCGGGGCGCTGCTCAGGGCCGCCTCGTTCGCGGACCTGCCGGCCCGCGTCGCCGGACTCACCTGGGGCGCCGAGGATCTCGCCGCCGACGTGGGCGCGCTCGCGAACAAGGCGCCGGACGGCGAGTACGAACTCACCTACGCGATGGCGCGCTCGTTCTGCCTGCTTGCCGCGGCTGCGGCGGGCGTGCCGGCGATCGACACCATCGACACGGACTTCCGCGACCTCGCCGCAATCGAGCGGCGAGCACGCGCCTCGCGCCGCCAGGGATTTGCCGGCAAGCTCGCCATCCATCCAGCGCAGGTGGCGCCGATCCACGCCGCCTTCAGCCCGACGGCCGAGGAGGTCGCCCGGGCCGAGCGCGTGCTCGCCGCCTTCCGCGCTGCTCCGGGCGCCGGGGCCGTGGCCTTCGAGGGCGGCATGCTCGACAAGCCGCACCTGCGCCAGGCCGAGCGCATCCTGGCTGCGGTGCGTCGCGGCTGAACCCGAGGACATCACCATGAGCGTGATCCGCACCCGCATCGACCGCTCGAGTCCCGATTTCGCCGCCAATGACGAGGTGAACCGCCGCCTCGCGGGCGAGCTGCGCGACCTGGTGGCGAAGATCTCGGCCGGCGGCTCGTCCGCGGCGCGCGCGCAGCACGAGGGACGCGGCAAGATGTTCGTCCGCGACCGGGTCGATCGCCTGCTCGACCCCGGCTCGCCGTTCCTCGAGGTCGGACAGCTCGCCGGCCACGACCTGTACGGCGACTGGATCCCGGCCGGCGGCGTGGTCACGGGCATCGGCCGCGTGAACGGCCTCGAATGCATGATCGTCGCCAACGACGCCACGGTGAAGGGCGGCACGTACTACCCGATCACCGTCAGGAAGCACCTGCGTGCGCAGGACATCGCGCTCGAGAATCGCCTGCCCTGCATCTACCTCGTGGACTCCGGCGGCGCCTTCCTGCCGCGCCAGGACGACGTGTTCCCCGACCGGGAGCACTTCGGGCGGATCTTCTACGACCAGGCGCAGATGTCGGCGCTCGGCATCCCGCAGCTCGCCGTCGTGATGGGCTCCTGCACGGCGGGCGGGGCCTACGTCCCCGCCATGTGCGACGAGGCGATCATCGTTCGCGAGCAGGGCACGATCTTCCTCGGCGGACCGCCACTGGTCCAGGCGGCGACCGGCGAGCGCGTGGACGCCGAGACGCTCGGCGGCGGCGACGTGCACGCCCGCCAGTCGGGCGTCGTGGACCACCTCGCCGACAACGACGCGCATGCGCTGTGGATGGCGCGCCGGCTGGTGGCGCACCTGAACCGCAGCGGCTCGCGACCGCCGCCGTCGGTGGAGCGCGCCCCGCGCCACGACGCCCGCGAGCTGTACGGCATCGTGCCGCGCGACACGCGCCACCCCTACGACGTGCGCGAGGTCATCGCGCGGCTCGTCGACGCGAGCGAACTGGACGAGTTCAAGGCACTGTACGGCACGACGCTGGTGTGCGGATTCGCGCGCATCGGCGGCTACCCGGTGGGCATCGTCGCCAACAACGGGGTGCTGTTCTCGGAGTCGGCGCTCAAGGGTGCGCACTTCATCGAGCTCTGCAACCGCCGGCGCGTGCCGCTGCTGTTCCTGCAGAACATCACGGGCTTCATGGTCGGCCGCAAGTACGAGGCCGGCGGCATCGCGCGCGACGGCGCCAAGATGGTCACCGCGGTGGCCTGTGCGTCGGTGCCGAAGCTCACGGTGATCATCGGCGGCTCCTTCGGCGCCGGCAACTACGCCATGTGCGGCCGCGCCTACGGCGGACGGTTCCTGTGGACGTGGCCGAACTCGCGCATCTCGGTGATGGGCGGCGAGCAGGCCGCGACCGTGCTCTCGATCGTCAGGCGCGAGGGCCTGCAGCGGCGCAACGAAGACTGGCCGCAAGCCGAGGAAGCGGAATTCCGCGCCCAGATCCGCGGCCAGTACGAGAGCCAGGGACACCCGTACTACGCGAGCGCACGCCTGTGGGACGACGGGGTGATCGACCCGGCGGACACGCGCGAGGTGCTCAAGCTCGCGCTCGCCGCGACGACCTGCCGCCCCGACGAGGGCGAGTCGCCCTACGGCATCTTCCGCATGTGAGGCGGCCGCCATGCTCCAGAGCCTCCTGATCGCAAACCGCGGCGAGATCGCCTGCCGCATCATCCGCACGGCGCGGCGCCTCGGCGTGCGCACCGTAGCCGTGCACTCGGCGGCCGACCGCGGGGCGCTGCACACGCGGCTCGCCGACGAGTCGGTGGAGATCGGCCCGGCGGAAGCGCGCCAGAGCTATCTCTCGGTCGAGCGCATCCTGCAGGCGGCCCGCGACACGCGGGCGGTCGCCATTCACCCGGGCTACGGCTTCCTCTCCGAGAACGCCGCGTTTGCGCGCGCCTGCCGCGAGGCGGGCATCGTGTTCGTCGGACCGCCGCCGGAAGCCATCGATCGCATGGGCTCGAAGAGCGAGGCACGGCAGCTGATGGCGGCGGCCGGCGTGCCGGTGCTGCCGGGCTACGACGGCGAAGACCAGTCCGACGGCGTGCTCGAGGCCGGTGCGCGCCGGCTCGGCTTCCCGCTGCTCATCAAGCCGACGGCCGGCGGTGGCGGCAAGGGCATGCGCATCGTGCGCGCGCCGGGCGACCTCGCCGAGGCACTCGCTGCGGCCCGGCGCGAGGCGCTCAAGGCCTTCGGCGATCCACGACTGCTGCTCGAGCGTTTCGTCGAGAAAGGCCGGCACGTCGAGATCCAGGTGTTCGCCGACAGCCGCGGCGAGGCGGTGCACCTGTTCGAGCGCGACTGCTCGCTGCAGCGCCGCCACCAGAAGGTGATCGAGGAGGCCCCGGCGCCGGGGCTTCAGCCGGCCACCCGCGAGGCGATGGGCGCCGCGGCGGTGGCGGCCGCCCGGGCCGTGGGCTACGTGGGCGCGGGCACCGTCGAGTTCCTGTACGACGGGCGCGAGTTCTATTTCCTCGAGATGAACACTCGGCTGCAGGTCGAGCACCCGGTCACCGAGATGATCACGGGCCTCGACCTCGTGGAATGGCAGTTGCGCGTCGCCGACGGCGAGCCGCTGCCGCTGCGGCAGGACGAGGTGACCCGGCGCGGGCACGCGGTCGAGGCGCGGCTGTATGCCGAGGATCCCGAGCGCGGCTTCCTGCCGTCCACGGGGCGCATCGAGCGGCTGCGCTTCCCGGCGGACCGCGAGCACGTGCGCGTCGACACCGGCGTACGCGAGGGCGACGAGGTCTCGATCCACTACGACCCCATGATCGCCAAGGTGATCGCCTGGGGCGCGGACCGGCTCGAGGCTTTCGACCGGCTGCGGGCGGCGCTCGAGGCGACCGAGGTGGACGGGGTGCGGACCAATATCCGCTTTCTCTGGGAGATCCTCGGGCACGAGGCGGTGCGCGCCGGCGACGTGAGCACGCGGCTCCTCGAGAGCGGCCTGCCGGCGAGTGGCGCCACGGCCGCCGAGCGCGCCACCGCCTGGCTGGTCGCGGCGGCGGTCGGCGCGCGCAGCGGGTCGGCGCCGGCCCAGACGCCCTGGGGCGGGCACGGCGGCTTCCGGCTCAATGCGGCACCGAGCCTGCGGCTGCCGCTGCGCCTCGGGGACGAGCGGCGCTGGCTCAGCCTGCGTCCGGCGGGCCCGGACCTGCAGGTCGAGATCGACGGTGGCGTGCACCTCCTCGAAGCCTGCGTGGTCGCCGACGGACGGGTCTCCGGCCGGATCGACGGCGCGCCGTTCGAGGCGCGGGTCGAGTCGGTGGAGGAGGGCTTCGTGCTGCGTCGCCAGTGCCTGCGGTTCGAGTTCTCCGAAGATACCGGGGCTGCGCCGCACGTGTCGGCCGAGCACGAGGGCCACCTGCGCTCGCCGATGCCGGGCCTCGTGCTGGACGTACGCACCGAGGCGGGCGCGGTGGTCGAGAGCGGGGCCGTGCTCGTGGTGCTCGAGGCCATGAAGATGGAGCACTCCCTGGCCGCGCCGTGGCCAGGAACGGTCGCCGCGGTCGCGGTCAAGCCCGGAGACCGCGTAGAGGAGGGGGTGGAACTGGTGGTCCTCGAGCCGCTGGAAGCCGCGCCGCTACGGCAAGCCGCAGACACGGAATGATTGTCGTTTTGCTAGACTTCGCGGCCACTTAGTCGCCGCGCGGGCCGTGTTCCGGGCGACGGGCCCGAATCAGCTTGGCGCGGAGGACGAATGTTGCCCGAAGGGGCCCGACTCGAGGCACGAGCAATCAACGCGTGGCGGGGCGACCGGCACATCCTCCGGGACGTGTCGTTCTCCGTGCGCGAGGGTGAGTTCCTGAAGATCACGGGCCCCAACGGTGTCGGCAAGACCACGCTGCTGAGGGTGGTCTGCGGCCTGCTGCCGGCCGAGAACGGCGTCGTCGAGTGGCGCGGCAAGCCCGTCCACAGCTCGAGCGACGACTACCACACGGACATGGTCTACCTCGGCCACCTGAACTCGCTGAAGGCCGACCTCACTGCCCGGGAGAACCTCAAGTTCCTGGCCGGCCTGAGAGAGGCGCTGACCGACGCAGACATCGACGCGGCGCTCGACCGCGTCGGGATCCTCTCTAGGGGTGACCTGGAGGCCCGGTCGCTGTCGGCGGGCCAAAAGCGCCGCCTGGCGCTCGCGCGCCTGCTGGTGTCCGGAGCGGTGCTCTGGATTCTCGATGAGCCGGTGACCAATCTCGACGTGGCCGGCATAGGCCTGGTCGAGGACCTGGTCCGGGAGCACATGGCACGGGGTGGACTGGCACTCGCCGCCGCCCACCAGCGGCTGCTCGACGAGGAGCCGTTCCTGCGGCGCCTGGAACTCGACTGATGAAGCGGGCTGCCACCGCCGCTGCCGCCAACCTGGTCTTTCGCCGGGACCTGACCCTGGCCTGGCGCCGATGGGACGAGGTCGCCCAGCCGCTGATCTTCTACGTCGTCGTCACGACGCTGTTTCCGCTGGCCACCACGCCCGACCTCTCCCAGCTCCGCAGCATCTCGGGCGGGGTGGTCTGGGTGGCCGCCCTGCTGGCTTCGCTGCTCGCATTGGAATCATTGTTCCGCTCGGATGTCGAAGACGGCACCATGGAGCAGTGGGTACTCTCGGGACAGCCGCTCGGCTGGCTGCTGCTGGCCAAGGTGGCCTCGCACTGGGTGCTGACCGGGCTGCCCCTGGTCGTGATGGCCCCGGTGGTGGGCACGGCCCTGGGGCTGCCGTTCTCCGCCTGGGGTACGCTGGTGGCCTCGCTGCTGCTCGGCACCGCCACCCTGAGCGTGCTGGGCGGCATCGGCGCCGCCCTGACGGTGGGCGTCCGTCGCGGCAGCGTACTGCTGTCGCTGCTGGTGCTGCCGCTCGCCATGCCGCTGCTGATCTTCGGCTCGCGGGCGGTCGGGATGCAGATGGACGGTGAGTCGCCGGCCGGGCCCCTGCAGCTGCTCGCGGCAATCTTTTTCCTGACCCTGAGCCTCGGCCCGCTCGCCATGTCGGCGGCGATCCGCATCAGCGTCGAAAGCTGACCCTGGACAAACACGAGACGAGACGGACGAAGCAACCTCCCATGTGGCTCTGGATACACAAGTTTGGATCGCCGCCCCACGCCTATCGCCTGCTCGGCAAGCTGGCCCCGTGGTTCGGCTGGTCGGCGCTCGCGCTCATCCTGCTCGCCACCTGGTGGGGACTGGTGCGCGCCCCGGCCGATTACCAGCAGGGCGACGCCTTCCGCATCCTCTACGTCCACGCGCCGAGTGCGTGGATGTCGATGTTCACCTACGTCGTCATGGCCGCCACGGCCGCCATCGGCCTGATCTGGCGCATCAAGCTCGCGCATGCCGCCGCGGCGGCTGCGGCGCCGATCGGGGCGTCGTTCACTTTCCTGGCGCTGGCCACCGGCTCGATCTGGGGCAAGCCGATGTGGGGCACGTGGTGGGTCTGGGATGCCCGGCTCACGTCCGAGCTGATCCTGCTGTTCCTGTACCTCGGCTACATGGCCCTGCGCTCGTCCTTCGACGACCCGCAGCGCGCGGACCGGGCGAGCGCGGTGCTTGCCATTGTGGGCGTCATCAACGTCCCGATAATCCACTACTCGGTGGAGTGGTGGACCACGCTGCACCAGCCGGCGAGCGTCACCAAGCTCGACAAGCCGTCGATCGCCATCGAGATGCTGTATCCGCTGTTCATCATGATCGTCGGCTTCCAGCTGTACTTCGGCTGGGCGATCTGCCGGCGCCTGCGCGGGGAGATCCTGCGCCGCGAACGCAGCGCGAAGTGGCTGCAGGAGAGCATCTAGACCATGGACCTGCAGGAATTCTTCAGGATGGGCGGGTACGCGGGCTACGTCTGGACCGCCTACGGCATGACCGCCCTGGTGCTGCTGCTCAACTGGTGGTCGGCCCGCCGCTGCGAGGCGCAGGAACAGGCCAGTGCGCGGCGTCGTTCAGGCACGGATTGACGAAGGAGAACCCTCGATGACACCTCGACAGAAGCGCATGGCCACCGTCGCGGCCATACTCGTGGGCGTCGGCATCGCGACTGCGTTCGCGCTGCAGGCGTTCCAGAAGAATCTGCTGTATTACTACAGCCCGACCCAGATCCGCGCCGGCGAAGCGCCCTCGTCGCGCGCCTTCCGGGTCGGCGGGCTGGTGGAGAACGGCAGCTTGCAGCGCGAGCCGGGCAGCCTCGAGGTGCGGTTCACGCTCACGGATTTCTCGAACACCCTGGGCGTGAGCTACACGGGCGTGCTGCCCGACCTGTTCCGCGAAGGGCAGGGCATCATCGCGCGCGGCAAGCTCGGCGACGGAGGCGTGTTCGTGGCGGAGGAGGTCCTCGCCAAGCACGACGAGAACTACATGCCGCCAGAGGTCAAGGACAGCCTCAAGCCGCATGCCGCCGCCGCGCAGGCCATGAACAAGGGCGGCACCTGAGCATTGCGCGCGGGCACGGGAGGATCCAATGGTCATTGAACTCGGACTCTTCGCGCTGATCGTCGCGGTGCTGCTCGCCTCGGCCCAGGCCTTTTTCGGCCTGGCCGGGGCTCACTTCGGCAACCGGCGCTGGATGGCGGCCACCCGCCCCGCGGTCACCGGGCAGTGGGTGTTCGTGCTGCTGTCGTTCCTGGTGCTGTGCTGGGCGTTCTACAGGAACGACTTCTCCGTGCTGTACGTGGCAAGCAACTCGAACTCGGAGTTGCCGACGTTCTACCGGTTCGCGGCCGTCTGGGGCGCCCACGAGGGCTCGCTGCTGCTGTGGGCGCTGGCGTTGACGACGTGGTCGGTCGCCGTCGGTGTCTGGAGCCGCGACCTCCCCGAGACCTTCGCCGCTCGCGTCCTCGGCGTACTCGGCGTCGTGAGCATCGGCTTCCAGCTCTTCATCCTTCTCACCTCGAGTCCGTTCGAGCGTCTGGTGCCTGCGGCGCTCGACGGCCGCGACCTCAATCCACTTCTGCAGGACCCCGCGCTCGCGGTCCACCCGCCGATGCTCTACATCGGCTACGTCGGCTTCTCGGTCGCCTTCGCCTTCGCGGTGGCGGCACTGCTCGAGGGCAGGCTCGACGAGACGTGGGCCCGGTGGGTCCGGCCGTGGACCACGGTCGCGTGGATGTTCCTCACGGTCGGCATCGCGCTCGGCAGCTGGTGGGCCTACTACGAGCTCGGCTGGGGCGGCTGGTGGTTCTGGGACCCGGTCGAGAACGCGTCGTTCATGCCGTGGCTGGTCGGTACCGCGCTGATCCACTCCCTCGCGGTGACGGAGAAGCGCGGGCTTTTCAAGAGCTGGACCCTGCTGCTCGCCATCACGGCATTCTCGCTCAGCCTGCTCGGCACGTTCCTGGTCCGCTCAGGCGTGCTCGTGTCCGTGCACGCCTTCGCGAGCGACCCGAGCCGCGGCCTGTTCATCCTCGCCTTCCTCGGCGTCTGCGTCGGCGGTTCACTCGCGCTGTTCGCGTGGCGTGGCCCGTCGCTGCGCGCAAGGGGCGGCTTCGAGACCGTGTCGCGCGAGTCGTTCCTGCTCGCGAACAACGGCCTGCTGCTGATCGCCGCCGCGCTGATCCTGATCGGCACGCTCTACCCGCTGTTCCTCGACGCCCTGAACATGGGCAAGATCTCGGTCGGCCCGCCGTACTTCAACACGGTGTTCCTGATCCCGACGATCCCGCTGCTGTTCCTGATGGCGGTCGGCATGCAC
>Ga0209254_10004912_pt1 | contig 12285 bp, 8 predicted proteins | sample FrelakmetDIP11DI_FD_187148 | JGI IMG/M metagenome (GOLD analysis project Ga0209254, IMG submission 187148) | Freshwater lake sediment microbial communities from the University of Notre Dame, USA, for methane emissions studies - DIP11 DI (SPAdes)... | ecosystem: Environmental > Aquatic >...
GACCCGGTCAGGCGGAATTTTTCCTCCGCCGGCGCGGCATTGGCAATGGCCAGTGTGACGGCGAAGACGCAGCCCACTATGTGACGAATGCTCACCTCGTTCGACTCCTCTGTTGCTTTATTGATTGGTTCATACTACAGCAGTCATGTTACGGTTTGGTGGCTATCGTTACAAATTAGCCATGATTGATAGCATGTTTGTCATCCAATTGACACGATATGGTAAAGATTCTGGTAAAAAATGGCGTGCTGTAGATAGGTACGTATCCTAAATTAGACCCACGCCCACGTGGAAGAGGATCCTCCCTACCAGACTGCCTAATGGGTCAAGAGCTGGGCCGCGGTTTCCACAAACGCACGGTGAAACCTGCCTGTCTCCGGCCATTAGGGCCTTTTTTGAATCAACGAGCCGCTTATATCTTTGCGGAGTTGACGCGCGCATCACTCCCTAGGAACTGAGGCACTACTGCGAGCGCGGAGACAGTTAGAGCAAGCGATTGCTTGACGCCGTCATGCCAAAGCCTGAGCCACGAAAAGATACACGGGCTCATCCTGACAGACTGCATTGAGAGAGTACACGTATGACTATTGACAAATTGAAACTTGCGGTGTCTGAAGACCTTAAAGCACTGATCGCGGAGGAAAAATTGACATCGCTCCTGCAGGCGTTCACTCAACTGGACTCGAACCAGAACGGCAAGATCGGAAAGGACGAATTCCTCGACTTTTCCCTCACGAAGGAGAAGAGCCACCTGACCAAGCGGTTTGAGGGCCTTGATGCTGACAATGATGGATTCATTACCTTTGAAGAGTTTGTTGCTGCTACTGAGCCCAACTACCGGATTGTAAAGAGGTTCCGTGAACTGGACCTGGACCGGAATGGACTTCTTTCACTGGACGAGGCGATTAACATTGCTGATCAACTGGTGTTACCCCTTAACACCAAGGAAATCGGGATCATTTTGAAAGAAGCCGATCACGATGGTGATGGGCAAATCACCTATTACCAATACTTGGGGGCGATCGCTCAGATCGGGTTCCAGTAATTCCAGTATCAGGCTGCTGGTTGCAGCCGAGTGCTCTGGACTGGGTATTTGCCGGAGGTGCCGGCGCCTCGGCGTATTTGATCTCGGTGGTCCACCGCGGCCGACGCGTGCCTGCTCCTCCCAAGAGAGATCCACTTCCGCCTTGGAACGTGTTCGGGCGTGAAGAAGATGTACCAATCACCCGATCAGGGCGGTGGACAGCAAGAGCCCCGACCGGCGAACACAAGTGCGGGACGCAAGTTCCTGACCAGCATTCGCACATCCATCTTGAATGCCGGCTCAAAAAATCAGGATGGCACGAAGAGAAGCATGATCGGCTCAAGCCTGAGGCCTTCCAAGGCCTCGCCAAGCTGGTTAAGGTGCGAAGTTGCGGCAAGCTGTCACGCGGATGACAAATTCTCGGTGTCTAATGCCAGCCTGAGGTAGGATACTGAAGTGTTTGCGGCGGGGGAGCATCGGATGCGGGCCCGGCGCCATCGCTGAATGCCAACCCTCTCGTCAGTTCGCGGCGGAGGCGGTACCAAGATGGTATGCATGATCGACTTTCAGGAAGGTCAACCAGAGTTGGTGCCTTTCCGCGTCCGCACGCGAGCAGAATTTCTTGGCGTTCGATCCTGCGATAGCAGCGAAGCGCAGTCTATGCCTACAACCCTGCGAGTGGGCGACACTCTCCATCGGCTGCGCGAATCACCCTTGGGAGGGAGAGCCGATGTTTGAAACGCTATTTTTGCTCAATCCGGATGTTGAAGCAAAGGTAACCATTCGTCCAAGGAAAGGCGTCATCATTGGCGCCGGGCAGGTCGGAATGGATTGCGCCTACTCTATGGTCATGCAAGGCTGCTTCGACGAACTGGTCCTGCAGGATGTTCAGACAGAGCGGGTTCAGGGCGAAGTCATGGATTTGATGCACGGAATTCCGTTTGTCGAGCCTGTTGACATCAAAGCCGGAACTGTCGCCGACGTAGGCCAGGATGCAGACCTCGTCATTATTACCGCTGGAGCCAGCCAGAAGCCAGGAGAGAGCCGCCTGGACCTGGTGGAGCGTAACGTCGCTATCTTTAGGAACTTGATCCCGGATGTGGTCAAGTACTGCCCGAATGCCACCCTGCTCATCATCAGCAACCCGGTGGACATCATGACCTACGTCACGCTGAAGCTGTCCGGTTTTCCAGCGTCCAGGGTGATTGGTTCCGGAACGGTGCTCGACTCGGCTCGATTCCGTGCGCTGCTGGCCGAAAAAATTGGGATTGACCCGCGCAGTGTCCATGCCTGCATCATCGGCGAACACGGTGACACGGAAGTTCCCGTCTGGAGCACGGTAAACGTTGCAGGACTGCCCATCTACCAAGGGCAGGGAAGCCCAGCTCTGGACGATGCCAATCTGCAGGGGATTTTTGAACAGGTCAAGAACGCGGCCTACGAAATCATCAAACTGAAAGGATACACCTCGTATGCCATCGGGCTGGCAGCCACGGAAATTGTCAAGGCCATTCTTCGCAGCCAGGAACGCATCCTAACGGTCAGTACCCTCGTGAATGGTTTCTGCGGTATTCACGATGTTTGTCTCAGCCTCCCTTCGGTAGTCAATGAAAAGGGTGTTGTCAAGGCTGTCAACGTGGCCCTCAACGAAATAGAGCAACGCGCTCTCATCAAGTCTGCCCAGGCTCTGCGCGCCGTTCTTGACAGATTAGAGCTTTAGTTTCCTTGTTTTCGGAGGTTTCTCCATGACACTAAGAGTTGCTATCAATGGTTTCGGCCGTATCGGCCGCTTGGTTGCTCGCATTGCGATGGATCACCCGGATGTGGAACTGGTCGGCGTCAATGACCTGGTTCCCGCCGATAACCTCGCTTACCTTTTCAAGTACGACTCGATGCATGGCGTATTCAATGGTACGGTTCAGGCAAAGGATGATGGGATCCTCATCAACCGACACTTCGTACCCTGTCTGGCAACCAAAGACCCGGCCGAGCTCCCTTGGAGCGCGTTTGGGGCTGATTATGTGGTCGAGTCCACCGGACTCTTCGCCACTGCCGAAGGGGCCGCCAAGCATTTGCAAGCCGGAGCAAAGCGAGTCGTCATATCGGCACCCACCAAAGACCCCGACAAGGTGCGAACGTTCGTGGTGGGTGTGAATCACCAGGAATTCAACCCGGCGAAAGATGCCATCGTCTCCAACGCCAGTTGCACCACCAACTGCCTGGCCCCGGTTGCCAAGGTATTGCACCACAATTTCGGCATCACCGAAGGCTTGATGACGACCGTTCATTCCATGACGGCGAGCCAGCCCACCGTCGACGGCCCCAGCAAGAAAGACTGGCGAGGCGGAAGGGGAGCGTCCCAAAATATCATTCCGTCGTCGACCGGGGCGGCCAAGGCCGCAGCCCTGGTGCTCCCGGAGCTGACAGGGAAGTTGACTGGCATGGCCTTTCGGGTCGGGACTCCTGATGTATCCGTGGTGGATCTGACCTTCAAGACGGCCAAGCCTACCAGCTATAAGGACATCTGCGTCGCCATGAAAGAGGCCGCCGACGGTGAGCTGAAGGGGATCCTGGGCTACACCGACGAGGAAGTGGTTTCCATGGACTTTCGCACCGACCCTCGCTCGAGCATCTTCGATGCCTTGGCAGGTATCGAATTGAATTCTAACTTCTTCAAGGTCGTCGCCTGGTATGACAACGAGTGGGGATATTCACATCGGGTCGTGGACTTGATGCTGTTCATGGCTCGCAAGGAGGCACTGATCTGAGCGTCTGCCGGCAAACGGCGTATCCGTAGGTATGGGACGTGATCCGCGGCGGGGAATCTCCTGGGCCTGACGCATCTCTTCGTAATCTGTTTGACGAGGAAGCCATGCACAACTTCGGATTCAAGATCGTCGACAGGGATGCTACGAGCCTCGCGCCCATTCTGGACTACGTCGTGACTCGGGACAGGCCGCTCGAGGTCGGCTTCTATTTCGCGGAGCGAGAAGCACTGGATCTCATCGGATCGTGTTTGGACAGGGCATCCATTCCCGTCAACGCCCACACCAACCAGACCCGCATGCACGCCTTCAATCTGCATGAAACCAAGGACTTGCTCGCCGCCCACATCGAGCACGCACGGGGCATCGGCAGCCGTTACTCGATCCTGCACATCGCCCATCTCCCCAGCACTGCCCGAAGTTCACGACGCAAGGATTTGTTCGAGCACATCCTCGATAACCTGGAACGGGCCGAAGATCTGTGCACGCGGCTAGACTATCGCTTGCACATCGAGAACGACTTCCAGCCGATCGGCTTCTACCGGCAGCTGTTCGAAGGCATACACGCGCGAGGACTCACCCGCCTGCATTTCTGCTTCGATATCGGGCACGCCAAGGTCTGGTCGGACGAATCCTTGGATGACTGGCTCGCCTTCATGGCTGAACTTGCATCGGCCGATCATGCCCTCCACTGCCACCTGCATGCCAATGCCGGCTTCGAGGACGAACATCTGTCGCTCGCCGAGGCGGAAGCCAGAGGGCTTACCGACCAGGACGGCGACTACAACCCCTATGGCTACCCCGCGGCGTTCTGGCGAGTGGAGCAGTGCTTTCCGCACGTGACCAAGGTTTTCGAAGTGAAACCGGAGCAGGCCATCGCCAACTATGAAGCCGTGCTGGCGGCGCGGCCCGCACAGCAGCACAGCCGTTCGGTGGCTCACGCAAGCGGGTGAGTAGGATCCACGATTCGACCGTTCACGGTGGGTCGTACCGAACGCCCTCGGGAAAGAAGCGCTGCGGGTTGCTCGCAACGTCTCGGGCAGCGAGGAACTCGGTATAGAAGTTGCGCGAGGCAAACCCGAACTTCGGGTGGTCGTACCGCTGTACGATGCGGATGATGTCGTCACCCACTGCATCCCTGGCTCGTTGCATCCCGGCGATGCCATGGTTATAGGACGTCAAGGTGAGCGGCCAGCTTCGTAGTCTGTCGTGAGCATGACTGAGATACCGGGCTGCGCCGCGCGCCGACGCGATGGGATCGAGACGCTCATCGATGGCGTCGTTCACAATCATGAACCGTTGGGCAGCTGAGCGCGTAAACTGCCAGATGCCGACCGCTCCGGCCGAGGAGCGGGCATTGGCCTGGAAAGACGACTCCACGTGAGGAAGATAGGCCAGATCTTCGGGTAAGCCAGCTTCCCGGAAGATGTGGCGAAACGCTGCGTCGTAGCGGGCGCTGATCTCTAGACCGCGCTTGAAGCGCTCCCTAAGACCGCGCTGTATGCGAACTCGCTCCGCGGCTCCGAGTACGGCATTGCGGTCGGGTGCGCTCGACTCCAATTGCGAGGCCAGGCGCTGATCGTCACGGCTCATCGGCAGATGCAACGACCAGCAACGTTCCAATTCGCGCAAGCGACTCTGCCAATAGTCGCGCCGTTCCGCTACCAGTTCCTTTTGCTGCGCGGTATAGCTGTCGCTGATTTCGCCAGGCAGGTGGACGACCTCGTAAATCAGGTTCAAGTAACGGTCATCGTGGACGACCGCCTCAGAGCGGCTCCAAGTGCCATACACGTTCCGCCAGAATGCAATTTGCGGCTCCAGTTCCGGGGGTCTGGGGAATCGGTCCGAGGAGTTGCGTCTCGTCGGCTCGACCCGGCTCGGACTGACCGGAACCTCTGTGTCACTCGGGGGAATGGCGCCAATCGACGCTCTTTCGTCGGTGGTCACGGGAGGGGCGGTGCATGCCGACAGAACCAGGCACGCGCACGCCGCAAGAAATTGCGTCACCGATACGGTCTGTTTGGTCTGCATGGAAATACCTTCTGGAGCGTCCGTCGCGCCAAACGAAGCCTCAGTAGCCCAACAGCCGCCAGGCACAGGGGGCGCGACTCCCCCCTGCGCCTGTAAATTATAGGACGGCATCTATCCGAGGATCTACGAGTTCCAAACGCATTGCCGCCGGACCTTGGAGCCAGGGTCGCCGTTTTCGGGCGGCGACTCAATCACGTAATAACCGTTGGCTGCTCCATGCCGGTCCATTTCCGGATATGAGCCAATTCCTCCGCGATCGCGATCAAATCCTTGAGGGCGACCTGAGCATCTGAATGTTGTTGAGCGGAATCCGGTTCGTACCTTTCCAGATAGATGCGCAAGGTCGCTCCCTTAGTTCCTGTCCCCGACAGTCGAAAGACAATCCGGGAACCGTCCGCGAAACCAATGCGAATACCCTGATGTTGGCTCTGACTGCCATCGATGGGATCGGTGTAGCTGAAATCGTCGCCATATTCAACCTGATACCCGCCCAGTCTTTTACCCTTGAGGCTCGGCAGCATCGCGACCAAGTCGTCCATGAAAGCGGATGCGCGCTCGCTGTCGACGGCCTCGTAGTCGTGACGAGAGTAATAGTTGCGCCCATAGCTCTGCCAATGCTCCGTGACAACTTGCTCAACCGATTGCTGTCGAACCGCCAGTATGTTCAGCCAGAATAGAACTGCCCATAGTCCATCCTTTTCACGGATGTGATTCGATCCGGTGCCAAAGCTCTCCTCCCCGCAGAGGGTGACTTGTCCCGCATCCATCAGATTACCGAAAAACTTCCAGCCCGTCGGCGTTTCATAGCAGGTTATGCCCAGCTGGGCTGCCACCCGATCAGGCGCTTGGCTTGTTGGCATGGACCGGGCAATTCCTGCCAGACCGGCGCAATAGCCAGGCACGAGGTTCGCGTTGGCCGCCAAGACCGCCAGACTATCGCTGGGAGTGACGAAAAACCGCCGTCCCAAGATCATGTTGCGATCGCCATCCCCATCGGAGGCCGCCCCAAAATCGGGGGCGTCGTCACCAAACAGGGTTTCAACCAGGCGATGGGCGTAGACCAAATTGGGGTCCGGATGCCCCCCGCCGAAATCTTCCAAGGGAATGCCGTTTTCAACGGTCCCAGCCGGTGACCCTAACCGCTGTTCGAAGATCCGATGGGCGTAAGGCCCCGTTACCGCATGCAGCGCATCAAAGCGAATCCGGAGCTGGCCGCTGATCAGAGCCTGCTGGATTCGATCAAAGTCAAAGAGCGACTCCATCAACTCGGCATAGTCGGCGACCGGGTCAATGACCTCGACAACCATGTCACCCAGCCTCGACTCCCCCAAGGTATCAACGTCGACATCGGGAGCGTCCAGGATCAGATAGCTGTCGATCACCTGGCTCCGGCCATAGATGGCTTCCGTGACCTTTTCCGGTGCCGGTCCTCCATTACTGATGTTGTACTTGACGCCGAAGTCGCCATTCGGTCCCCCCGGATTATGACTGGCGGATAGGATGATGCCGCCAAGGGCGCGATGCTTGCGGATCACGACGGAGGTGGCTGGGGTCGACAGAATCCCATGCTGTCCGACCTTCACCCGGCCGACGCCATTGGCTGCCGCTATTTTCAAAATGAACTGAATGGCTTCGCGGTTGTAATAGCGACCATCTCCGCCCAACACAAAGGTTTGTCCCTGGTAAGCCTCCAAGCTGTCGAAAACAGACTGAATAAAATTCTGCAGGTAATGGGGCTGCTGAAAGACTGCAACGGGCTTGCGCAGCCCTGACGTGCCGGGTTCTTGGTCAGGGAAAGCTTCAGTCGAAACCGTACGGATTTCCATGGGTTCGCCTTTGGTTTTCGCTATCGGTCAAACCACTGGACTCATTGGCTGAACCTTCCAGATCTTCTCCGCGTACTCCCGGATGGCCCGATCGGAGGAAAATTTGCCCATGCGCGCCACGTTGAGGATGGACATCCGGCTCCAATGTTGGGGGTCCTGGAAGGCGCGGTTCACCTCGTCTTGGCAATCCACATAAGCGCGATAATCCGCCATCAGCAGATAATCGTCGTGGTGCAGAAGGTGGTCGGTCAGCGGCCGGAACAGTTCGGTGTCGCCGTGGGAAAACAGGCCGCTGTTGATGAGATCGATGACGTCCTTGAGTTCGGCGTCACCGTGGTAATGATCTCCTGGGTTATAGCCAGCGGCCTTGAGCTGGGCGACCTGTTCCGCCGTAAGGCCGAAGAGAAAGAAATTCTCCGGCCCGACCTCTTCGCGGATCTCGACGTTGGCGCCGTCCAGGGTGCCAATGGTGAGAGCCCCGTTCATGGAAAACTTCATGTTCCCAGTGCCGGAAGCCTCCTTGCCGGCGGTTGAGATCTGTTCCGACAGATCCGCGGCGGGGTAGATGTTCTGGGCGTGCTTGACGTTATAGTCGGGAAGAAAGACGACTTTGATCAGGTCTCGGACCGCCGGGTCGTGGTTGACCACCTCACCGACCGAATTAATCAGCTTGATGATCAGTTTGGCCATGAAATAGCCGGGCGCCGCCTTGCCGCCGAAGATGAAAGTCCGCGGCGTCATCGAGAAGTTGGGGTTGCGTTTGAGGCGCTGGAACAGCGTGATGATGCTCAGCGCATTCAGGTGTTGCCGCTTGTACTCGTGGATGCGTTTGACCTGGATATCGAACAGCGAATCGGGATCGATCACCGTGCCGACGCGGCGGCCGATGATGTTCGCGAGTCGCGCCTTGTTCTCCCGTTTCACCGCGCGCCAGGCACTTTGGAAGGCGCTGTCGTCGGCGAAGGATTCGAGCTGTTTGAGACGTGTGAGGTCGGACAACCAGCCGGCGCCGATGCGCTCATCGATCAGGCGTGTCAGACCGGGGTTGCTCAGCGCCACGAAACGCCGCGGAGTGACCCCGTTGGTGACATTGAAAAACTGGGTCGGGTCGAGGTCACGAAAGTCCTGGAATAGCTGGGTCTTCACCAATTCCGAGTGCAGTTCGGCCACGCCGTTGACAGCGTGGCTCCCGACCATGGCGAGGTTCGCCATGCGCACGTATTTTTCCCCGCTCTCGTCGATGATGGACAAGCGGGCGACCTTGCCTTCATCGGCGGGGAAGCGGGTACGGACCTCGTCCAAGAAGCGGCGGTTGATTTCGTAAATGATTTCCACATGGCGCGGGAGGACCGAGGCGAACAGGGGCAAGGACCACTTCTCCAGCGCTTCCGGCAGCAGCGTATGATTGGTGTAGGAAAACGCCCGACGCGTGATCTCCCAAGCCTTCTCCCAGACCATGCCGTGCTTGTCCACCAGCTGCCGCATCAGTTCGGCGACGCCGACGGTGGGGTGCGTATCGTTGAGCTGGATACAGAACATCTCGTCGAAGCGCTCGATGGGCAGCCCGCGGCGCAGGCACAAACGGATCATATCCTTGATGGAACAGGCCACGAAGAAGTACTGCTGTTCGAGGCGCAGCCGCTTCCCTTCCAGCGCTTCATCGTTCGGGTAGAGCACCTTGGAGATGGTTTCGGAGCCGACTTTTTCCTCCACCGCCCCATAATAGTCGCCGCGGTTGAAATCGGCGAAGTCGAAGGATTGAGCCGCCTCCGCACTCCACAGGCGCAGCAGGGCGCAGGAATCCGTGCGGTAACCGATAACGGGGGTGTCGTAGGGAATACCGACCACGACCCGTCCGGGTACCCAGCGCACCCGGTATTGGCCGGCCTCGTCGGTGTATGACTCGGTGTGTCCGCCGAGCTTAACCACCTGGGAGAATTGGGGACGTGCGATTTCCCAGACGTTGCCGTAACGTAGCCATTTGTCGGTCACTTCCACCTGCCAGCCGTCTTTGATGACCTGGTCGAAAATGCCGAATTCGTAACGGATGCCGTAGCCGATGGCAGGATAGCCAAGGGTGGCCAAGGAATCGAGGTAGCACGCGGCGAGCCGGCCCAAACCGCCGTTACCGAGACCCGGCTCCTCCTCCAGGCCGATGAATTGTTCGAGATCGAGATCCAGCTCGGCGAGCGCTTGCCGCGTGTTGTCGGTGATGCCGAGATTGAGCAGATTGTTGCCCAGGTGCGGTCCCATTAGGAACTCGGCAGACAGATACGAGACCTGGCGAACATTGGGCCGATTCCAGGCTTCGACCTGCTTCACCCAGCGCTGCATCACCCGGTCCCGGACTGACAGCGCGATCGCCTGATACCGATCCTCGGCCGCTGAGATGTCAAGGGGGCGGCCGACGGCATAGTTCAGATTGTCCTGGAAGGCCGCCTTCAGCGTATCCGGTCTCATCCCGGTCCGGGTGTGTTCGGCGGTCTCTTTCGACGCTGATGTTTTGGCGGGTTTATCGGTTGTCATGGTGCTGCCTGCTCGATGGAATCAGATGTGACGCCGGCCCGGTTCACGAGGAACGAAACCAGCCGGAAAAGAATACTGCGGACACGCTCCGACGCTTGCGTGCCGGGAAGGGAAATAGGCTGGCTCTCGCCCTGATCCCCCGTGGAGGACTGACCAGCCTCGGGCCGGCCAGATCCTGTTGAAGGGTTTTCTGAACCTACAGCGGCCATTTCCATTGGGCATGCTCCGGCTTATCGATGCCATGCTCGTAAGCGTACTGGCTGCACTCGATCTGCAGGTCGCGAAGCTTCTGCTTGACGTGCGCGCCGGTGACATTGAGCCCAGGTACACGATTGATGACGTCGATGGCCAGGCTGAAGCGGTCGATCTCGTTGCGGATCGCCAGTTCCAGCGGCGTGTTGATGTTGCCTTTCTCCTTGTAGCCGCGCACGTGCAGGTTTTTGTGATTGGTTCGCCGGTAAGCGAGGCGGTGGATCAGCCACGGATAGCCGTGGAAGTTGAAGATGATGGGTTTGTCCACCGTGAAAAGGCTGTCGAAGTCGCGGTCGGAGAGGCCGTGCGGGTGCTCGTTGGCGGGCACCAGGGTGTAGAGATCGACCACGTTGATGAAGCGAATCTTGAGGCTTGGGAAGTGCTCGCGCAGCAACACGGACGCGGCCAGGGCCTCCTGGGTGGGGATGTCGCCGCAGCCCACCATGACCACGTCGGGTTCCGACCCCTGGTCGTTACTGGCCCAGTCCCAGATGCCGATGCCCTTGGTGCAGTGCTTGATAGCGGCGTCCATGTCCAGGAACTGGAGATGTTTCTGTTTGTCGGCGACGATTACGTTGATGTCGTTGGTGCTCTTCAGACAATGATCGGCGACCGACAGGAGCGTGTTCACGTCCGGCGGGAGATAAATACGGGTGACGGTCGGACTCTTGTTGACCACCACGTCGAGGAATCCCGGATCCTGATGGGTGAAGCCGTTATGATCCTGGCGCCAGACCGTGGAGGTGATCAGCATGTTCAGGGAGGACACCGGTGCCCGCCAGGCGATGTCCTCGGAGATGTCCAGCCACTTGGCGTGCTGGTTGAACATGGAGTCGATGACGTGAACGAAGGCCTCATAGGTGGCGAAGAAACCGTGGCGGCCGGTCAGGAGGTAACCTTCGTGCCAGCCCTGCAGGGTGTGCTCGGAGAGCATCTCGAGGACCCGCCCGTCGGTCGAGAGTTCGCCGCCGTCGGCGTCTTCCGGCAGATAATCGGCGAGCCACAGCTTCTTGCTGACCTCATAGATCGCATCGAGCTTGTTCGAGGTATTCTCGTCCGGCCCGAAGACCCGGAAGTTGGTGGGATTGAGGCGCATGATATCCCGCAGAAATTGTCCCAGAGGACGGGTATTCTCCGCCTCGATCTGACCGGGCTTCGGCACGGCCACCGCATAGTCGCGGAAGTCCGGCCGGCGCAGCGCCTTCCGCAACAGGCCGCCGTTGGCGTGCGGGTTGGCGCTCATGCGCCGATGCCCCTTCGGCATCAGGGCCTTGAGGTCGGGGATGAGCCGCCCGTTGGCGTCGAACAGTTCTTCGGGCCTGTAGCTCCGGAGCCAGCTCTCCAACAGTTTCAGATGGGCCGGGTTGTCCTTCAGGCCGGACAGGGGCACCTGGTGTGATCGCCAAGAGCCCTCGACCTTATGGCCGTCCACTTCTTTCGGGCCGGTCCAGCCCTTGGGGCTGCGGAGGACGATCATGGGCCAGCGGGGGCGGTTCGGCACGCCGCTGGCGCGCGCCTCCTGCTGAATCCTTCGAATCTCCAGCACGCAGTGCTCCAGGGTCGTTGCCATCCGTTGGTGCATCGCCTCGGGATCGCTGCCCTCGACGAAATAGGGGGTCCAGCCGTAGCCCCGGAACAGCGCCTCCAGCTCCTCGTGGGAGATCCGGGCCAGCAGCGTCGGATTGTTGATCTTGTAGCCGTTGAGGTGGAGGATGGGCAATACCGCCCCGTCGCGAATCGGGTGCAGGAACTTGTTGGAATGCCACGAGGTCGCCAAGGGTCCGGTTTCCGATTCCCCGTCTCCGACCGCGACCGCAACCAGGAGGTCGGGGTTGTCGAACGCCGCCCCGAAGGCGTGGGA
>Ga0209254_10004913_pt1 | contig 12284 bp, 7 predicted proteins | sample FrelakmetDIP11DI_FD_187148 | JGI IMG/M metagenome (GOLD analysis project Ga0209254, IMG submission 187148) | Freshwater lake sediment microbial communities from the University of Notre Dame, USA, for methane emissions studies - DIP11 DI (SPAdes)... | ecosystem: Environmental > Aquatic >...
GTTGCCTGGCATCACAGGATTTGCAGGAAGGGTTCGCGGCCAAGCGGGAAAAGCGCAGCCCCAGGTTCGAAGGTCTCTGAGGCCGTTAGCTTTTTAGGGCCAAAGGCCCATGGCAGTTGAACTGTCGATCCACCGCCAGCCATGGCAAACCTAATTTTTCCAGCCATTTTATGCCTGTGGTTTCTGTCTTCAGTCGTGCCACGCTGGCCGCACTGCAGGCTGTAAGGCAATTTTCTGCGATGACGGCCACACTGAGCAGTCCAGGGATAGGCTGGCCATCCACCGGGCTCAGAGCGCGCCCGAAGTGCTCGCCGTCCTGTATTACTGTTTGCTCGAAGTTGCCGCGGATGGCGAAGCCCTTATGGTTCAATTTTATACGCACAATTGCAGCACGAGATCCTTTCGGGACGCGCACGCCGACCAGCCAGTTGGCCCCATCTGGCTCCTTGCCGATGCTAGCCACTTCCTGATCCATGGCAATAAAAGCGTTATTTACTTCATTTCTTAGCAGAAGCTTTCGCACCGAATCCAGTGCATAGGGTCGAATGCAGCTGTTTAAATCGATCAACATGCCTTTCCCCGACAAATGTGCCCCTGTGTCAGTTATCTCGAGATTGCGCCAACCAACAAGCCTGAGCATTCCGTGAAGCTGATCCCGGGAGCCGAGCAGGTTGCCCGTGCTGTTATAGCAATCCTGGAGGATTCGGGTGGTCGGGTCAAAGATGTGTTTGCTCTCCTGCCAAAGAGCATCAATATAGTGAAATAAGCTTCGTGCTTCGGCGTCAACAGGTACATAGAAGCCCGTGCCTGCACTCTGGTTAATCCGGCTTGTAATACTGTCAGGTAGATAAGAACTGAACTTATTTTCCAGTCTTTTTAGTTCGTCCTGACACAAATACAGAAGCTCGGTGCCGCGGCCATCTACGTCATCGACAACCAGGTGACATGCCCTACCGAATGCATGCATTCGAACTTCGCTCTTCTTCACCATCCCCTACCAGAACTCATTATTGTTAAAGACGCAGTTGATACTGCTATTCTTATCCACTATCTGGGGACTATCATTGATGCACTGAGCCGCAATGTAGCACTGCAAGAGGGAGCGTGACTAGGTCGGATTCAATTCGCTAAGCTAGATTTACACGCTGTCCGGGTTGGGAACTGTTATTGAAACTGTCGCATCCGAGAATTGAACAGTCCCGCCCAGTTTTTTCACAATGGATTGCACAATGGCGATACCAGAACTCTCACGCGCCAAGTCCTCAATATAGTCAGGCATGCCAATGCCGCTATCCTGGACGGAGAGCTCAAGGTAGCGTATAGAAGGCTCATTAGTTGCTCCTGCCGACATCTTTACGAGTATATAGTTCGCTGGTGAACCGGGTTCAAAGGCGTGATGAATACAGTTCTCTAATAGTTCATATATTACAACAGACAGCGGAGATGCCAATTGAGCAGGAATAAGCATGGACGAAACTTCGTTGATGGTGATTATTGTTTCCGGCGTGACCATGGAGCTCTTGAGTAGTACCGCTATAATGCCATCAGTATATTTGTGAAGATTTGCTACCGGGCCTCCAGTCTGATAATAAAGGCAGTCTTCCAGACTGGACAGAGCAGCTATACGTTTGATGCTGCTTTCCGTCAAACCACGTTTTACCTCCTCTGGCTGGTTGACGCTTCGATAGGATATACAATCGCTCACCAAAGATAATGTAGTCAGGTTGTGCTTATAAGCTGATTGCACAAGTTCATCCTGCAGTTCCAATTGCTCCTGCATATCGTCATCCGCCTGGTTTGCAGCGTCGAACATCTGCCTCGTTAACCGGGCTGAGTTTCTGTCGGCGGCATAGCTGTGATAAATGCGACGAGAGCCCCACCATAAGAACAGAAACAATAGGCTGTATGTTGAATATGCCCACCAGGTGAACCGGGGTGAGGGAAGTACATGAACGTCAAGATTGATACCATTCCTGTTCCAGATTCCAGCGGAATTCGCACCCTGTACGCGAAAGACGTAGTCTCCAGATGGCAGGTTTGTGTAGGTGGCGGTATTTCTTGTACCGATTTCAATCCAGTCAGGGTCGAAGTTCTCAAGCATATAGCGAAACTGGTTTTTTTCAGGAGAAACGAAATCGAGTACACTGAACTCGAATGTGACGAAGTGGTCCTTGTGCGTTAGTTGGAGAGACTTGAGTTTGTCAACGGACCCTGTATTTCTGTCATCTGGTTTTGGAAGAATAATACTGGTCAGCCTCATGGCTGACGCCGTTCTATCGATATCAACGTCAGCTGGATCAAACCTGTTGTAGCCATTTACCCCGCCAAAGTAGATGAGCCCCTTTCTACTAGTGAACGACGCTCCGAGAGTAAAATCGCTACCCTGTAAGCCATCTGCTGTTGTGAATCTCTTGATCAACCGACCTTTTGAATCCAGTTTTACTATACCATTTTGCGTTGAGCACCAAAGGTTTGTCTCCGAATCCACTTCTATACCGTAGATAGTCGAGCTTGTCAGGCCACCGCTTTCGATGGTTGGCTGCAACATAAACTGGTTTTCAATCTGGTCTTTTTGGCTCCAGATAAACAGACCATGATCCTTCGTGCCTATCAATATGTCGCCATTTTGGGCTTGAGCGAAGGAATAGATAATAGGTTGTGTTTCTCCCAAGTCGAATTCAAATCGTATCTTACTGAACTGATCGATCCTGGGGTTATGTTGATAGACTCTATTCTCGGAAACGGCTAGGAAAATGTCTGTCTTTGATCGAAATAGCAATGTGATAGTCTTCTCGGGCAGAGATTGACTCTGATAGTATGAACGCGTTTCCCCTGCTCGCATACGAAATAGACCCTTATCATACGTTGCGATCCATACGTCTTGACCCTCGTCTGTTGCCAATATATTTGCTATCGCGATTCCAATGCTGCTATTCAGATTAAATGTTTTGGAAGAGCCACTTTTTGTGTTGACCACTTGTATACCACCTTGAAGAGTACCCAACCAAAACTCGTTTTTCCGTGTAGCAATTGTCGAAACTCTCTGATCCTCGAAAGTAGATGAATCCAATTCATATCTAGTGTGAATGCCTGTACTCTCATCGTAGCGATATAGGCCAGAGTAGGTGCCTACCCAGAAGCGACCCGCAGTGTCTTCTCCGAACGCGAGAATATCGTTGGAAACGCCGCTATTTCTCGAGTTGAATAAGTCAAACGGAGTGAAGGACAACATGTCCAGTCCATCGATTGTTCCAATCCAGATGTATTTCCCATCTCGAAAGAGGCTATAAATGTCAGGATTTGAAAGCCCACTGCCTTTTTCACTCAAATCCTCAATTAAAGAAAGATGATTGTTGGAAGCGAACAACCCTCTATCTGTTGCGATAATCAGCTTACCTCCGTACAGGGCGAACTTCGAGATATAGTGTGGCGCGTTTCCTACGATAGCGGAGTTGGCCAGCGGCGTACTTGTGTCTACACCCCACACAAGTAGTTGCCCGGTATCTGTGCCGATGGTCAGGTTGCCCTCACTGTTCATCTGCAGAGCGGTAATTCTGCTGCTCTTTTGCAATTGAAGAGTTTCAAGGTCAAATGGCACGAACGATTTATTTTCAGGCAGAACCTTGGCCAGGCCAAGACTTCCACCCACCCAGAGGTTCCCCGATTTGTCTTCCACAATGTCATGGAGTCTTCCGATGCTGCTGGCGAGATCCAGGTTCATCACCCAGTCTTCAGTGTTTTGAAATCTGGGATCGTAGAGAATAAGCCCATCCTTGCTAAGCAGCCAGATGCTGCCATGCTTCGAGACGAGCAGGCGAATCAGACCATATTTATCAATGAGGCCAAATTGCTTGATTAAATCAAAGGTTTCCTTACGCGTATCAAGTTTTAAGAGAGCGCCGCCGGAAGTGGCTAACAGGAGATTGCCATCGTTATCCTCTGCAATATCCTTGATTTCTGAATCCGGGATCCAGTTTTTGCTATCTCTGTCAGAATTAAATAGAGTAAGATTTGCTCCATCAAATCGATGAAGTCCCTGTTGTGTGCCGATCCATAGAACTCCTGTTCGGTCTCGGTGAATTGCAGTAACGGTAGGTTGTTGGAGCATGGGAGATAAGCTGGATTGTGTTATTCTGGGCTGCGCGCCATGTGCGTGATCGACGATGCTCAGGCAGAAAGCGAGAGTTAGAAGTCTGAGACTCAGCGACATCTTTGCTTCGTGGGTAATCACAGCTGAATCACCAAGTGTTGTGCTCTATTGGCACCCGCTTTTCTTGAAAAACACATAGGATCTCCAAATATCTGTGTCGGGTTTACTATTGTAATTCAACTTGTGGGTGATTAATTTTCGATACTATAGACGTGAAATTGGTTTATTTGGCAAAGCTAATATCGAATTGCTCCACGAATTCATGATAGGCTTTTGTGAGCACAATAATTTCTTCTGCCAGCCCGCCCAATTCGTTCTCCCTACTTTTCTTCTCTATTTGGGAACTGATACTTCTGACCTTGTCAGCACCTATATTGGCACTCATTGATTTAATTGCATGGGCAGTGCGGTATATGGATGTACTGTCATGGGCGCAAAAACCTCGTTCAATGTCCCGCAGCTTCTCGTCCATTTGATTGATATAGCCTTCAAAAATTGAAGGCAGTAACTGCTTTCCAGTCTGCCGCTCTACATCTCTTATGCTCTCTATGGCAGAGAGATTGAGTACTTTGTATTCCTGATCGATTCCATCGCCCCATTCTGCTTGCTGAGCGTATCCTCTATCAATGTTCTCAAATATATTGGTATCGGAAAAACCCAGTCGTAAGTGAACTTCAAAAATTTTCTCTATGTCAGATATTGAGAATGGTTTGGTAAGAAACCCATCCATTCCCGCCTGGCGGCATCTGTCCCTGTTCTCTTTGTCAGATCCTGCGGTTAAGGCGATGATATGAACAGGCTCAAGCTGGCGCTCGGTTTCGAACTTTCGAATCGCCCGTGTCGCCTCATACCCGTCCATTATTGGCATCTGGCAGTCCATAAATAGGAGTGAATACTCTCCGGATTTGTATTTGGCTACGGCGACCTGACCATTACTGGCTATTTCTACCTCGTGCCCAAGCATTCGGATCATTTCGACGATGATCTGTTGATTGGTAGTCACGTCCTCCGCAACCAGAATTCGTTTACTTACAGAGATCCTCTTTTCTGGGGTATTGTCTCGCTGGCCTTCAGTAGGCTCGGCTACATCCAGGATCTCTGACAAGGCATCGTAGACTGCTTTTGATGTTAATGGCTTCGATATGGTGGTCCAGTCTGAAAAAATATCTGGTGGCGTGTCCCCAGCCAATGGCATCAAAGCAATACAAATTGACGCATCAACCTGCCTTAATTTTTCTTCAATTTCTGGAGAAAACTGGTCTCTAACATAGTCTACGACCAGAATGTTTTTTTTCCAGTTCGCAGTAGAAACCAGTTCCTCTTCCAGAATGGGAGATGAATTCACGCCTACGCGCGATAAGTGGCTGGATGCCATCTGATAGGTAGCCGGATTATTGGTGTATATCCTGGCAGTCAATTTCTCGAACGCTCTGGCAGGGGAATCGATGGATGGGTCAAATTCCATCGGGATAGACAATGTTATTTTTGTGCCTTCTCCGATGGCTGAGTGAATGGCGATATCTCCCCCCATTAAATCAATATAGTGACGAGAGATTGTCAGTCCGAGGCCAGTGCCGCCATATTCTCTCGTTGTGCTGGCGTCGGCTTGAGTAAACGGTTCAAAAACACGTTTTTGCGTCTCTTCGTCCATTCCGATGCCATCGTCCTCAACGCAAATATGTACCAGTGCTTTCCCAGCATTCGAGGGGCTGAATTTCGTTTCTACTCTAATGTTTACATTTCCAATATGGGTGAACTTGATCGCATTGCTGACCAGGTTCATGACGACCTGACGTATCTTGGTGGGGTCTCCTACCAATTTGCAGGGGGTTAATGGGTGGCAAATATTATTGAGTATTAGCCCTTTTCTACCCGCGGGCTCTCCCTGCAGGTAACAAATTTCATCAATTAGCTCCGTCAGGTTAAAATCAACCTGCTCCAGTTCAACCTTGGATGCTTCAACTTTGGAAAAGTCGAGTATCTCGTTGATCAAACTAAGTAGCGACTCACCACTATTACGAGCGGCATTGGCAAATTGTTGCTGCTGTTTATTAAGGCCAGTGTGTAAAAGAAGTTCCGTCATGCCAATAATTCCGTGCATTGGCGTGCGAATCTCGTGACTCATGGTCGCTAGAAATTCTGATTTCGCCTTGGTGGCCTCTTCAGCAATTTTTCTTGCCTCCAGCAGATCATGGGTGCGTTCTTCCACGCGGTGCTCCAGATCTCTTTGCCTTTGGAGTGAAATTCGCGTCTGCGTGGCCTGTCGACGAAAAAAGTATGTGATAACAGCGATAGCAAGAAATGTATAAGCGCTGTAGGCCAGGGGGCTAAGCCAGGGTGGCGGAGCGACAACCACCGGAATGCTGAGACCATCCCAATTCCAGGTGCCATCGGGACTGGCTGCGGCAAGTTTGAGTTGATAAGTTCCGGGTGGAAGTGTGGTAAATGACGCGATCCTTGATTCTGGTGATATAATCCAGTCGGGGTTAACGCCCTCCAGCTTGTAAGCATAATTGAGTAAGTCAGGACTGGAGTAATCCGCTGCATAGAATTCGACGGATAACATCTTGTCTTCATGTCCTAGCGCTATACCATTTAAGGCGTGATAAGGCGTGTCAAACTCTCGCCGCGCATTCATTACCCGGATTTGGGAAATTGCCACTTTAGGTGGAATTCGATCTTTCGCTACAAAATCGCGATCTATGACGTTAAACCCGTGTATTCCCCCAAAATAGATTGCTCCTGATTGAGATTTAAACGATGCACCTAAAGTGAACTCATTGGCTTGTAGGCCGTCACGAACGCCATAGTGATGGCTCTCGAATGTTTTGGGATTTATTCTGGACAATCCTTTGCTGTGCGATACCCATATCCAACCTTTTGCGTCGCCCTGAATCCCGTAAATATTTGAGCTCGGTAGAGTGTTTTTGTCAGAAAAAAACTGTTGGATATTTGCATGCTCATTTTTCCTGTCCTCCATTGGCCACAGATTTAATCCGCCACCAGATGTGCCGATCCAAAGCGTTCCACTCGTGTCTTCATAAAAACACCAGGGAATATCACTTGAAAAACTATTGGATTCATTCCTTTCAGTAAAGTAGCGTCGGAACGTTCGTGTCTTTTGATGGTAGCGATTCAGACCCATTTCGGTTCCTATCCAGACAAAGCCTAAAGAATCTTCATAGATTGCCAACACTCTGTTGTTGCTGAGAGTCGTTGAATCGTTAGGATCGTTCATTAGGTTTACGAAATCGTTGCTTTCATCATTATAAATACTCAGCCCGCCGCCATAAGTACCGATTAGAAACTCCCCGGTGGATAGTCGAAGCATTGATGTGATTCCATTTGCTCCGATACCAGATTGTCCTGATGTGCCGCTTCGATATGTTGTAGTATCGCCAGTAATGAGGTCCACCTTATTGAGGCCGCTATCATAGGTCCCGACCCATAATGTGTTTTGGTCACTGTAGAGACTCATTACTCTCGGATCTGAAATGGTCGGCTCGGTAAATTCGTTGATCCACTCAAAGTCACTACTTCCAGGGCGGAGTCTATTGAGGCCATTATCTGTACCCACCCACAGACTCCCATCTACGGATTCCGTGAATGCATTAACCGCGTCGCTAGAAAGATTGCCTCGTGATCGGCTGTACTTATGAAAGTCTGTCCTCATACCCGATGCCAAACCTGACATGGTCCCTACCCAGTACTTCCTCTCACGCGTTTGATATACACTGACTACAACGTTTTCGGGTAGGTTGGTGTTTACGCTGTCATATCGGATAAAGTTGTTAGTTTCAGGTACGAACAAATTAAGGCCTTGATCGGTGGCGATCCAAATATCGCCATCGGAATCTTCGAAAATGTCCGAGGTCTGATTAGATGACAATGAACTCAAGTCTGATTCTTGATGAGTGAAATTTGTTGCGAAATCCTCGACGGGATCGTAACGACTTATACCTGAGTCAGCCGAGGAAATCCAAATGTTGCCAGCTTTGTCAGCAACAACAATGTATAGCCAGTTCGAAACTATTGAGTTCGCTTGATCCAGGTTGTGAGTGCGAGTACTCACCTTGCCCGTTGACGGTTCAATTCGAAGAAGCCCTGTGGTTTGTGTCGCGGCCCAGATAGCACCATCAGGCGTTTGAGTAAATCTGTTGATGGTTCCCGTGAGAGGGATATCGTTGGAGCCAGAAACATAGTGGTGAAAAGTGTTTTTTTCGGGGTTGAAACTACTAAACGAATTAGAATAACCAAGCCAGATAGTGCCGTCTGCGGCAGTGAATATCGTACTGATGTCATTAGAGTATGGGGTATTGAGATTATTTGGGTCAGAATAGAACGCTGAGAAGTTGTCTGATATCGCATTGTAGGAGACTAGGCCACCACCGCGTGTTGATAGCCAGATTCGACCCTGATTGTCTTCCGTTATTCTAGTGATGTTGCCCGTGGGTAATGAAGTGGGATTAAGTGCAGAGTATCTGTAATTCTGGAGTTCGTAGCCATTGTAACGGTTCAAACCCTCTTGAGTGACAAACCACAAAGCGCCCCTAGAGTCCTGAAAGGATTGCTTCACACTTTGTTGAGTGAGCTTGTCAGCAAAGCTGGGCCGACTAAGGTTGATATCTATGAATCCGGAATCCGCAGCCTGTACGTATTCCGCCTTGGCAAACAACAGAACCAGGATCAAAAACCAGAGTCTGTTAAGCATTCGGTACTGTATGATCATTTCACTCTAGTCTAATGAATATGCCCACCCTTACCCGGGAGGCTAACGATTTTTTCATTTATAATTCAGTCACATAACTCTACCTTGAAGACGCTCTCAATAGGAAGCGAAATGCCGGGTCAAATTGTACCGAGTAACCGCAATACAGTAATATTTACACCTTACTTATGGAATTTGTGAGAGAGTTATCAATGTATGTACTTGGATTTGTTCGCCACGATTTAGTTCAAAAATTCTGAGACGATACATCCCGTGGTGGCGTCGCCAGTAGAGGTTTATACAATGAAACTATCCGTCATTCTCATTTCGTACGATATGGCGCGGGAAATTCCCCGTACCCTGCGTAGTCTGTCTCGCAGTTATCAGCAGGGTGCGGAGGATCTCGCGTACGAAGTCCTGCTGGTTGACAACGGTTCGCCAGTGCCACTGGACGAGGCGACATGGGCGGACGTGGATGTGCCTGTGCGACTGATAAGAATACAGGACGCATCGGCCTCTCCGGCCGGTGCAATCAATATTGCTCTGGAGGAAGCGGCAGGTGAGATCATTTGTTTAATGATTGACGGTGCCCATATTTTGACGCCTGGAGTCTTCAAAATGGCACTCTCCAGTTATCAGGCTTTTGAGAACGCCGTTGTAGCAATACGCTATTTCTATCTTGGGATGGAAGAGCAAACAGTATCAGTAGCCAAGGGCTACAACCAGCAGGCTGAGGACAAACTACTGGAGCGAATAAACTGGCCGGAGGATGGCTATCGGCTTTACGAGATCAGCACGCCGCTTCGTTCAGGCGCCAGTCGGCTTACCTGGTTTAATCGTATGTTTGAAGCCAATTGCCTATTTATGAAGCGATCGCTTTTTAAGGAGTTGGAAGGAGCTGATGAGCGATTCGACTTTCCTGGAGGTGGCTTTTTGAATCTGGATATTTTCAAGCGAGCTGTAGAGGCTCCCGGAGTTACACCCCTTCAGATCATTGGTGAGGGGAGTTTTCACCAATTGCACGGCGGTGTTACAACCAATTCCAGTGGAGATGAGAGGGCAGCGCGATTGAATAAATATCGAGCGCAGTACGCAAACATACGTGGCGATCATGAAGTAATGGCAAAAGCCTCGTTCACCTACATGGGACATATGCCTACGACGGCTTCCAATATCACAGCAGTGGAACGCAGAAGGGCGCGGCTAGCGGGCAGGCCGCTCGACTAGGGAGTGGAGTGACATGTGCGTTCTATCCAAACGATACGCATGTGGTTGGATAGATTTTTGCTAACCCTCGGACTTATGACCTATCATGCACATTTAACTTTCTGCAGATTCGTGACCGATGGTAGGCGTGCCTCAATATGAGAGCTCAATGAAATTATCTGTCATTCTCATATCGTACGATATGGCGCGGGAAATACCCCGTACCTTGCGTAGTCTGTCTCGCAGTTACCAGCAGGGAGCGCAAGACCTTGAGTATGAAGTCATTATGGTCGATAACGGATCGCCGCTACCGCTGGACCCTGCCTCCTGGTTGGGTATAGATGTTCCCGTTCGCTTGATTCAGTTGAAAAACGCGTCACCGTCCCCCGCCAGAGCAATAAATATCGCGCTGGAGGAAGCGGTAGGCGAGATTGTTTGCCTGATGATAGATGGGGCGCATATATTGACACCGGGTGTATTTCGAATGGCATTGGCCTGCTATGCCGCCTTTGATAATCCTGTTGTGGCTACCCGATATTTTTGGCTTGGCCCGGATGCGCAGAATGAGTCAATTGCGCAAGGATACGATAAGAATGCTGAAGATCAGTTGCTGCAAAAGATTAATTGGCCTGAGGATGGGTACAGGCTGTATGAAATCGGCACGCCACTACGTACGGGTGCCGAAAACATCAACTGGTTAAATCGCATGTTCGAATCCAATTGCCTGTTTATGAAGAGGTCACTTTTCAAGCAGCAGGGTGGAGCTGATGAACGGTTCGATTATCCAGGGGGAGGCTTCATCAATCTGGATATTTTCAGCCGTGCTATCGATGCACCCGGGATTACCGCCGCTCAACTGATAGGTGAGGGTTGTTTTCACCAACTACATGGCGGAACTACAACAAATGTCAGCATGGAAGAGAGGAACATCAGTCTCGATAAGTATAGACAACAGTTCGAAGCGATCCGTGGGCACGGTGATGTGATAACCAAAAAGACCTTCTTCTATATGGGCCATCTGCCAACTGCTGCGTCAAAAATTCACCGCGGCAAGAAGTAGCGTTCAGGTAGCGAGAGGTTGGTTATAGTCTTCACCATTCGTATTGACGAAGGTCAATCGTGCCATTCGTTCTAAAGCGGACGCCCTCGTTTTCCAACCGGCCTCTCTGAGTATCGTGTGGTACCGAACCCTCTGGCAGAGAAATGCGTCCCCGCGCGTTGACGACACGGTGCCAGGGAATGCGTGTATTCGCGGGTAATCCCCGCAGCGCATGGCCAACCCGGCGGGCTGCACGGTGTATGCCTGCTTTTTGCGCGACTCCACCATAAGTTGACACACTTCCCTTTGGAATTGCCGCAACGACCTGCCAGATTCGGTGGTTGATATCAGGTTCGTAGTCTGTCATCTACTGGAAATCTCCTGTGAGCAAGCGCCACCTGCCTTTTTCAGGAAGTGTAAATAGTGTAGAGGAATCACTTCGACCAGTTGCGTGGCTTTGCTTGAAAAATGCGTCAATATCCCCATAACTCCTGAGCCAGCCGAGAACACTCTTTATGCGCTTTGCAATTATTATCCTGCCCTGGCTGGAACTGTTTACCCTTATCGAACTGGGTGTCAAGACCAGTGCTCTGACTGCCCTGGCCTATGTGTTTGCCACGCTGCTCCTTGGTATCGCAATATTGCAACGTCAGGGACGGGGCATGTTCGAGCGCCTCAGGCAAGGCCAGGATGGCAGGATGTTGGGTCCCGAATTGTTCCTGGATGAAATGGCTATGGGGCTCGCTGGTCTCCTGTTGATGATCCCTGGCATGATTACCGATCTGCTTGCCCTGATTGTAATGGTAGGTCCTTTGCGCAGACGCTTGGCGCGTGTGCTGTTGGGGTCGCAGCCTGAGGTTTACGTGCCGAAACGGGATAAAGGTAGCGGTGAGACTATTGAGGGTGTTTTTCGGCATCTTGATGATGAAGATAGAACGTAACATATTGTAAATAAACAAATATATTGGTTACCACAGGAATAGACCAACTGCCGGGGAGCACTTGACTCAACTCTTTTCCCGACTAGAATTAGCACTCTCTCGAAAAGAGTGCCAAGCAGGGCTTGAAATCTGATCCCATGCCCCAATTAACCGGGTTAACCCCCGATCCGGGGTACCCATAACATCACATTGATACTTTGGAGAGCTACACAAATGAAAATCCGTCCGCTGTACGACCGC
>Ga0209254_10004914_pt1 | contig 12283 bp, 13 predicted proteins | sample FrelakmetDIP11DI_FD_187148 | JGI IMG/M metagenome (GOLD analysis project Ga0209254, IMG submission 187148) | Freshwater lake sediment microbial communities from the University of Notre Dame, USA, for methane emissions studies - DIP11 DI (SPAdes)... | ecosystem: Environmental > Aquatic >...
CCTGAGCTTGCGCCTGGGACGTGAGGACGGTCGCCATCAGCACCAACACGGCTGCCAGGCCGCCTGCCAGCACGACCAGAGTACGAATCCGCATGATCCCCTTCATCCGACTTCCAAGATAAGTGCACCTTCAACTTCGGCTTGCATTATACCTGTTTTGAGCAGGGTGGACAAACCCGCCTGTCGTGGTAAGCAGCAGAAGCGCCGCTGGCCTGGCCTGACTGGCCGAATTTTCCTTTAGCTCGGCACATCCACTGGCACGCCCTCCAGCGTTTCCCGACAGATCTGGTCGACGACGGCCTTGAGGTCGCCGTCGGTGGCGTGGTAAACCGCCAACTGCCGATCGGCACTGGTACCCTCCTCGATGATTCGGTAAGCGTACTCCACGGCCGATCGAGAACCTAGATCGTCTACCACTTCGTCCACAAATTCCACCAACTCCGGCAACAATTGGCGCGCCGGAATGGCCTGCTGCTTGCCGAAGTCGATGAACGATCCATCCAGCCCGTAGCGCACCGCGCGCCATTTGTTTTCGTTGATCAATGCGCGATCGTAGATGCGGAAACTGAGATTCTTTTCGAATAGCCAGTACAGCTTCACGAAGATCGCTTGAATCAACGCCGCCACCGCGATCGCTTCGTCGACGCGCGTGCAGATGTCGCAGATGCGCACTTCGATGGTGTGGAAACTCGGATGCGGGCGGATGTCCCACCAGATCTTCTTGCCGTTGTCGATGCAGCCGGTCTTGATCAACAGATTCACGTACGATTCAAATTCCGCGTACGACACGAACTGGCCGGGAATGCCGGTGCGCGGAAAATTGGAGAAGATGATCGAGCGATAGGACTTGAAGCCGGTGTTGCGCCCTTCCCAGAAGGGCGAGCTGGTAGACAGCGCCAGCAAATGGGGCAAGAAATAACGGGCTACGTTTTGAACCTGCATGCCCGTCTCCAGATCGGGCATACTCACATGAACGTGCATGCCGAAAATCAACAACTGCCGTGCGGCATCCTGCATTTCTTCCAGCACGCCGTAATACCGTTCGTGCGGATAAACTTCCTGCGTTTGCCACGAGGAAAACGGATGGGTGCCCGCTGCGGCAATCGTCAAGCCCTGCTTGGCCGCCAGGCCCGCAATCGCACCGCGCAGCCGCACGATCTCCTCGCGCGCTTCATCGGCCGTGCGGCAAACATGCGTGCCTACCTCCACCACTGACTGCATCATCTCCGGCTTGAGCTGCTCCTGCAAGATCAAGCGGCCCTCTTCCAGGATCTGCGTCACATACGATCGCAGCTCGCCGGTGCTTGGATCGATGATCTGATATTCTTCTTCAATGCCCAGCGTGAACGGAAAATCCTTGCTCAGGGGATCGTAGTAGCTCATCATCTCCTCCTTCGGGCGAGATCACCTCGCCCCTACTTGGACTCGATCAAAAACATGGGCACCGTTGAACCGCCGCCCGCTGTGACATTCAACAACGTCACCGTCGAGAGTCGCGTCAGGCAGCCCTGCACACCTGTGTTAAACAAATAGGGATCGGTATCCACCAGCCGCCGCCCGATGTGCAGTTTCCCGTCGACGACCTGCGGATAATCTTCATAAGCGATGTGTACCCGCTCCTGCACGACAAACGGCGATTCGAGCGCCGCCTGCAGCGCTTCATCCCATTCCTCTGCGCTGCTCTCCCACCCGATCGTGATCCCCTTCCCGCCGTACTCATCGTTGGGTTTCAGCAGCAAACGATCTTGATAGTCTTGCGCAAATTTCAGCAAATCGATCTCCTGTCCCGCATAGGTCGTGCGCACGTTCTGCACGCGCCGTGTCCACGGGATGTGCTGCGCCAGCATGGTCTGCGTCTCGCGATCGATGCCGGCAGCGTCCATGATCGCCGGATCGCTCAACAGGCCGAAGATCATCTTCTTGTGCAACGGCTTGGCCTGGAAACTGTTGACCAGGCAAATCGCTCCGTCGCGATAAGCACGTCCCAGCGGATGCTCGAGCGCTTGATCCTGCCCGTACCTCTGCAAGAACTCGCTGGTCAGCACACGCTTGTATATCAGGTTGACCGGCTGACCGTCGGCGTACAGCGTTCGATCACGATAGCTCAGCTCCTCGGGTGAGCAGATCACCGTGGGCACGCCCTGCTCTTCCAGGTATTTCTTGAACAAGTCAAACTCGGCCTGGGTGGGCAGGCCCTTCCAATCGACAATGGCCGCGCGCGGATCGGCAGACTTGCCCCACTCATGGAACTTTTCCAACAGAGTCTGCACCATTGGCGGAGCCGCCGGAACTTTGGTAACGCGATATCTCCGGCCAAACTCCTGCATCACCGGCAGCGCGAGGAATGCATCGGACAGTTCGTCTTCGTATGCCATGCCGGCCGGGCTTTCCGCATTATATTCCACGAATTGCAGCGAGCCAGTGTGATTGTCGAAGAAAGAGTCAAGCCGCGAGGAAGCACTGGGCTCGGCATAGCCGGCATCCAGCACCAGCAGCGCGTCTTCGCCGGGAGTGAACGCCATGAGATCGCGCGTGGCCGGATCGGACAGCATGAACTTCACTGCCTGGCGCGCGGCAATGGCGACCCTGGCGCATACCGCCTGCAAGTGCGCGTAATGCTCCGCTCCCAACAGCCGGGGTCGCAGCACAATGCAGATGGGCCGCGTGCCAAAGAACAAATTGCCGCGCTGCAAAGCGGCGCTGAGCGCCGCATCGTTTTCGCGCGCGCCGCCATCATCCAGCAGGCTATGATAGAACTCAATTGCCTCGTTTAGCATATGCAGGCCCCCACGTTTGCCCGCCCGCTGAGTTCACGGGGCGGGAATAGAACTTTGCGACTGAAATCGTTCTTTCTGTGCAATCATCTCACCGCAGAACACGCAGAGGCCTTGCGGTTTTCTCGGCGTACTTTGCGGTCTCGGCCGTGAAATCCTCTTGGGTTCCGGCTCGTCCGAATGAGGATCAAGCGTGAATCAACGCATCCCAGTGCGGCCTGGCCTGCGAGCGCTGCCGCCTGCCCAGCGCCAGATCGATGCACAGGTCGGCCATCTTCTGCACGGCGAACGGGAAGTAATGATCGGTCAGAGACGTCACTTCAAAATCGGGGGCGGGATTGGTGAAGTCGATCGCGTAAGGCACGCCGTCCTTGATCGCAAACTCGCACGTGTTCATGTCATAGCCCAGCGCCTGGTTGATCTGGATTGCCCACTTGACGATCAAGTCGCGCAGTTCGGGCGAGAGAAATTCGTCGTCCACGATGTAGCGGTGCGGCCACGGGCGGCTGACATCGAACTTGATCGGCAGGATGTCCTGCTGGCCGATGCACAGGCAGCGCGCGTAATTGTCCCAGTCGATAAACTGCTGTAGCACCATGCACTCCGTGCCGGTTTCGTTGTAAGCGTTCCACAGCTCCTGCATGGTGTGAAGCTTGAAGACCTGCTTGAAGCCCCCGCCCCACGCCGGCTTGAGAATCAGGGGAAAGCCGCCCAGGTAGTCGATATGCTCCTCCCACGGCACGGGATACATCAGATTCCGCAGCGACTCGGTGACCACGCCTTCGATGTAAGAATGCGAAGGCAGCGCGACCGTTCTGGCGTGTGTGATGCCCAGCTTATCCAGCAGACAGGCGCCAAAGAATTTATCGTCAGCGCTCCACCAGAACGGATTGTTGATGACGATCGTGCCCTGCAGCACCGCATTCTTCAAGTAGGTGCGATAGTAGGGAATCTCGTGCGAGATGCGATCGACAATCACGGCGTACGGATTTGCCTCGTTCATGCGCGTGCCGCCCAGCTTCACGTACTCGGCCGCCACGCCCGTGTCACGCTTGTTGACCTCGTCGATGAACGCCGGCGGCCATGACCACTCGCGACCCACCATCACCCCGACGCGCTTGCTTTCACTGGCCATAGATCCTCCTGGATGTTGGATGGTAGAGTTTGGACGTTGAACGCTGGATACCGCTTAGCCCATCAGCGATCCTTGCCAATTGGTCATTGCTCAATCATGTCCGCCGATGTACATCTGAATCATTTTCACCCAGTACGGCCAATCGTGCGCCCAGCCGTCCCACAGGCGCAGCGCATTACCCACGTCCGCGCGCCACAGATTCTCGGATAACTTTTCGTTGGACCAGCGCGCCCGATCGTCCTTGCCGATAACCAGAATAATGTCCTGCTGCTTCAACATCCAGATCTGATGTCCATCGCGCAGATTGGCCGTAAAATCGATGGGGTTGTTGAAGTAAAAATTGTCATCGGAGTAGCCGTCCATGAAGGAGCGCATATCGTACAGGCCGCTCAACCCAAGCGTGCGCCGGATGACATCCGGGTGACGCAGCGCGAAGTTGATCGCATGATATGCTCCAAAGGAGCAGCCGGTGGTCATGATGAAGTGGTTGCTATTCTGGCTGTGGATGAAGGGGACCACTTCGTTGAGTACGTACTGATCGTACTGAACGTGGCGATAGATGCGGCCCGCCGGATGAGCCCACTCGCAATACCAGCTTTCGGCGTCGATGCTGTCCACACAGACCAACTGGATCCAGCCACGTTCCAGGTGTTCGCTCAACGCGCCCACCATACCGCGATCTTCGTATTCGTAGAACTTGCCCTTGGACGTGGGGAAGACCAGCACTGGAGCCCCGTGATGGCCAAACACCAGCAGCTCCATATCGCGATTCAACGTGGGACTATACCAGCGATGATAAGAACGATGCATATCCAATGCGTAAAGCGTGAAACGTAAAACGCAAGACGACATATGACGTGTTACGCGTGACGCACTACGATTCCTCCCTCAAGAATTGAGCCGCTGCTGCGCCAACAACAAGGCCGCCATCGTCTTGCCGTCGACAATCGCGCCGGAGCGAATCATCTCAATTGCTTCAGACAACGGCCTGTGCAGCAACTCGATTGCTTCGTCAGCTTCCAGATGCGCGGCGCCGGGCGTTAGATCGGTCGCCAAATAGAGGTACACAAACTCGGTACTCCACGCGGGCGCAGGATAGAAGCTCCCCAACCACTCCAGCCGCCCGGCGTGTAAACCGGTTTCTTCGCGCAGTTCTCGCCGCGCACCGTCCAACGGATCTTCATCGCCGTCCAGCTTGCCCGCTGGAATCTCGATGACCGGGCCGCGCACCGCGTGCCGGTATTGCCGGACCAAGACGACCTGCTGTTGGTCGTCCAAGGCCACCATCGCCACGGCGCCGCCGTTCTCGACAATCTCGCGCAGCGCTTCCACGCCGGTGGGCGTGCGAATTTCGTCCACGCGCAGATTCAGAATGCGACCCTCGTACACCCGCTCTGAAGCTAAGACCGTTTCGAACGACATATCTCCCCTAGACCTTGAGATCCGCCGGGCTAATTGTAGCAGGACTTCAGCACCCGCTCATTGCGCGCAAACTCGGCTTCCAAACAAGCCACCGCTGGACAAGCTGAGTCCAGCGGTGGTAGCGACTGACGTCAATTGACCTCTTGGGCGCGAGCTACGGAATGCACAGCGTCTGCCCGGCAAAGATCAAGTTGTAATTCACGATGCCATTGGCAGCCGCGATGGTCGCCATAGGCACACCATAGGCCAGCGAGATGCGAAACAGATTCTCGCCCGGCCGCACGGTATGACGATAGCGGCACTGACCAGACGGCGGTGGCGGTGTAGGTCCCGGCGGAGTCGTGCCTGTCGGAATGGTCAGCTGTTGCCCGGGAAAGATCACGTACGGATACGGAATGTTGTTGGCCGCCGCGAGCGAATACGGATTCACGTTGTACAACCGCCCGATCGAAAACAGCGTCTCGCCGGCCTTCACCGTATGAACGACGTTGCCTTGTGCATTGACCGGAGCCGTGGGCTGAACCTGCGGAGTCTGCTGGGCGGCCGGCGCTGGCGTCGGTTGCGGCGGAGGCACCGTCGGCACAAGCTGAGTGGTATCACCACCAGGAACCGGCGTGGCCGCAGGGACTGCACCGCCATCACTCGGCGTGGCCACAATAACCGCCGGCAAAGTCGGTGTGGCGGCACCATCCGGTGCGTTGGACTCGCCGCCGGGCGCAGGGGTCTCTCCCTGAGGGCCAACTGGCTGCTGGGGCACATTCATCGGCTGCGGCGTGTCGATCGCCACTTGCGGATCGGGTCGGTCACATCCGGCGGCAAAGACTAACACAACCGCCAGAACCAGAATCAACCACGGCGAAAAACGGATATGCTTCATAAGGCTTGCTCCTTGTTCACGTTCGATTAACCGATCTCAAACGCCATTTCATGTAGCGTACAGGATAGCATATCTGATCAGCACAGTCAAGCGGATTTAGAGCCGTAACTCGTTGATCGTTCCCATTATCGCACGGCCGGCGTCACCGCCAGCGCGGCATAACCGGACGCCTGGCTGAGGTTGACGTTGAAGTCGCGCGCGATCCGATCGGAGAATGATAACAATGGAATAAGAACCCGCAGCGTCATCGCGTACAACGAGTTCCTCAATGAATCATCGCAAAACACGCCGGGAAGGCAGAGACTGACTCTGCCATCTCCTCGCCTTCGGCCGTGAAGTCATTGGACACGCGCCTTGATGCCTGGCTACTCTGCGCTGTCTTCATCCGGCGCGGCAATGGCCAGAACGTTCACACCGCCATCGACGAAGAGCACTTCGCCGGTGGTGGCTGAAGCCAGATCGCTGCACAACCAGATGGCAGCATTGCCCACGTCCTCGATGTTGAGGTTACGGCGCAGTGGCGCCACGTCTTTGAATTTATTGTGCATCGTCCGGAACCCCGCCACACCGGACGCGGCCAGCGTACGGATGGGCCCGGCGCTGATGCAATTCACTCTAATGCCCTGCGGGCCAAGTTCGACGGCCAGGTAACGGGCGCACGACTCGAGCGCAGATTTCGCGATGGCCATGACGTTGTAATTGGGCACCCATTTTTCCGAGGCGTAGTAAGTCATGGCCAGGACGTTGGAGCCGGGATGCAAAACCGGCAGAGCGGCGCGCGTTAACGCCACCAGAGAATAGGCGCTGATATCCAGGGCTAATTGAAACTGATCGCGCGTGGTGTTGACGAACTGGCCGCTCAATGCGTCGCGCCCGGCAAATGCCAAGGAATGCACCAGAATGTCCAGCGTGCCGTAATGTGCTTCCCATTTCTCGAATACGACGGCGATTTCCGCATCGTTCTGCACGTCACACGGCTCGACAAAGGTGGAGCCGATACTCTCGGCCAGCGGTTTCACTCGCCGCTCGAGCACTTCCTCGATGGACGAGAAGCCCACCGCAGCCCCCTGCTCGTGCAGCGCTTTGGCGATGCCCCAGGCGATGGAATGATCGTTCGCAACGCCGAAAATCAGCGCTTTCTTGCCTTCAAGTAATCCCATAATGAGTCTCCTTTGTGTGACGTGACGTGTGTCGGATGTACTGCGCCTTACTTCGATACAAACGGATTGTCTTTCACCCAATATCGCCACGGCTTGCTCTTCCACGGTTCCGGCGTGGTGAACAGACCCACACGCGGGCCGCGCTCCACCGATCGGGCGGGCAGCGGGATGCCGTTTTCAATCCAGAGATCGGCAGGCCGACTGCATAGATCAACACCGTTCAAGGACTGATCGATACGGAGCGCCTGAGTCAATTTCGCCGGGCCGCGGCACAGCTCGATCGGGCGGGAGACTGGCCGGTGCTGCTGCATCTGATCGATCCCTTCCTGCGGCTCCAGCGCGCGAATCAACACTGCCGCTGGAAAATGCTCTGCCTCGCTCACGACATTCAACATCCAATGCATGCCGTAAGTGAAATAGACGTAGGCCAGGCCGGGCTTGCCATACATCACCGCGTTGCGCGGCGTGCGTCCGAAGCGCGCGTGACAGGCCAGGTCGGCTTCACCAATGTAGGCTTCGGCCTCGACGATGAAGCCGCTGAGCCGCTGGCCGTTCCAGCGCCGCACTAAACGGCAGCCTAACAGCGCCTGCGCCAGTTGGCGCGTGGGGCGTGCATAGAATGAGCGTGTGAGACGCATGATGGATCGTGATCAGTTTCTCAGGTGATCAGGGATCAGAAGCGACGCTGGACACGCCCACCTGATCCCTGATTGGCTAAACTCTGATGAAATGCCGCGCCAGTTTACCTTAGACAATGTCATTTGGCAACAGACCCGCGCGCAGTTATAATATCGGCGTGCCTACCCTATTCCTTCACTTCCTGACAAACGTCATTGCGCCTCACAACCTGCAGATCGCCGCGCCGCCATGGAGTGTCGCCGCTCAAGCCGAGACCGGCGTGTCGATCGTGATTGGCGGCCTGGTACTGCTGCTCATTGTCGTGGTGGTTCTGTATTGGCGCTTGAGCCGCAAGCCGCGCGGCGCGGCGCCTGCGTCGGAGTCCATACCCGGGCCAGAGCCGGCATCGATCGTTGTTCCGCCGCCTCCGCTGCCTGGCATCATCTCGCTGGACTTCTCCGCCGAGTCCGGGCAGCGCCTTAGCTTCACTCTAGATACGCCGACATCAACGATTGGTCGTGCCCCCGATAACGATATTGTGCTGGCCGCGCCCATGCTCAATGCCGATACCGCTTCGCTGCATCACGCCCGGCTGCGCCGCGATCAAGAGGATTACATCGTGCGTGACCTCGGCTCAAAGAACGGCCTGTTGGTGAACGGGCGGCAAACGATCGAAAACCTGCTGCAAGATGGCGATCGTCTGCAGTTTGGCGAAGTCGAAGCGATATTCCATCGGCCTGCGGGAGGCACGGCATGAAGTGCGTCAACTGCGGCACGCAGAATACCGACGACGCCAAACACTGCCGCCGCTGTGGTGCTGTGCTGCCGCTGTCCGCTGAAATCACCGCAGTGCTGCCCCTGCCCGCAACGGAAGAGGCCGGCGGTACACATCCCCTGAATGATGAACCGGAGCCAGGCGGCACTAAGCCCTTGCATGACACCGGTCCAAAGAGCGGCCCACTCTATGCCCGCCAAACTCCGGCCTCGGACACACGCCCGCTGCCGCGCGTGCGCAATTTTTTTGAGCCGCTGCCGGAGCGCGCCATTATTAACGAAGGACGCTGCCTGATCCGTTCCCTGCAGGAAGAATCGCCGCTGCTGAATGTTTATTCGGCAGTCAGCCGCCGCGCTTTGGTGGAATGCCGGCAGTGCGGCTTCACGCGCAATAACTTTGGCGATCAATACTGTTTGCAGTGCGGCGCCAGCCTTGCCGGAATCGAGCCTCTCTATCCCAGCTTCGTGGTCAAGGAGACCCTGGCGCCGGATGCCGTCGCCATCGAGCGGCAGTTAGCCGAGATGGAAGTGCATCACGGCGGGGCTCTGCTGCCGATCGAGACATTCACCGAAATCATTCTGGGGACGCGGCGCGTGTACGTGGTTCTGCCCGAGCCGTCGCCCTTTACCGGCGAAACATTGCCGTCCACGCCGGAACTCAACGATGTGATCAACTGGGGCGTGCAGCTGGCCGATGCGCTGGCGTTCTTGCACAAGAACAACATCTCGTTCGGCGCGGCGCACTTGAACCACATGTCTATCAGCGGCAAAGCAGCGCGCTGGTTTAACTTCACCTCGGCCCGGATCCAGACGCCCGGCACGCGCACGCGAAAAGCATACATCGATGACGTGCAAGCCCTGATGGCCAGCTTGATTGTGGTGCTCACCGGCAAGGTGTATGCGCCTGACGTACAGTTGGAGCCGCCCGGCTTGCAAGCCGTGGCTCACGAAACCTTTACGGGTGAGATTGCCTCGGCGGCGCAGCTGGCCGAGCGACTGCGCGACGTCATTGCAGAGATTCGCCGCCCCAACAGCTACGATCTGCGCGTGGGACGTTTGACCGACGTGGGCCACGTCCGCCAGTTGAACGAAGACGGCCTGCTGACGCTGGAATTGGGCCGCGTGCATCGATCGGTGGGAACACCCATCGGGTTGTATGCGGTCGCCGATGGCATGGGCGGCCATTCGGCGGGCGACGTGGCCAGCGGACTGGCGATCAACGCTGTGACCCAACATGCTGTCGCCACGCTGCTGCCGCTTGAGATCAACGATGGGACACCTTCGCCGGAGATCGATGCCTGGCTGCGTGAAGCGATCAGTGTAGCGAACACCACCGTGCATGAGCAGCGCAAGCTGGCCGGAACCAACATGGGCACGACCCTGGTCATGGCCTATGTCGCCGGCGGTCAAGCCTACCTCGCGCATGTGGGCGACAGCCGCGCCTACCTGTTGAACGATGCCGGCATTCGGCAGATTACGATCGATCACTCCCTGGTGCAGCGTCTCGTGGACACCAAGCAGCTCACGTTAGAGGAAGCACGTGTGCATCCCCAGCGCAATGTGATCTACAAGAACCTGGGCGATCGCGCGTCGGTCGCGCCGGATATCACGCACCTCGATCTGCAGCCCGGCGATCGTCTGCTGTTGTGCAGCGACGGCCTCAATACTGCCGTCGACGATGCGCACATTCATCAGATCGTGCTGGCGGCGACATCACCTCAGGACGCCTGCCGTCAGCTCATCGACGCCGCCAATGCCGCGGGTGGTCCCGACAACATCACAACCATCATCGTGCAGATGGAGTCGCTGGGATGAGCGCGCCGCGCGGACGATGGATCGCCTGCGCGCGATGCAACACGACGATTGAACCCGGCGTTGGTTACTGCCCTCACTGCGGCCAGCCTGTCCCCGACCCGATCGGTTCCGCTTGCCCGCAATGCGTTGCGATCAACCTGCCGGGCAACGCGTACTGCGAAACGTGCGGCGCCGCGCTGCCACCTCACCCCCACCTCATCGTGATGAACACCGGTCTGCGCCTGCCGCTGTTCGGCGGCGATCACACCAATGTCGTCGTGGGCCGATCGGATGCGCTAAGCGGCGTGGCGCCCGATCTCGATCTGGAGCCCTACGCGGATGAGCTGGCCGGTCTATCGCGTCGCCACGCCCGCTTGAGCCTGCGTGACAAGCAATGTTGGATCGAGGACCTCAACAGCGTCAATTGGACGTACCTCAATAATCAACGCCTGTCGCCCGATCGGCCTGCGCCGCTGAACGATGGCGATCTGCTGCGGCTGGGCAATGTGCTATTGACGTTTCGCGCGGGCTGAATTCGATCGATAACTGGATTACCTCTTCCAAATCACTTTCGCGGAGTAACGATCATGCCTGTGCCTGATTACCAGACCTTGATGCTTCCGCTGCTTCAAGTAGCCAGTGACCAGAAAGAACACACCTTGAGAGAGGCTTACGATACCCTGGCGGCACAGTTCACTCTCACTGAGTCAGAGCGAATTGACATGTTGCCAAGCGGCAGACAATCTCGTTTCGAGAATCGCGTCGGTTGGGCACGCACCTATCTCAAGAAAGCCAGGCTTATCGAAAGCGCCGGCCGCGGTAGATTCCGTATCACGCAGCGTGGGCTGACTGTTTTGAAATCAAAACCTGTCAATATCACAAAAGAATTCTTGACGCAATTTTCAGAATTCCGCGAGTTTCAAGCCAGGCAAAATGTCAGGCCCGAAAATGGCGAAGAGATCAGCGAACATGAAAGAACTCCCGACGAGGTGTTGGATTCGGCCTATCAGGTTCTACGGCGCACATTGGCACAAGATTTGTTGGACCGCATCAAGGGTAGTTCGCCGCACTTTTTTGAAAGAGTAGTGGTTGACCTGCTGCTGGCCATGGGCTATGGCGGATCAGGTTTCGACGCGGGCAAAATCGTCGGCAAGAGCGGCGATGGCGGCATTGATGGCATTATCAACGAGGACAAACTGGGATTAGACGCGATCTACGTTCAGGCCAAGCGTTGGTCCGGGACAGTCGGTCGTCCAACCGTGCAGGAATTCGCGGGAAGTCTGGCCGGACAGAAAGCGCGCAAAGGTGTACTTATCACCACTTCGCAGTTTTCTTCGGAGGCCAAAGAGTATACCGAACGACTTGAAATGAAGATCGTCCTGATCGATGGCGAACAGTTGGCGCAGCTGATGATCGACCACGGTGTAGGTGTCGCCGACAAGCAGGTCTATGCGGTCAAGCGAATTGACGAAGACTACTTTGCAGAGGAGTAACTTCGTAGGGTCTTGGCCTTGCGCCAGCCTTGGGCGACCGCAAGGATCGCCCCTTCCCGAAATGGCTTTGACTCTGCGCCAGGCACAACACCATGTCCAAAATCGTCGAGCAGACCTACCTGCTGAACGATCAATACAAAGACGCGACGAACCTTGACGCGCGGGTGCGGCTGCATCTGTCGTTCAGCACGAACCGATATGGCTGGCAGCGTTGGTGTTTCGATCACTACACCCTG
>Ga0209254_10004916_pt1 | contig 12279 bp, 10 predicted proteins | sample FrelakmetDIP11DI_FD_187148 | JGI IMG/M metagenome (GOLD analysis project Ga0209254, IMG submission 187148) | Freshwater lake sediment microbial communities from the University of Notre Dame, USA, for methane emissions studies - DIP11 DI (SPAdes)... | ecosystem: Environmental > Aquatic >...
CTCCCCGGCCCGGTCGATGTCCTTGTCCAGCGCCCGGGCCAGGCCGCAGACCCGGCTGTCCTTGATGACGCCGGCCACCGCCTTGACCCCCTCGAAGTCGCCTTGGCTGGCGATGGGGAAGCCGGCCTCGATCACGTCCACCCGGAGCTTCTCCAGGGCCTTGGCGATGCGGACCTTTTCCTCCTTGGTCATGGAGGCCCCGGGGCTCTGCTCGCCATCGCGGAGCGTGGTGTCGAAGACGATCAGGTGATCTTTCGTGCTCATGGTCGGTCTCTCAGCGCTGGCCTGGGGCCGCGGGCGCCCGATCGAGGGGCGTGTCGCGAAACGGGTTGACGTTCTCTCCGCCAATGGTCGCAGCCGGGAGGGGATCTGTCACGGGGCAATGGTCGCGCGCCGCCACCGCGGCTGCCGACTCACCTGAGGAACCCCGTCAATCGGGCCCGCCGGATACCTCGGCGGACGCGACTCTTCCGCCTTGAGGGGAAAGGTCGGGATGGGGGTGAAGCCTCGCGGCCGGCGCAGTCCTTTCGGGCGGGTCACCAACGCCGCCTTGGGGTTGGGGCTAAAATGCGGCTTGCTCGCGCCCCGGCGAGCTGGACCGGCGACCTGGACCATGGCCCCAGACCTGCACGACCTCGAGCTCCTGCTGCGCTCCGATACCCCCATCGTGCTGATCGAATCGGTGGAGGAGCCGCGCGTGCTGGGCCTGTTTGCGAGCCTGGCCCTGCGCCTCGCCGAGCCCGCCTATCGCTGGAGCATCAGCGATGGCCTGCGGCGACTGGAGCTGGACTCGGAGCCGGAGCAGCGGCTCACCGAGCCCCCCCAGCTCCTGCGTTACTTGCGCTCCGGCGGGGGGCGGGGGATCTATCTGCTGCTGGACTTCCACCCCTACCTGGGGGATCCCCTGAACCTGCGCCTGCTCAAGGAGATCGCCCAGGGCTATGGAGAGCTGCCGCGCACCCTGGTCCTGGTGAGCCACGCGCTGCAAATCCCGCCGGAGCTGCGCCACCTGTGCGCCCGCTTCGAGCTCCGACTCCCCGACCGCAATCGCATCCTCGCCCTGATCCGGGAGGAGGCCCAGGCCTGGCAGCACGGGGGGACCCGGCGCAGCTTCCGGGCGGCCCGGGACGCGGTGGATCAGCTCTCCCGGAACCTCCTGGGGGTCACCGAGTCCGACGCCCGGCGCCTCATCCGGACCGCCATCCGCAACGACGGGGCCATCACGAATGAGGACGTGGAGGAGGTCAAACGGGCCAAGTACGAGCTCCTGAGCCCAGGGGGCATCGTCTCCTACGAGTACGATACTCGCTCCTTCGCCGACCTGGCCGGGCTCGCCAACCTCAAGGCCTGGGTCGACCGCCGACGTACGCCCTTTCTGGACCCGGCGCGCACCCGCGATCATCCCAAGGGGATCCTGCTCTTGGGGGTCCAGGGGGGCGGCAAGAGCCTGGCCGCCAAGGCAGTGGCGGGCCGACTGGGGGTCCCGCTCTTGCGCCTCGATTTCGGGGCACTCTACGATAAGTACATTGGAGAGACGGAGAAGAACCTGCGCCGGGCACTCGCCACCGCGGACCTGATGGCCCCCTGCTGCCTGTGGATGGACGAGATCGAGAAGGGGATCGCCACGGGGTCCGAGGACGACGGGGTGGGCCGGCGCGTCCTGGGGACCCTGCTCACCTGGATGGCGGAGCGCCGCACCCGGGTCTTCCTGGTGGCCACCGCCAACGATGTCACCCGCCTGCCCCCTGAGCTGATCCGCAAGGGGCGCATCGACGAACTGTTCTTCGTGGACCTGCCCGACGCGCCGGTGCGCGGGGAGATCTTCGCCATCCACCTGCGCAACCGGGGCCTGGACCCGGCCCGGTTCGACCTGGAGCGCCTGTCCGATGCGAGCGAAGGATTCACCGGGGCGGGCATCGAGCAGGCGGTGGTCTCCGCCCTCTACGCGGGGGAGGCCGGGACCCGCCCCCCCGACACCCAATCCCTCCTGACGGAGCTGGAGCGGACCCAGCCCCTGTCGGTGGTGATGGATGCCCAGATCCAGGCCCTGCGGGCCTGGGCCCAGGGGCGCACCGTACCGGCCCACGGCCCCCTGGCCTGAGTTGCCATCGGAACGGAACCCGCCGAATCTCGGCCGCTGACACGGTAGTGACACTCTAGCCCCCAACCCAGAGACCCAGCGATGGAATACAAGGACTATTACAAGACCCTGGGGGTGGCGCGCGACGCCGGCCAGGACGACATCAAGCGGGCCTACCGCCGGCTGGCCCGCAAGTACCATCCGGACGTGAGCAAGGAACCGGATGCCGAGGCCCGCTTCAAGGAGGTCAACGAGGCCAACGAGGTGCTCAAGGACCCGGAGAAGCGCGCCGCCTATGATGCCCTAGGCAGTAACTGGCGAGCGGGGCAGGACTTCCGACCCCCGCCCGGTGCCGGTGCCCGGGAGTTCCAATTCAGCCCGGAGGAGGCGGCGGAGTTCAGCGACTTCTTCTCCAGTATATTCGGTCACTCCTTTCGCGAGCCCGGCACGCACGGGGGCGGGCAGCCCCGCAAGCGGCGCGGCCAGGACCAGAGCGCGCGCATCGCGATCGACCTGGAGGATGCCTACCGGGGCGTCACCCGCCAGCTTCGACTCGACCTGCCGGAGATCGGAGCCGACGGCCATGTGACCACCCACAGCCGCACCCTCAACGTGCGTATCCCCGCGGGGGTGACCCAGGGCCGCCAGATCCGGCTCGCCGGTCAGGGGGGACCGGGCATCCACGGGGGTGCGGCCGGAGACCTGTATCTGGAGGTGGAGATCAGCCCCCATCGGCACTTCACCCCGGACGGCAGGGACATTCACCTGCGACTGCCTATCGCCCCTTGGGAGGCGGCCCTGGGGGCAACGGTCCAGGTGCCGACGCTGGGGGGGACCGTGAACCTCAAGATCCCGGCGGGGTCCCAAAGCGGTCAGCGGATGCGTCTCAAGGGCCGTGGCCTCCCGGGGGATCCGCCCGGTGACGAGCTGGTGGTGCTGGAGATCGTCACGCCCCCGGCTCACAGTGAGGAGGCCAAGCGGGTCTACCAGCACATGGCCGAGCAGCTTCCCTTCAACCCCCGCGCCGAGCTGGGCGTCTAAGCCCGAGGAACCCGAACATGGCACAGAACGACGGACGCATTCAGGGAATGGTGCTCGACGAATTCCTCACTGTCACCCTCACAGAGCTGACCCAACTGTGCAGCTCCAACGGCCGCACCCTGCATCTGATGGTGACCGAGGGTCTGCTGCACCCTCAGGGCCGCGGACCCGAGGAGTGGCGTTTCACCGGCCTCGAGGTCCGGCGGGCCCGGCGGGCCCTGCGGCTGCAGCGGGACCTGGACCTGAACCTGGCCGGCACGGCGCTGGCCCTGGACCTGCTGGACGAGGTCGAGACCCTGCGCGAGCGCATCCGGGTGCTGGAGCACCAGCTCGGCCTTCGGCGCCAGCGGGAGCCGGGCTAAGGGGTCTGGCCCCAGCGGTGCCGACGCATCCTTACTCGAGCCTTGAGCCCATGACCAACCCCGAGATCCTCGGCGCCCTGAGCCGCGTCCACGCCATGCTGCGCGACCTGGTCGCGGGGCTGGCCCCGGCGGTCGCCAACCGGCCCTTGGACCCCAGGCTGGGCTGCCCGGGCTGGCAGCTCGCCCGGGCGGTCTATCGGGAGACCTACTGGTTGCGGGAGGTCATCGCCGGAGACTCGGATCTCACCAGCCGGGTGCGCCACCTATTCCCGGACACATCCGACGCGGCCTCCGGGGAGGGTCTGGCGGCGACCTGCGCCCAGCTCCCGCCGCCCGACCACCTGGTCAGCTGGGCCGCCGAGATCCAGGAGGAGCACCTGCGACGACTGGCCACCCCCGGCGCCCTGCCGGCCCACACCGTCCTCGCGGACGACCGGCTCGCCTGGTTCCTGCTCCAGGAGACGGCGCTTGCCTATGAGCGGCTGCTTGCCCTGAAGCGCCTGGACGCCATCCTGCGGGATCCGGGCGGCTACCGGGTCGCCCACCCCCTGGTGGCCCGAACACCGGGGCTCGACCTGGTGGCAGTCACCCAGGGGCACTATCGGATCGGCTCCCGTGGGGACCCCTTTGCCTATGACAACGAGCTGCCGCCTCAGGCGGTGGAGCTCGCGAGCTTCCGCATCGCCCGTCAGCCGGTGAGCAATGCCGAGATGCTGGCCTTCGTGGAGGCCGGAGGCTACGCCCATTCGGCCCTCTGGGACGAGCCCGGGCGCCAGTGGCTGGAGCGGGTCGAGCCCAGGCCGGAGGCACCCCTGGGCTGGCGGCGGGACCCGGCTGGCCAGTGGTACGAGATCAACCTCAACGGTCCCTCCGATCTGCCACCGGACCAGCCGGCGGGCGGGCTCAATCGCCACGAGGCCAGGGCCTTCGCGGCCTGGGTCGCGGGTCTCGGGGGTGACCACGCCGGGGCGGTGATCCAGCACGAATACCAGTGGGAGCTGGCCGCCCGGTCCGGCGTGCTGGAGGGCACCGGGGGCGTCTGGGAGTGGTCCGCCAACCCCTTCCACCCCTATCCCGGGTTCACCCCCTTCCCCGACGCCGCGACCTCGCAGGCGGCCTTCGAGCAGGGGGAGGGCGTCCTGCGGGGTGCCTGCCTCCACACCCAGCGGTGCCTGCGACGGACAAGCTTCCGGAACCACCGGCACCCCGACGACCGCACCGGCTTCTCCGGCGTGCGGCTGGTGTATCCCCCGACGCGCTAGTCGGCGAGGAAACGCATGGAGAGGTCCACGGCGGTGACATCCTTGGTGAGGTCTCCGACGGAGATCCGGTCAACCCCGGTCTCCGCCACCCCCCGGATGGTCTTGAGGCTGATGCCCCCTGAGGCCTCCAGGCTGGCCCGGCCCCCGTTGAGCGCCACCGCCCGGCGCAGGTCCGCCAGGCCGAAGTTGTCGAGCAGCACCAGACGGGCACCCGCCTCCAACGCCTCCCGGAGCTCCCCGAGGCCCTCCACCTCGATCTGGGTCTCCACCCCCGGGTGCAGGGTCCGCGCCGCTTCCAGGGCGGCCCGGATCGACCCGGCGGCGAGGATGTGGTTCTCCTTGATCAGGATGGCGTCGTAGAGGCCCATGCGGTGGTTGTGGCAACCGCCGCAGCGCACCGCGTACTTCTGCTGGACGCGAAGCCCGGGGAGTGTCTTGCGGGTGTCCAGGATCCGCACCGGGAGCCCGGCCACCGCGTCGGCATAGCGGCGCGCCCGGGTGGCGGTGCCCGAGAGGGTCTGGAGGTAGTTCATGGCGGTCCGCTCCCCGGTCAGCAGGGCGCGGGTGTGGCCCCGGAGGACACAGAGTCGCTGTCCGGCATTGATGCATTGCCCCTCAGTGACCGCCCAGGCGATCGCGACCTCGGGGTCCAGCAGGCGGAAGACCGCGTCGAACCAGGGTCGGCCGCAGGCCACCGCCGCCTCCCGGGTGATCAGCTCCACCCGCGAGACCTGATCGGCGGGCAGGAGGGACGCGGTCAGGTCCCCCCCGCCCAGGTCCTCCGTCAAGGCGGCGCGGACCTGGGTCTCGACAAGGGTCATATCGGGGGCCGGAGCGGAGGCCGGCGCGGCAAGAGGGCCCTGGTTTGCGTCTGGACCGGGCTTGGGGGTCTCCATGAGGGGCTCCTTCGATGCAGGCTGCCGGGGACGTCTGGGGGACCGGATCAAGGGACTAGGCTCGGACCTGGCGGACCCGGGGTCTAGCCCGCCAGTTGCGCGAGGACCGAGCGCAGGGCACGATCGGCGATGGGCTCCTGCCCGTCACCCAGCACCCTCGCCAGTCCCTGCTCGAGGAGGGCCCTGAGCTCTCCGCGACCGAGCTCGGGACCGCGCCGACCCCGGCGATCGACCAAGAGATAGCGGCCCCCCTCCGGACTCACCCAGGCGACCTTCAGCCGCGCCCTCCCGCCATCGTCGCGCTGCAGCTCCACCCAGCTTCCGATGGCGAGGGCGCCTGCCGCAGGGTCCTCGGAGAGGCCAGGGCTCGCGGGTGAGGACGGGGCGAGATCTCCCTGCAGAACCCCCAGGTGCAGGGTCTGGAGGTCCCTGAACCAGCGGGCGAGCTGGCGCTGGTCGCTCCCACCCCCGGCGAGCTGGGAGCGCAGGCCCCGCAGGATCTCGGGGATTCGGCGCAGCAGTTGGCGGCGCTCCTCGGCGTCCAGCTTTGGCTGGACGCTCCACAGGAGTCGCTCCGCCAGCTCCAGGCCCCGGCGCCAGGCGGTGCTATCGGTCCCTGAGGTGTGATAGGTGGCGAGCATGGCCGGCTCCCAACCCTCCCGCAGGATGGACTCGACCACGGGCGGGACCAGGGGATAGCGGGCCAGAACCTCCTCCACCAGGTTGCTGACGCTCCGTTGCTCGGACTCGGGCGGCGGTGTCCCGAGCTGAGCGACGGCGCGCGCCTCGAGTGACCGGGAGTGGGACTCCTCCCGGGCGATGAAGGCGACGAAGTAGCGATCCATTTGGGCGAACAGTGCGGGCTCCCCATCGAAGTCCAGGATCAGACGCTCCACCACCCGATCGATCATGCCGTAGAGGCTGTCGGGACCGCGGTCGTCGTCCTCGCTCCAACCGACCGCGGCCTGCCCCATATGGTTGAGGAGTCGGCGAGCCGGATGCCCCTGGTCGGAAAAGAAGGTCTTGTCGAGGAGCGCGAGCTTCGCTACCGGGATCTGGAGACGCCCGATCAGGGATTTGATGGGGTCCGGCAGGTCGTTGCCCTGGAGCAGGTGCTCGAAGAACAGGAACACCAGGTCCAGGGTGTCCTCGTCCTCCCGGGCCAAGGCGGGGGCGTCGGTGCCACGTCCCGAGAGGGCACTCGTGAGTCCGCTGCGCAGGGCGTCGCTGGTCACCGCCCCCTGCGACATGGCATGGATCCCCAGGGTGCTCAGGACGGCCAGCAGCTCCGTGGTCTGCACCCTGATCTGGCCTGCGGGCTCGGACGGATCTGCGGGTCTCTGAAGGGCGAGCAACCCCTGCAGGGCCTCGAAGGGTAGGGTCACGGTCCGGGGGAGGCCGGCGCCGGACGACATGACAGCCGTCCCGGCGGCCGCCACCCTGGCCTGCCCCCCCCGGCGCAGGAGGTGGGCAAAGCCGCTGCCCGGGATGTGGCCATCGGCCACTGCGAGGGCCACACAGCCCTTGTAGAAGTCCCCCAGGCGATCCATGACATGACGGTCGAAGAGCTTGTAGACCACCAGCCGGATGGGCGGCTCCACCTGATGGGCCAAGACCAGGGCGCGGCGAAAAGCCTCGCAGACTGCGAAGGGTCCGTAAGGGTTGGAGCGCTCCGGCAGACGCTCCCGATCCAGCAGGCGGCCGAGATGGAAGCGCATCTCCAGGAGCTCCGGGCGGTACCGGGACTCGGCCTTGGTGGTCAGGTTGCCGATTGCCAGACTCTCCTCCAGCTCCGCATCTTGCAGGAGGGAGAGCTCCTGGCTGTCCGGCTCGGCACGCGGCGATGGGCTGCTCGCGGGCGGGGGGATCAGGGCGCTCGCCGCACCCAGGCGCAATACGCGGAAAAGGTTGAGCTGGATGTCCTGTTGCTGCTGGCGCAGGATCCTCCCGGCATCCAGGTAAGAGGTGTAGAGATGAGTGTTGGTGGATTTGTCGGCGAGGTCGTAGAGGGCCTCGTCGGCGCGATCGAACATCGTCGTCATCAGGGGCGGCAGGATCGAGCCAAGCAGCTGCCCGCAGGCACCGAGGTAACGCTCGGCCCGCTGGGGAAGGAGATCGCTACGAGCGCTGGGCTGGGCCTGGTCGTGCTGGGTGGTCACGTTGGTGCTTCGGTGACTGAGGCAACAAGGGTCACTGCCGCTCGGAATCTGTCACCGTCCTTGGCAGGGCCCTGGATGTTGCAGCAATTTTCGCGCCCGCAAGCATCCGGCAATGGGCATGATCGCGTGCCTGGCAGAGCGGGCCCATTGGGAGAACCGTAAGCAGTCGGCCGCTGCCTTGGATGACCTTCCGGACCCGGGGAGCCGATCCCGAGCAGGAATGGCACAGCCCCAAACCGGGTCTTTGCCCTATTATGGTCTATCGTTCGGGGGTGAGTCAGACGCCTTACGCCAACCGGGGTCGCTCTGGCCGTGCTGCACCAGCCAATGCGGACTGTTTGAGTGGCTTGACCTTGAGCCTCGATCACAACCCAGGAGATTGCGCCGATGCGACCCTCGGGGCCCCGGGCTGGATCTCGGAGGCCGAGCGCCGGCCCTCGACCCATTGGGACCAGCGACCCGAGGGGACCCCGATCGACCTCCTGGTCATCCACAACATCAGCCTGCCACCCGGGGAATTCGGGGGACCCTGGATCGACGACCTCTTCCTCGGGCGCCTCGACCCCCTGGCCCACCCCTATTTCGCCCTCGCTGCCGCCGCACGCGTCTCCGCTCACCTTTTGATCCGACGCGACGGACACCTGGTCCAGTATGTCCCCTTTGCCCTCAGGGCGTGGCACGCCGGTCGCTCCTGCTTCCAGGGGCGAGAAGGATGCAACGACTTTTCCATCGGGATTGAGCTGGAGGGGGATGATCATACCCCCTTCGAGCCCCACCAATACCGAACCCTGATCCGCGCCACCCGGACCATTATGGCCCAGTACCCCGCGATCGGCCCCGAGCGTATCCGGGGCCACAGTGACATCGCCCCGGGACGCAAGACCGACCCGGGGCCCTACTTCGACTGGACCCGCTACCTGACCGCCCTGACCCGATAGGCACTCAAGCCGGGGCCCCCAGGGCCCGTGCCCGCCGGACCCGAGAGGCGAGCGCGGCGGAGTCGATGCCCGGACCCTGGGCCTCGGGCCAGCCCCCGGCGTGACGCCTGACCAAACCGGCCAGCATCGCCAGGTGGTCGGGGCGATCGTTGAGGCAGGGAATGTAGCCGTAGTCGCCCCCCCCGGCCGTCTGGAAATAGTCCCGGTTCTCCACCCCAATCTCCTCGATGGTTTCCAGACAATCCGCCGAGAACCCGGGTGAGATGACCTGGACCGGGCCCACCCCCTCGGCGCCCCAGGACTTGAGGGTCTCATCCGTGTAGGGCCGCAGCCACTCCTTGGTCCCGACCCGCGACTGGAAGGCCAGGGCCCATCGCTCCGGTGGCAGGCCCAGGGACTCGGTGACCAGACGCGCCGTCTTGTGGCACTGACAGTGGTAGGGATCGCCGTTGAGGAAGTAGTCCTTGGGGATCCCGTGGAAGGAGAAGAGGAGGCGCCGCGGCTCTCCCTGGACCGCCCAGTGATCACGGATGCTTTGCACCAGGGCGGCGATGTAGGCGGGATCGTCGTGATACTGGTTGATGAAGCGCAACTCGGGGATCCAGCGCCAGCGGGACAGCTCCCGGCTGACCGCATCGAAGGTCGAGGCGGTCGTGGTAGCGGAGTATTGGGGGTAGAGGGGCAGCACCAGGAGACGCCGTACCTGGGCGGCTTGCAGCTCGGCGAGGGCGGCGGGGATCGAGGGATTGCCGTAACGCATCCCCAGCACCACCCGCACGGGCCCCGGAAGTACGGAGTTGAGCACGCCCTGCAGCCCCTCGGCCTGCCGGCGGGAGATCTCCAGCAAGGGGGAGCCGCGCTCCGTCCAAACCCCCTGGTAAGCGCGGGCCGAGCGGGCCGGGCGCACCCGCAGGATGACCCCGTGCAGGATCAGCCACCAGATGGGCCTGGGGATCTCCACGACGCGGGGGTCCCAGAGAAACTCGGCCAGATAACGCCGCACCGCGGGCACCGTGGGGGCCTCGGGGGTCCCCAGGTTGAGGAGCAGCACGCCCAAGGACTCGGGGGCGTCGTGGCGAAAGTTCGGGGTGTTGATGTAGGGCATGGCTCCTTCTTGGCGACTGGTACCCCGCCTTGCGGGGCCCATCGGTTCCGGCCGGATAGGGTCCTATAGTGAAGGGCACCCGAGCAACGAAAATTCGCGGGGGCCCGAGGGACGCGAACCCAGTTCACCCTTGACCCCGGAACCGCGCTCGGGAGGGTTCCGTCATGCCGCGGAGCGTCGCAGCCGCGCCTCGATCCGCGCCCGCTTGATCAGCTCCGGATCTAAGACCCGGGGGTAGAGTCGCCACAGGTTTTCCACGAGCAGGGCATGACGCACCGCCTTGACCTCCAGGTCCCGCCGCACAGGATCCGGGAGACCGGGGAGGGTGAGCAGGTAGGGTGCGAGCCAGGCGAGGTACTCGTCGACCAGACCCCGCGCGAACCCCTCCTCCCATTGGGTGCGGATAGTCAGGGGAGGAAGGTCCGAGCGGGTGAGCCGCCGTCCCCGCAGGGAGGGGTCGGCGCGATGATCGAGCCCCAGGGCCTCCTCCCCTTGGATGCGAAACCACTGGGCCAGACGACGCGATCCCGCGCGCTGGGCGACCAGGCGCTCCAGGGCCTCCACGTGATAACGGCGCCCGCTCGCATCCCGCTCCGAGAGACCCTGGGCGGCCAGGCTGGGCGACACAAAGGGGCGCTCGTCCCCCCGTCCGCCCGCCGTCCAATCCACTGCGGCGACCTCGCCCAAGTCCGTTTGGGGAAGGGCCGTGCCCAAGAGGGCTAAGGGAATCCCCTCGCCATCGAGCAGCCAGAGCTCCAGCTCCGGCTCCAGTGGAAACGGCAGCGCCGGTGTCGCCGCCTGGACCTGGGCGATGAGCCGCTCGGACTCGGCGAGCATCAGGCCCGCGTCGAGGATGGGGTTCAGGGGCACCCGGGTCATGCCCTCAGGCTTCGACCAGAGGCCGAATCGAAAATAGCGCAGCCCCTCCTGATCCCCGCCCCGGGTCCACAGCCCCCGAGGCGGACGGGCGAGCACCTGGATCTGCCAGTGGAGTCCATCGACGCTGAGCGCCCGCGCGGCCGAGGTCTTCACCACCGCCACCACCCCAAGGAAGGGATTGACCCGGCGCAGACCGAAACAGCGGGTGTCCGGGTCCAGACCCATGGGGTCGCTTCAGTCCTGGGTCTGGGCGCTAAGGCGCTGGAACAGGGAGCGGAAGCGCTGGGGATCCGGCACGCCGAACAGGGGATCATCGGCGCTGGGGGCCAGGGCCTCCACCGCCTCCCAATCCGCGGCGTCGAGCCGCGACTGGGCGATGGGAAAGGCCTCCCGGTCCTCCAGGGTCATGTGCTCGCGCAGCGTGTTGACCAATTCCCGGCCCTGGGCCTCGACCTCCCCCCGGGGCAGGACCGCCTCATGGACGATGCCCTCGAGTGACTGCCGAAAGCGCTTGTTAAGCTGGGGCAAACGGTCGTGCTGGTGACGCAGGACATCGAAGACGTCCCGCCGCTGGGCCCCCTTATCCAGGGCGCGGCGGAAGATGAGGTCCTCGGTCGGGTGATGGATGGTGTCCTGGTAGCTCTCCATGTAGCCGAGCATCTCAGACATCAGCTCGTAATCGGGCTCCTCGCCCTCGTGGAAACGGTCCAGAAGGTGATCGAACAGATCCAGGAGTTGGGCGAGCCGGTTATGATCCAGGGCGAGTCGGGTCATGATCGGGTTCATGTTGGAATCCTCGCTGGTCAAGGGCCGGGGTGAGTCCCGCCGTCAGGGGTGATTCCAGGTCGACGCCAGGGTCGCCTGTCCCTTAGTAGATACGGCATCCGGCAAGGATTGCCAAGGAAAAAGGCGCCGCCCGTCCTCATCCCGACTCGCCCTCATCCCCACGGGCGGCCCGAGACTTGCGCAGGCGCGCCGCCCAGCGCCAGAACCAGGCCTCGGGGACATCCTCCCCCGTCGCCACATAGCGCAGTTGATGGGGATCCTGCAGGGTCCGCTCGAGGACGTTACGGGCCTCTTGACGACCGCAGAAAAGGACCTGGTCCCCCTTGCGCAACCGCTTGCTCGGCTCGGGAAGGACCTGGCGCTGGTCCTGGTGCTCCATCATCAGCGCAATGGCGGGCAGGGGCCTCTCCCGGTCCCGTGGGTCCCTTAGCAGGGCCTCCAGGGTGATGGGGAAGCCCCGGCGCTCGGCCTCCAGAAGGGCCGGGGCCTGCCGGTCATTGACCTCGATCTGCCAGACGTGGGGCGCCGCCTCCTGTGCCAGGGCCGCGATTCGGCTGATCAGCTCGCAGGCCCAGGCATTATCGTAGTAGCGCGCGTAGGTGAGAAACTCCGACAGCATGGGCAGTGCGAGGCGCACCCGGATGCGGTTGGCGACGATGGTGGAGGGGTGCATGACCACATGGGCACCGGCACGCTCGAACAGCTCATGATTGTCACTCTGGTTTTCCCGGGCAACCACGAAGAGCTGGGGGTTCAGGGTCCGGGCTGTCA
>Ga0209254_10004917_pt1 | contig 12279 bp, 11 predicted proteins | sample FrelakmetDIP11DI_FD_187148 | JGI IMG/M metagenome (GOLD analysis project Ga0209254, IMG submission 187148) | Freshwater lake sediment microbial communities from the University of Notre Dame, USA, for methane emissions studies - DIP11 DI (SPAdes)... | ecosystem: Environmental > Aquatic >...
CGACCTCTTCCCGGACCTCCCGCCGCAGGGCGTGTTCCGGCGATTCGCCCGCCTCGACCTTCCCTCCGGGGAATTCCCACAGCCCGGCCATCAAGCCCTTATCAGGACGCTTCTGAATGAGGATCCGGCCTTGGTGCCGGATGACGGCCAGGACCGCTTCGACCCGCCGAATGGTCCGGTTTTTCGGAGCGGGGATGATCTCCTGTTCGCCGCGCTTGTAGGCCCGGCAGAATGCAGCGACAGGACAGGAGACGCACAGGGGAGAGCGCGGCCGGCAGACAAGAGCCCCGAGCTCCATCATGGCCTGATTGAACGCCCCGGGCTTTCGCCTGGAAAAAAGCGAATCCAAATGACGGACCAGCCGGCGGTCCGTCCCGGGGGCGCGGCTTTCCCGAGCGCCGACAAGCCGCATCAGGACGCGGCGGACATTGGCCTCCACGACGGGGTAGGGCCGGTCGAAGGCCAGGCTGAGGACGGCCGCGGCCGTGTAGGGACCGAACCCCGGAAGCCGGCGGAGCGCCTCATAATCCTCGGGGAAATGTCCGCCGTGATCGCGGACGATCGCCTTCGCCGTCCGGAGAAGGTTGCGGGCGCGCTCATAGTATCCCAGTCCCTGCCAGGACTTGAGAACCTGCCGGACCGGCGCCCGGGCCAAGCTCCGGATATCCGGATACTCTTTGAACCACCGGGTGTAGTAGGGAACAACGGCGGCAACGGTCGTTTGGGCCAGCATGATCTCCGAGATCCAGATGCGGTAGGGGTTGCGGCTGGCGCGCCAAGGCAGGCGACGCTTTTTCTTGGAATACCAGCGTCCCAGCTTTCGCCGGAAATCGGCGCCGGTGGAAGCTCGGGTCTCTATTCTGTTTTATCCTTGGATTCCGTTTTTTTCCAGTCCGCGGCCGCCGCGGGGAAATCCGCGAGCAGGGAGGCGCTTGTCCGGAAGAGATAGGCGAATCTCGGGTTCTTGACGACGACTTCGCCGTTGGCCTTGTCTTCGGTCCCGAAGAGCAGAACGGTTTCCCGGGCTGTCCCGCTTTCCAGAGGGACCAGGACCTTCACTTCGGCGCTCGGCCGGTCCAATCCATAGGATGCCGCCGGGCCGGGCGCGTCGAGAAACTCCACGGTTTCCAGGCTGCCGACCAGGCGGATGAACGTTTCGACCTTGGACTCGTCGGCCGGGCCTGTTTCGCCCGAGAGGAACTCCCACGAACCGTCTTGTTTCCGAGAAACGGCCAGGCTCAGTCCGTCCTTTCGAATTTCGAGCCGGGCAGCCTCCCAGGCGTTGAACACGGCCGGTCGCTTTTCCCTCAGGCTGTCGGGCCTCCTGTCCAGGTCGGTGAGGATCTGTTCCTCGACCTGGACGATCTTGTTCGAAGCCGCGGTCGTGGCGTAGACCTTGTCGCCCAGCTTTCGGACAAAAAAGACGACGGTCTGCCCGGCTTTGGGCAGGGTGACGGCCGCCTCGAAGTCGGGCTTGTCCAGCCCGAACGTCTTGAGGTCCGCGCCGGTCTTTTGCTCAACCGCGAATTCCTTGGCCCGCAGCCCGGAGAGCGTATTCAACAGGGCGTCCATTTGAGTTTTCTGGGCCAGGCCGCTCACGGGCTTCTGCAGGAACCACTCGCCCTCTCGGAGCTCGGCCTCCCAGTTCGTGTCCTTGGACTTGACCCGGAGCCCGCCCGCCTCGGTCGTCTCGAACCGGAACACGTCCTTCTGCCGGAAGTCGAGGAGCGTCTTGTCCAGCGTGCTTTTCAGGAAGCTGGGCAGGAGGACGATGCGCGGGTCGCCCTTTTTTTGGGCGTACAGCGTTTTGTCCAGGGGATTCTCCGACCCGACCGCGATCGTGACCGGCTCGGCCGTCCCCTTGAGCCAGAGCGAAACCTCGGTCTGGGGAATTCCGAACTGGGACGGGTCGTCGGTCTCGGCCTCCACGACCTTCTCGATCTTCAGCGAAGCGAAATCCTCGGCCAAACGGTTGACCTCGAACGCGTCGGCGGCCGCGGCCAGGGGCCGGGTAACGGCCCATTCGCCCGAATCGTCCTTCTCGAAAACCAGGTTCTCCTCGGCCTTGGTCAGGCTGATCTTGAGGACGTCCTCAGCCTTGAGGTCGGTGAGCTTCAGCTCGGCCTCCTCCTTAACCTTCGGCTTGAGGAACAGGACGACGGCCAGCAGGGCGACGAATACCGCGAATAGCAGCAGGACGGCCTTGGATCTCATCGGGATCTCCTACGAAGCCAGACGATGATTCCCGTCACCAGGAAGATGAGGGGCAGGATGAACAGGGCCAAGGTGAAGAACACCCGAGACTGGGTGGGCGTCAGGGACAGGGCCCGGGGCTTGGGCGTTTTGGGCAGGATGGAAATCAGGTCGGATTCCTGGGTCAGCCAGTTGACGGTGTTGAGGAACAGGTTGAGGTTGCTCGGGAACCGGTTTACGAACCGGTTGGCGACGAAATTCGAGGAGCCGAAGACCGCCAGGCGGCCTTCTTTCTTTTCGGAGGGCGGGGCCTCGGCCGACGCTGTTCCGTCCGGCGCGGCGGCGCGGGGTGCGGGGGATTTGACCTCAACCGAAGCGGCGGCCGCAACGGCGATCGGCCCGGCCGCGTCCCGGCCCTTGTCGAACACAGGCTCCTGGTCTAAGCGCGTTTCCGCCCAGGAGGTGTTGGAAGTCCGGGCCAGGACCTGGACGGTCACGCCTTCGGGCTTGGCGGCCAGAGCGTCCACCGAGCGGACATAGGGGAAGAAGGTCGCATAGCGGAAGCCTTTGGTGATCTCGTGCGTCTCGTCGTAGCCGCTGATGAAGGGGATGTACATCCCGCCGCCCATCAGAGCGGACACCTCGTCCACGACCAGGTCGTTCTCCACTTTGATCCCGAAGGCCTTGAGGAACGGCGTCAGTCCGGGCGCGCTCTGGGGATCGCATAGGATGAAGGCCTTGCCGCCGGCCTTGACGAATCCTTGAACGGCGGCGAGCTCCTCGGGCTGGAGATCGTTCCGGGGACCGGGGATGACGAGCAGGTCGCAGTCCTTGGGCAGTGTCGAGGGCAGGGCCAAGCTGAGGCTCTTCACCTCGTAGCCGATCTTGGCCAGCTCCTCCTTGACCGCGGAATAACCTCCGGCCTCGGCGTCGTCCAGGCGCGCCTCGCCGTGGCCGTCCAGAAAATAGATGGACTTGGACTTTCGGCGGGTGACCTTGATCAGGGCATTGGTCAGGTCCTCCTCGGAGGAGGTCGTGACCCGGGTCTGGCGGCCGCCGCATTCCAGGATGACCGTGTTCCGCTCGGTGATCTTGTAGTCGTTGACCAGGCGGGGATTCTTGTAAGGGTCGATGAGCTCGTACTCGAACCGGGAGGGGTTGTGGTAGGCGTACATTTTCATCTGTCCGTCCAGGCGCTCCCGCATCTGGGCGTTGTCGGGGAAGCAGCGGACCAGGACCTTGTCCTTGAGCCCCTTGACCACCTGGACCGACTGCGGGGACAAGCTGTGGAGCCTGTCCTCGGTGAAGTCGAAACGGTGGTGGAACCGGCTGAAGACGATGTTGACCAGGACGAGGATCCCCAGGACCAGGACGACCACGACGAGCAGGTTGGACGAGTAGACGAAGGACCGGCGGCGAAAGCCTTTCTTGAGCTCCGGCAGGTTGATCAGGATGTAGGCGGCGATCGCGGCCAAACCGGCCAAGGCCAGGACGAGGGGCAGGGCCCGGCGATAGGGCCAGAGAAGCGCGGCCGCCGCCGCGGCCAGGACGAGGACCAATCCGGCGTACTGAAGGTATTTCTTGAGAGCGTCCATACCTTACCTCCACCGCCGCGACTGGATCACGGAATGGGTCAGGAACAGGCCGAAGAAGGCGAAGCTGGCGTAATACACCAGGTCTTGAGTGTCGATCATCCCCTGGGTCAGGCTGTCGAAGTGCTGAAAGAAGGAGATGTAGTTCAGCACGCCCCGCCACACCCCTCCGGCCGAATAGGCCGCCCAGTTCAGGACCAGGAACAAGAGCAGGGTTCCGAAGGTCAGGACCGCGGCCACGATCTGGTTCTCGGTCAGGGACGAGAAGAACAGGCCTACGGCGATGAAGGCCGCGCCCATCAGGAACAGCCCCAGGTAGCCGATGAGTACCGGCGCCGGCTCCGGGTTGCCGTAGGCGAAGGTCAGGGCGGTCAGAATGCCGGTCGGGAGAAGCATCACGACCAGGACGAAGAGCGCCGCCAGGTACTTGCCCAGGATGATCTGGGTCACGGACACGGGCGAGGTGAACAGCAGCTCCTCGGTCCCGATCTTCTTCTCCTCGGCCAGGAGACGCATGGTCAGCAGGGGGATGACGAGCAGGAGGATGATGCTGATGTTGTGGAAGAGTGGGCTGAAGACCATCTGGTTGATGTTGAGCTGCTGGGCGTAGTACGGATTCTGGGAAGCTTCCATGGCCTGGTTGTTGAACCACCACACCAGGCTGTAGAAGAAGAACCCGGCCAGGACGAGGAAGACGGTGATGACCGCGTAGGCGATGGGCGAGCCGAAATAGGCCCGGATCTCCTTTTTCGTCAGGGACCAGACGTTGTTCATTGGACCGGCCCTCCGGAAACGACCTTGAGATAGAGGTCCTCGATGCTCAGGCCGGCGGGCCGCATCTCAAGCAGGCCCAGGTCTTTGTCCACGATGAGGCGGGTGATGTCGTCGCGGAGGTCCGGACGGCCCTTGGTCCACTCCAGGCGGTACTCATTCCCCGTCCGCTCGACGCTCTCCACGCCCGGGACCTTTTTGAAAAGCGAGGCCGCTTCGGTCGACGCCCGGCGGAGCTTGAGGACGACCCCGTCCCTGTCCTCGAAGGAGGCCGTCAAGCCCTCGAGCGAGCCGGAGGCCATGAGCCGGCCCTCGTTGATGATGACCGCGCCGTCGCAGGTCTGGGTCACTTCCTGGAGGATGTGGGTGGACAGGATGATGGTGTGCTTCTTCTTCAGGGACCTGATGAGGCTCCGGATCTCGATGATCTGGGCCGGGTCGAGCCCGATGGTCGGCTCGTCCAGGATGAGCACCTGGGGGTCATGGATCAGGGCTTGGGCGACGCCCACCCGCTGCTTGAACCCCCGGGAGATGTTCTTGATGAGCCGGCCGCGCACGGACTCCAGGCCGGCGACCCGGACCGCTTCCTCGACGGCCCCCGGCCGCTTGGCCGGCGGGACCTGTTTGATCTCGGCTACGAACCGGAGGTAGCCGGCGACGGTCATGTCGGGATAGAGGGGGACGGTCTCGGGCAGGTAGCCGATGATTTTCTTGACCTCGTCGGGCTGCTCGAAGACGTCGTAGGGGCCGACCGAAGCCCGGCCCTCGGTCGCGGCCAGGTAGCCGGTCAGGATCCTCATGGTGGTCGTCTTGCCCGCGGCATTGGGGCCGAGCAGCCCCCAAACCTGTCCTTCCTCCACGCGAAAGCTCAGGTCGCGGACGGCGGTCAAGCTGCCGTATTTTTTGGTCAGGTGATCGACGACGATCATTCAGGCTCCTTTCACATCCGCGCCGGCCGGGGGATGCCCATCAGGGCCAAGGCTTCGGCCAGGACCGCCCGGACCCGGCTGATGGTCAGGATGCGCAGGCTTTTCAGGACGGGGTCGGGCTCGTTGAGGATGGAGTACTTATGGTAATACGCGTTGAATTTCTGGCAGAGGTTGAAGGCGAACTTGGCCAAGTGGCTGAATTCCAGGGACTGGACCGAATGGACGACTTCCTCCTCGAGCTGGGCGGCCAGGAGGACGAGGCTCCAGAAATCTTCGGCTTCGGCCTCAGCCAGCGCCTCCGGGCCCAATCCGGATTTTTCAATGAGGGCGTCCAAGGCCGCCTGACCGAAAGCCTCCCGTTCCTCGAGCTTGCGGAATATGCTGTTGATTCGGACAAGGGTGTATTGCAGGTAGGGACCGGTCTCGCCCTCGAAGCTCAAGGCTTCCTCGAAGTCGAAGACGATGAGGGAGTTGCGGGCGAACTTGAGCATAAAATACCGCAGCGCCCCCGCAGCGACGGCACGGGCTACGGCCTTTTTGTCCTCGGGCGGGGCCTCGGGATTCCGTTTTTCGACTTCGGCCTGGGCCTTGTCCTCGAGCCGGTCGAGCAGGTCGTCGGCCTTGACGCCCAGCCCCTTGCGGCCCGAGACCTCGAGGAAGGCCCGGTCCTTCTCCTCGGCCGAGGCCTCGTACCCGAGCTCTTTGAGACTGGCGGGCGAGAGGGCGACCATTTCGTAGGAGAAGTGGACGGATTTGGCGGCTTGCTCATCGAACCCGAGCGACCTCAGCCCCTGGACGACGACCTTTTGAAGGTAAGATTGCCGGGCGTCGATGACGTTATAGACTTTGCTCCCGCCGCCGAAGGACGGCGCGCCGGGCCGGCGCTCCCCGGCGGTCGAGATCCAGACCGAGCGTCCGGATTCTTCCAGGAACGGCTCGTAGCCGAAATCCCGGCCGAGGAGGCCGAACTTCCACATCTGATAGGCGATGTCCTTGCCGACGTAGGTCACGGTCCCGTCCGAGCGGACGATGACTTTTTCCTTGTCCTCGGCGTCCTCGAGGTTCATCACCCAGCAGCCCGCGTTCGGGCCCGCCCCGCTGAGACGGATGGCGGCCTTGGATCTCAGGAGCTCGAAGGCCTTTTCCCAGAACTTGAGGCCCAGGATGCTGCTCTCGCAGGGCAGGACGTCGTAGCCGATGTCCAGGCGGGCCATGGTGGCTAGGTGCGCCCTGAGGATGCGCCGCGAGATGTGGCGGGCCAGGCCGGCTTCAGGGTCGAGGCCGTGCTCGATCTTCTTCAGGATGTCCGCTTTCCGGGGCTGCGCCTCCGGATGATCGGCCAGGAAGGCGGACACCCGGGCATACAAATCCCAGCAATAATAGTCGAACCGGCCCGGAAGGCGCTCGACGTCGGCCAGGGCCTTTTTCTCGAGTTCCATGAGCCCGAAGACGACGTCCACGACCTGAACTCCCGTATCATCTATATAATTCTGGACCTCCACGGTTTCGTTGCCGAACCGCAGACAGCGGACGAGGGAGTCGCCCAGGCAGGCGTTGCGCAGGTGCCCGATGTGGGCCGCTTTGTTGGGGTTGATGTTGGTGTGCTCAACGATGACCTTCCGTTCCGCGGGGAGGAGGGTCGAGCGGACCGGGGCTAAGAGTCCGGCCCGGAAGAACCGGCCCCGGTCGATGAAGAGATTGATGTATCCGGCGCCGGCGATCACCGCCGAGGCGATTCCGTCGAGCCCGGCCAGGCGAGGCAGGAGCTCCTCGGCCGTCTTTCGCGGAGGCTGTTTGAGCTTCTTGGCCAGCTGGAAGGGCAGGGTCAGGGCCAGGTCGCCCATCCGGGGGTGGGGTGTGTAGGTGATCTCGATGTCGGCTTCGGACAGGGAATAGTCCCGTCCGACCCGTTCTAGAATTTCTTTCCTGAGGTTTTGCTTGAATGGAAGCATGCGAATCCTGCCCAAAGGGCCAGAGTCGATGAATCAGCCGTTCATGATAGTCCAAGCCCGGCTAAATTTCAAGCGAGGCGCACTGCCCTGGGCATGGACCGGACATCTTGACATCGGGCGCGGCCGCTTGTATATTGACATTGGAAGGGGGAGGGGTATCGGGGAACAGTCTTCTCCCCGGAGCGCCGTCAAACGGCCTGATTGGATGGGAAAATGTTCAAAATGGGGGACATCAGGTATCGACGAAGGAAATATCCGAGGAAGTCTATCGTGGCCCTCTGCGATATTTTCGCGCCCGACCTGGGACGGATCTTAGGCAAGGGCTGCGTCACGAATTTCTCGCGGGGAGGCCTGTCGGTCGTAACGGCAACGCCTATCGGCCGGGGCCGGCCGGTCGGGATCAATATCAGCGGGCTCGGTCAGAAAAGATGGATCGCCGCCCGGGTGGCGAACGTCCGGAACATCACCGAAAAAAGCTATTCCTGCGGGCTTCAATTCGACAGGCTGAATTTCCTGGCCAGGAACCTGATCGACTTCAGGCTAAAACGCCTCGCCCGAGCCTGAACGGGGTCGCGTCTACACTTTCCACTTTTTGTGCCGATTATTTTATCCTCTCCCGCCAAGTCCAATCGTCATCCTTATCCATAACGAGCTGAGTGATCATATAGGTCATGCGTCCGCCGTCGTCCTTGAGGTTGGAGCCGAGGCTGTAGATCAGCAATTCGCCGTTTTGAAGCCGATACATCAAAGGCTTTCCGGTGAAGGGATCGAGCGGCATCTCCTTGAGCATGCCGGGGACGAGGGCTTCCATGTTGTCCGGGAAGCGGCCGTTCTGCGCTTTGTAGAGTTTGGCGGTCAAGCCGGTCCGAGTGGCCAACATCATCGCTTCAAGCATCGCTTCCTTGTAGAAAGCGGTATGAACTTCCGGAAGGAGAGCACCGACCATTTTGAAGTACCAGGGGGGATGGGCGGCCTCACGGCTTTTCCGGGCGAGGAGATCCTGCATTTGCCAATAGCCGTGGGTGTCCATGTCCGTATAGCCGTCCCAATGCTTCATCATCCACAGGCATTCGGCCTTCAGGACCGGCCGGATGAGCCAATAATAGAACCGCCTGAAGATCCCCGGCTTCTTGGCGCCGGTGATGACGCTGGTCTTGCCGTTGATCAGGTCCAGCCCCATCTCGAGCATGTTGGCCCGTTCCCCGGGCAGGAAGCGCAGGAACCGTGCGCGCCAGGGGAGGGGGTCCAATTCCGCGATCCACGATGTCAGGATGTCCGGAGCGATCGGCCGGTCCTGAGCGATATGGGTGAAGGCCGAGACGAGGGCCTTCATATCGGCGATTGAGACCAGGACATTGATCAGGAGGGGCTCATCCGCGATCAGCCGGATGAAGCGCATGCCCTTCAGGCATTGGTCCAAGGCTTCCGTGACTTCCCCCTGGTCCGCGCGCAGGACGGAGTCAATGGCGAGGAGCCGGATGGCCTGGACCATGACGACAAGCTTCGGCTGGGAGACTTCATAGGACGGCAAACTCCAATCGCCGTACCGGAAACAGGAGCGGCTTCCGGCTTGCGCAATGAGGTTAATCAAAGTCCTGTTTTGATCCGCCAGTGCCGTCAGGCGCTTCCGCTCGGCGTCATCGATCGGCTCGTCCGCCAAAAATCCCCTGATGATCTTGTTCATGAGAGCGCGATCATCGGCTTCGACCTGGAAGAGCGCCTCGGCCGCCTTCCATTGCATCGCGGCATTGTCGGAATCCGGGCAGGCGAGGACGAGGTCTTTCACCCTGAGGGGAAGCCCCTGCGCCTTTGTTGTCTCCAGGTACTTCGTCAGCCGTTGTCCCGTGGTGGAGTTCAGAACCGCTCGGACGATCAAAACGCCGGCGGCGAGCAGGAGAAGGACGAGGAGCGTTTTAGTTAAGATCTTCCGAAATGCCTTGGCCATTGAGTTCCTCCAGGTTGAATTTCTTTTCGAATCGGACGGCGGTCGGGGCAATGGCCGTCCGGCGATAGGCCATCATCCGCTTTTCATGGGCGAATTCCGCGGGACCCAGCGAGTCGCCCAGGTCTTCCGCATCTAAAGCCCAGGCCCGTTCGGTTTCGGTTTGAACCGTCCGGTGACCGTCCATCAGGGCCCGGAGACGGGCCGTATGGCTGCGGTCCGACAGGGCGGAGAACAGGACAGCGGCCGCCAGCAGGGCGGCTGTTCCGGCCAGGCCGGCCCGCAAACGGGGAGTGGTCCAGGCGCGAGAAGAACGTTCGGCCCGGGCGGCTCCGAGGATTCTCTCCCGGAGCCCGTCCGGAACCGGCTTAAGGGGCAAAGACCGAAGTCGATTCTCCATGAGCTCATCTTCTTCGAACGGCTTCTTCATGGTTTCCCCTCCAAGCGCGAGCGGATCTTGTCCATCCCGTACCGGTACCGGCTGGCCGCAGTGGCCGTCGACACCCGGCAGATGCCGCCGATTTCCCTGAAGGAAAATCCCTGAAAAACCTTCAGAATGACGACCTCTTTCTGTTCGTCGGGCAGGCCGGAAAGAACCCCTTCAACCGACTTCGACAGGACGGCATCCTCCGGGTCAGCCGGCAGGGCCGAGGAGCGGGCCGGCGTATTTTCCTGTTCGTTGAACGCCGCTCGTTCCAGCCGGACTTGAGTGATCCTACGCTTGAGATGACGGTTGAACTCGTTCCGCAAAACCTTGAAGACGAAAGCCCGGGGATTGCCGATCAAGGCCCATTGCACGGCGTAGCGGGCCAGGCGGCAGAACGTCTCCTGGAGGACATCCTCGGCGTCGGCCTTCGAGCCGAGCCTCAGGGCGAGGTACTGGTACATCTTTTCCCCGTAGCGGTCGTAAAGCTCCTGCAGGTTCATTGTCGGCGGGCTTTCGGCCTGCTCATTATCTCAGACCCTCGGCCGCGGCCTTTTTATTCAAGCCGGCCTAATTATATTCGGTTCATCCCGCGCCCAGCAAAAATATCGGATGAGTGGAAGAGGGGGAAGGGTCAACGTGACTCCTTCTTGACAGGAGGACGCGCTGGCGATATAAGCGTCTGTGGGCAAGGGGTTGAACCAGAGACAACGATGATCAGCTTCGAGGATAAGTCCTATCGCCGCCGCAAGCACCAGCGGCTGCCCATCATCGTGCTGTGCGACATCTCCGCTCCCGATACGGGCCAGATCCTGGGCAAGGGATGCGTCCTGAACTACTCCCGTGGGGGGTTGTCGATCGCCAGCCCGGCGAACCTGGCTTTCGACGCCGAGGTCAACCTGACCGTGGACGGACTCGACCGGGAAGGGTTCGTCGCGGCCAAGGTGGTCAACTCCCGGCCGGTCATCGACGGATTCTATGCTTACGGCCTGGAACTCACCGGACTCAATCCCATCCAGAGAGGCCAGCTCGAGCGTCGTTTTAAGAAACTCTTCCAGGCGCTGCTGACCTGATGACGCCGGGGTCGCTTCTGCACTTGCCAGTCATTATCCTCGTCCATAGCCAGGAGAATTAGTAACAAAGTGGAAAGTGTAGACGCGACCCCTCTTGAACGAAAGGGGGGTTCTATGGTAAAAAATACCTTACTATTTTTTTCCCAATCAGAGGATTCATCATGAAGCTGACCCGTCTTCATCCGAATCACGAAAAAGCCGGGGCCAAGATGATCGAGTTCTTCGGCTGGCATATGCCCCTCGAGTATCAGGGGATCATCGATGAGCACTTGGCGGTCAGGTTGAAGGCCGGGCTGTTCGACGTCAGCCACATGGGAGAGATCCACGTGACCGGCAAGGACGCCCTGGCCTTTCTTCAATACATCACCCCCAACGACGTCAGCCGCCTCGCTCCCCTTCAGGCCCAGTATACGGCCCTGCCCACGCCCCAGGGAACCTTCGTGGACGACATGCTCGTCTATTGCCTGGAGCCGGAACACTACCTCCTGGTCGTCAACGCCTCGAATTCGGACAAGGACTATGCCTGGGTGGCGCAGCAAGCCGCCCGGTTCCAGGTCAAGGTCGAGAACGTGAGCGACGCCTACAGCCAGCTGGCCCTCCAGGGCCCGGCGGCCGTCGACATCCTCCAGCCTTTGACTGAAATCCCGCTGGCCGGGATGAAATCCTTCGGCGCGGCCCAGGGCCGAGTAGCCGGCCAGGAGTCGCTGGTCTCCCGGACGGGCTATACCGGCGAGGACGGTTTCGAGGTCTACACCCTGTCGGCCAACCCGGGCGTCATCTGGGACGCCATCATCGACCAGGGCCGAAACCTGGGCGTTCAGCCTATCGGCCTGGGAGCGCGCGACACCCTGCGCCTGGAAGCCAAGCTCATGCTCTACGGCAACGACATCGATGACACCACGACCATGATGGAGGCCGACCTCAAGTGGGTCATCAAGTTTAAGAAGGGCGACTTCCTGGGCCGGGACGTCCTGCTCCGCCAGGCGGAACAGGGAGTCAGCCGGAAGATCGCGGGCTTCGAGCTCACCGGCCGGGGCATCGCCCGTCCCCACTACCCGGTGTTTTACCAGGGGCAGCAGGTCTCCCAAGTCTGCTCGGGAACCTTCGCGCCCTTCCTGAAGAAGAGCATCGGGCTGGTTTATCTGCCCCTGGCAGCGACCGAGATCGGCACGGCCATCGAAGTCGGGATCCGAGACAGCCGGGTGCCGGCCAAGGTCATCCCCACCCCTTTCTATAAACGGCCCGAGCCGACGGCCAAGGGCTAGGGAGATTTCTCTTTCCACGGGCCGAGGCCAACGAAGCGAACGAGGAGGAAATATGTATCCCAACCATTTCCGCTACACCAAGGACCACGAGTGGGTTCATCTGACCGGCGAGGAAGCCGTGATCGGCATCACCGACTA
>Ga0209254_10004918_pt1 | contig 12279 bp, 9 predicted proteins | sample FrelakmetDIP11DI_FD_187148 | JGI IMG/M metagenome (GOLD analysis project Ga0209254, IMG submission 187148) | Freshwater lake sediment microbial communities from the University of Notre Dame, USA, for methane emissions studies - DIP11 DI (SPAdes)... | ecosystem: Environmental > Aquatic >...
CAACTCAAAGCTCTCGAAGGAGAAAAGAGTCGAACTGGTAAAGCTTTACAGGGAGAGAAGGAGAGAACTCGATAGGTCAATGGTTGACGCCTCGACCAACAAGACCCTCAAAAGGATCCTCTACAACATCAATACGCTCTCTCAGACATCACTGCAGGGCGTAGCAGCCATCGGCAAGGAGATTTACGATATCACAAAATCCGGCATCTTGAACAGGCATGAAGCAGATCTCGCCTTCAGGGCCTACCGCTACCAGAAGCGCAAAGCCGGAATCGAGTTTCAGAAGCCAGAGGCGCAGGCAGCGTAGGAGTACTACTCTGATTGCAGAAGGGAGGCGGCAGTGAAAACCGTCTCCCTTTACTTACTCGTCCTTCCTCATTTCTGACACTTTGAATTATCTTCTGTCATAACAGAGACAGAGGGAACTTTTCACTGAAGGACTTTTCTGCCTTTATCGTATTCTTCCGAACAAACTTCTTCTTGAACTTAGCAGGACTGAGAATGTTGACTAGACACAACACTCCACATAGTACTCAATGAACTGCGAGGTTATTTAATTTCATTTAATCCTTCATTAACTCAACACTGAGGCTATTTTTGGTAGGATGTGACATTCAAATGCAAATCAATAATAATGATACTTTTTAAAACGAAAAATATATGCTGGTAGTCTGATACCTTTCAGGGTTTCTCGTCCTACAAGTATTGTATGCGAAAGAGAGACAAATACTTGTGACTAACAGTAGTAAGGTTGGCAAAAAATTAAATAGAGCCATTGCCGTCCCCATATTTTAAGAGCATTTAACTTATTTTTAGAATTTATTAGCAAACTTGGGAACATCGCTGCTACTATTAAATTTATTTATTTTTTAGCCGGTCCGCTTCACGTCTCCTTTGATTTTCATTCGTGGCTTGATTGTTTCTTTCTGACTCGCCATGGATATCTTGATATTTTTGATAACCAGTGTTTTCATTTTGCTGTCCAACAACATCTTGATTTTGGTGGGCTTTATCTGATGAAGATGTTTTGTACTTTTCCAAATCCGAATCTGTATAAACGTGCGTTTCTTCAGAGAATGAAGTTACTGGGTGGAGTATCAGGAAAAATATAAAACATATTATGATTTTTTTCATGGCTTGACCTCACTTTGTCTTGTCTTAATATCGAGGGTAATTGTTGCTATTGTTTCACCTCCGTGATCATCAGTTACGGAAAATGTATATTGAGATTTACCGACGACTTGTGGGGGAACCTTCCATCGTACAAAACCTTTTTCAGGATCTATAGTCATACCGGTTGGAGCTTCCTTCAGAATAAAGGTCAGGCGATCACCGTCCGGATCGGTAGCTTTGATCTGGTCAATGTATAGACCCCCGTCGAGCCTAAATGCCTCAGGTACAGACTTCAGCACAGGTGCTGCATTTGCTATATACACAACCATGGTTAAAGGTACACCATTGACTTTATGATCATCAGGCGTTGCCTTCACAGAAATCTTATCGCCCCGTTTGAATTCACCGGAGAGTATCAGCATGTTTGCTTTCACTTCCAGGGGGGCGTCGTTTCTTGCCCATTGGTAAGTGATTGTCACAGTATCTTCATCTTTGTCATATGTTTCAACTTCTGCCTGAATAGTATCCCCCACTGCCGGATTCTTCGGCACAACATTAAATTTGGTAATGCGAGGAGCGCTATTTATCCCAGGTTGCAGTTTAATATCCTCTGGCCTCTTGGGTGAGGGAATGCTTTGTGTTTCATCTGTTTTTTCTTGCCACTCCGATGTGACTGGAGCTTCTGTTGGTTGTATTTTCTCTTTTCCTTTACAGTTAATAATCATTATTGATAAGACGATAGCAAATATGAGAATGAGATATTTCCGGATTTGTTTTCTAATATGCATATAATACAGAAAGCCGGGACCGCTCTATGACTGTTCCCGCACTCTGTGAATTGATTTCTATCCTGTAGAGATAAGGCATGGGCGGACTGGGAATAACTCCAGCAGTTGAAGCAACTACCCCTGTCCCCCCGAGGTCCTCACCACTTAAATCGGAGTTCCCCATAGTAGTATTCACGATTTTTGCAGCAACATCAAAGCTCGTTCCAATACCAGAAAGGGTGAAGTTGACATCAGCGTTAGCGGTTGGATCGAAGGTAGTTCCATTAGTGCAAGCTCCCCAGTTAAAGATCGCACCTGTATAGGTAGGATCACAAAGTTTGGCACATAAACATATATAATCTCCAGTGAGCGGCGACCCGTTGCTGAATGTATTATCACCTGCCAAATCGGGGTCTCCGCAGTTACATCTATCGGTTAAACCCAGCCCTAATAAATCGAGATTCCCCCTATTGAATATGAGGGCTGCTGCAATCTCGGCGCCTCCTACGCCAGCCTCACGGGCTGTCTCATATCTTTTGAAAGTTCCTGAATATTTTGTCCCCTGAATAACAAGATAAATCAGCGTCGACACTATCGTAAATACTATCAGGGACAAAACCAGCACCATCACCAGTGCAATACCTTTTTCGTTCTTCAGATGGTTCATCATCCCCTCATGTTATTAGGCTTGACAACTATTCTATAAATCTTCCATCGGTAATGTTCCCAGTCGGTTACTCCTGCACCGGTAAAATCAAAAGTGCTTCCTGAGCCTGCACCAGAATCCGGAAGCGCAGGCAATTGTACTGTGGCAGCCGGATAAAGAGAAGTCGCATCGTAGGTGGTGTCCTTCTGACCCTCATGTGCAAGAACATAGGCCCGCACTTCTTTAACCTGCTGCCGCACCTGCAAAGCATTGTATGCAGATATATCAGCAGTATACATGTCTGTGCTCCCTGCGGCTCCCAGTTCGAAATCCCCATCATTGTCATTATCAATTCCAAACACCACCTGCATATCAGCAACACAGTCCAGTAAGGGTATCCCAGCTTCTCTTACCCCGGCTACCTGATTAATGAGAGATTTCATTAAAATCCCGGTGCCCGGTGCACAACGAGGAGGTAATGTCACACCGGTCCTCGTAACATAATACTCAGCCCGGTTAAATGGCATCCTTAAATTGGTGTCCGGATCAACCCCGTAGATCAGGTAAAGGTCCCTCTCGGTTGAAGGAGAATATGCGCTGTTGGGGACGTTTTGGAACTGAACCGAAAACACACCCCCATTGTTTACCAAAATCCTCTGGTTGTTTTCCCCTCTGCTGGGAATTACGACAATCACCCGGTCTGTTGGGTTGAGATCTTCTGCACCCTTTCCCCATGTTTTGACCACGCTGCCTGCAGCTTCCTCAACAACGTAAGTCCATTTCATTGCAGCATCATTGGAAGCTATGCTTGTCGCTTTAATCACCAGATAATCAGACCCGTTGAACCCAGCATTGTCGCCAGTTATTAGAGCCCTCGGCGGGTCTGTCGTTGCAGGTTCATTATAGGTGTTGGAGGGTGAACTTACCGCCTCACCATATGCTACCCCCTGAGGAATAACCCACGGCAGGCCGAACCCTGCCTGTTCGATATCGCGTCTTAGTAAGTCAAGGCCTCCAACCCCTTCTATCTGGGTCTCGGCAATCTTGCTCTGCTGTTTGAACTGCGTCAGCATTGGCACAAATATGCTCGTGGCCGCAGCTATGGTCAGCACAAACACTACCATCGTAATTAATAGTTCAGTCATAGTAAACCCATCCTGATGTTTGATCATCTTCTCCTCAATGTTGTTGCACTATGGGTATAGCATTCGTTCTTATACTCCCATCTAACGAGTATCTGAATTTGCTTGGTGTCCACATTCAGATCAATGACTGTTCTCCTCGTGCCAAAAGGAAAATTCTGGATATTTCTGAAGTTCGTGTCTATTTCCACCGGATAAGGATTCGCATCGCTCACAGGTGGATTTTGACAGGAAGATAGGATAAGGTTGTCACCAGGGGTCACGTCATTCACCACATTATCAAAAGGCATACTCCGAGTCTCTTCCATTCTCATCGATACAACAGTTACCGCCTCATCTCTCAGGATATTCCGCATGTTATTGTCTATCCCCAGTAGTGCAGACTGAAGCAGCCCTATGAACACAAGGAGCAGCACTACGAGCGCAATCATCACCTCGACAAGGCTCATCCCATCGTGACTGATTATATACCCCTTACTCTTATTTCGGGTCACAAACTGAGGTTGTCCCATTATATTTCCCCATCACTATTCTTGTCTGGTCGATCAGGAAGCAGTCGTAATCAGGATTTATGGTATTATCTATCCGGAAAGATATCTTCGGGGTTATTAATCCCCTTGGGTTAATTGTCAAAGTCTGCGGCAATGCTCCCGCACTGATCATCTTCAACTCGTAGTTGTTCGGTAGGGTCTTCTGCAACAGAGGTATAGGGTCGCCATATCCCGCAGGTCTCGTGCTGTCAGCCCCTGTCAATGCAGCATCACCATCAGGCCACGGGTCAAGATCGTCTTGAATAGTATATTGCGTAGTATCAATTGTAACAAAATATACTCTGGCTCTTGTCAGCGCTCTCATCTTTGCCTCCATCAAATCAGCATAGAGATCCTTAGTTGCACTTTCAATCCGGTAATTGCCCATCCATCCTATATAGGAAAAACTTAGGGCAACTGCCAGTATGCTGACAATACTAACGATTGTGAGTACTTCAGTTAGTGTTACGCCCCTGTTATCCTTCATGATATTAATACCTTAATAAAAACCATTCTTTGTCTCAATCTGAACATACTCCGTCCACCTGCTACTGTTCGCGTATATGCAATATCCTGTTCACGGGTTTCGGCGGTATCAGGATTCCGGGAGGGGTTCCCGCCGGCGGAACTCCCTGGAACGAAGCTGTCCTTCTCCCATCTCTCTCGGTAAATGCCTCCTTTAATGATACCTCCTCGATTGCACCCGTAGAAACCTGCAGAAGCGCACTGCCCCTGAGTACCGAACTGCTTAACGCGCCACCCGTATCGTATTTCACTGCCCACAGATGTGAGGCACCCCCGAACTCGCATACATCTGCAGATGGTTTTGTCGTTGTAAAGAAAACTGCCCCGATTGCTGTTGAAAGCGGGTCAGTCACATTGCGCTCAGCCTTCAATATGCCAGACGATGCATCAAGGTTTATATACCATCCATCGTCATCCGTGGTGCCATCTGCAGTTGCCGCCTCGCCTAAATCGCTCCAATTCACTTTCGTGGTACAATCGGTGTCGAGATACGGATCATTCGACGTCGAATAACATGGCTCCTTTACACCGTAGAGTCTCCTGCCGATATCTGCATCATCAATCTTATCTGCAATTCTGTAGAAAAATCTCCCCGTTCCGAAATATAACCGGACTGTCTGATCCTTGTAATTCTGGAGCTTCGCAACTCCTGACGTCACAGGCCCTGTGCATTGAAGCATTGAGATAGCACCATTGCATCCTATTACTGTGCTCAGTGCCCAATTATTCGGATCCGTGTCGGTTTTTGTCAAAAGCCGGAGTACTCCTCCTACATTCCATTTCGTCGTTGCCACAGGCGGGTTATTCTCTGCCCTTGCAAACCCTAAATACACTGCATCATCAGAGTAAAATCCGGGCTTTGTCGTATCGTTCTGGTCAAAATCAATCGATCCCTGCATCATCGAACCGGCAAACGCATAAGGGATACCGGTATCAATTGTTCTCAAGAGTGTCCCTGTCTTCAGATCGAGGACAAACAGTTTCAGATTCTGATCAGAATAAGCCTTGAATTGATGGGTGGTTATATCGATTGGACCCGTCGGCCCTGACCCGAATACCACAAACCAATGTCCATTCTTTTCGTGGGATATGTCTCCGGGCTCGGCAATCCTTACCACCGCAGGCCCTGTCGTCGCAAAGCCAAGCTTGCCTGTTCCGGAAAGATCAGGGATATCCCTATTCGAAAATTCCCAGAGAACCTGGGGGCTGTCATGGTCTGTTATGTCAAGGGCAAAATACGATGAATATCCCTCATTTACCGCCGGCACCTGAACCCCGAGGCTGCTTGCTGCGTCCTTGCATGCACCACCCTGGCGCATCCCTCCGATAAGAATGGTTCTCCAGCTCGATCCGTCATTGGGCCTGTCTGCATTTGATGCACCGCCGATACTCGCATCAAAAATATACGGTGTTAGGTCTGTGAAATACAGATGGCAATAGCCGGGCTCCGCCATATACTGTAAGTATGGAAGTGCATTTTTCGGTATAAACGCCCACTCCTCCCTGCCTGTCTGAGTCGTGCTACAATCGTTCGGCGAATTGCATAACTGCGCTTTCTTATACTTCTCTTCAAAAAGCTTCAGATACCCAAGCTTGAAGGCATGCAGCATCCCGTCATTTGCCCCGACAAATACCATCCCGCGGTCAGTGTACGTGCTGCTTTCGGTAAATGCTTTATACGACTTGTCCTTATATGTTTTAAAGTAGTAATTCAAAGGAACCCAGGAGGATATCCTTGGCGTGGAATTCACAATGTCGCCTAACTTCCATGTGCCTGAAGTCGCGCCGATACTCACTGTTCTGCTCCTGTACTCGTCTCTGCACGTCTCCCCCGCCGGGCAGTCACCATCAAGAGCACATTTGGTGCCTACCGTACTGGAACAAAATTTCGCTATACAATTTCCTGGTGCAGTACAGTTAGCATTCGTGGTACATGAAGTGCCAAACGAATTTGAACAGAATTTTGTTGTCACATCAACACCCCGGACAAATCCAATTAGCTTCGCCGCTGCGGCTGAACTCGGCGCCTGAATTAAATTTTCCAGAAAAGCAAGAGAAGCGGTACTGAAGTCTATCCTCGTGCTTTCGTCTGTCGTGGTATAGATGGTACGGTTCGCAGCAGGTGTTGACCAGAGCCTGAGACCCGATTCCCACAGACTCTTAACACTCTCAAAGTAGGGCGTCGCAACCGGTGTGGATGAATCCTTAACGCCGTTGCCGTCAGCATCGTTAAAAAGTTTTGCCTTGGTCAGATTGTCAAGAGGGTCAAAAAAGAAATTCACTATGTAGTCATTTTGGAGATTGAGAATCTTGTCTGTATTTGAATCCTCCCTGATAGAACTGTGGCCTAACAACGGGTCTATGTGGTACCATAAGTTTTTTATCGACCCAGTCCAGAGTATCTCTTTATTACCAAACGTTCTCTCAGGATAGAATATTGCCTGCACAAGGTTCGCTCCCGTGCCCTCTCCTGATGCAAGCACCGAAGCAGCTGTCCCTGAAGCAGCTCTGCCTGCAATCAGGAGGAATGCTTCCCTGAGGGCTTGTCTAAGGGCAGCGGGATCTTCAGCACGTTGATATGTTCCTCCGCCGTTCTCTGCAGTCTCCGATAATAAGGTATCAGGATTACATTCACCCGGATCATTGCTTGCTACTCCATTAAATACAACATGGGTTGTTATGGTTTTACTGTTGATTGCTGGGTCTGTTGCCAGAGGTGATTCAGTGAAATTATTAATATTCCTGTTCTTGGCAAGCCAGGAGAGGTCATCGAGGTTTCTGCTGCCGGCATATTTTGGACATGTTGCCGAAGGCGCTGTGTTAATCTGTCCGTCTCCGTCATTATAGGAATTCACAAGGGAATTTACATTTGAATTCAGGTCTGCAGTAGACATACCATCGGTGACCAGCAGAATATTATTCTTTTGACAACTATACTGACTGGGGTCCTTGTAATCAGAATTTTCTCCTTCTGTAACAAAATCGGTGTTATTCAAACGCGTATTGGTTCTCTGAGCAAAGTAGCCGATTGCATTATAGAATCCTTCGGAAAACGGGGTCCACGTGCTGGCAAAAATATTGTCAATAGCTTTTATGAATCCACCCGAGTGATCCCCGACAGAATACATACATGATTCACCTACGGGGCAATGGTTAGGGTTTGTGCATGTCGTCGAAGTAGTAGACGAACACCTACCCAGGATATATCCTTCTTTGCCACCTGAATCAATTATACGGCCGCCGTCCATATTAGCAGCAGCTACACAACTATCCCCAGGTGGGCAATCCGCGTTGACCCGGCAGGTTGTGAGGGCAGTCGTGCAGATTTTTTCGCAGGACATATTTGCAGGGCATTCAGCAGATGTACCAAAATAGTTGAATCTCATTGCTCCGAAATGGATGAGGTTCTCAAACTCCTGGATCAAGCCGGAGGGAGGGGTAGTAAGATCAAGGTTCACTTGCAGGGTTGCGATGGGGTCTCCAAGCTGTGCCCCGATACCCATATCCCCGATAATTGCCGGCAGATTATCGAAGTTCTCTGTGGATGAAGGGTCATCAGAAGGGTCTGTCACAGGAGGCACCTGCGCGGCGCCACAGAACTCCTCGAATTTTGCCTTAACACAATCTTCTGGTGTCCCATACTCTCTGGCATACCAGTTGGTGGTCTGCCAGTTATCACTCGAACCTGCGCAATACCCGACATATCCTATACCGCAGACCAGTACCGGACTTCCCGGCTGTATCGCTTCCGGGCCGTTGATGCATGTGCCGCCAGGGCAGTCAGCGTTTACCGCGCATAATTTGGTGTCCCTTGATCCACCATTGCAGGTTAAGAGTTCCCTATACATCTGGTTGCATCCCTGCGGATTCGTCATCATTGTCCACCAGTTATTCCCGACCAGGTGACCGGTATTCCAGTATTGATAGCACTCATGGACACTCTGGCCAAAGGTGGATTTTATCTGCTGCGTCACGGGCTTCTGGCAGACACCTGCATAGCCTATCGCACAGTCATTATTGACTGTGCATGGGGCTCCAACCTTGCCCGCACTGCATGTGCCTGAACCTGAATTGCAGTCAGTGTTGACAGTGCATGCGTTGCCCTGGTTAACAAAAGGTGCTGAACACGTTTTACTGTTGCAGTCAGAGTTGGCAACACAAACGTTTCCGATAAGACCCGCGGTACATGTTTTTAGATCACAGTTAGCGTTGGTAGTGCATGTACTTCCAACTTTGCCAGCCGTGCATGAACCATAATTGCAGTCAGCGTTGACAACGCATTGTGCGCCTGCCTTACCGCCGCCTACGCATGATGCCCTGCAAATCGACTGAGGGCATTTATTATCAGCAGTGCATGCCTGACCAATCTTGGGGCCCCCGACGCATTTTTTTGCGCCTGTACAGGTCCCATTGTTGGCTGTACAGACCCCGGGAGTGGTCATCGAACAGATCCCATTGCTCGCTGCTGAACAAACCCCGTCATTCACGACTGAGCATGTCCCCGGTGTACCTGCGCAGTCTGCATCGTCGTCACAGCTTATGGTTATATCCAGAGAGCAATATTGTCCTTTTGCATCATAATTCAGACAAAGTTCTATGTCATTCGTTATAGTGTTCTTGTTTTCCTGATTAATAATATCTGTAACCGCCTGCTGGCAGTTACTCTCGACATAATCTCCGGCGTATATTTCCAGATATGTCTGTCCGCCGGGCGAGAGTAATGTTTCACTGTAAGGGTGAGCGGGACCTCTGACAGCGAAAGTAAGTCCTAAAGGGGTATTTGGGCCGCCTTCAGTATAGGTCTGTTGAGTTATCGGTTCTTTGATGAACCTTCTTCCGACACATCCTCTTGTCTCTTGAAGAAGTTCGGTGTTGACCGTATCATACTTGCCACCCGTCAATATTTGCTTCTGTATGTCAAATTTAGATGCGGAAAGCCAGTTCAAATAATTCCCTTCTGCCACAAATCTGGTGACTGTTTTCGGTTTAAGGGCATTGTTGAGGTTAGTACCGTTAATGCATAAGGTACCAGGTATATATTTATCACAACTCCCCGGGAAAGTGGCTACCTCGTAAAAGTGCCCATTTGCAAAATCATATTCAAAATATTTGAACCAGTCCGCATAATTTCCTGCATAGCGTGCGCCAAAATTATAAGTCTTGTCATAGCAATAAAAAGGATTTCGTGTCGTAGAACCTTTATCGATATACGTAAGGTCAAACATACTCGCAGAATTATCGATCATTAATAACAAATTTGGATTCACACCCCCCACAATAAAGGGAGGAGTAATACAGTAATCGTTCATTGCGGCAGAGGATGGAGATACGAGATAAAAAGTTAGCAATACTATAAATGACAAATTCTTAAAAGTCTTAACCAAAGTCTTCATAGGACACCTCTCTGAATTTTATTCTCTACAGAATTACTTTCATTAATACTATGCAAATTCTGAAACATAACATTTTTTAAAGCAATAAACTTGCCATGTCTATAACTAATTGAAAAGTATAGGTTTTATTTATTTGATAGGCAATTTCGAATGAAATAATTGTGGAATTCATTTCACAATTTATGGAATCAGCTTCACAATGAGATAAGACACAGAAGATTTGCTATATAGCTGTTATTCTGATATGTTCCGCACTAACCTGAGCCATGAGGATTTCTAAGAGATTAGTTGTATTCTACAGACAGACATGCCAGCATGGGCATAACCGATACTACTTGTGAACGTACCTTCAGACAAAACTGATATTCCGTGTCTGCTATAATTGTATTAGCATAAATTGTATCCATGTGCTTAAAAACAAATCTTTTTACGTCTGACAACAGACAGAAATATTTTGAACATCATGAAATATAGAATAATCGGAGAAAGCGAACAAATAGAAGCAATTGTTGAACTGATTAAGGAAATTACAAATTCAAATCTGGCCGTTCTTATGAATGGTGAGAAGGGTACAGGTAGAGAACTTATAGCAAGAAATTTACACTTCAACAGCAATAAGCATACAAAACGGTTTGTTGTTCTGCATTGTGCTTCAATGTCAAGTAAACTTATTGAATCAGCATTTTTAGGATATGATGGCACGATTTTTCTCTCCGAAGTGGGCGAACTTGACCCTGCATTGCAAGTTAAATTACTTTTGGTTTTAAAAGAAAAAGAATTTGCATTATCTGAAAGAAATTATAAAGTTAATTTCAGACTCATATCATCAACAAGTCATGATCTTGAGAAGGAAATGAAATCAGGTAATTTTAGAGAAGACCTTTTTTATATACTTAATGTAATGCAACTTAATATACCACCTTTAAGGAGGAGAATGGATGACATTCCTCTATTGGTAGATGAATTTCTGAATAGATTTTGTCTGAAAGAAAATAAGATGCTCAAAGTATCAGATGAAGTTATGAAAATATTTATGAATTACTCTTGGCCAGGAAACGTAAGAGAACTAAAAAATGTCATTGAGAGAGCAGTTGTTATTGCAAAAAAGCCGTTAGTTACTCTCAAAGAGCTTCCTATACATATTGTTTCAACCAAACCTTTACCATTAGAAAAAACGACAGACGATGCAGCATTGCATGGCACTCTTTCAGATGTAGCAAAAGAGGCAATGAAGATTGCAGAAAGAAAGCGTATTGTTGAAGTTCTCAGGGAGACAGGGGGCAATAAAACTAAGGCAGCCAAAAAACTGCAAGTTTGCTATAAGACGCTTTTTACAAAGATTAAAGAATATGGTATTGAAAGCATCTGAGAATGAGGGAATAGAGTTAAGGCACTATAATCTACCGAAACACTGCTGGGAGAGGGGGCAAATCGAGGGCAAAAGGCTCAATCTTATCAAAGCTCAGAAACTCTTGCCTTCCATGGGTAATCGAAGGAAGTTAGCGCGATCCGATTTGTTTATTGCGAATAAGCGTTATCCCTAAACTGAGGTAGCGGAATGACTCTTATTCGACATCTTTCCTGAATAATTCCAAAGGTACTCTTGCCTACTCAAAAAAAGAAATTGGACGTGTTCGTTTGAAGGGGGAATAAACGATATTGAAAACTTTGAGCGGAGTTTATTTGTTGTGTTACTACGTAACTTCAGCAGTGAGGACGAATGTGCGGAGTTGATGAAGTTATGTGCCCTGAGCACTTCCGTTTGTAGTAGTGCGTTACAGAAAAGAAATCCCTGAACTCTTTTCGCCATAGAGCTCTGCTTTTTTCTTTCTGTAGAGTCTGAAAATCTCTGTCGTGTGAATATTTCGCATGATTCTTGGCCGTCTGAGTGTCTCATATATATACATGCCTATCTGCCCGATGTCGGACCTGTCTGCACTGTCTATCATCTTCTTGAGTTCTCTGTACTCTCTGTTATGGATTCCGAAAATCTGCCGGATTATTATGGAGATGAATAACCCGAATACCGCCATTTGGAAATAATCGTTTCCGTAGAGTTCGTTCATGCTTTAGATTTTTAGACCCAAATAGATAAGGAGAGTGTCCAGAAAAGACTTCTTTTATGGACGGTCATGAAGGGTTGCCTTCCCGGCTTGATATGCC
>Ga0209254_10004919_pt1 | contig 12278 bp, 12 predicted proteins | sample FrelakmetDIP11DI_FD_187148 | JGI IMG/M metagenome (GOLD analysis project Ga0209254, IMG submission 187148) | Freshwater lake sediment microbial communities from the University of Notre Dame, USA, for methane emissions studies - DIP11 DI (SPAdes)... | ecosystem: Environmental > Aquatic >...
GTGATCGTCAATGACGAGCAGGGTGTGCCCTATGCTTGGAAGAAAGGCAAGCGCTATCCCGCGCGAGAGGCGTGTGCCCTCTGTCGTTGCGGCCGGTCCGCTAAGAAGCCATTCTGCGATGGTACGCACATCAAGGTCAAGTTCGATGGCACCGAGGCATTGAGCAGACCTTTCGGGAAGGGGGCTGAGGTGTTCGAAGGCCCAAGCCTCAAACTGATCGACGACCGAGCCTTCTGTGCCCGTGCCCGCTACTGCCATCGCGGAGAGGGCATATGGAAGCTGACCGAGCATTCCCACGATCCCAAGGCCAGGGGGCAAGCGATCGAGATATCTGGCAATTGCCCGGCCGGACGATTGGTCTTAAAGGACCAGGGAACGGGAAAGGAGATCGAACCCGAGCTGGAGGAGGCTATCGGGCTGGTCGAGGACCCCCACAGGCAGGAGGAGGGGCCATTGTGGGTCATGGGCGGGATACAGATCGAGGGTGCGGGGGGCTTCCTTTATCAAAGAAGGAATCGCGTCACCTTATGCCGCTGCGGAAGGTCGGGCAACAAGCCTTTCTGTGACGGATCGCATTCCGATTAGGTCTTCCGTCGCCGATAGTCCCGGGTAACACCAATCAGCCGATTTTATGCTAATCCAGATTTTACTTCTTTATGCCGAATAAAAGGCAAAGGTTCATATATCGAACTTATCAATTGAAGCAACTCGATAAACTCCGCAAGGAGGTGTGAATGCATGTCCTGTGGAAAGTGTGGCAAGGGTGAGAAGAAGAAGGATGATAAGAAGAAGAAGAAGTAAGGACGCTTGCCTTGCTTCGGTCATCCAATAGTTTACCTGTCCCCACAGGACAGGAACCTCATTTCTGTTTTCATAACAATGCGGGTAACACAAATTCAGTGGCTTGGTCCTGGATCGCTTCACCTGAGGAAGAATTCAATCGGACCCTCTTCCAGTGCCCTTGACCACCATGAATATGGCAAGGAAGACCATGGCCGCGCCCAGGAGCATCAAAGCATCGACATTCTCGTCGAGGATCATTATGGACAGGAACACCGCGAACGCCGATTCGGAAAGGATTATGACACTGGAGTTGACCATGCCGATGTACTTGAGCCCCCAAACCCACATGAGCGTCGGCACCGCGGTACACATCGCTCCCGTGAAGATGATCAAGGGGACCAGGTCCATCTCGACTGGGGTGGAGTCTCCTGAGAGGAAGTAAAGGGCGAAGAGGGGAAGCGGGGTGAAGAGGTGTATAGTCAGGACCCACTGGTCGAAGCTCATGTGTCGCAAGGCATACTTGGATAGCACATAGGTCAGGGCTATGCAGAAGGTGGCGACAAAGAGGAGCAGGTTGCCCAACAACGCCCCTCCATCCAGCGAGCCCATGTCCAGGCCGGTGGTGAGCACGACCAGTCCCAGCATGCCCAGGAACAGGCCCAGCAAGCGAAGCCGCCCCATTTTCTCATGGAAGAGCAGGACGGAGAGGGGAGCGACCAGGAGCACATTGGCACCGATGATGAGAGCCCCTGTTGAGGCCGTGGTCAGGCTCAGGCCAGTGTACTGGCAGGCGAGCAGGACGAACGTGACCAGGGGCGCTGCCCAGGCCTCCCATCGCTTAAAGATGCTCCAGGTGAAGGTGCCCTTGATCAGCGTATAGGCGAGGACGACCATGGCTCCGATACCGATGGTCATTCCCGAGAACAGGTACGGATTCAGATCCTCTAGGCCTACCTTGATCACGACATAGGAGGAGCCAAGGAGCAGCGATGCCAGGAAGGTCACGATTATCCCTGCCTTGACCTGTGGGCCGCTCACCTCCCCATACTCGTTCACTCTCTCCCACCAGTGTGTCTGGTTGCGTCGAACGTGTCACCTGGATAAATGCCTATGCCATGCCTTTAGTCCTAGGATTGAAAGTGCCCTTAGCAAGAAATGAGAAGAAAGATGGGGTAAAAGGGTTTCAGGCGACCACCTTGCACGGCCGCCTCATCTCATTGTACTCATGGTCGATGATGTGGCAGTGCCAAACAAACCCGGGTCCGGAGGTCGGGTTGAAGGGGCATGTGCCGCAACCGTCCGTCGGAGCGAACCTTACCCGGATGATGGTCACTTCGCCTAGATGCATCTAGATGGTGTCTTTTCAACTCTGCTGAAAGGGCTTCGCGAACCGGACTTTGTTCTTAAGGTAGGAGGCGATGCCGAGCTCATTGACCGTGCCGGAGCAAGGTGGCATGCCTCCATTAAGCATCATCCAGTCGTTCTGGTACTTCACCGTGTCCATCTTCTACCTGCTCACCAGCTGGAACTGCATCTGGTGTGGGTGTATGGGGTGCGTGACCCCGTTCGGGTTTACGATGACCCATTCCTCGGTCGCCCCGACTGAGGGAGTTCCGAGACGTCAGTCATCCATTTCTGGCCATTGAGGGGAATCATGGTCGTTCCAAGAGGCCCATCATTTCGAACAGGGCGAGCATGCGCTGCTTGCTGTCCCAACGATCGGGCAGATGGAGGCAATCATCGAGCCTACGCCCCATCAAAGGCTCGTGTCAGCGCGCCTCACGGTACTCTTATCTATCATCGAAATAGTGCTTGATTAAGGAGGGGTTGAAATGGTCTTCTATGACGAGCTCACTTGGGTGAACGCTGTCAAGCAAAGGAGAGAGGCGGACTTCCATTCCCGGTACGAGAAGGCCGTGGAGAAGGTGCTGGATGAGGTGAGGAAGCCAGCCGTCCATGAGAACATCATCGGCGGGCGTCGGACACAGGGAAAAAGGACCGCCACCAAGGCTAGTCCGAACGACCGCGAGATAGTCCTAGGGGAGTTCCAGCAAGGAACGAGCGAGGACGTGAACGCCGCCATGAAGGCCGCGACCACCGCCTTCGATGTCTGGTCGGATACGGACTACGTAGAGAGGGTGCAGGTCTTCGAACGGGTGGCTGAACTTTACCAGAGGAACAAGTTCGAGCTGGCGGCAGCCCTTACGTTGGATAATGGCAAGAACAGGTACGAGGCTTTGGCCGACATCGACGAGGCGATCGACTTCCTCAAGTTCTACGCCGGCCAGATGCGTCTTAACGAAGGCTTCGAAGCCATGCTCTCGGTCGCCTACGAGGACGAGAGGTCATACTCGATTCTCAGGCCGTACGGCGTCTGGTCCGTCATCTGCCCCTTCAACTTCCCGGTGGCGATAAGCATCGGCATGGCCTGCGCGGCCATGATCACCGGCAACACCGTACTGATCAAGCCCTCCTCGACCGCACCCTTCGCACTTTACAGGGCGTTCCAGCTGCTGGAGCAGGCCGGCCTGCCACCCGGAGTCGCCAACTTCATCGCCGGCAGCGGCAAGGAGGTGGGTGTTGCCATGACCTCCCATCCTGACGTGGAGGGCATAGTCTTCACCGGTTCCAAGGACGTGGGCTTCGAGATCCTGCGCTCCTCGACCCGGTCCCACCCCATCCCGGTCATAGCGGAGATGGGCTCCAAGAATCCTGTCATCATATCCAAGAATGCCGACCTGGAGTATGCGGTCCAAGGCGTCATCGGCTCCGCCTACGGCTTCGGGGGCCAGAAGTGCTCCGCCTGCTCCCGGGTGTACGTCCACCGCAGCCTCGCGTCCAAGTTCGAATCGATGCTGGTGGAGGGAGTCAAGCTGCTCAAGGTCAAGGATCCTGTAGAGAGGGATTGCTCCTTCGGGCCCGTAATCGAGGGGAAGAAGGTCAAGGATTACGAGGAAGTCGCCGCCAAGGGGGCGGGGGACGGAAAGCTGCTCTATGGAGGGAACAGGGTAACTCAAGGAAAGCTGGCCCGGGGCAACTACGTGCAGCCGATGATCATCTCCGGGCTGCCGCACGAACACGAGCTCATGAGCAAGGAGCTCTTCCTGCCCATTCTCTGCACCCAGCCCTTCGACACCCTGGAGGAGGCGATTGACAAGGCCAATTCCTCGGCTTTCGGGCTCACTGCCGGAATATTCACAGAGGAGGATGCGGAGATCGAGCTCTTCTTCGGCCGTATTAAGTCGGGGGTGGTGTACGCGAACCGGAAGAGGGGCGCATGCACCGGCGCCATGGTGGGGGCGCAGGCCTTCTCCGGCTGGAAGGCCTCTGGCTCCACAGGCAAGGGGACGGGAAGCTTCTACTACCTGCAGCAGTTCCTCCGGGAGCAGACCAGGACCATCGCGTGGTGAAGCCATCCTGTACTTCTCTCGCAGACAGATAGGCTTGCGAAGGAGGGAGTGACTAATATCTACCTTATCCGATGATTCTTTATTATGCCAGGTTGATAGGTTGTCGGCGATTTGAGGCGATAGGGCAGAGGAGAACATACTTTGTTGGCTGATGAGACCGTAAAGATCATAGACTCAAGCAGGAGCGTGTCGGTGCGAAGTGAGCTCCGTGAGGTATGGTCCTACCGCGAGCTCCTTTTCTTCCTTGTCTGGAAAGATCTTAAGATCCGCTACAAGCAGACCGCTGTGGGGGCCGCCTGGGCCGTTCTCCAACCCCTCATAGCCATGTGCATCTTCTGGTTCATCTTCGGGCTCGTGCTGGAGATCGACACTGGGGACGTGCCCTATCCGATCTTCGCCTACTCCGGCCTGGTGGTCTGGACCTATTTCTCCGTCACCCTCAATCAGGCCTCTTCCAGTCTGGTGAGCAATCAAGGACTTCTGACCAAGGTGTATTTCCCTCGCTCCCTCCTCCCACTAGCCGCAAGCATGACCGGCCTTTTGGACTACCTCATAGCTTCAGCCATGATGCTGGTGCTCATGCTCATCTTCGGCATCATGCCCACGCCCTGGCTGCTGCTGGCCTTCATACCTCTGGTCCTGGTCTTCCTCTTGGCGTCGGGGTTGGGCTTATGGCTCTCCACCGTCTCTACCAAGTATCGGGACGTCAGGTTCTTGGTGCCTTTCTTCGTGCAACTGCTCCTATTCGTGACGCCCATAATCTATCCGCCCTCCTACCTGACTGGCAACCTGGCCTGGATCAACACAGTGAACCCACTGGCGGCAATCATCAACGCGCAACGAGCCTTCGTGCTGGGGACGGGTATCACGGACTGGGCGCCTCTCGGCTATGCGGCCGTGGTCTCCATCCTCATCTTTCTGGGAGGCCTCGTTTACTTCTCCCATTATGAGAGGAGATTGGCGGACGTGATCTGATGCCTGCCCCAATGATCGAGGTCAAGGGGCTCTCGAAGAGCTACATCATCGGGCACGGCGGCCCCCACGCCTATAAGCGCCTGTCGGAGAGCATGACCTCCTGGCTGTCCCATCCAATTCGTACTGCAAGAGAGCTACGCAAGGAGAAGGAGCTGTTCTGGGCCCTGCGGGAAGTCACATTCCAGGTCAGGAAGGGGGAGATCGTCGGCCTAATAGGCAAGAACGGCGCAGGCAAGAGCACGGTGCTCAAGATCATCTCCCGCATCACCTACCCCACCGAAGGCCAGATCAAGCTGCGAGGTCGGGTCGGCAGCCTGCTGGAGGTGGGCACGGGCTTCCACCCCGAGCTCTCTGGCCGGGAGAACATCTACATGAACGGCGCCATCCTGGGCATGAGGAAGGCGGAGATCGAGAGTAATTTTGACAACATCGTTAAGTTCGCTGAGATGGAGAAGTTCCTGGACACGCCGGTGAAGCGCTACTCCAGCGGGATGTACGTGAGGTTGGGGTTCGCGGTAGCCGCCCACCTGCAGCCGGAGATCCTTCTGGTCGACGAGGTGCTAGCGGTAGGTGACGCCCAATTCCAAAAGAAGTGCCTGGGGAAGATCCAGGACGTGAGCCAGAGCGGCAAGACCGTGCTCTTCGTCTCTCATAACATGCCGGTGGTGGAGGGCCTTTGCGAGAGAGCATTGCTCATTGACGAAGGCAGATTGAAGGCCGAGGGGGATGCCCGGGATGTGATCTCCGAGTACCTGCGCATCCTCAGCTTGTTCAAAGGGAGCGATCTGGAGGACCAGAGCATCAAGAGGAGTGGGAGCGGGCAGGTGAGGTTCACCAGGATGGAGGTCTTGGGGCAGGAGGACAAGCCATTGACCTCGGTCATGGAGGGGGTGCCATTCAAGATATCACTCAGGTTGAGGGTGGAATCCTCGTCGGAGGTGAAGGAATTGGGTATCACCTTCGTAGATCGCCTGGGCCGGAACGTGCTGACCACGTCCCTCGGGGACTGCCTTCCCACGAGCAAGCTGGATCGGGGGGAGCACGACCTCTCCGTGCTCATCAATCCCAATCCGTTCATGAGGGGGAGCTTCACCCTACGGCTGTTCTGCAGGGGGCCCGAGTTCCAGGAGTACGACACCATCGACTACGCCTACAACATCAACGTGGTCCCGAACCTGGACGCGGATGGGATAATGGGCAGGAAGAAGGGCGTGGTGCACATCCCCTTCGAATGGACCATGGACCGCGCCCCCCCGAAGGGATGAGCCTCAGAGCCGGAATTATACCTTGAAAGGGTCGCTGATCCCTAGCTTCCTGGTGTCATAGAGTAGCTTCACCGCCTTGAACCCGTACCCGGTCCGTTGCATCGCCGGTCCTAGATCATCCCAGGCGAAGAAGCCGTTGCACTCCACGCCCACGCACGACCTCAGCCACTGCCTCCTGGTCAGCTTGCCCCGCCTCCTCAGGTCGCTGAAGGCCTTGTAGTCGTTCATGGCATCCCACCACCGCACCCCTTCCTTGAACTCCGTCAACTTGGGCAATGGAATTCCAAGCAGGTCGCAGTATTCCAGGTAGGGGAGGTTGATGCCGGCGGCCGCGGTCTGAGATATCTGCGTCCAGGTGCGCGGGTTGATCTCTATCAGCCTGTAGGTCCCGTCCCGGTCGTCCCTCTTCAGCTCCACCTCGCAGATCCCCTGGAACTTGGTCAGTCGCACCAGCTCCAAGGAAAGGCGCCAGGCCTCCTCGTCCTGGCTGGTCTCGGTCATGCAGCCGATGCCGAAATCCACAGGGTACTGGCGAAGCTTGCGGTGCTGGAAGGAGGCCACGGGCACCCCTCCCTCCCTGAAGTAGCCGCTGGTGGTGAAGAGGCTGGTGGATGGCCCCGGGATGATCTCTTGGACGATGACTTCCAGGCCGGCGGCCGCCGCCCTCTCATAGCCATTCATCAGATCCTCGGGGACCTTGGCTCTGAGCCCCTTGGCCGGGAACGTCCGGGACCAGAGGGCTGAGGAGAAAGGCTTGATGTAGGTGGGGTAGGTCACCTCCTTGGCGAGGGAACGGACCTCCTCCAAGGAGGTGGGAAAATAGGTCGGGGGGATGGGGACCCCGTGCTCCTGGGCGAACTGGTACTGGGACTTCTTGCTCAGGATCATGCGGATGGTCTCCTTCTCCGGAAGGGTGAAGATGAAGCTTCTGCCGAGCCGCTCCCGGTACTCGGAGATGAGCATGACGAACAAGTCCGAGGTGGCAATGAGGAAGGGCACCTCGCCCAGTTCCTCCGACAGATCCAGGAGGGTCTGGATCACACGCTCGGGCTCGAGGACGGGATCGTCTACGTTGAGGACCATGGAGCAGTACTTGGACTTGTACACCCGCTCCGATTCCTTGCGGTGGTCCATGCCCACCACCCTTACGCCGTTCCTCCCCAGGCAGCGAACGACGCCGAGGCCGTTGACGTCGAGCTTCATCACCACTGCCGTAGGGCGGTTCGTTGCCATCTTGTTCTTGGTCATCCTGGCCTCCTACATTCGGGCTGTCAATCGCCAAGGACTCCGGCGTCCTCGTCGGTTAAACAATTTATATGGAGGGGTTGCGTGATTTTCGCTGTGATGGGTCGCGCGACTCGGTTTTGAGATGCGATGGTCGTGGTGAGCGTCCCATTCCCACGATCTTTAGTATCTCGTCCACGACCTGGTCATGTTCTTTCCTCGACCTTTGTTGCCTGAGCTTGACACGGACGCGGTGGCAACTAGCCTCGCTAAGCGATGCCTCAAGGACGCCCTCGAGCTTGGGCAAGTCGATTTGGGGCATCCCCGCAAGACCCATCATATGGTTGTGGTATCCATGCTTTATCCAGGCAGCGGTCGACTCCACCCTGGCGATATCCTTGGCGGTAGTCGGGACCATGAGGCTCTCCTTCTCGCTTGACTCGAGGTGGAAGGCATAGGCGACCTTGCCGCTGTCGCGCATGCGCGCTTTGGGGAAGGGTCGATCGAAGCGGCATGTCAGCCCCTCGAAGTATGTCTTCTTGATTATCAGCTCGCGAAGCAGCCTGGAGAGGAGGTTCCCGCCCTTGATGGAATATCCTGTGCGGAAGAAGGAGATGTTCTTTTCCACCCTCTTCCTCTGGCCCGGGTCAGGATAGCAGGTCGCGAGCAGCTCGGGGTAGTGGATGAAGTGGCGGTCGTCCAGCCAGATATATGGTGAGTAGGCGTTGCAGATGCCGTTGCTCTGCAAGAAGACGAACTCATCAGCCATATATTCTGCCCCGCGGGAGAGGAGCCCGAGCACGAGCGATGTCTTCCCCGACTCCCCTAGCAGGAGGATTACCTTCCCGTCGATGCAAACCGCTCCAGCGTGGGCCATCATAGCCCCTTGGGGCACGAGGATGCTGTTGGCGATCGGGCGCAGCAGGCCATGCTCCACGTAATTGTCGATGACCTTCCCTCGGATCGAGATCCTGCCAGGGCCGATGGTGTAAGCACCCCCCTGCCTCACGATCTCATATCTTCCGTCGGAGACCAGGAGCTCGTCCGCCGTGGGGCGCCAAGCTAGCACAACTGGCTGGAAGTCGTCGTTGATGAACGTGAGTTTGTCTCTCGTACTATCATAAAGATCAGGGTTGCCTTCCCCCTTCTCGATGGTGAGATGGATCGGCTGCGTCACCCCTCTGCCGTGCTCAATCTTCTGCTGGAACTCCGGGCAGACACCATCTTGGACGCGGACATTGAACAGGTTACCCAATCGATAGTAGTTGAACGGGGGCTCGTCTCTTTGATTCATCAGGGTTACCCAACGCCCCCAATAATATTCATCCATTAATGATATAAGTTTGCCCTTAAACATCGCGGGTGCGTACCAATCATACCATTACGCTTAGGGCAAGTTCCTTATCCCGTCAATCCGCTCACATGGTCCGGATGAAATCATTGCGCGTGCTGCACGACCTCGCCCTTGTACCAGAGGGCAAGAGCTGCGCCCTCATCATCAGGCACGGCGACCGCGACGGCCAGTTGAACCGGTTGGTGGCAGCGGACGAAGGTCTCAACGAGCTAGGAAGGAGGAGGTCCGTGGAGCTGGGCAAAGCTCTGAAGCGCTTCGACATCGTCCGTTACTACTCCTCCCCCGTGGGCAGGTGCGTCGAGACCTGCGAGCGCATGGCCGAGGGCTACGGCGAGCTCGCCAAAGTGGAGAGCACGGAGTTCCTGGGAATGCGAGCACCATCAATGATCCGCCCCGAGGACGCCTACAGCCTCATGAGATCGATGGGGCTGGTATCCTTCACGGAAGCCTACGTGAATGGGCACATCGACCCCAAGGTGGCGGTCCCGTGCTCCGAGGGGGCGAGGATGCTGTTCTCATACGCCATCGAACGGATCAGGGACGTGGAGAACTGCGTCGCGGTAATGGTCACGCACGACATGGTCCTCACGCCCGCCTTGGCGAAGTATTTCCATTACGACGTGAGGAAGAACGGCCTCGTACCCTTCCTGGATGGCATGGTGCTCTACTCCTCCGATTACGGCTACCGGGCGACCTATGCCAATTCCATCATGAAAGTGACCAAGGTAGGAGAGCCTAAACCTTGAGCCATCATTGTCAAGGTCTCAGATATTGGTGCGGCTAGAGCGCATCAATGCCACCAGCGAGTTCAAGGTGAGGCCCGCGATCATCAGCATGATCCCAATTATGACCAGGGTCACGGCGCTCATCGATTGGAAGAACCATCCCCAGTTGAACAGGAAGACGGAGCTGAGGGAGAGCAACCCGAATATCACCCCGGTCAGGAATAGCGCGAATCCAGGGACGCCGAAGAGCAGTAGCGGTCTGCGATATCCAATGAAACCGACGGCGCTGTTCAACACCCCCATGCCATGCGGGAGAGCATGCTTCTTGTGACCGTTCGGGACCGCGTAGTCCACTCCGATAGGGACCTCGACGATCCTCAATCCCCGGTCGGCGAAGTAGGCGATCATGGCCGTTTCCACATCATAGCCCTGCGAGTCGAAGTTTATGTTCTGCAGTCCTTTGTTGCCGACTGCCCTGAACCCCGATTGCGAATCAGTGACCTTCTTCTTCGCCCCGATGGACGTTGCCGTGTTCAACACCCTCTGCCCCGCCTTCCGATATCGCGGGATGCCCTGCCCGCCGTCCAAGAACCTGGACCCGATCACCAGGTCGGCCTGGCCATCCAGGATGGGCTTGAGCAGGCCAGGTATGTCCTTCGGGTTGTGCTGCCCGTCCCCGTCCAACATGACGACGGCGTCGTACCCGTTCCCTGCGAAGAAACTGAGGCCGGTGAGAAGGGCTTCGGCCTTGCCAGAGTTGACGCTCAATCTGAGGACCTTAGCCCCAGCCATCTCCGCCACCAAAGATGTTTCGTCGCTGGAGCCGTCATCGACGACCAAGACCTCGTCTACCGTGACCTTGGTTTTGAGCACGACGCTGCCAATGGTCTTTTCTTCGTTGTACGCAGGAATGACCGCGGCCGTCTTTAGCTGACTCTCCCATTCCCAGGCTCTTCTTCCATTGGAGCAACCTTCCTAATGATGTTATCGCAACATTTCCTGGAATCAGGAAAATGGTCATGTAATGAGGCGTTTTCCACCGACCAATAAACACTAATCGATGATGGTGCATTTATGGAACGAATGTTGGACAAGGTCCTGCTGCCCGTCGACTTCTCCGAACAATCGACGCTTATGTTAGAATGCGCTAGGGAGCTCAGGGAATTAGGGTCGAAGAAGCTGACCATTATGCATGTGGCTCCCAAAGGCAAGGAACTGAGCCCCGCCGAGAACAGCAGACTTGCGGACATGCAATTGAAACTGAGAGAGGCAAACATCGACGTAAAGCTCATGATCCGTTACGGTGACGCGGTGGAGGTCATCGTTGACGAGGCGGAGAAGGAGGACGTGGACATGATCGCTATGGCCTCTGGGGGCAAATCCAGGGCCGAAGCCTTCTTCGTGGGCTCGGTCTCCTTCGGGGTCATTAGGAAATCTTCCAAGCCGATACTCTTGGACAAGTTCCCCGAGCTGGAAGCCGGGAAAAGCCACGCATGTCGCATGGGCCCGCATCTTTTCCGTCATGCATTGGTGAGCGTAGACCTACCCATGTGCTCGAACAATATCGAAGAGCTATTCGACACATTATGTGAAAGAGGCCTCAAGGAAGCGACGCTCTTCCACGTGATAGACTCCTCGAAGTACAATGTGGGAGATAACCAGAGGTTCGCCGACGTCAAGCTTGGTCTTGAGGATATCAAGAAGAGGGCAAAGGGGCGCGATTGCAGGATAGCCACCCATGTGCACTTCGGCACCACTGCCTACAACATCCTAGAGGTCATCAAGGAGGTCGACGCCTCGATCGTCATCATCGGTACCAAGAAGATGTCGAATCTGAGAGGGGCTACCTTGGGCTCCACAGCGGAAGAGGTAGTGAGGAAGTGCCCCATTCCAGTTCTGGTCGTACCTTGTTAGGGGGAAGAGGTCGAAGAGGATCCTTAGCTCCCTGGACGCGCTCATCATCCCATTATTCATGGCCTTCGCCATGACCGCCGTCTTCCAGATCCGCGACGTGCTGGCACCACAGAACTGATCTTTTGGTAAATTCAGTTTGGCCAACTTGATAATAAGGTACATCTGACCCATAATGCAAGTCCATTCCTAGAATTATTTTCATGTAAAATAATAATATTATGAAAATAATAACAGATGCAATCGTTTTATAGCATTCCACCAATCACGGTGACATGGGGTGGAGGGTCGGAAAAGCGGCTGTCGCCATAGCCGTCATGTTCCTGATGGTATCGTTCGCACCGATGGCGAGCTCTGAGACGACAAATGAGCCGACGGCTCCGCCCACGGCGGGCGTCTTCGTCAACTCCGTGACCACTGGTAATCAGATAAATCCCCGGTTGTTCGCGTTGGATGGGGGGCGTATCTACGTGGTTTGGGAGGAAGTGCAAGGCAGTTCCTCGCGCATCTTCTTCTCCATGTCCGTAGACGACGGCAAGACGTTCTCCCCCCGCCAGAAGGTGGATGATATCGGCACCAGCGTCAAATGCCTGGCAAAGACCCCGGTAGTCGTGGTCAATTCCACCGGCAA
>Ga0209254_10004920_pt1 | contig 12277 bp, 10 predicted proteins | sample FrelakmetDIP11DI_FD_187148 | JGI IMG/M metagenome (GOLD analysis project Ga0209254, IMG submission 187148) | Freshwater lake sediment microbial communities from the University of Notre Dame, USA, for methane emissions studies - DIP11 DI (SPAdes)... | ecosystem: Environmental > Aquatic >...
CCCCCGCCCAGCCCGCCGCCTGAACCGCTGCCCAAGCCGGAGCCGCCGAAGCCGGCGGTAAAAACACCGCCCCCGACCAAGGCGCCCGATATCGCATTGGAGAAAAAGAAGGCCGAGACGGAGCGACTGCTGAAGCTCAAGAAGATGCAGGATGCCGAGGAAAAGGCCCTGGTTGATGCTGCGCGCGCCGAAGCCGAGCATATGAAAAAGGCCCGCGATCAGCAACTGGCTGAACAGAAGAAGCGTGAACTTCTGCGGCAGATGGAAGAAGAATCGCTGATGCAGCGGATGATGGATGAAGATGTGGCGAGCGAATCGCGCCAGATCCGGCAGGCTGAGGCACAGGCGCAAGCCGCGGCCGCCGCATCGAAGCGCCAGACCGAAGTGGCGCGCATCGTCGGGCAATACCGCGACATGATCAGCGCCAAGGTGCGCGGCAATATCCGCCTGGCCGAGGATCTGCAGGGCAACCCGCAGGTACGCTGCCTGGTCCGGCTGTTGCCCACGGGCGAGGTCCAGGAGGTCCGCGTGCTGCAGTCAAGCGGCAACAAGGCATACGATGACGCGGTCTTGCGGGCGGTTGAAAAATCCTCGCCGTTGCCCCTGCCGTCCGATCGTGATGCGCGCGCCGAGTTCTTGCCGGAACTTACCCTGCTGCATCGCCCGAAAGACAATTGAACCGCATCCGCCGCCGTCTTCACCAACCCGTTTGCGAGCCGGGCACACCCTTCCCTGTGCTAATATGCCCACGTCCCAACAACGCGTTTCTACAGCGACTCCTATCCTGATGATGCGTGCCTTTCCGTTGTTCCGCCTGTTGCTCCTCTTCCTGGCTTTCCCCCACTTCTCCGCCCATGCGGCGATGGAAATCCAGGTATTCGGAGGCGCGGCCAACCGCCTGTCCATCGCCCTGGTCCCGTTCCAGGGTGCTTTGGGACAGCCGCAGCCCGCCTTGACGCAGATTGTCGGCAACGATCTCAACCGCAGCGGACAATTTCGTCTGATCGACACCAGCGGGGTTCAGCAACCCGTCGAACCGGCCCAGGTCGATTACAAGGTCTGGCGCGACAAGGGGGCAGAGGCGATAGTCATCGGCCAGGTCATCAGTTTGCCGGGCGGGCGCTTCGAAGTGCGCTTTCGCCTGATGGACGTGGTCAAGCAGGCTCAGGTCGCGGGCTTCAGCTACAACATTTCACCCGAGCAGTGGCGTGCCACCGGGCATCAGATTGCCGACATCATTCATGAAAAGCTGACAGGGGTGAAGGGCGCTTTCAGCACCCGCATCGCCTATGTTCAGAAGCAGGGAAAACGCTACGAATTGCGTGTGGCAGATGCTGACGGCGAGAATCCGCGTACCGTGGTTCGCTCCGGCGAATCGATCATTTCACCGATGTTCTCGCCCGATGGCGGGCGTCTCGCTTATGTCTCCTTCGAGGACAAGAAGCCCATCGTCTACGTGCAGTCACTACGCGATGGCAGCCGCCAGAAGGTGGCCGCCTTCAAGGGGTCCAATTCGGCACCGGCATGGTCGCCGGACGGCAAACGCCTGGCGGTGGTGCTGACCCGCGACGAGGCCTCGCAGATCTACCTGATCAATGTCGATGGCAGCGGTCTGACCCGGCTGACCCATGGCGGCAGCATCGACACCGAACCGGTTTTTTCGCCCGATGGCCAGACCCTCTATTTCTCCTCGGACCGTGGCGGCAGCCCGCAGATCTATCGCGTACCGACGAGTGGTGGCGATCCTCGCCGGGTAACGTTTGATGGCAGCTATAACGTTTCTCCCGCGATCAGCCCGAATGGCAGACACCTTGCTTATATCAGCCGAGATGAGGGACGCTTCAGGGTGGCATTGCTGGACCTGAACTCGGGTCAGACCCGGGTGCTGACTGACAGCGCCCGCGACGAATCGCCCGATTTCGCCCCCAACGGACAGACGGTGCTTTATGCGACAGTCCAGAGTGGGCGCGGCGTTCTGGGCACCGTAAGCCTCGATGGGCGCACCCGTGCGCGGCTTTCCGAGTCCGGGGTGGATGCCCGCGAGCCGACCTGGGGCCCATGAAGCATGGAATTTGCTTCGTGATCCGGATGTGGGCACGGCTCGGCACCTGCTCGATCGCGATCGAGGCATGCCGACCCGGGACGAGGCGTACGGGATGTGCTGATTCGCTGAGCGGGTGTGCGCAGGCAGGGGACGCAACCTGACCATGCGTTGGTCCGCACACCAAGACAATTTTAGGAGGAACTCTGATGAATAAATTTTTATGGCCTGTATTGCTCACGCTGCTCCTGTCGGCCTGCGGCTCGACGAGCAAGCAGGCGACCATCGAGGATCGCACCGGTGACAAGGCGGCCGTTTCCGCCCCATCCACAACAGCCACGCCGGCTGGAGGACAGGCCGCCGCGTCAGGCGCAGAAACCACTGCGCTGTCCGGGGCGGGTGTTTCGGGAGCCGGTCTGGACGGCAAGCAGCTGGATGGCGGCAGCACCAGCTTCGTGGGCGATCCGCGCAAGGATCCCGCCAGCGCGCTGTCCAAGCGCAGCATCTTCTTTGATTTCGACAGCTTTGTTGTGAAAGACGAATATCGTCCCGTACTCGAAGCCCATGCCGGCTACCTGCTTTCCCGCCGTGATGCGCGAGTGATCCTCCAGGGCAATACGGACGAGCGCGGCAGCCGTGAATACAACCTGGCACTGGGGCAGAAACGCGCCGAGGCGGTACGCCGCGCGCTGGCTGTGCTGGGGGTCGGCGATGCGCAGATGGAAGCCGTCAGCTTCGGCGAGGAGAAGCTGCGCAATGAAGGCGACACGGACGAGGCACACGCCGAGAACCGTCGCGCCGATGTGGTTTACACCGACGAATAAACACCATCCATGCAGCGATTCTGGCTGATCGCCCTTTTTCTGGGTCTTGCTCAACCCGCATTGGCCGATACGGCCGAACTGACACGCCAATTGCTCGAAGTGCAGCAGTCGACGCGTGCGCTGGAGAGCCGCATCCAGAAGCTGGAGGCGACCATCCAGCAGAATCAGCAACTGCTCGGGCTGCTCAAGGAGGTCGAGACCCTCAGGGCCGAGGTGGCGAAGATCCGGGGGCAGGCCGAAGTTCAACTGCACCAGATGGATACGCTGGGCAAGCGGCAGAACGACCTCTATGTCGACCTTGATCAGCGCATCGCCGAACTCAACAAGGTGCTGACTCCGGCCGTCGCCGCGGCTGTCGCAACCAGCAAGCCGGTCAGTCCGGCTAGCACCGCCAGTCCGGCCGAGCCCGCCGCAAAACCCGCTGCAAAACCGTCAGCCACGCCATCCGCAGTTGCGGAAACGCCGCAACCCGCGCCGGCAGCCGTTGCGGCTGCACCGCAGGCACAGACACCCCCGCAACTCGATCCCCTGCTGGAATCCCGGACCTACGAGGCCGCCCTGAATCATTTCCGCTCGGGCAATTACACTGGCGCCATCGCCGGCTTCAAGGGTTTTATCAAGGCCTATCCGGATAGTGCATTGGCTCCCAATGCCCAGTACTGGGTCGGCTATTCCTATTATGTCCTGAAGGATTACAAGACGGCGCTGGCCCAGCAGCAGAAGCTGCTGCTGGCTTACCCCGACAGCCCGAAAGTGCCCGACGCCCTGTTCAATATCGCGGCCAACCAGATCAATCTGGAAGATCTGGCCGCGGCCCGCAAGACGCTTTCGGAACTGGTCGCGAAATACCCTGGCACCAATGCAGCCAATCTGGCCGCCCGCCGGCTGGCCGTGCTCAATTAATCCAGTCGGGCATGGCTGAACGCGTCACCCTCCGCATGACGGAGATGTTTCTGTCGATACAGGGTGAAACCAGCCGCACCGGACTCCCTACCGTTTTCATTCGCCTCTCCGGTTGTCCCCTGCGCTGCCGCTGGTGCGATACGACCTACAGCTTCCAGGGTGGCGAGACCATCGCTCTGGAGGACCTGCTGGAGCGGGTCGCTGCCTACGGCGTTGATACGGTGTGCGTGACCGGCGGCGAGCCGCTGGCGCAAAAGAACTGCCTGCCCCTGCTCGCAGCACTGTGCGATCGCGGCTATAGCGTTTCGCTCGAAACCAGCGGTGCATACGACATCGGTGGAATCGATCCGCGCGTTTCGCGCATCGTCGACCTCAAGCCTCCGGGTTCAGGCGAGAGTGGACGCAATCGCTGGGACAATATCCCTCTGCTGACTTCTCATGACGAGGTGAAATTCGTTCTTGCCAGTCGTGCCGATTACGACTGGGCCTGCGATGTCCTGCGTGAGCACGGGGTGGCCGCGCGGTGCCCGGTTCTGTTTTCGCCGGTGCAGGGTGAACTGGATCCGCAGCAGCTTGCGGAATGGATCCTGGCGGACCGCCTGCCGGTGCGGATGCAGGTGCAACTGCACAAGATCCTCTGGGGGCACGCGCCAGGAAAATGAACCCGCCTGCCGTCATCCTTCTGTCGGGTGGACTCGATTCGGCGACCGTGTTGGCCATTGCGCGCGAGCAGGGGTTTGCCTGCCATGCCCTCAGTCTCGATTACGGTCAGCGTCATAACGCCGAATTGAGCGCGGCGAAACGGGTCGCGCAATGTCTCGGCGCGGTCGAACATCGCATCGTTCAGCTGGGCCTGGGGCAGTTCGGCGGATCGGCGCTCACTGATGCCGCGATAGCTGTTCCCGAGAGCCCGACAGAGGGAATTCCTGTCACCTATGTGCCGGCGCGCAATACCGTCATGCTGGCGCTGGCGCTTGCCTGGGCCGAAGTGTTGCAGTCCCGCGACATTTTCATCGGGGTGAATGCGGTCGACTATTCGGGTTATCCGGACTGTCGCCCTGAATTCATCGCGGCCTTCGAACAGATGGCCAACCTGGCTACCCGGGCGGGCGTCGAAGGAGCCCGCTTGCGGGTTCATGCGCCGCTGCAATACTTGTCCAAATCCGAAATCATCCAGCGGGGGCACCGCCTCGGTGTCGACTATTCCCAGACAGTGAGTTGTTATCAGGCCGATGCGTCAGGGCGAGCCTGCGGCCGCTGTGACGCCTGCCGCCTGCGTCGTGCGGGCTTTGAACAAGCCGGCCTGAAAGACCCCACACAGTATATGTAAATCCTTATATAGCAGATCGTGCTTGCTTATATCACCGTGCTCGGGGAATAATCCACCCCGCTATATAAACTGCAACACGCAAACCAAACGGAGATGACGCGGTATGGATGGACTGGATTTGATCAGCCAGGTGTTGATGGCTCTCGGGTGGAATGCCGATGATGCGATGGTTAAAACCCGAACCGTAGCCTGGCTGGGGTTTGTTCTGGCCTTCATCTTCGGTTACGTGGGCAACAAGACCCATTTCTGCACGATGGGCGCGGTCTCCGACATCGTCAACATGAATCACTGGGATCGCATGCGCACATGGCTGCTGGCCATCGCGGTTGCAATCATCGGCAGCAGCCTGCTTATTTATAGCGGCAATCTCGATATATCAAAAACCATCTATACCGGTTCCAATTTTTATTGGCTTGCCTCCCTGGTGGGTGGACTGACTTTCGGCGTCGGCATGACACTGGCAGGGGGGTGTGGACAGCGAACCCTGGTGCGCCTCGGCGGTGGCAACCTGAAGTCGATTGTGGTCTTCATATTCATGGGTTATGCGGCCCTGGTGACGCTTTCCGGAATTTTCGGCTCGTTCCGCGTTAATTTCCTGCAGGCGCCCTCGGTCACAATCTTCCTCGAAGGCATGCAAACCCTGCCGGCCGTGCTGGGACTGCCCATGCAGTCAGGCGCGCTGACGGTCGGGCTGATCATCGGCGCGGCACTTCTGCTTTTTGTTTTCATCAACAAGGAATTTCGCCAGGAGCGTGACAACATTCTGGCGGGGATCGCGATCGGGCTGGTGGTCGTTGCCGGTTGGTATGTCACCGGGCGGTTCGGTTTTGGCGAGGACCCGGACACGCTGGAACTGGTCTATCTGGGCACCAATTCTCACTTGGCTGAATCGATGACCTTTGTTGCGCCATTGGGCTATACCATGAATCTGTGGGCCTACTGGACCGATTCCCAGACCATCGTCACGTTTGGCGTGGCAAGCGTGTTCGGGGTCATCATCGGGTCTCTGGTGTATGGCCTATTGCACAAGACGTTTCGCTGGGAGTCGTTCAATTCCCCCCAGGACATGCTCCGCCACATCGTCGGTGCCATCCTCATGGGTTTCGGCGGCGTCACGGCGCTCGGGTGTACCATCGGGCAGGGTATCACCGGCGTTTCCACGCTGGCCGTGTCCTCGTTTGTGGTGCTGGCGGCCATTATCACAGGAGCGGCTATCACAATGAAAATTCAATACATTTTGATGATGCGCGAAGGCTAAAAACCACAACCGGAGTAATATTTTTAGCTTATGGCTAAAATGAACCTTGACCCGGTGCAATTCGGTTGTTACGGTAGTCATTGAAATGGCCCAAAGGCCAAAAGGATAGACATTGAAAAAGTGGTTCAGCGTATTGTGTTTTGCCCTGGCAGCCGCCTTCGTTTCACAGGCGTACGCATCCAAGGCGGTGAACTTCAATTTCACCGACTCCAAGGGCAAGACCCACCAGCTTTCCGATTATGAAGGCAAGTGGGTTCTAATCAACTTCTGGGCGCCCTGGTGCCCGCGATGCAAGATGGAGTTTCCCGACCTGAACGACATGGATGCACGCAATGACTTCGTCGTCATCGGGGTTGTCATGGATTACGGCATCGACGAGAACTCGGCGCTCAACACCATGCAGCGCTACAACCTGCGCTTCCCCAACATTCTCGGTGGCAACCGTCGCGAACCGGGCAATCCCGCCATGCAGGTCGGGCCGGTTGATTATTACCCCACGTCCTACCTCTATGCTCCAAACGGCGAGATCGTCATGTTCGTACCCGGGGTGATCAGCAAGCAGAAACTGACTAACTTCATGAACCAGTACGAGCAGCAAAACCCAACTGTCTTTGCGAAGAAGGCACCGGCAACGTCCGCTCCCGTGTTGGCATCTCCTCCCGATAATGCGGTAAAGAGGGCTACGCTTTCCAAGCCTTCCAGCAACACCTCGCAGGACAAAAAAAAAGTGAGCGTGTACTGAAGCAGTAAGACTTTTTAGCTATTCACTTCAAAAGGCGGCTTCTACCGCCTTTTTTGTTGCCTGCTTTTGATGCGGAAACTCATGACCCATTTGCTGAGGCTGTCAGTCATAGGAAGGCAGCGGGGTTGAGTTGCATGAGCCTGACACAAGCATGGCGCAATGACTTGAACGAGCAGGTGAACAATCTGGCGGAAAAGCTTGCTGCGGGTACTTCGGGAGTGCAAGAAATATCAATCCGGACTTTGACGGTCCCCTGCCTTCGGGTATAATTTCGCGCTTCTCCGGGGGTCGGTAGCTCAGCCGGTAGAGCAGCGGACTTTTAATCCGTTGGTCGCGAGTTCGAATCTCGCCCGACCCACCATCGAACATGAACGGCTCGCATTCAGCGGGCCGTTTTGCTTTCAAGGTCACTTCCGCGACAAGGCAACATGTCGGGTAATGTCCTCATAATCCGTCAGCGCCAGATTCTCGGCACGCAGCCCTGGATTGATACCGAGCTGCACGAAGGCCTCCTGATCGACGAGCGCCGACAGGGTGTTTCGCAGGGTTTTGCGGCGCTGTGAAAACGCCGTTGCGACAACGCGTGCAAACAGGGATTCGTCGAGGGGCGCTATTTCACTGACGGTTTTGGGAATCAGTCGGACAACCGCGGAGTCCACCCTGGGTGCAGGGTTGAACGCAGTCGGCGGAACATCCAGCAGCCATTCGAGATGAAAGCGCCGCTGCAGCATGACCGAGAGCCGGCCGTAGTCCGGCGTCGACGGTGCGGCCACCATGCGGGCGACCACTTCCTTTTGCAGCATGAAGTGCATGTCGCGGATGTGTGAGGCGAACGCCATCAGATGAAACAGCAGCGGGCTGGATATGTTGTACGGCAGATTGCCGACGATGCGCAGGTCGCTCCCCAGCTTCGAGAAGTCGAATTTCAGGGCATCTCCGGCGTGAACGCTCAGACGTTCGGCCGGCCAGGCTTTTTGCAGCCGCGCAATGAGATCACGGTCGAGTTCGACTACATGCAGGTGGGGCAGCCGCTCCAACAGGGGACGGGTCAGCGCGCCGAGGCCGGGTCCGATCTCCACGACCGTTTCGCCAGCCTGAGGATGAATGGCATTGACGATGGCCTGGATGATGGTTTCGTCGACCAGGAAGTTCTGGCCGAAACGCTTGCGCGGGATGTGGTCACTCGTTTTGGGCATACGATCCTTCATGGGCCTTGGCCCCTCTGAAAGTCGGAGTCCCCTTGTGGGGCATCACGTCGGTTCTCTCACCCCGGGTGGGCAGGGGCTGACTTGAGAGGGGCACGCCGAGCCATGTCCGCCGCCGCTTCTATTGCCGCCAGTAGGCTGCCGACATCGGCCGTGCCGCTGCCGGCCAGGTCAAGTGCGGTGCCGTGGTCGACCGAGGTTCGGATAAGCGGCAGCCCCAGGGTGATGTTGACGCCCTCGCCGAAGCTCGCGTACTTGAGTACCGGCAATCCCTGATCGTGGTACATCGTCAACACGGCGTCGCACGCGTCGTGGCGGATACGCGAGAACAGGGTGTCTGCAGGCAGCGGACCGACCAGGTTCATGCCTTGCGCACGCAGCCGGGTCAGAACGGGTTCGATGATATCGATCTCCTCGCGCCCAAGGTGGCCGGACTCACCCGCGTGAGGGTTGAGCCCGGCGACGAGGATGCGCGGATGGGCAATGCCGAACTGGCTTTGCAGCCCGGCATGCAGGATGGCGATCACTTCCTGCACCAACTCGCAGGTGACGGCCTGAGGCACCGCACGGAGAGGCAAATGCGTGGTGGCCAGGGCGACGCGCAATCCGCCGCCGGCAAGCATCATGACGACCTTTTTCGTGGCGGTCCTTTCTGCCAGGTACTCGGTATGACCGGTGAACGGGATGCCGGCATCGTTGATGACGCCCTTGTGGACCGGGGCCGTGACCATGGCGTCGAACCTGCCTGCCAGGCATCCGTCGATGGCGGCGTCGAGCAGCGCCAGCACATAGCAGCTGTTGGCGGGGTTCAGGCGCCCGGGTTCGATGGCAGCGGCAGCGGGAAAATGTTCGACGAATAGCGTGCCGGGCGCGCTCTGCTCATCGGCGGTCGGAGGGCGGATATCCACGGCGGTACCGAGCTGGATGGCGCGTTGCCGCAGCAGGTCGGCATCGCCGAGGACGACGACGCGGGCCGGCAGCTCATGCTGCGCAAGCGCGATGCAGAGGTCGGGGCCGATACCGGCTGGCTCGCCTGAGGTGAGGGCGAGCGTGGGCAGTTTCAATCGATTGGCCGCAATTCGACGTAGGCTGAATCGCGGATCTGCCGGACCCAGTCCTGGAAGGCTTCTTCCGCCTTGCGTTCACGGATGGCCTGACGGGCGAGGAGGCGCTGGCGTTCCTGCGTCACATCCTGCGAACGACGTTCCAGAACCTGAATCAGGTGCAGGCCGAAGGGTGTACGGACCGGTTCACTGATTTCGCCAGCCTGCAGGGCATTCATGGCCTTTTCGAAATCCGGCACGGTATCGCCCGGATTGATCCAGCCGAGATCCCCACCCCTGGAGGCGCTGGCATCTTCCGAGTGCAGGCGCGCCAGGTTTTCGAATGGGGTGCCGTTGATGATGCGCTCCCTGAGTTGCAGCAGGCGGTTGCGCGCATCGGATTCAGAAGTCAGTTCGTTGGTCTTGATCAGGATGTGGCGCGTATGGGTTTGGGTCACGTTGAGGGCGACATCCAGCCCGCGCTTGTCCAGCAGCTTGAGGATGTGGAAGCCGTTGCTGCTCTTCAGAAGGGGTGCGACGGCACCCGGCTGGAGCGGTTTGAGCACCTCGACGAAGATCGAAGGAATCTGACCACTGGGCCGCCAGCCGGATCGCCCGCCCTGAAGCGCGTTTGGCGCGTCTGAAAAACTCGCCGAGAGCTGGGCGAAATCCGCCCCCCTGGCCAGCTCGTCCAGAATATCCTGCGCCCGGGCGCGGCGTGCCTGGATCTGCTCGGGCGAGGCGTTTTCAGCAACGGTGATCAGGATGTGGGCGAAATCGTATTCGGTGTCCGTGCCGATCTGCGACTGGGTTTGCAGGAAACCATCGATCTCCGCATCGCTGACCACAATCTTGTTGTCGACATCACGCTCGCGCGCCCGCCCGATCAGAATTTCATTGCGGATGTTCTCGCGCATCTTGTCGATGCTTTGCCCTTCCTTTTCCAGCACCGCCTTGAGGCCATCCACATCCAGCTTGTTTTGGGCGGCGATGCGTTGCAGGGTGCGTTCGATCTGCACAGGATCGACCCGCACCCCGGTATTTTTTGCGTGCTGCTGCAGTGCGTATTCGGTCACCATGCGGTCGAGTACCTGTTTTTCGAGCACCGCGCGTGATGGCAGGGGAGTTTTCTGGCGCGTCAGATTTTGCACCACTTCGTCGTAGCGACGGGCCAGCTCCTGGCGTGTGATGACCTCTTCATTGACGACGGCAACGATATGGTCGAGCGGGGTAATCGCAGCCTGACCAGGGGCGGCCATCAGCAGCGAAAGCGCTGCCAGCAGCGACGCAAGATGTTGCTCAGGGGTTTTCCGTAAGTTCATTGCTAGGCCTGTATCCGGGAACACTTTCTTTCAAAACATCGAGCGGGTTGATGCCGATGCGGCCCATCCCGTTCAGTTCGAGCTGCAGGAAGAAGGAGTCGGTAGAGTCCTCCTCCTTGGTGGCCAGACGCTGGAAGACGCTTCGCAGTATCCAGCATCCAGCATTGTATTCAAGCCCCGCCAAACCCTCCACCAGCTTGTCGTCGGCGATCGAATAGTTGTAGCGGAACACGCCATACCAGCGTTCAGCCAGCGGCCACTGGGCGGAGACGTCGATCTGCTCGGTGCTTTCGTCTATGAATCGGTAGCCAAGGTTCAAAACCCGCCCTGGCTTGGGGCGGTAGGATATCCCCAGATTCCGGCGTACGGCGTCGCCCGTCTCGGTGTCGATCTGCACCCCGGCATCCACTCTCAGGGAAGCGGTGGGTCGGCCGCTGACGGCGACAAGCAGATCGGTTGCGGCGCTGTCGCGCGGGGCGACGCCGGGCAGGGTGACCAGCTGGTTGCTGAAGTAATAGCGCTGGCCGAGCGTGAACTGCAGGCGTTCCAGTCCGCTTTCCGCTTCGACATAGCGGCTGGTCAGCGCAAGCGTCAGCTGGTTGGCGTCGTTGACGCGGTCGCCACCGATGAACTGGTTTTCGGTGAACATCTGTGCATAGCTGAAATCCAGCTGGGCGGTGTCGAAGATCGGAATGTCGTTCTGCTCGCGAAACGGCGCATAAACATAGTAGGCGCGCGGCTCCAGTGTCTGCTCGTAGGAGCGGCCGGCAAAACTGAACGGGCGCTCGAGAACAATCCCGCTGTCCACGCTAAGGATGGGCAGATTGCGGGTAATGTTGCGGTCGGGTTGCGAGTCGTCAAGCGCGTAATAGGTGCTGTGCCAGCCGATCTGCGGGGTGACGAAGCCGAATGAAGTGGTCATGGGCAGCCGCAGCGTGGGGTAGGCCAGCACCCGGGTTCCCTCGGTCAGGGTGGAGTGGGTAAATCGCGTGGCCTCCGATTCCAGATTGAATTCAAGCTTGTTTGCGAACGTCTTCGTCAATCCCAGCCGCGCCTGGGGCAATCGTCCATAAGGCTCGGGTATGGGATCCGCGGTCGAATCCTGCAAGGTCTGGAAACTTTGTGCACGCAGTTCGGCACGCCAGCTGTCATGTTGCGTCGTCACCCAGGCTTCGCGGTTGAGGTGGGTGACCGAGGTGATGGAAATCAGGTTGGAGAGGTCGCGAAAGTAGTCGTCGTCGGACACTTCGTTGTATTGCATGCCGGCCTGGGTATGCGCGCTTAGACGATAGGTGTTGTCGAGCGCCACGCTCCAGCGCGAACGGTCGACCACCTTGTCGTCGGGAAGATATTCGAGACGGTTTTCGCCTTGCCCGTTTTCCAGCAGGTACCTGAATTCGCCGCCCAGCTGAAAACCGCGCTTGGACAGCAGCCTGGGATAGAGCGTGGCGTCATAGTTGGGCGCCAGATTGAAGTAGTAAGGGACGAGGATGTCGAGACCGCTGCGTTCCGTGGTGCCGAGGGTGGGCGCGAGTATGCCGCTCTTGCGCGCCGTGCTGAGTGGAAAGTCGACCCAGGGAACGTAAATGATGGATCGTCCGAGAAAGCT
>Ga0209254_10004921_pt1 | contig 12271 bp, 9 predicted proteins | sample FrelakmetDIP11DI_FD_187148 | JGI IMG/M metagenome (GOLD analysis project Ga0209254, IMG submission 187148) | Freshwater lake sediment microbial communities from the University of Notre Dame, USA, for methane emissions studies - DIP11 DI (SPAdes)... | ecosystem: Environmental > Aquatic >...
ACCGGGACAATTGCGACACCTCTTCAAGTTATTAAGCACGTCTCTCGTCCATTGGATGCTGCGGAAATTGCTAATCTAGCTCAACAACACCAGGCAGGGATGATTCTAATTGGTCAATCTATGGATGAGGATGGATATTCAACAACACAAAGTCGGCGAGCTGACCGCCTTGCTGATGCTATCCGTCAGCAATGCGATTTACCCATAATGATGTGGGATGAAAGTTTCAGCACACAGGAAGCCCAGCAAGCTCACGTTGAGATGGGGACAACTCGCAGGAAACGGCGTGGTCATATGGATAACTATGCAGCCGCGGTTATCTTGCAATCTTATCTGGATTCAAAATTGGAGCAATAAGATGGCACGAATCCACAACCGCTCCCGATTTGGCACCTGTGTACTAATCATCTTTTTTCTATTATGCCTTTTTGTCCTCTTGGGAATTGTTATCCCCAGGATAATTGCCACTCGAGCTGAACAAACCTTCGGGCCTCCCTCACCTAATTTAGGCTTTTCCCAGCGTCTGTACCTCTCTTCTCTTATCCTGATCCAATCCAAGGACCTGCTCCAACCTGCTAATCCTGGTGGGGCAGATATCAACCTCATCATTAACCAGGGGGAATCAGTGCCATCCATAATCGGAAAGCTTTGGGAGACACGCTTGATCCACAAACCAGGTGTATTCCGTAGTTACCTTCAATATACTGGTTTGGATACCAGTCTGAAAGCAGGTGAGTATCTCCTCAGCCCAGCGATGTCCGCTGTTGAGATTGCTAAAGCGATTCAAATTTCTATATCTCCAAATATCACCCTGACTATCCTTCCGGGCTGGCGCCTTGAGGAAATAGCCAACTCCCTTTACAGCTCTGGTTTCGATATTACTTCTGAAGAATTTCTGCAAGCAACCCAAGGACTAACTGAAGGGTACAGCTTCTCCAGCTGCTTGGGTGGTAACTCTTTGGAAGGTTATCTTTTCCCTGGTAGTTATACCGTGCTACGCGGAATCACAATTAATGATTTACTCCCACAGGTATTAATGAATTTTGAAACTCAGGTTAATAACAAGATACAAAATAGCTTTACCACCCAGAGTCTGGATCTATGTCAAGCCACAACAATGGCATCCATTATCCAGCGTGAGGCTATGGTTGATGAAGAGATGCCAATCATTGCATCGGTTTTCTACAACCGGCTACATTCGGGAAGCAGGCTAGCATCCGATCCAACGGTCCAATACGCATTGGGATATAACGATATGCAAAGCACCTGGTGGACAAACCCACTCACTTTGCAAGACTTGCAAGTTGACTCACCTTATAATACCTATATATATACCGGTCTTCCACCGGGTCCAATTTCAAATCCAGGATTGGCTGCACTCCAGGCTGTCGCATTCCCAGCTCAAACACCCTATTATTATTTCCGCTCGGCATGCGATGGATCAGGCCGCCACTTATTCGCTGAAACATACGACGAGCATGTCGCGAACGCGTGTCCCTGATTTATGTATCTGGCAATTAATTACTCACCCCCCGCAGCACAATTGATCAAATCTGGACAAATCGATATCGACTATTTTAAAACACCTGATTGGCCATGGATGGTTGATGAAGCGAAAGAACTAAGACCAGTAACAGTTCATTTTACTCTAGAAGCAGGTAATAACGGTCTTGGTCGGGTGGATTGGAAACAATTAGACCACCTGGCGCGAACCACACACACGCCTTATTTCAATCTACATTTGGATGCCAAGCAAAAATATTTTCCTTGGATTTTAACGGATACTTCCAGTAAATCAGACATTGAGCAGGTGTATAAAGTCATCCTTTCAGATGTAATGAGCATGGTTGAGCGATTTGGATCCGAGAGAATTATCATTGAAAACTCACCGTATCGTGGAGATCGGGGAAATACCCTGCGATTATGTGTTGAGCCCGATATGATCTCACGAATCGTCGATGAATCTGGTTGCGGTTTTTTGCTGGATATCTCACACGCAATCATTTCTGCTACTCATATTGGCATGGATCATTATGAGTACTTTTACAAGCTACCTGTTGCTAAATTGAAGGAAATGCATTTTGCAGGAATCCATCACATCAAAGGTCAATGGATAGACCATCTCTCAATATTGAAATGTGATTGGCACTGGCTGGATTGGGTGCTTGCCCACATAAAATCAGGTGATTGGCGCACACCCTGGTTACTGGCATTTGAGTATGGGGGTGTTGGCATTGAGTTCGAGTGGCGCAGTGACCCAAATGTTATCGTTACACAGGTACCAAAGCTTCTTGAGTTGATAAAATATTCAGAATATTAATCCCCTAGTATGCCTTTGCTTATCGTCAATTTATTTCCCTTTTTATCATTCCTGCGATTAACTTCCAATAAAAATCACGATTTATGCTGATGCATGAGATTCTATAGAATCAATATTACAATGAATTTGAGTATCATTTCCTTGATTCAAGGATTCCCTGGTTGGTCGATCTTTTACTCAGGATTTGATTCCGGTACTATCTCCTTCACTTTTTCTTTAGAGCTGACCTTGGATTTCCTCGGAACGCGTCGACGTTGGTTCTCTGCTTGTTTTTGTGGTTTTAATGCAACCTCGAGAACCTGGTCGATATGCTCGACCAAAACAAGCTGTAATTCACTCCTCGCCCGTTTTGGAACGTCGATCAGGTCTTTGGCATTTCGTTTCGGCAGGATCACAATCTTGAGACCAGAACGGTGTGCAGACAAGACTTTTTCACGAATTCCACCTACTGGAAGGACATGTCCTCTCAATGTTATCTCTCCCGTCATACCCACGTCTTTCCTTACCTCACGTCCCGTATATGCTGATATCAATGCCGTACAAATAGTAATACCAGCACTCGGGCCATCTTTTGGAATGGCGCCTTCCGGGATATGGATGTGGATATCCAAATTTTCATACAACTCAGGGTCAATCCCAAATTGGTCCGAGCGAGACTTTAAATATGAAAGTGCTGCCTGAGCCGATTCTTGCATCACATTTCCGATCTGCCCGGTAATCTGCATATTGCCCTTACCATCCATCAACAGAACTTCCACAGGCATAATCTCACCACCATTTTCCGTCCAGGCAATTGCTGTGGCAACCCCAACTTCGTCTTGCCGTTCAGCTTCCAGATTAAAAAATTGGGGTGGACCAAGATATTTTTCCATCGCTGCTGGGGTCACTCGATTTGGATGGTGTTTCCCTTCAGCTTTGATCCGAGCAATTTTCCTGCAAACCATCCCGATTTCACGCTCAAAATTACGCACACCAGCTTCATAGGTATATTCGCGGATGATCCGTTTGAGTGCCTGGTCCTGGAAGGTTACTTTGCTTTCATCAAGACCGGCTTCCTCCAGCTGCCGCGGAAGCAAGAATCGATGTGCAATTTCCAGTTTTTCTTCTTCAATGTATCCTGGAAATTCAATAAGCTCCATGCGGTCGAGCAATGCAGAGGGGATTGGTCCAATGTAATTGGCTGTTGTAATGAACATCACCTTTGATAAGTCATAAGCTAATTCAAGGTAATGGTCAGAGAAAGTGTAGTTTTGTTCTGGGTCAAGGACTTCCAAGAGGGCAGATGAAGGGTCCCCACGAAAATCCTGCCCTAATTTATCCACCTCATCCAGCATAAACAGCGGGTTAATCGTACCCGCCCGGCGCATGGTTTGTAATATCCTGCCTGGTAAGGCTCCGATATAAGTCCGCCTGTGTCCCCGTATCTCTGCTTCATCCCGGACCCCTCCCAAGGATAAACGTACAAATTTTCGCCCTAATGCTTCCGCAATCGATCGTCCAAGTGAGGTTTTACCAGTACCCGGCGGACCGACAAAACATAGGATAGGCTGCTTGGATCGTTTGGGTTTCAAGCTTTTAACAGCAATATACTCAAGGATGCGGTCTTTGGCGCGTGGCAACCCATAATGATACGTCTCAAGGATTTCAGCTGCATGTGGCACGTTTAAATTATCCTCTGTGGCAGTCATCCATGGTAAGTCCAGAATCCAGTCAATATAGGTGCGGATAATACCCACTTCTGGTGACATGGGTGGCATTTGGTTCAACCGATCGATTTCCTTCAGGGCACGCAGCATGACTTCTTCAGGAAGACTGATACCTTCCACCCTTTTACGTAAATCTGAAATCTCACGTACCCATGGATCAGACTCTCCTAGCTCTGTCTGAATGATCCGTAATTGTTCGCGTAGATAAAACTCCCGTTGTGTCCGATCCACTTCACTCTGAGCCCGGGTATGGATTTGATCCTCAAGCTCAAGTACATCCACCTCCTGAGCCAATAATGCAACTACATGCTTTAACCGTTCGGAAGGATTAAGCATTTGTAATAATTTCAGGCGTTCATCCATCGGAGGTGCAAAAGTAGTCACAATCATATCTGCCAGCCAACCAGACTCATCGATATTCAGGGCATATAAATAGGCTTCATCAGGCAGGCTGCGATTTAGTTGCACGCATTTTTGAAACAGTTCCAAGGCAGTACGCATGGTAGCGTCAGTCTCCCGGTCAAGGTGAGTTGTTTCATGTAACGGGCGCGCTTTTGCAATCATAAATGGCTCATACTGAGTAAACTCAACCACTTCCAATCTACGACGTCCTTGAGCAAGGGCTGAGCTGGATCCATCCGGCATACTCACCAAACGGCCTACTGCAAGTTCAACCCCGATGGATAAGAAATCCTTCACCTGCGGATTGTCGATAGCAGAATCATGTTGTGAAAGAGCTATCATGGTGTGGTTATCCATTTGGGCTTCCTCTATGGCAAGCAGGGAGGCTTCCCGCCCAACAAATACCGGAGCAACCATATGTGGATAAATAACTAAGTCACGTAAAGGTAAGACCGCACACTCAATCAAACCATTTGAATCAGTTAAAGCATCAGGTACCTTATATAATTCTTCTGTACGACGATGGACTGCTTCTCCAAAATCGTCATCATCATCGTGGTAATACCAATCACTTTCTTTCATTAATATCTCCTGATATTTGCATTCTTTTCCAAGTATTTTCGCGCTTCAGCAACAACAAATATGCTTCCGGTAACAAGCACAACCAGATTATCGCCAGCTAGTTGTGTGGCTTTTTCTAAAGCCTCGGGAATTTGCTCGATGATTTGATACGGATGCCCAAATGGCTGCACCATATCCACCAATTTTGAAGGTTCAATCGCGCGCGGGTGAAATGATTTGACAAACATCATCTCTTTTACCAGAGGCATCAGTTCGATGAACATCCCCTGGATATCTTTATCTTCAGAAGCTCCAAAAATTAATAGTATACCCTTGCCTGGAAAGAATTCCTCCAAGGTTAAGCGTAATTTACATGCAGAATTACGATTGTGAGCACAATCAAGAACCACAGGGGGTGATAATAGTACGATCTCAAACCGACCAGGCCAAAATACCTTTTTAAACCCACGCGAAATATCATTCTGTGCGATTTTGTGCCCTTTTTGATTAAAAATATCCAGGGTTACAAAGGCAGTGGCTGCGTTTTCCATTTGATGCGGTCCGAGCAAGGGAATGGAAAGTATTACTGAGTCCTTTTCACTTTTCTCAGATGACCAAACACGGAAAGTTTGTCCTCCCAGGGAATGTGTGATCTCCTCATATAAAATATCCCGCCCAACCTGTATCAATTGAGATGCGTGCTCCTGGGCGACCTTTTCAATCACCATACGAGCTTCTTCTTCCTGGGGGGAAGAAACTACAGGTATCCCGACTTTAATAATGCCAGATTTTTCGCCTGCTATCTCGGTCAGGGTATCACCTAATAAATAAGTATGGTCGTAGGATATCGATGTGATCACACTCACTTCAGGGACGACAACATTGGTTGCATCCAGGCGTCCTCCTAGCCCAACCTCGATAACTGCCACAGTCACTTTCCGTTTGGCGAAATACATTAATGCTAGGGCGGTTGTTATCTCAAAGGTAGTCAGCTCAGGAATGCCAGCCACATGGGGTTTAATCTCTTCGACCATTTCAACCAGATCTGTATGTGTGATAAACTCACCATCGACTTGGATCCGCTCAGCATAATCATCCAGATGAGGTGAGGTATATAATCCCACCCTGTAACCTGCCTCTCGTAATGCGCTTGCACAGAATACTGAAACCGATCCCTTACCTTTGGTACCTGCTACGTGGATGCTAGGAAATGCCTTTTGCGGATTCCCCAATGATTCAACTAATGCATACATACGTTCTAGCTTGAACCTGGCAGGAGAGTAGGTATCAACCTTTTGCATGCTAAAATCTACAAAGCTATAAAGGTATTCCAGCGCATTCTTGTAGGCATCTTCTAAATTGGCCATGGTTTAAGGATTGTAATCCCTTGGTCGGCTATAGGGAAGGGGAAACAAACGGTTTTTAAAAGTTGTTTTTTAAAATATGAATTTTCAAAAATGTGTTCATGGTAGAATTGGCGCGTGTTGAAAAAGGTCTTTAAAGCAATTGTTAGGCTGATAAAAATAACAATCGGTTTAGGACTGGTTGTTTTTTTCCTGCCACGTTTGATCACTGCGATTTATTCCCTTCCACGGTCATACTCGGTTGAAAATGCACCATCCAGACCTGTGGCAGTGGTGTTTGGCGCGGGTCTATGGAGGGATGGAACGCCCACTACTGTATTACGGGATAGAATTGCAACAGCTGCAGACTTATTCTTTTCTGGCAAAGTTCAAAAAATACTGATGAGCGGTGACAACCGCTTTATTGACTACAATGAACCAGGAGCAATGCGGGAATATGCGCTTACCCTGGGTGTTCCCGATTCAGTGATAGTTCTGGATTATGGCGGTAGACGAACTTATGACACCTGCTACCGCGCCAATGCCATTTTTGGTATCCGGAAGGCGATTTTGGTCACGCAAAATTTCCACTTGCCCCGAGCACTATATACCTGTAATAGTTTGGGATTGGATGCGATAGGTGTCCCTTCCGACAGGAAGGACTACCGGTTGGGTTCACTATTATTTTGGAATCTACGCGAGCTACCTGCGACATTGACTGCGTTCGTGAACGTACACCTCACACACCCTGAACCGGTACTTGGTGAACCCGAACCGATATTTCCCGATGTCAACAAGTAACTTTATTGAAAGGTTGGGAGGAATCAATTCGGATTATTAAGAAGGAGATTGAATGGACCGTAAAGAGGCATTAAGTATCGTAAATGATTATGTGAAGAACGAAAACCTGATCCGACATATGCTGGCAGTTGAAGCTGCCATGCGTTTTTATGCAGAAAAATTTGGTGAAAACCAGGATACTTGGGGTATCACTGGCTTGTTGCACGACTTTGATTGGGAGATACACCCCACTTTGGAAGAGCATCCTTTGGCAGGTGCTCCCATCCTTCGTGATAGAGGGGTGTCCGAAGAGATCGTCCGAGCAGTATTGAGCCATGCCGACCATATCGAGGTTCCAAGACAGACACGCATGGAAAAAGCCTTATTTGCCTGTGATGAAATCACTGGTTTGATCACTGCAGTTGCACTTGTGCGACCTTCCCGTTCTTTATCAGACCTTGAAGCGAGCTCGGTAAAAAAGAAGTGGAAGGACCGTGCATTTGCCGCCGGTGCCAACCGGGAAGAAATCGCCAAAGCAGCTCAGGAATTCGAAATTGATTTGTGGGAGCATGTAGGGAATGTGATCCTGGCAATGCGTTGCATCGCCACCGAGCTAGGTCTTGGGGGATGATCAACATTTCGACATAGTTAAATGAGTGCAATCTCGCTCGCATTTTTTTTCTAAATACACAATGGTCTACATAAAACTCATCGTTGTGTCAATGCAAAGTAGAAATGCTGTCAAAACTCATCCTTGTGTCAAAACTCACACAAAACTCATCGTTGTTGACAAACCCAGGAATATACGCTAAACTACGTCATGACGAATATACGACTATACGAATTTTCTATACGCAACCCGATATGGAGTACTTATGCCACCAGATACCAAAATCCCTTCCCATATTAATGCAAGAACCCCTCTTGTCCCTGCCATAAACTCCTGGCGGATTTACCTGACCGACCAGGGGAAATCGCCTCACACAGTAAAAGCCTTCACAGCGGATGTCCTTCTTCTGGCAAGTTACCTTCCGCCCGATCGCCCATTGGGTGCAATCACAACCAATGAATTGAATAATTTCCTTGAATGGATGCAGAAACAACGCGGTGTCCCTTGCAGCCCCAAAACACTGGCCAGACGTATCACTTCCATAAAAGCATTCTTCCGTTGGCTGGTTAAATATGGTGTGATCGTCGTCGACCCTGCAGAAAAAGTACTGCAGCAATCTGTGATTAGCCCACTGCCTCAAGTACTCTCTCCTGAAGAAGCACTTTCTGTGTTAGATGTAGCAACAAAATACAGGCAAGCATTGCAACCCGATGCACGTTATTATGCTCTGCTTGCCTTGCTGCTCGAGACAGGGATTAAAAAGAACGAGTGCCTGGCACTAAGCCCGAATCACCTCGACCTGGATGCACCCAACGGATCACTTCTGTTTGTGCGTTATGCCAGCCCTCAGCACCGTTATAAAGAACGTAAAATTCCCGTGTCACAAGATTGGGTGACTGCATATTGCGAGTATAAACAGCAATACCAGCTTGGAGATCAAATATTTCCGTGGTCACAACGCCGCCTGGAGTACCTCCTCGAGGATCTTGGCGAGGAAGCAGGTTTACCGAAACACATTTCTTTTGAAATGTGCCGCTGGACGTGTGCATTAAATGATCTTTCATCAGGGATGGATGCAAACAAGGTCCGCCAAAAAATGGGTCTCTCGAAGATTCAATGGCGGGAAGTAAAATTAAAACTACAAAAATTAGGTGGTTCGGTTACGGAATAATCTCAAGTGAATTACCTTGGTTGTGCCAGCTTTCACACGGGTACGCTCGCATATGCGATAACCTGGAACCCAAACAATTTCATTCCCTGAACACACAAGCGGCCATTTGGTACGTGCTATTTTTGGCAACTTGAGATTAATCATCAGGTCAGAGATTTTCATCGAATGTCCATTTAATCCAAGTGGTTCAATCTTGTCACCCGGCGAACGCACCCGAATGATTAATGGAAAAATCAACCCATTGCTGTCCAGCCAGGCTTGGAATGGATCCAAGCTGGCTTCGTCTTGAAGAACTGCCATTGCAGGTATATTGCTTTCCTCAACTTCAAATTGCCAAGCATTATTTAATATAAGGGTGGATGGCAGCTGAAATAATAATTTTTCATCTACCGAGATCGCCGGATAATCACCCGCTTGCAGATCTGTATGCCAAGTCGTTACCCAAAATTGGGGTCCTTTTTTGAACAAACGTAATCCTGCGATCAAGTCTGTCTGTGAATTCGGTTTTTTACTGGTTAATAGATTTAGTCCCCGATCAATACAATCGAAACCCACATCCCGTAGCCCTGGAACATGATAAGTTATGGCTTTCCGTAAAAAATACCTTTGAATGGATAATGGGAGCTTCAAGAATTCATCGGTTTGAAATGCTAAATACCCCCAACCTTCCTTGATCAATAAAGATTCCCATGCTTTCTCAGTCAGCTCTTCTAAGATTGAATAATCATCCTTCAAGGACAGACTCATCCGTGCCAAGGCCTGACGGATGCTTGGATTGTAGTCTTCGAGGGTGGGCAATAATTCATACCTGAGCCTGTTCCTAAAAAATGATACATCAAGGTTGCTTGTATCAAATATAGCCTTGATATGATGGTCATCAAGATACTTCTGGATCTCTGCCCGCCAGGTAGTTAATAAAGGTCGTACCAGAGGAATAACCTCGCTCCATGGGTTGGGTAAAGTTATGAATCCCATGCCTCGTAAACCTGCCAGACCTGATCCTCGTAATAAATGCATCAGGACAGTTTCAACCTGATCATCAGCATTGTGACCTACCACCACTGCACTTGCGCGGTTAATCTTAGCCTGCTCAAAAAGGGCACGGTATCGAAGGTTTCGGGCGGCTTCTTCAATGGATATCGATTCTTCCCTGGCGTAAGTCATTACATCCACCCTGCAGGTTATAAGGTCTATCCCAAGGTAATCGGTAAATTGCTTAACCTGCACCGATTCATCGCCTGCTTCCGGTCTCAATCCGTGATTCACATGCACCGCAACCATATGATAGCCAAGATAGTGCAATGCATGCATCAAGTATAAACTGTCTGGACCACCAGAAACACCAACCAAAAGTAAATTATCACCCTTTAATTGGCATTCTTGTATAATATTTGCAATTCTGTTAAACATCTTGGATAGAATTATAGCGTATAATGAATAATCACTATTTTTCAGGTATTAACTTGAGAACCATACATATTTACATTTAGATTGCTCGATCTTTAAGGAGTAGGAACCATGGGAGAAAAAATCCTTATCGTTGATGATGATCTGGATACATTAAGACTGGTTGGTCTGATGCTTCAACACCAGGGTTACCGGATACTTGCAGCCAGCAGTGGTGTCCAGGCTATTTCACTATCTCAAGGGGATAAGCCTGATATGGTCCTGCTTGACATTATGATGCCAGACATGGATGGTTACGAGGTTGCGCGTAAGCTGCGTTCTGATCCCGCTACCAATAGTATCCCCATCATCATGTTCACTGCGAAAACCCAGGTTGATGATAAAGTACAAGGATTCGATGCTGGGGCAGATGATTACCTTACCAAACCAACCCAACCACGTGAACTTTTTGCTCATGTGAAAGCTGTTCTCGCCCGTGGTAAAAAACCCTCCGGAACTGTTCCCCAACCAGCCAAGTCTAGTAAACGGGGCTATGTGACAGGAATCATGGGTGTGAAAGGCGGTTTAGGTATCTCCACACTGGCATTAAACTTGGGGATCAGCCTTCAAGTTCATAGCAAAAAAGACGTCATCGTTGCTGAGGTTCGGCCAGGTGAAGGGACCATGGCACTAGACTTAGGCTACCTAAATCCTGAATCCATGTCACATTTACTACAACAATCACCAGGAAACATCACTCAGGCTATGATCGAGGGTGAGTTGATTCAACATAAATCCGGCGTGAGATTTTTATTATCTTCTTACGATCCAGAAGATGCAAAATATATTATTGCGGTAGACCATTTTGATGCAATGGTCAGATATTTAGCTTATATGGCTTCCCACATAATTATTGATTTAGGACCAGGGTTAACCCCGATAACAGATAGGATTCTGGCTTATTGTGATGAGATTATTGTCGTTTTGGAGCCGATCCCGAGTACTATTGTGCGTACGATCACTTTAGTGGATGAATTGACCAAGAAGGGATTTGGTGAAGGGAGAATAAACACCGTTTTATACAACCGCCAAAGAACCGAAATGCAATATTCCTTAACTCAAGTTCAGATGGAATATCGACATCCAATCAGTATTGTTTTTACTGCAGCACCTGAGCTTACTTATCAGAGTTCAAAATCTAATGTTCCGATTGTGATTCAACATCCAGATAATCTGACTTCTCAGCAATTTGCCAAACTGGCTGATAATATTTCAAAACGTGTCCGTGTCAGAGAATGACCAGTACTTCTAGTGTTACTTTAGATTCAATTAACCATACTGCTGAAATAATTAAACATGCACACCATATAGTGGTGTTGACAGGTGCAGGGATATCAACGCCATCTGGTATACCGGATTTCCGTAGCCCTGGAATCGGCTTATGGACACGTTATCTTCCAATGGAAGTAGCATCTCTTACTACCTTCCGTTATAACCCTGAGCTATTCTATAAATGGCTTCATCCGCTTGCAGTTCATATGCTCTCAGCAAAACCCAATCCTGCTCACATTGCCTTGGCGGACTTACAGGTCAAAGGATACATATCTACGATTATCACCCAAAATATTGACGGTTTACATACACGTGCAGGAGCAACAAATGTATTAGAGGTCCATGGGACTTTAAATTCATTGACTTGTATTAAGTGTTTCAAACATATTCCATCTGAAGCGATTATTCAAGAATATATTGATCATTGCACAATTCCTCACTGCCAGATATGTGGAGGGATCCTGAAACCTGATGTCATCCTTTACGGGGAGCAATTACCGGTAAAAACCTGGATAAAAGCTGAAGAAATTTGCCGAAATTGTGATTTAATACTTGTTGCCGGTACTTCATTAGAGGTGATGCCATCGGCCAAACTCCCCATGCTCGCGTTAGATAATGGTGCATCGCTGATTATTATCAACAATACAGATACATATATAG
>Ga0209254_10004922_pt1 | contig 12271 bp, 10 predicted proteins | sample FrelakmetDIP11DI_FD_187148 | JGI IMG/M metagenome (GOLD analysis project Ga0209254, IMG submission 187148) | Freshwater lake sediment microbial communities from the University of Notre Dame, USA, for methane emissions studies - DIP11 DI (SPAdes)... | ecosystem: Environmental > Aquatic >...
CCCACCGTCGCCCCGCGGCGGCAGGCATCTGATAACCCTTAACAGTTACGGACCTTCCCGCCCTGTCTCGCACGGTGCCGCAATGTGACGAAGATAGCCGGTGGCGAGGTGGGTGAATGTTAGAAATTCGTGACGAAATATTGTTGGAGACAACACTGGGGTCACCTGACCTCCCCGCGACCGGAAATGCGGGGGAGGCTCGGCTCAGGCGGTGATGCGCCGGTAGATGTCCGACACCCGGTAGGGGAGCTTTGCCACCTTCTCCACCAGGGTGTAGCTCGCGGGGCCGAAGAGGTGGGGCAGGTAGGCTTGGGCCTGGTCGTCGATGGTGATACAGAAGGGGTGAACCCCCAGGGCGCGTGCCTCGAGCACCGCCCGGCGGGTGTCCTCGATCCCGTAGTCGCCGCGGTAGCCATCCTCGTCGTCTGGGCGCCCGTCCGAGAGCACCAGCAGGACCCGGGTGCGGGCCTCCACCTCCAGGAGCTTGCGGGTCAGGTGCCGGATGCTGACCCCCATGCGCGTATAGTCCTGGGGGCGAATGCCGCTGATGCGCTGGTGGACCGCCTGGTCGTAAGGCTCGTCGAAGGCCTTGACCCGGTAGAGCTCGCAGCGCATGTGGGTGTAGCCGGAGAAGCCGTAGATGGCATAGCGGTCGCCGAGCCGCTCCAGGGACTCGCACAAGAGCACCAGGGATTCGCGCTGCACCTCGTTGATCCAGCCCTTGGTGGATCCGCTCATGTCCACCATGAAGAGCACCGCCACGTTGCGCTCCAGCTTCTGGCGGCGCTGGAAGAGGCGGTCGGTCTGCTCCAGGCCCTGGGCCTGGTCCGCGTAGGCCTCCACTAGGGCGTCGATGTCCGGGTCCTCGCCGTAGGGCTCGCGTCTCAGGAGCTTCTCCTCCCCCCGCAGGGCCTCGAAGGAGCGGTAGAGGTGTTTGAGCAGGCCCCGGTACTTGTGCCGGGTCTCCTCGACGAAGCCATCCGCCTGTGGATGGACTGGGCGCTCCCGGAGCCGGCACCAGCCTTTGCGATAGCCCTGGCGGCCGTAGTCCCACTCGTCGTAGACGTGCGTATCACACTCCTCGACCGGGGCCTCGCCCTCTTCGGCGGCGCCCTGGCGGCGGTGATAGATGCCCTGACCCGCCGCCTCCAGGTACTCCGAGGGGATATGCCCGAAGTCCTGGACGATGGAGTGCATCAACTGCACCGTCTCCGGCAGGGGCTGGATGGGCTGGTCGCCGAGCACCAGCTGGAAGGCGAAGCCACCGGGCCAATCGTCGTCCGGCTCCCGCTCCACCCGGAGGTCCGGGCGCTCGCCCTCGGGGACGGCGGCGCTCAGATTGCCCCCCAGTTCGTCGGCGATCACCGCCAGGGCCTGGGCGAGCTGGTCCCGCTCCCGGGCCGCGCGGGCGGCCATCACCGCCGCAACCCGGTCCGGGTGGAGCGCGCCCTGATAGCACAGGGGCTCGAGAGGCAGGATGCCGGACTGGGCCAACTCCTCGGCCAGGGCCCAGGAACGGGCTGCGTCCGCTTCTGGCTCGCGCACCCGCTGGGCCGCCGGCTCCCAGGCGGGAGGCAATCCCGGCCGGGCGCCCAGGCGCTCCATCTCGCGCCAGAGTCCGGGGAGCTCGTCGGCGATTCGGGCGTCGAGCCGCAGCCCTTCCAGAGACTGGAAGAGGGCGAGTCCCAGGCGCGGATCGGCGAAGCGGGTGAGACGTTCGGCGGCGGGTTCCCGCCAGGTGCCGAACCAGGTCTGGGCCCACAGATGCGCGATGATGGACTTGTAGAGCCTGAAATTGTCTTCGCGGCTGTCGAAACGACTCAGGGCGGTGGGCAGGAACAGGTTCTCGGTATCGGTGTAGACGGGCTGAGCCGAGTCCTGGCCCGCCGCCAGACGCAGGCGGCGACCGGCCAGCCCCGTGGTGAAGGCGTCCAGGACCTGGGAGAGGTCGGCGAGGCGCACCCCGCCGCGGCGCTCGCGCAGGGTCAGGGCATAGGCCTCCACCTGCTGCATGAACCGGATAGAGCCCTGGGTGCCCTTTTGGTCGTACACCTCCAGCAGCTCCAAGACCCAGGGGTGGATGGCGTCATCGGGCAGAAAGCGCAGCACCTCCGGGGCATGGACGCAGAGGTGATAGGCGAGGTCCAGGCTGGTACGGCAGACCCCCTCCACCTCTAGGTACAGGGACTCCACCCGGGCCGCTGGAAACCAGGCCAGGGCCTCGGCGGCGGCCCGCACGCTGCGCCGCATGGAGAGCACGAGGTAGACCAGGGTCTCGAGTCGCTGCTGGATGGCCTCCACGGGCAGGGCATCGCCCGCGGGCCGGCCGTCCGTGCCATACCGCAGGGCCAGCTCCGACTCACTCAACCCGGCATGGCGCACCCGCGCCAGGAATTCCTCCTGGCTCAACTCCTCGCCGATGGTCTTGTCATCGCTCACGGCTTGGGACTGCCCACTGCGGTTCGAGATCGAACCGGGCCCAAACCGGGCAGTGATCGGACGGGCGCTCCATGGCGCGGATCGCGTAGTCGATCCCGGCATCCACCAACCGCTCCCGCAGTGGCGCGGTGACCAGCAGGAGATCGATGCGCAAGCCCCGCTTCGGCTCCCGCTCGAACCCCTTGGAGCGATAGTCGAACCAGCTGAAGCGGTCGTCCACCGCCGGATGGGCCACCCGGTAGGTGTCGTGGAGTCCCCAGTCGGTCAGGATTTTGAGCCACTCCCGCTCCTCCGGCAGGAAGCTGCACTTGCCTTCCCGCAGCCAGCGCCTGGCGTTGTCGGGTCCAATCCCGATGTCGAGATCCAATGGGGCCACGTTCATGTCGCCCATCAGTGCCAGGTTTTGGGTCGGTGAGAAATGATCTTGTAGATAGCGGGCCAGGTCCGCGTAGAAGCGCGCCTTGCCCGGAAACTTGACGGGGTGATCCCGGCTCTCCCCCTGGGGGAAGTAGGCGTTGATCACCGTAAGCTCCGCGGCCCCGTCCAGCCCGTAACGGCCGGTGATGAGGCGCCGCTGGGAGTCCTCGCCGTCGTCCGGCAGGCCCCTGCGGACCTCCAGGGGCTCCCGCTTGCTGATCAAGGCCACCCCGTAATGGCCCTTTTGACCGTGGAAGCGGGCGCGGTAGCCGAGCCCCTCCACCGACTCCAGGGGGAACTCGGCATCCGCCACCTTGCACTCCTGGATCCCCAGGATGTCCGGGTCCAGGGCCGCCTTCACCGCCGCCAGCTGATGGGGCCGGGCACGGATGCCGTTGATGTTGAATGAGCAGAGTGTGAGCACCTTAACCCCCGTCCAGGACCTCGAAAGTCTCTTTACGCCCCATCTCCAGGCCATGGGTGTGGGCCCGTCCCCAAGGCATCAGGGCCTGTTGGGCGATCAGCCCCCAGGTCTCCCCATCCAGGTCCAGGGCCAGATCCGGAGGCAGGAAGTCCCCGTGCCCGAGCTCCCGGATGGCCTGGGCCATACCGTTGGCATAGCCCCGATCGTACCAGCCCTGGGCATCGTCCTGGCGCTCCAGGAAACCCTGGGTCTCGCCATAGAGGTCCCGCAGGAGGCGAATCAACTGGGCCAGGATCTGAGGTTCCACGGGACTCGATCTCAGGACCAGACGAGGGGCGCCGGTGCCAGTGGGTCCGGGGCACGGCCGATCAGCCCAAGAACGGCCAGGGCCGCCTCCCGAGCGGCGTTGTGGCGCATGCCGGCGTGGATGCGCCCATACTCGGCGGCGATCTCCGCCCGCCGCCCCGAATCCTGCAGCAGTCCGAGTAGTGCGGGGGCCAGGAGCTCGGCCCGGCAGCGGTCCTGAAGGAACTCCGGGGCCAGCTCCCGTCCGGCGAGCAGGTTGGCCATGGCCACGTGGGGCACCTTGACCAGCCGCAGGCCCTTGACCAGGTGATAGGTCAGCGGATGCACGCGGTAGCCCACCACCATGGGCCGCTTCAGGAGCAGGGTCTCCAGGGTGGCGGTGCCGGAGGCCGTGAGCACGCAGTCCGCCGCGGCGATCACTGCGCGGCTGCGCCCGTCCACCAGGGTGACGGGGAGCCTGGGGGCAACCCGCTGGAGCACCCCCTCGAACTGGGTCCGCAGCCGGGGGGTCACCAGGGGGACGGCGAAGCGGAGCTCCGGCCGGGCCTCCAGGCACCGGAGGGCGGACTCGATGAAGGGGGCGGCCAGTCGCTCCATCTCGCCGGTCCGACTGCCGGGCAGGATGGCGATGAGGGGCCCCTCGGGCGGCAGGCCCAGGTCCGCCCGGGCGGCCTCCCGATCCACCTTCAGGGGGATCTGGTCCGCCAGGGGATGGCCCACGAAATGGGCCGGGACCCCATGGCCCCGCAGGAAGGACTCCTCGAAGGGGAAGACACAGAGCATCAGGTCCACCGCCCGGCGGATCCCCTTGACCCGGCCGGGGCGCCAGGCCCAGACGGTGGGGCTCACCAGGTGCACCGTGGGGATGCCCTGCTCACGCAGGCGCTGCTCGAGGCCCAGGTTGAAGTCGGGGGCGTCGACGCCGATGAAGACGTCGGGTGGATCGGCCCTGAAATGTCCAACCAGTCGCCGGCGCAGCCGGAGCAACTCCGGAAGGTGGCCAAGAACCTCGGTAAGGCCCATCACGGAGAGCCGCTCCATGGGGAACAGGGTCTCGCAGCCCGCCTCCAGCATGCGCGGCCCCGCCACGCCCTCGAAGCGGGCCTGCGGCACAAGGGCCCTCAGCTCGCTGACCAGGGCAGCCCCCAGGATATCCCCCGAGACCTCGTTGGCGACGATGCCGACCCGAAGCCGCGCGGGGACCATCAGCGCACGATGCTGCGGTTGCTGTCCGCAATAAAGGACGCGAAGGCGGCCACCTCGGGGAGCTCGACCGCCAGCGCCTGAACCCGCTCCAGGGCCTCATCGCGCTTGAGTCCCGCCACATAGACGGCGCGGTAGGCGCGCTTGATGCCAGCGATGGTCTCCGCCGGAAAGCCGCGGCGGCGCAGTCCCTCGCTGTTGATGCCGTGGGGCTCCGCCGGGTGTCCCCCGACCGTCACATAGGGCGGCACGTCCCGGGTCAGCATCGAGCCCATGGCACAGAAGGCGTGGGCACCGATGCGGCAGAACTGATGCACGATGGTGAAGCCGCCCAGGATGGCCCAGTCCTCGACCACCACATGCCCCCCCAGTGAGGCGGCATTTGCCATGATGACCTGATTGCCGATCCGGCAGTCATGGGCCACGTGGGTGGCCACCATGAAGAGGTTGTCGTCGCCGATGGAGGTGAGGCCCCGGTCCTGCGCCGTGCCCCGATGGATGGTCACGTACTCGCGGATGCGGTTGCGGTCCCCGATCTCGAGCCGCGTCGGCTCTCCGCCATACTTCTTGTCCTGGGGGTCCTCGCCCACGGAGGCGAACTGAAAGATCCGGTTGTCACGCCCGATCCGGGTGGGGCCCCGGACCACCGCATGGGGACCAATCCAGGTCCCGAATCCGATCTCCACCCCGGGCCCTATGACCGCGAAGGGACCCACCTCGACGCCCTCGTCCAACCGGGCGCCCGGGTCCACGACGGCGGTGGGGTGGATCAACCGGTGAAGTCCCGGGCGGTGCACATGATCTCGGCGCTGGCCACCAAGCGGTCGTCCACGCGCGCCTCCCCGTTGAATTTCCAGATGCCCCGGCGCACCGCCTCCAGCGTCACCCGCAGGATCAGCTGATCCCCCGGCTCCACCGGGCGCTTGAAACGGGCCTTGTCGATGCCGACGAAATAATAGAGGGCCTTCTCCCCCACCTCCTCGGGGCGCGACGCCATCGCCAGGAGCCCGGTTGCCTGGGCCATGGCCTCCACGATCAGGACCCCGGGCATCACCGGGCGCACTGGGAAATGTCCGGTGAAGAAGGGCTCGTTGAAGCTGACGTTCTTCAGGGCGACCAGATGGGCGTCGCGCTTGAACTCCAACACCCGGTCGATCAGCAGAAAGGGGTAGCGGTGCGGCAAAAGGCTCAGCACCTTGTGGATGTCCATGGTGATTGGACCTGGGCCCTCGCCCACAGGGGCCTGCCCCGCGTCCGCGCCCCCGGGTCGAGTAGGTTCCATTAGGGTTTCTCCTGCCGGGGCGTCGCGCTCAGGGAGGCGACGCGCCCTTCGAGTTGTTTGAGTCGGCGCGCCAGCTCATCGAGATGCCGGAAGCGCGCCACGTTGCGCCGCCACTCGGCGCTCGCCATGGCGGGAATGCCGCTGCTGTAGGAGCCCGGTTCCGGGAAGGAGCGGGTCACCATGGCCATGCCGGTGAAATGCACCCCATCCCCGATCTCCAGATGCCCCGCCATGCCCACGGAGCCGGAAATGGTGCAGTTGCGCCCGATCCGGGTGGAGCCGGAGATGCCCGTGTTGGCGGCCATGGCGGTGTGCTCACCGATCCGCACGTTGTGGCCGATCTGGATCTGGTTGTCCAGCTTGACCCCATCGCCGATCACCGTATCTTCGATGGCACCCCGGTCCACCGTGGTGTTGGCGCCCACCTCAACGTCATCCCCCAGGACGGCGCGCCCCACCTGGGGGATGCGCACCCAGCGCTCCCCATCCCTGGCGAAGCCGAAGCCGGAGCGGCCGATCACCGCCCCCGGGTGCAGCAGGGCCCGCTTACCCACCTGGGTATGACGGCACAGGGTGACACGTGCCACAAGTCGGCTGTCCGCCTCGATCCGTACCTCCTCCCCCAGGATGCAGCCGGGGCCCACGAAGACCCGCGGACCGATCCAGGCCCCCGCCTCCACCACCGAGAGGGGACCGATCCAGGCGCTGGGGTCCACTTGGGCGCTCGGGTCCACCACCGCCGAGGGATGGATCCCACCCTGCAGGGGGGCGAGCGGGTAGAGCAGGCGCGCCGCCTGGGCAAACGCGAGATAGGGGTTGGGGCTGATCAAGGCCGCCGTAGGGCAGGCGGCGGCCTCCTCCTCCGACAGGATCACCACCCCGGCCCGGGTCTCCGCCAGCCACTTGCGGTAGCTTGGATCCCCGAGGAAGCTCAGGCAGTCCGCCTCGGCCACCGCCAGATCCGCGACGCGGGAGACACGGGTGCCGGGGTCGCCGACGAAGGGGAGGCCGAGCTCAGCCCCGAGGGCGCCCAGACGCCACGGGACGACCATCAGCGCGACCCTGTCCTGGACCCGAGACCCGTCACTTGCCGGAGAACTCCCGCTTGAGCCGCTCGACGACCTGGTCCGAGATGTCGACGCGCTTACTGTAGTACACCAGTCCCTCACTCAGCACCAGGTCGATCTCGAGCTCCTTGGCGAGCTCCACCACCACCTCCTGGACCTGCTTCGCCAGCTTGGTACGCAGCTCGTTCTGGCGCAGCGACAAGTCCTCTTGGAACTCGTCCTGGGCATACTTGAGCTTGCGGGTGCGGCTGCGGATGTCGTTCTGGAGGCGCTGCATCTCGCTCTGACTCATAAGGTCGCCGTCACGCTCGAGCTTGCGCTGCAGCTCCGTGATCTCCTCCTGCTGCTGGCGCAGACTGCGTTCCCGCTCCTCCACCTCCCGCTGGAGTGACTTACGGGCCGACTCGTACTGGGGTGAGCTCTCCACCACCCGATTCGGGTCCACCACCACGATCTTGTACGGCTCCGCGGCGAGGCCCCACCCCGACTGCAGCAGGAGGACCAGGCCGAAACAGGCGACCAAGCGGCGTGATTGCACCCGTACTCCCCCGACTAAAAGGTCTGGCCGATGCCGAACTGGAATACCTGGGTCTCGTCCCCCTCCTTCTCGTTCAAGGGGAAGCCGAAGCTGAAGGACAGGGCCCCGATAGGCGACAGCCAGGCCGTGGAGACGCCGGCGGTGTAGCGCATCTCACCGAGGTCGAACCCGGTGGGGGCGACCAGGTCGCTCCCCTGGGTGACCCAAACATTGCCGGCGTCCAGGAAGACACCGATCCTCAGGGTCTTCTCAAATTCGCCCCCCACGGGCGGGGGCGCGAACAGCTCGATGCTGCCCACGACCTTGGTGTTACCGCCCACCGGATCGTAGGGGATGGTGGTTTCGCGCGGGCCCAGGGTGTTGGCCTTGAAGCCACGCACCGTGCGGGGGCCACCCGCGTAGTAGTTCTCGAAGAAGGGCAGGTAATCCAGGTCCCCGTAACCGTCCCCATAGGCCAGGTCGCCGGAGAGGGAGAGCACGAAACGGGTGGTGAGCGGGATATAATGGGTGCCGGAATAGCTGGCCTTGTAGTACTGGAGGTCGCTGCCCGGGATGCTGACGTCCAGGCGTAGGGACTGTAAGGTGCCCTTGGTCGGGAAGACGGCCTTGTCCCGGGAATCCCTCGTATAGCTCGCGTTCAGGAGGAAGTCATTGAAGGTGTCGCCGTTCTCCGCCACGAATTCCTGGGCCAGCCTGGAGAATCCGGCCTCGAAATCGGTGTACTGATAGCGCAGGCCAAAGCCGGCGCGGGAGGTGCTGGAGATGGGCAGCCCGAAGTTCATGCCCAGGGTGCCGACATTGGTGGTGTAGTCCGCACCCACGAGCTCATTGAAGTCCGTGGCCCGGTAGGAGATGTCGAAGCCGCGGCTGATCCCGTCCACCGTGTAAAAGGGGTTCAGGTAGGCGATCTGGTAGAGCTGGGTCGCCTGGCTGGTATTGATCGCAAAGGCCACGCGCTTGCCGGTACCCAAAAAGTTGTTCTGGGTGACGCTGGCGTTCAACAGGATGCCCTGGGACTGGGAGTAACCGATACCCGCCATGAGGTTGCCGGCGGGCTTCTCCTTCACGGTGACGTTCACGTCCACCTGGTCAGCGGACCCCGGCACCGCCGGGGTCTCGATCGAGACGTCCTCGAAGAATCCGAGCCGGTTCAGCCGCTCCCGGGACTCCCGCACCAGGGCGGCCGAGAACCAGGCACTCTCCAGCTGGCGCATCTCGCGACGCAGCACCTCGTCGCGGGTCCGGGTGTTGCCCTTCATGTTGATGCGCCGCACGTAGACCCGCTTGCCCGGATCCACGAAGAAGGTGACCACCACCTGTTTGTTCGCCTCGTCGACCTCCGGAACCGTATTGACGTTGGCGAAGGCGTAGCCCTCGTCGCCGAGGAGGTTGGAGATGCGCTCGGCACTCTCGGTGGTGAGCTTGCGGGAGAAATACTCGCCGCGACGCAACTGGATCAGGGGGAAAAGCTTCTCAACCGGGACCGAGGGCTCACCCGCGAGCTTGATGTCGCTCACGGTGAAGCGATCCCCCTCGTTGATCACCACGGTGACATAGATCTCCTTCTTGTCGGCGCTGATGGAGACCTGGGTGGACTTGATGTCGAACTGGATGAAACCGCGGTCCAGGTAGAAGGAACGCAGGGCCTCCAGATCCCCCGCGAGCTTCTGCTTGGAGTACTGGTCATTCTTGGAATAGAAGGAATGCCAGCGGGTGCGCCCCAGCTGGAACTGCTTCAGCAGCTCCTTCTCCTCGAAGGCCTGGTTGCCGATGATGTTGATCTGCTTGATCCGGGCGGTCAGGCCCTCGGTGATCTCGATGCGGATAGCCACCCGGTTGCGCTCGAGGGGAGACACGGTGGACTGGACCAGGACCCCATACTTGCCCCGGGAGAAATACTGTCGCTCTAGCTCCTGCTCGATGCGCTCGAGCACCGAGCGGTTGAAGACCCGCCCCTCCTTGAGCCCGATGTCCGCAACGGCCGTCCGCAAGGCCTTCTCGTCGAGATCCCGGTTGCCGCTGAACTCGATCTGGGCGATGGCCGGCCGCTCCTGGACCTGCAGGACCAGCACGTTCCCATCACGCTCGACGCGCACGTCATCGAAGAACCCGGTCTGGTAGAGGGCCCGGATGATGCTGCCGGTGACGTCGTCGCCCACCGTGTCCCCCACCTGCACCGGCAGATAGGTGAAGACGGTGCCCGGGGCGATCCGCTGCAGGCCCTCGACGCGAATGTCGGCGATCTGGAACTGCTCCGCGGAGGCTTGGGTCCCCCACAGGCTCAGGATCAGGCACAGGAAGAAGGGCGGACGCCAGCGGCGACCCAGGTCCGATGGTGAGACGCGCAAGGAGAGCTCCCCGAGATGGTGTCGGCCCCCAAAGAGCAGGGTGCCAAAGACGGGGCCTTAGTATACGGGAAGGGTGAGGTTAGCCAAAGAGCCGGGACAGGTCGACGTAGAAGGCCAGCGTCATGAGGGCAGCCAGCAGGACCAGACCGATCTTCTGTCCGTGGAGCTGGGCCTGCTCCGAGAGGGGACTACCCTTCACCCACTCGATGAAAAAGTAGAGCAGGTGGCCACCGTCCAGGATCGGAATCGGCAACAGGTTCAGCACCCCCAGGCTGATGCTGACCACGGCGAGAAATTTGACGAAGGAGTCCAGTCCGTAGCTCGCGGTCCGACCCGCCGTCTCGGCGATGGTGATTGGGCCGCTCAGGTTCTCCACCGAGGCCTGACCCAGCAGCATGCGACCCATGACCCGCAGCATGAGCAGGCTCATGTCCAGGGTCTTGCCCACGGACTGTCCCAGCGCCTCGAGGGGGCCGTAACGAACCTCGACCCGGTAGGGCTCCATCAGGTCGTCTCGGCTCTGGACCCCGGCCCCGATGCGCCCGATCTCGGCACCGTCCTCCGCCAGGGCCCGGGGGACCACCGGGATTTCGAGACGCTCGCCATCCCGCTCGATCTCCACCCACAGCTCAGTCCCGGGGTGCTCCCGGACTAGCTGCACCCAGCCCCGCCAATCCTCCACCGGGGCGCCGTCCGCCGCCAGGATGCGGTCTCCCACCCGCAGACCCGCCTGCTCGGCGGGCTCGCCCGGGGTGAGCTCACCGATCACCGCGGGCAGGGGTGGGCGCAGTGGGCTCAACCCCAATCGATCGAGCAGGTTGGGATCCTCCGGAAGCTCTGCCAACCGCTCGCCGCTGACCCAGCGGTCCAACTCCGAGCCCGAGGCGTCGCGCACCCGAACGGGCAGGTCCGTCCCGTCCAAGGCCTCGGCCATGAAGGCGAAGACGGCGCCCTCCCAGGTCGGGGAGGCCCGCCCACCAATCTGCAGCAGCTCGTCGCCGCGCTGGAAGCCGGCCTCGGCGGCGATGGATTCGGGTGCCACGGCGCCGATCAGGGGCCGCAGGCCAGTATCCCCGGCGAGGAAGATGGCCCAATAGGCCAGGATCGCGAAGGCGAAGTTGAACAGGGGTCCGGCGGCGACGATCGCGGATCGCTTCCACAGGGGCTGGCGGTTGAAGGCGAGATGGAGCTGATCGGGGGGGACCTCCCCCTCCCGCTCGTCCAACATCTTGACGTAGCCCCCCAGCGGGATGCCGGCGAGCACGTACTCGGTGGACTCGGGGTCCCGTTGACGCCGCAGCAACGGCCGGCCGAAGCCGATGGAGAAGCGCAGCACCTTGACGCCCAAGCGGCGCGCGACCCAGAAGTGCCCGAACTCGTGAACCGAGATCAGGATCGCCAGGGCGACCAGGAAGGAACCGAGGGTGAAGAGCAGATCCATGGTGCGTTATAAGGACACAGGCGCTCAGGATAGGTTCCCGAGCAGGGACCCGGCGAGGGAACGGGCGCGCCGATCGATGTCCAGCAGGGCCTCGAGACCCTGCCCAGCCACCGGCTCCGGGGCGATCCCTTGCAGCGTTCGCTCCACCAGCTCGGCGATCTGGGTGAAGCCCAGCCGTTCGCCGAGGAAGGCGGCGACGGCCACCTCGTTGGCGGCGTTGAGCACCGCCGGAGCCGACTCACCCGCGCGGGCCGCTTGGAAGGCCAACCTTAGACATGGGAAACGAGATGGGTCCGGCTCCTGAAACTCCAACCGGCCCACCCCCACCAGGTCCAGGGGCGCCACCCCGGAATCCAGGCGGTCCGGCCAGGCCAGGGCATGGGCGATGGGGGTCCGCATGTCCGGGTTCCCGAGCTCCGCCAGCACCGAGCCGTCCCGGTACTGGACCAGGGAGTGGATCACGCTCTGCGGGTGGACCACCACCTGGACCCGATCCGGAGCCGTGCCGAAGAGCCAGCAGGCCTCGATCACCTCCAAGCCCTTGTTCATCAGGGTGGCGGAGTCCACCGAGATCTTGCGCCCCATGCTCCAAACGGGATGGGCGCAGGCCTGTTCCGGGGTGACTGCGGCGAGCCTTTCCGCCGGCCAGTCCCGGAAGGGCCCCCCCGAGGCGGTGAGCAGGATGCGCTCCACCCCCACCTCCGGCAGGCCGCGATGAAATCCCCCCGGCAGGCACTGGAAGATGGCGTTGTGCTCGCTGTCGATGGGCAGGAGCTCGGCCCCGCTGTCCGCCACTGCCCCCATGA
>Ga0209254_10004923_pt1 | contig 12269 bp, 12 predicted proteins | sample FrelakmetDIP11DI_FD_187148 | JGI IMG/M metagenome (GOLD analysis project Ga0209254, IMG submission 187148) | Freshwater lake sediment microbial communities from the University of Notre Dame, USA, for methane emissions studies - DIP11 DI (SPAdes)... | ecosystem: Environmental > Aquatic >...
CGCTCCCGCGCCGCCCGCCGTCCGCGGCCTGGCGGACGCACCTGGCCGCCATGTCCCGGCAACGAACGCGCCGCTGACGCCGCCTCAGCGGACAACCCGTGGTTCCGGCGAGGCACGGCGTTCGGCAGCGGTCTTTGCCCGCCTTGGGGCTGGCCCAGGCGCGCGGACATGACGCCGGGCGTCCCGGCTTGAAACGCACCACAAGCTGCGGCCGGCGGTGGCGAGCAGGCTCCCGATGTGGCAGCGGCCGACACGGCCGCGATGGACGACCCCCATCCCGGCGCCTCACGACGCGCCCGCGCGGGCACCCTACAGGTCGTGACTGACGGCAGGGCCAGCGCACGCGGAGTCGACAGGTCGCCGTGAAGCAGGTGCTACTGCACCACTACCTCGGCGTGCATCGCCGCAGCGAGACTGTGGATCTGGCACTCGTAGAAGAACGTCCCGGGGGTCGTGAATGTGTAGCGGAACGTGTGTCCGCCGGCGATGGGCCCGCTATCGAAGAGCCCCGTGGGCGTGGCGTTCGGATCCAGGCTGTCCACCGCCGTGACCGTATGGTCGGCGGAGTCGTTGTTCGTCCACACGACCATAGTCCAGGGCTTGACGGTCAGCGTCTTCGGCGAGAACGCGTTCGACATGATCTGCACGCCGGCGCTTTCGACCACCGTGACCATGAGCTTCTTCGTGGTGAGCCCTCCGAACTTGGCACGGAAGTAGATCGGGCCGAGCGATGTACCCGCCACCCACGTGGTCTTGTACTTGGTCGCGCCCTTGGGAAGGCTGAGCTTCTTCAGCGTGGTGAAGGCTGTACCGTCGAGTGTAGACTGCAGAGTCAGCTTGGCGGGCTTCTTCAGCTTGGGGGACACCTTGCCCGAGAACGTGACCGTCTCGAAAGGCGAGATCGAATCCGGCGAGATCCTGAGTGACAGCGAGCCGGCCACCGCGGGAGGCGCGGCGGCAGCGGCCACGAGCAGGGCGAGCGCGAGGGTCGTGGCGAGCGTGACGACGGCGAGGAGTCTGGACATGACGGCACCTCCGGTTGACGATCCGGGTATGCCCGCGCGGGCGGTCAAGGGAACCGCGCGGCGGTGCCACCGCGGACGGCGCCGCCTCATACACGGCATGAAGCCCGCGTCATCGGGTACGAAAGACGTGCAGGCAACACGTCTTCGCAGGCGTCGTGAGGGGAGGTTCTATGGCCGTCTACGAGTTCACCTGCAAGAAGTGCGGCACCGGTTTCGAGGTCACCTGCCACATGGACGAGCGCGAGGCCAAGGCGGTGTGCCCCAAGTGCGGCAGCCGGAAGGTAGCCCAGAAGCTCACCGCCGGGTTCTCGTCGCCGCCGCCGGCCAAGTACTGAGCGGCGGTTTGTCGTCCCTTCGCGGCGGGTACGCTGCGCATCACCGCGCGCCCGCCGCAGGCGCGGCGCGCGGTGACAGCGACGGCTGCCACGCGGCCGGCCGTGAGTAGCCCCACCCGGCCTCCAGACACGACAGGAGCGACATGGTCCTGGTAGGTCAGAAGGCCAGGCGCTCGCGCTACCTCAAGGACGCTGCCAACACGCGAGAGGGGAGTGGGATGTCCGGGATCGACGACTGGTTCGACGAGAAGACGCTGCTCGACATGGCGCCGCCCGACGTGTTCCTGAGGGGCGCTTCGGCCGCCGAGCACGGCTCCGTACAGATACTCGAGCGCGACGAGGAGCATCTGCGCAGCCGTGTCGAGGACACCGAGGTACTCACCACGGAGTTCTGGCTCAGCAGCGGTGAGCTGAAGTGGTCGTGCACTTGCGGCGCGGCCGAGACGCATCCCTGCGAGCATCTCATGGCCAGCGCGCTGGCCACCTGGCCCGGCGAGGCGCCGCGCGCAGAGTGAAGGTGAGCGACGCGGATGACAGTGGTCACGACCGCGAGAGGTGACAGATGGAATTTCGCAGACTCGGGAACAGCGGCCTGCGCGTGTCGGAGCTGTGCCTGGGCACGATGACCTTCGGCCACGGCTTCATGGGCATCGGCGTCCTGGGGCAGGAGGAGGCCTACCAGCTGGTGCGCACCGCGCTTGACGCCGGCGTGAACTTCTTCGACACCGCAGATGTCTATTCGCGCGGCGAGTCCGAGGAGATCCTCGGCCGCGCCCTCAAGAACGCCGGCGTCGCCCGGCACAGCGTGGTGCTCGCCACGAAGCTGCGCGGCACCATGAGCGACGCCGCCGCGGCCGAGACCGGCGACATCAACAACCGGGGCTTGTCGCGGAAGCATGTCATGGAGTCCATCGACGGCAGCCTGCGCCGTCTGGGTGTGGAGTACATCGACCTGTACCAGATCCACGGCATCGACCCCCACACGCCGATCGAGGAGACGCTCGAGGCCCTGAACGACCTGGTGCGCGTGGGCAAGGTCCTGTACATCGGCGTCTCGAACTTTGCCGCCTGGCAGATCACGAAGGCGCTCGGCATGTCGGAGCGCCGCGGCTGGTCCAGGTTCGTGAGCCTGCAAGCCTACTACTCGCTGGTCGCCCGCGACCTCGAGGTCGAGCTGCTGCCGATGGCACGCGAGGAGGGACTCGGCGTGCTGACCTGGTCGCCGCTCGCCGGGGGGTACGCATCCGGCAAGTACCGCGTCGGCAAGCCGGAGGTGGCCCGGCGCAACAGCTTCGACTTCCCGCAGGTGTCGCCCCAGGCCGAGGAGGCGCTGGTCGTGCTGGAAGAAGTGGCCGACGCGCGCGGCGTCAGCATGGCCCGCGTCGCGCTCGCCTGGCTGCGTCAGCAGCCCGGCGTGACCTCGGTGATCGTCGGCGCACGTGACCCGGACCAGCTCGAGGACAACCTGAGAGCCGCAGACCTCGAGCTGACGGCCGACGAGCTGGAGACGCTGGCCGTGCCCACCGCGCCACAGCTGCCGTACCCGCAGTGGATGATCGCCCTGCAGTCGGGGCGGCAGCGGCCGCCGGTGCGATAGCGGGCCGGAAGGCCGGTGTCCACAGACGCGGTGTACGAGCGAAGACAGGCGAACGGTCACCCTGAGATGAGGTGAGCGGCGGCGCCTTCGCGCCTGAGTCGCCCGTGCTCTCCGCCCATGCTAGCCTGTGCCCATGCCTCTCTACGAGTACAGGTGCATGGTGTGCGGCGAGACCTTTGAGATCGTCACCAGCCTCGCCGAACGCGACGAGAAGGCCGTGTGCCCCGCCTGTGGCGGCCACGACACGGCCCGAGTCTTCAGCCCGATCGCGCTCGCCGGCAGGCGCACCTCCATCGATCCTCAGAACTTCGTGCGCCCGCACGGACCGGTGACGCGGCCCAAGCCGCCGCAGCCGGGGAAGCACGCGAAGGACTGACGGAGGTCGTCGCCCGCGGCGCCGCGCAGAGCGACGCTGCTCACCCGTCTGTCGGCTCGGCGCGGAGGGGCGTCGTCAGGTCGGGCGGCAGTTCCGGGAAGAGCGTCTCGACTTCGGCGATCCGCGCCGCGATGCGGGCGCGCAGGTCGGGGCACTCCTCGTCCTGCAACCAGGCGGTCAGCGACCCGTGCTCGTCGCGCTCGGGTCGCTCGACCAGCTCCCGCAGAAACGGGTGGACGTAGGGTCGCGACGAGTCGATGGTGAGCAGCACCGAGTCGCGCGCCCGGGTGACCCCGACGTAGACGACCCGCCGCTCTTCCTCGATCTCCGAGAACTCCCAGCGCGTGACGTCGCAGTCGTAGTCGGGGATCGCGACGGCGACGTACTCGCGCCCTTTGGCGGCATGGATGGTGCCGATGACCACGCGATCCTCCTCTGCCTCCTCTCGCGCCAGCGTGTCGTCGGCCATGCCCGCGTGCGCGAGCTCGTCGGCCAGGAGCCGGTCCCAGACGAAGAGATAGGCGGCGGGGTCGGGGTATGTCTCGGCGAGCACCAGCAGGGCATCGAGCACCTGCAGGGCGCCGGCCTCGTCCTGCTGCCCGGGTGCGTCGGGGGCGCCGCCGTCCCAGTAGTCCTCGAGACCGAACTCGTCGACCACGGCCCAGACGAGCTCGCCGGCGGACAGGCTCGACGGGGTCTCCGGCGCGGGCAGTCTGCCGGCCGCCGTGCTCCCCGCGATTCCGCCGAGCGCCCGCACGCTTTCGACGAATGCACTCAGGGGGTGCGGTGCGCTCGCCCGCTCTCCGGCGGCGAGCGCCAGCAGGTGCGCCCAGGGCCGTGGGGCTGCGCAGACGGCCTCTACTACGGCGTTGCCCAGGTAACGGTTGGGCCGGTTGAGCAGCAGGCGCAGGCGGTCGCCGGGCACGTCCTCCGGTGCGGCCACGAGGTCGATATACGCACGCAGCAGCGCGGCGCCCGGATGCGAGAAGAGCCTGTAGCCGAGCGCCGGCGTGCGCGGGATCTCGTCGGCGTCGAGCGCCAGCGCCACGGCGAGCTGCTGAGAACGGTAGCGGCACAGCACGGCGAGGTCGCGCCAGGCGCAGCCCAGGCGCGACCTTTCGGCGCGCAGGAAGGCGCAAAGCGCCGCCGCGCGCGCCGGCCACGTGGGCGCGCCGGCGAAGCGTAGCGCGCCCTCCGTGGCCCCCTCGCGCGGTCTCACATCCTTGTCCTCGCGGACCGTGTTGTGCGCCACGAGCCTGGCGGCCGACTCCACCACCGCGCGCGAGCAGCGGTAGTTGGTACACAGGGTGTACGTCGCCGACCAGGGTCGCGGCGGCATGCGCTCGTGAAACTCCAGGATGCCGCGCGGGTCGGCGGACCGCCATCCGTAGATGAGCTGGTCGTCGTCGCCCACCACGAAGAGGTCGCGCCGGGGCCGTGAGAGCACGTCGACCAGCGCCAGCTGGGCGCCGTTGAGGTCCTGGAACTCGTCGACGAGGATGTGGTCGAACCGGCCTTCGATATAGGCGCGGTGCTCCGGGTCGGCGAGCATATCGGCCACGGCCAGGTAGATCTGGTCGTCGAACGACTGGCAACCCGTCACCGCCTGGGCGCGCGTGTAGCGGGCGTGGACCTCGGCGAACGGGACCATGACCACGGGCTGGTCGCCGACCGACTCGATACGGACCTCCACGTCCGCGGGATCTTCAAGGCCGGCGCGGACGCGCGTCATCGCCGCGACGAAGGCGCCTACAGGATCGCTGCCGCGCGCCGGCTTGAGCGTGGCCGGCGAGGCGCCGGCGGCCGCCATCGCCTGCTGCATCAGGACGCGCTGTCCGGAGCCGCACGTATCGACGGTGAATCGCGCTTCGACGATCTCGCGCTGGTAGCGATACCCGAACGCGTTGAAGGTGGCGCAGTGCACCGCGGCGGGACGCCGCCCGCGCTCGCTGCGGATGCGCCGCGTCGTGGCGATGCCCTGCGCGGCGAGGCGCTCCTCGAGCTGCTCGGCCGCCTTGCGATTGAAGGCGAGCAGCAGGATGCCGCCGGGATCCACACCTCGCGCCACCAGCTCGGCGACGCGGCTGACGAGGGTCTTCGTCTTGCCCGAACCGGCGGGCGCGAGGACGCGCGCCGCGCCGCGCCCGTGCTCGACGGCGGCCCGCTGTGCGGCGTCGAGTCGCACTTCGTCGGCGGCTGGCGAAGCGCCGCCTTGGGCGGCGTCTTCGGCCGCGACGGCGTGCTCTCCCCGGCGTCTGCGAGCCGTGCGGCGCCCGCCCGTCTGGTCGCCCTCGCGCGGGGCGCCGCGCAGGCCCAGCAGGGCACCGATGTCCTCGAAGTCCAGCAGAGCGGTGTCGGCGGGGCCGAGAGGGCGGCGCGCAAAGGCGTTGGCGGCGAACGGAAAGCCGATGCAGTAGGGGAGGCCGCGAGCCACGAGTGGGTGGACGAATCGCAACAGCACGTCGTTGGCCCGGGCGAGTAGCTCCTCCTCGGTACTGCTCCAGAGCCACAGGCCCACCGGCGCGGGGCGCGCCCGCCCGGACCTTGCGCGGGCGGGCCGCTCGCCGGGGTCGTCGAACCAGGAGCGGCGCCAGACGAAGCGCGAGTCGGGGAAGGCCGCCGCAGCTCGCTGCGCGAGGTCTCGGCGGCCCGTCACGCCGCAAAAGACGCTTCTGGGCGCGGCGGCGGCCCCGTCGCCGTGCAGAACACCCACGTCGCCGCAGGTCGGGCGGTCGCCGGCCTCATCGTCGAGTCCTTCTCGGAGCGGTCGTGTCATCATGGGGTGGCCGGCCGGGCTCGCTCCCGCGGGTCCCGCCGGCCACCGACGCTAGCAGGCTCCGCGCTTCGCGACGAGGGTGACGAAGGTTGACGTTGCGTCGGGCGGGCGGCGTCCACGCGGCCGTCGCCCTCTCGGGCGACGGCAAGCGGGCCGCCGCCGCCGATTCCCTGGCTTTGCACGGCCGAGTGCGATACACATAGGGGCCATCGTGTCTAGGGGGTCGCACATGAGCGACACGGCAGACCGGAGAGGCCGCGGCGCCGACCGCGGCCGCGGCGCGGCCCATGCGGCGGCGGGCCGAATCGCGGCGCTCGAGAAGGTCGTGGAGCAGTACAAGGTCCTTCTGGAGACGAGCGCCGCCATCACGGCCAGCACCGACCTCGAGGAGACCCTGGGTCTCATCACGAGCCTGGTCACGGAGCGTCTGGACGTGGCCTGGTGCGACCTCTACGACTATGAGCCCGCCGGCGACGAGTTCGTGGTGATGGCCTTCTATCAGCTGCCCGAGCTCGAGATCGACTCTTCGGAGTGGATGGGTACGAGCTACGATTCGAGCAACTGGAGCGACCTCGAGGCCTGCGTGAACGAACGGCGCCCGTCGATCTGGTACCGCGACGACCCCCGGCTCTCCGCGGACGAGCTCGCCAACATGGACGAGTGGGGAGAGCTCTCCAACATGAGCCTGCCACTGGTGTACAGGGGCACCGTCATCGGCCTCATCGATGTCGGCGAAACCCGCAAGATGCGACGCTGGACCGAGGATGACAAGCGCGTCCTGCAGGCCATCGCCGACCAGGCCGCCATCGCCATCGTCAACGCTCGCGCCTACGCGGCGCTGGCGGAGCAGGCCATCACCGACGGGCTCACCGGCCTTTTCAACCACCGGCACTTCAACGAGCACCTGCGTCAGGAGGTGGCCACGGCGCGCCGCTACGGTCAGGAGCTCTCGCTGGTCATGATCGACGTGGACGGCTTCAAGGCGTTCAACGACCGCTACGGCCACCCACAGGGCGACAGGGTGCTGGTCGAACTGGCGGAGATCATCCGTCAGGGCACGCGCGCTGACGTGGACATCCTCGCGCGCTACGGCGGCGACGAGTACGTGGTGATCCTGCCTCAGGCCCGGTCGAGCGGTCCGGAGCCCACGGCCGCGCGCAACGTGGCGGAGCGCATCGCGACGGCCATCCGCGCGTACCGGTTCGAAAGCGTCAAGGGTCGCAGGGACGTGGTCATGACGGTGAGCGTCGGCGTCGCCGGTCTCGGCCTCGGCGGCCACACGCCCGAAGAGCTGTTGAGCAGCGCGGACAAAGCGCTGTACCTGGCCAAGCACCAGGGCAAGGACCGGGTCAGCGTCTTCGGCACGTAGGCCCGGGCGGGAGCGGCTGCGCCGCCCGCCCCTACCCCGTGAAGTCGTCCTGGTCGTCGTCTCCGGCGTCCTCTCCCAGCGGGACCGTCGCGCGCGTCGGGACGGCGTAGTACACGCTGACCGCGATGAAGATGGCGATGTTCGCCCACACGTTCACCAGCACCGAGCCGAGGGCCGCGACGTACACGACCGGCGCCACGGCGTATCGCCTGGTTACGGCGCGCAGCGTCTGCGGCGGGGTGTCTGGCTCGAGCAGGTGCCCGCCGCGGCGCGCCCAGAACCAGAGGGCGTTGTAGGCCAAGGCGATGAAGAGCGCGACGACGCAGTAGACCTCCGCGGCCACCCCCTCGCCCGGGTGCCCGAGGTGGCTCGCCAGGAACTGGGTGGGGACGGGACCAGCGTCACGCCCATGAGTACCAGTCCGTTGAGGAGGAGGAACACGTGGTCCACGCGGCGGATGAGGCTGAAGATGTCGTGGTGGCTGGCCCACGTGATCAGGATGCTGAGGAATGACATCACGAACGCCACGTAGGTGGGCCACTGCTCGAGCAGGGTGATGGCGATGGCGAAGACCCCGTCGCTGAACGCCTCGACGCGGCTCGTCTCGCGCAGCGGCCTCGTCGCCGTGCGCTGCGGCGAGACGCTTCTCACCTCGAACTCTGGGAGGTCGCAGAAAGCGTCCAGATCGTCGGTCGCGTCGCTGTCGAGAGGGGGACGGTCGCTCACGACATCAGGGTAGCAGGCGCGACGTGGCGGCTCGTCGGCTCCGCGCGGCGCGGGCCCGCCAGACGGATGTCCGGGACCGCTTCCACGGTCGGGGTCATTCTGCGCCTGTTCGGCGAATAAGGCTTCAGCCTCATGGAGCGAGTGGGGCGCGGACGCGCAGCGCGTGGGCGATCAGGCTCACGTCGAGCGGCACATCGCCCAGCGCCTCGCCGTCCACATCGAGCGGGAACACGCCGCCGCGGGGCGGCCGTGCCGGGGGGTCGAGCGGTTCCAGCCGCAGGGCGCGACAGGTGAAGTGATGCACGCCCGGCTCGCTGGTGTGGGTCCCGGCGTACACGGTGAGAAACTTGCCCACGAGTCGCCAGCGCGTGCGAGTCTCCAAGGCGATCACCTCCAGCAGGCCATCGTCAGGCCGCGCCATGGGGGCGATGCGCATGCCGCCGCCGAACGTCGTGCCGTTGCAGATCGCCACGGCGTGACCGTCCAGCAGCCGTTCGCAGTCGCTTCCGTCCGGAAGCGAGACGTGGCAGCGCAGCCGCACGCGGCGGCACATGACGATGCCGCGCAGGGCGGCTTGGGCGTAGGTTACGCGCCCGCCGAGGATAGCGGGGGCGGCGGCGGCGTAGCGGTCGACCAGCCCGCCGACGCCCGCCGACAGCACGTTGATCCAGTAGCGATCCGCCGCACGTCCGTCCGTGCCGATGAAGCGCGCCGACCCGACGTCGACGGTACGCTCGCGGCCGCCGGCGATCGCGTCCAGATAGTCCTTCACGCCGTGCGGGATTCCGAGCGCGCGACCGAAGTCGCCGCCTGTTCCGGTGGCGATGAGGCCCAGCGCGGGGAGGTCGGCGGCCTCGCCGAGGGCGCCGCGGCGAGTCTCCCGCGCCTGCATCAGCCCGTTCACGACTTCATGCAGCGTGCCGTCGCCGCCCAGGCTGATCACGAGGGGCCGCCGCTCGGCTACGGCCGCGGCGGCAAGGTCGGTCGCCTGGCGGGCTTCGGCGGTCGTGACGGCGTCGAGCTCGCCGAGGGCGTCGCGCAAGGCGCTCAGAAGATGTGGCAGGTCGCGGCCGGTGCGGCCACGACCTGCGGACGGGTTGGCGATGACGAGGGGGCGCTGCGAGAGGCGGGGGTCGGCGGTCTGCATGGGGGAAACGTACCAGACGGCGCGGCCTGCGTCAGGGCGCCGTTGGCGCGCGCCGTGCAGTGATTCCCGCGGCGTGCCGCAAGCAGTCAAGACGACGGAGACACCGGCGGCCGGGAGTATCGCGGATCAGAGCAGGGAGGTGGCGCGCATCGCCGCCCTCAGCGACGGCGGCTTCGCCATCGTCATCACCTGAGCCGGCACTGCCGCGGGACCCATCGGCGGTCAGCGGCCCCGGTACCGTCGTCGCGACTGAGACTCGAAGATATAGCTCCATGATTGAGTTACTCCATTGAAGGGTAATGATTCCCCATATCGCTGTGCGGGTCAAGGTGCGTAGCGCCATTCGCAGCAGCGCTCAACTCGAACCTGAGGAGGTTCCACGATGTCACTGTCCTCGACAACCGGCAGACGTTCTTTGGGCCTTGCGGCCGCGGTTCTCTTGCTTGCCGTGGCGTTCCTGGCCTTATCGGCCAGCGCGCAGGCGAGCACGCTCACGCTGGCTGGAGGGTATACGGAGTTGACCACCGATCCGGGCACCACCAAGGCCCTGGTCGCCAACCGCATTCTGCCGCTGCCCGTGTTCCCATCTTGGGTGATCCCGGCGAAGGCCGACGGGCAACTGGCGCTTCGCTACCGCTTCTACATCACCGGCGGACAGATCGACTCGGCCAGCCTGGGCGGCGAGATCAAGCACTCCGGCGGTCTCAGGTTCGTCAACTTGAAGAACGGCAAGGCGCTCACGGTCCGCGACTTCACGATCGACACGGTCAACGCCCAGCTCACGGCCTACCTGCCGGCGCTTGGCGTGCGCGCCCCGATCCTCAAGCTCGACTTGTCCGGCGTGCAGGTCACACCGGGCTCCATCTACACGAAGGTCGGCCCTGTGCCGGCCGCGCTCACCGACATCGCCGCGTCGGTGCTGAACGAGAAGCTGTCCACCAGCCTCTTCGCCGGTGGCCTCCCGATCGGCACGGCGAACGTGTACGCGCGCTTCGCCAAGTGACGCTCGCCTAGACGCCGCACCTGAGGGGCGGTCCGGGAATGGGCCTGCAAGGCCCATCCGCCGGACCGCCCCTTCTCGCCCCGGGGCGCACACACCGCTCCGCCCGGCGCGCCCCGCGAAGTTCGCCCAAGATCGCGGGAAGGCGTCGCAAGGATTGCCTATCTGGTCGGCGCCGCAGGCTGGTGGTATGAATGAATCGTTGCGCCGGCGCGGCGCACGCTGCGCGCCCGCGCCGTTGTCCCGTCGTCCCCGAGCCGGAGGCTGATCCCTTGGCATCCTACGAACGCCCACCGATCGAGCCGCTGCGGCCCGCCTTCGCGACCACGTATCACGCTCCCGCGCAGCTCGACCGCCTCAAGCAGGCCACGCTCGACATCCTCGAGACGGTGGGCGTGCAGTTTCAGTCAGAGAAGGCGCTGGACGTACTCGCCGAGCACGGCGTGCGCGTCGACCGCACCGCGCAGATCGCCAAGTTCCCGCCTGAGATCGTGCTCGCGGCGATGGCGCAGGCGCCGCGGCGCTTCAGCCTGGGCGCCCGCGACGCGAGCTGTGACATCCCCGTCGGCGACGGCAACACCTACTGCACCACCGACGGCAGCGGCGTGGAGATCATCGATTTCGCGACGCGCGAACGACGCCAGTCCACGAAGGCCGACGTGGCCGACGTGACCCGCATGCAGGACTATCTCTCGAGCATCGCCTTCTGGTGGCCGACGCTGAGCGCCGGCGATTACGGCGAGACTTCGCAGCTCCACGAGCTCGACGCGGGCTGGAACAACACGGTCAAGCACCTCCAGGGTTTTGTGCAGGGCGAGCGCGAAGCCCGCTACGCCGTGGAGATGGCCACCGTGATCGCCGGCAGCGCCGAGGAGCTGCGGCGCCGGCCGGTGCTGAGCGAACTCATCGGCGTGAACTCGCCGCTGGTCGTCGACAAGGACGGCATCGAGGCGGCGCTCGTCTTGGCAGAGGTCGGCGTGCCCGTCTGCTGGGTGACGGCGCCGATGCTCGGTACGACGGCGCCGGCGACGAGGGCTGGCGCCTATGCTCTCGGCGCAGCCGAGCTGGTCGCCGCGACCGTCGCGCTCGAGCTCGCCAGCCCGGGGGCGCCGGTGCTGCACTTCGCGATGCAGAGTTGGGCCGACCCGCGCACCGGCGACGTCGTGAGCTTCCCCCAGGACGGGCGCGCCCGCGCTCTGAGCACCGAGCTCGCGCACCACTGGGGCGTCCCGGCCGAGTCCGCCGCCTGCGGCACCGATTCGTCGGTCCCCGGCACCTGGCAGGCCGGCGTCGAGGAGGCGATGGACTTCGTGCAAGCGGCCCAGGAGGGCTCCGACCTGATGCCGAGCATCGGCCTCGTCAACGTCTATACACTCTTCTATCCCGAGCACCTCATCCTCGGCGACGACATCTACCATCGCGCTCGCTTCGCGATCATGGATATCGAGGTCGACGAGGAGTCGCTCGCGCTCGAAGCGATCGCCGAGGTCGGTCCCGGGGGGCATTTTCTCGGTCACAAGCACACGCGACGCCACATGCGCGAGGCGGTCAAGCCGGCGATCACCCACCAGCCGGGGCCCGACGGCGTGTTTCGCGATCCCCTCGAAGTCGCCCGCGAGAAGGCCGCGTGGATCTGGCGCGAGTACAGGCCGGAGCCGCTGGAAGCCGACAAGGCCGCCGAGCTCACGAAGATCCTCGCGGCGGCCGACTCCGAGCTGCGCGACTGAGACGAGCGCCGAGGTCTCGCCCGTGGGCGCGTGCCGACGAGTCCTCCGGACGTCGCGCCGGGCGTAGCCTGGGCGCGGCGGTGGAATGCTCTGTGCACACCGAGAACAAGGAGCGAGGATGATCGTCGTGCGCTCGTCGACCGTGGTCGACGTCCCCATCGAACAGGCCGGGCATCATTGGGCCGATTTCG
>Ga0209254_10004924_pt1 | contig 12269 bp, 7 predicted proteins | sample FrelakmetDIP11DI_FD_187148 | JGI IMG/M metagenome (GOLD analysis project Ga0209254, IMG submission 187148) | Freshwater lake sediment microbial communities from the University of Notre Dame, USA, for methane emissions studies - DIP11 DI (SPAdes)... | ecosystem: Environmental > Aquatic >...
ATCCCTTCGCTACCTGCGAAGTGGGGGGCGGTATGCAGGTCTCTTACCACCGCCGGCCTTATATTTTGCCTGATGATGTGGTAGTCCCCCCGCTAACAAAGGTGGGCAGCGGCAGCAACCTGCCAGGCTACTATATGTACCATGGCGGCTCTCACCCCCTCGGCCAGCTTTCCACACTGCAGGAATCCCAGGCCACCGGGTATTGGAACGATGTACCGGTGATCAGCTACGACTTTCAGGCTGCGATCGGTGAATACGGGCAGCTGAGAGGTCATTATCACGGCCTGCGCCTCATGCATCTCTTTTTAAACGATTTTGGCCGCCTTCTCGCTCCCATGCCGTCCGTTTTACCAGAAAAATTACCCTCCAGCCTGGAGGACTGCCAAACACTGCGCTGGGCAGTCCGTACAGATGGAAATAGCGGTTTTGTTTTCATTAATAACTACCAGCGCATCGAATCGCTGCCAGAACAGCGCGACATACAGCTGGAGCTGGATCTGAAGGATGGCAGGCTGGAGATCCCCGCTGCCCCGGTGCAGATTGCGGGCGGCGCGTATATGATCTGGCCTTTCAACCTGGATATGAATGGCATTGTGCTGCAATATGCTACGGCGCAGCTCGTCTGTCGTTTAGAGGATGGCGACACCCCCTGTTATGTTTTTGCCGCCCTTGGCTGGGTCCGAGCTGAATTTGCCTTCGATGCCAGTACGCTGGCCACGCTTGATCGCGTCATCTTGGAAGAGAATCGTTTTTTACGCCAGCTAACAGAGGGCAGCCTGATGACCTTGCGCAGTCAGCAAGGCCAGACTGTTCGCCTGCTTTTATTAAGCCAGGAGCAATCCCGGCAGTGCTGGAAAACGCAGATTTGGGGTGAGGAGCGCATCTTTCTTTCTCCAGCAGATCTCATTTTTGATGAGGAGCGCCTGTCCCTCCGTTCTCGCTGCCCAGAAAATTTTTGGTTTTCGGTATATCCTGCCCCACCCCTGGCCTTGAATGTTCGTGGAAGGGCAGAGGGGGTTTTCACCCGCTGTGCTCTGCCGGTAACTGAGAAGAAAATCCCGGTCGAATTTCGCAAAATTCGAGCTGCCGGCCCTGCCAGGCAAGTACCCATAGGTCCGCTTGGAGTTGCCCAGGCACCTGAAGAGGCCGATTTCGAAGCGGCTGAGGCCTGGGAGATCCATCTCCCTCCACAGGCATTGGATGGGGTTAATGAGCTCTTTCTGCGTATTGATTATGTAGGAGATGCGGGGCGCCTCTACCTCGACGGGCAGCTCATTGCTGACGATTTTTACAATGGTAAGCCCTGGGAGATTGGGCTGAAGCGCTTTGCGCCTCAGATCCTTGAAAAGGGTCTGATATTGAAGCTCTTACCCTTGCGCAAGGATGCGCCCGTTTACATCGCACCCCAATATCGCCCAGAATTCCACGCTGCCAGCGAGGTATTGCATTTGTACAACATCCAGGTTGTGGTGGAATTTGAACGAGCGGTTCTCCCAATGCTCTAGATAATGAGAACCCTTAATGGAGAGGGTGCTTCCTGTGCAACATTCGCTGCTGTTCACGAAACTTTATTTTCCCACTATTCGTCAAGCACTCGTCCCACGGCCGCGGTTGGTTGAACGGCTGCAAGCAGGATTGCAAGGCTCACTTACACTACTTTCCGCGCCAGCCGGAGCCGGCAAGACGATCCTTCTATCCGAGTGGCATGCAGGTGTAGGAGCCGGGAGGCCAGTTGCCTGGCTTTCCCTCGATGCAGGTGATAATGACCTGATACGCTTCTTGCAATACTTATCGACCGCAATCGATTCCTTGCAGCCCGGATTTGTAAAGGAAGTTTTGCCATTATTGCAGTCTACTGAAATACCAAACTCTGAGGCCGTCTTAACGTTTTTGATCAATCACCTGAGAGACTTAAAGAAAGAATCAATCCTTATTTTGGATGATTATCACTTGATTGAGCTTCCTGCCATACACACCTCACTGGCATTTCTGCTCGATCACTTGCCTCCCCAATTGCACCTTGTCCTCCTAACGCGCGCCGATCCACCCCTACCTTTAGCCCGTCTGCGCGCTCGCGGACAACTTACTGAGATCCGCGCCGAACATTTGCGTTTCAACGAGGCTGAGGCTGCCCGGTTCCTAAACCAGGTCATGAGTTTGGGTTTATCTGTGGAACAGATTGCCGCGCTCGAGAAACGCACTGAAGGCTGGGTGGCGGGCTTGCAGCTGGCGGCACTCTCATTGCAAGGGCGAGAAAATGTGGATGAGTTCGTTTCTGAATTTACTGGTAGTGACCATTACATCGTGGATTACCTTGCCGAGGAAGTACTCAGCCGGCTGCCGGAACAGCTCCGGGTGTTCCTCAGCGAAACCAGTATCCTAGAACGACTCACAGGACCCTTATGCGATGTATTAACGGGCCAATCGAATGGGAGCGAAACCCTTGAAGGGCTGGAGCATGCCAACCTTTTCCTCATCCCATTGGATCATGAGCAATGCTGGTATCGCTATCACCATCTGTTTGCCGATCTTCTCCGCGGTCGCTTGCTCCATTTCCTCCCGGATGAAATACCGGATTTGCACTTCAAAGCAAGCAAATGGTTTGAGGAAAATGGTTTTCTGGACGAGGCCATCAACCATGCTGTGGAGGCAAAAGACTTTGATGGAACCGCCCGTTTAATCTGTAAAGAATCGCTCTGGGTGATTTATAACCGTTCCATCAACACGCTAGATAGGTGGTTAAGCACTTTTCCCAAAGCATTTGTTCTCAAAGACCCGCGGCTTTGCATTACCAGGGTCCATATTCTATGGAGCAGCGGTCGCCGTGATGAGATAGAACCCTACCTCCTCGTTGCACAGAAATTGCTCACCGAAAGTATAGCCTCAGGCTCCAGGTCCTTGGAAGAACCAGAGATCCGCATCTTACAGGGAGAAATATATACCTTTCTGTCCCTCTCTGTTCTGAATAAAGGCGAAATTAATGCTGCAGTGGAGTTGGCTCAGGATGCCATCAAGATTATTCCGGAAAATGCCCGCCAACGGGCTTTTGCTCTGGGGGGGTTGTATATGATTTACTATACGACCGGTGATCTAAACCTGGCTGCCGAGGTAGCATTCCAAACGGTTGCAGCCGCACGCCTGGCGAACTATCCCTCTATGCACAGCACTGCCGTTTATACCCTGGCACAGCTGCTGCGTGCACAGGGAAAGCTCCGCCAGGCCAGGAAAGTTCTGCTTGACTCCCTGGCATATGTGGAACGCCAGGGCCAGGCGTGTCTTTTCTATAACGGTGTGCTCCATGTCGGGCTGGCTGAGATCCTATACGAGTGGAATGAGCTGGATGAAATGGAATCTGAGCTGGAAACCGGTATAAACCTCCTCCGGCAGGGTGGCACACATATATTAGTCCAGACTGGCATGTTTGGTCTCGCATTGCTCAGGCACGCCCGAGGTGACATGCCAGGCGCACAGGCAATGTTGGCAGATATCGAACGGGAATGTAAGGGCATGGACCCGCGCATTTATCAGGACGAATGTAACCAGCTCAGGTTGAGATGGCAGGCAGAACAAGGTGAGCTGACCGGCCTGGCAGAGCAGGTCAGCAGAATTGAATTGAATGTGCCGGAGAAGATTGGTTATGGGCGTTTCGCAGAGCTCTCCTGTGCGGCAGAATGCCTCTGTGCCCTCAATCGGATGGACGAGGCTGTTGATATTCTGGAAAAGATCGACATTACCCTACAAAAGAATGAGATATTTGGCAGACGGATTTTTGTTCTGGTATTGCAAGCTGTAACACGGAATAATCAGAAAGACGAGAAGCGTGCTTTGGATTGCTTGAGGGAGGCGCTGATACTGGCAGAGCCAGAAGGATACGTGCGCGTTTTCCTCAACCGTGGGGAATCCATGCGAGATCTGCTGCGCCAGCTCCAGAAACTTGGAGGCGGCTCGGAATTTGTTAAGCGCATTTTAGGTGGTTTTGTGCCTCGACCTCCCATAAAGGTGTTGCCGGCAGCAAAACCAGCGATCCTCAGCAAGCGCGAGGCGGAATTACTCAGACTGGTTGCAGCCGGGCACTCTAATAAGGAAATCGCTGCCGAGCTGTTTATCTCCCTCGGAACTGTCAAACGGCATACTGTCAACATCTTCACGAAGTTGGATGTGAGGAACCGTACCGAAGCGGTAGCCAAAGCCCGCCAGTTAGGGTTGCTGTAGTATCTTCATCTTTCATTGATCAAGGACTGGTTGATTACCGGTCCTTGTTTGATTCGGCCTACACCTTTCGAAATACAACCTGCATGTTACTTTGGTTGGATGAAAGATATTCTTCAAATTGCTAGAATAACCATGTAAAACCAAATCACAAAGGAGATAAAAATGAAAACCAGCCAATCAAAAACAATCGCAATCTTCGTAGCCCTGACCCTTGCAGGCATCTGCTTGATCGTCTTTGGGCAAGGTGCTGCCGACAGCACCGTCAAGGCTGTGCTGCCTCTCGTTGGCACGGCAGTCTTCACCGGTGGGTTGACCTACTTCCTGGTCAAATTCGGATAACCGGACAATATAAATAAAATCTTCAGCAGGCTGGATCCACAGCCTGCTGAAGATTACCCGTTTAATAGAGAATGCTTAGCGGATGAAGGAGAGCGGCATGCCTGTTACTTATGAAATCCAAATTGAGGATCAACTCAACTCTTCCTGGTCAGAGTGGTTGGAGGGGATGGTCATCACCCCACTTAGCACCGGGGGAACTATACTTTCTGGACCACTGGCGGATCAGACTGCCCTGTACGGGTTGTTGAACCGCATCCGAGATATGAACCTGAAACTGGTTTGTGTGGAGAAAAAAGAGGAGCGATGAAATATACAGTTTTCAGGCTTTTACTTTGACAGCGCAAACTCCATAAGGTCCGAGCTCTGCCACGCCAGATTGGAAGCTGCCCGTCAGGGCCTTCCCAGTCATGCCCAGCTCAAGGCGCACGGCCTGGGGGGTGTGGTTGATGGCAAATACCACCTCTCCACGGCGGATGACTTCCACAGATTCCGGTGTGCGCAGCCCTGGCTCAACGTTCGCATTCGAGAGCGCATAATCCAGCAGGCTGTCCGAAAGCCCCTCATCCAGCTGGAGCGCGCCGACATAGATGGAACATCCTTCTCCATGCTGGCGCTGCACCACGGCGGGCTGCCCGACGTAAGTGTCAGAGGTGAATTGCAGCAGTATTTCTCCACCGCAGTAAGTGAGGTCCGCTGCCCAACCCAAGGCCCTGCCATCGACCGGCTTGCCTGCCAGGTTTCCAGAGACATTTACCTCCACCTGGCCTTTCTTGGGTGCCGGGACCCACAAAGCCTCGTCAGGGGCGGCGAAGCTGCCCAGGTACATGCCGCCTTCGATGTTAATCCCGAAAAGATCCTGCAGATGGTCAGGTCCAGGATAAGGAAGGTAGTTGTTGTTTGAGTCACGCATGCCGACCTGGCCGATGGCCAGCACCACGCCGCCTGAGCTGACGAAGTCCGCCAACCGGGTGGCGAAACCCGGCGAGACCATCACCGTAGAAGGGAGGATCACCAGGCGGTAGCCATGCAAGGCGCGCTCCAGGGGGATAAAATCAGCCACGATATTGCGGTCGAAGAGGGCTTTATGCAAGCGATAGACCAGTCCCAGGTAATTGACATCTGCGCCAACCCGGGATGATTCGTAAGCCCACAGGGTCTGGTAGTCTTGAACGATGGCGACTGGGGCTTCTGGTAAGGGCAAATCTTTGAACTCGTCCCATAAGTGTTTCAATTCCAGGAAGCATTTTTTCACAGCCTGGTAGCGGTGGCGAGGGCTGCCCGAATGCTCCAGGATGCCTTGCAGCTCCTGTTCTTGACCTGAAAGGCAGGTGCGCCAGCGGAAGACCAGGTGCGCTTCGGCTCCATGAGCCAGGCTGCTCCAGGCCCAGGCGCGGAACTGGTCAGGATGGGGGGGACGGTTATGATCCAACGCTCCTGAGCCAGTCTCCGTGATCCAATACCGCCTGCCAGGCTTGAGCGAGCGGAAGACATTCATGGCTGCCACATCCGCATCCAGAGTGGCAACATCGTAATAGAGATCATCGCAGGCGACGTCCAGCTTGCCGAACATCTCGTAATAATCGATGGGTTGGAAGATGGGGCCCATGCCGTTGGTCGTTACCAGGGCCTGGGGGTGGTTGCGCCGGATGATCTCGGCTTGCTGCAAGGCAAAACTGATCATGCTGTCGCTCCAGAAGCGTTTGCTGTCCAGGATCCGGCTGGGGTAGAGCCATGGATCGCTGCCCAGGCGTACCTGGCGCCAATCTGAGTAATCCATGCTCCAAAAAGCAGTCCCCCACAGGCGGTTCAGCTCCTGGATCGAGCCGTAGCGTTTCTTGAGCCAGGCCTGGAAGCGCGCCTGGCAGTTCTCACAGTGGCACCAGCTCATCTCTGGGCCAAATTCGTTATCGAGCTGCCAGGCGACCACATTGGCATGCTGCGACATCTCTTGCGACAAGAAATCCGTGATCCTGGCGCTGAAGCGGCGGTAAGTATCGGATGTGCTGCAGTAGTGCCGGCGCCTGCCGTGCTCGGCGCGCTTCCCATCCGCGTAGACCAGGCAGGTATTCGGATAGGTGGTCGTCAGCCAGGCGGGTGGGGCCGCGGTGGGTGTGCACATCAAAACGGAAATCTCAAACTTACCCAAGGCTTCGACGCAGCTGTGCAGCCAGTCCAGTGTGAAGCGCCCATCTTCTGGTTCCATCTGGCTCCAGGCGAACTCACCCATGCGAACCAGGTTGATACCCGCCTCCCTCATCAACATGGCATCCAGCTCTACCCGCTCTGTTCCCCAATATTCAGGATAGTACGCACAACCGAGATATTTCATAAATTACCTCCAGATCATTGCGATTTGAAAGGGTGAATTTTCACATAACCGTCGCCGCCATCGATTTCCAACCAGGCGCCAGAGTGAATTTGCTCGATGGGAATGTGGTCGATGCACGGAATTTCAGCGATGATGCAGCCGACGGCAGTAATGGTCTCACATTCGGCGTTGATGATACCCACGGGCGCGGCGCCGCTTTTTTTCAGGCGGTAGAGGGTGTAAGAGCCAACCGTCGAACCCTTGCCGGTGGGAAACACCAATACTTTCCCCTGGACTGACTGACCCTCCAACTCATGTCCCTTTTCGACGATCACGCCAGTCTCCGGATCGACCCCGCCGAAAAACGAGATGCCCATGTGGGTCACCAGTGCCTGTCCTTGAACCTGGCCTTTGTAGATCGTGCGCCCCTGGAGTTTCATGTTGCACTCCTGCCTAGAGCCTCTTCGACCACCTGGTCAAAGGGCATGAATACCGTCTTGAATTTGTTCTTTGCGTAGGCATAGTAGCATGCTTTGGCGCTGTCGGTCGCCAGCGTGTGGAAGCGTCCCTTGATCGGCGCTACCACACAGCAAGTATCCACGGCAAACTTCGCACCGCTGGCTTCGATGACCTGAGTATACCCCATTCTATCTGCAACCTGTTTGTTCGGGCGTGAGGTGGTGATCCAAAACTCCTTGACAACCTGCTTGCCTTCCAACAAACTGGCCAGGCGATCAATCTCAGCCAACGAGAGGTGCGGGCAACCCAGGCTAACAAAATCAACCTCTGCAGAAGTACCATCATTCAAAGCCTGGATAGCTGCTTCCAGGTCAGGTTGGGTGATCTGGATTATTGCTGAGGGTACCGCGGCTGAGGTAGACTCCGGCGTAACGCCTTCCATGTGGAACAATGCGGTGCCGCCATAAGTGGCAACACTGGCGCAAAAAGATTTCAGCTCTTCCAGGCTAGCCTGTTCAATCCCTTGGATGAACGGCACGGGCCTTAAGCCGCTGGCTGCCAGCTTTTCACCGATTACCCGTCCCAGCGCGCCGAAGAGGTGCGTCCGCGGACCGCTGCCGCCGTCTGCCAGGCGAGCCTTCACCTGCACGGTTACGACGGGCTGCCGTTCTGGATCCAGGTGCATGCCATATCCGGGCGTGAATCCCGTCAGCGCGGCGGCCAGGGCGCTGGGACCGCCTTCGCGGTTGGTGCGCGCCCCGATGATTGAATTGGCAAAACAGACTGCGCTGCTCTCTGCCCAGGCAATGTGCTCGCCAAAATGCGGCAGGTTGCCGGAAAGATAAGGTGTGCAGGTGCAGGTGGTGATGATGCCCATCGCGGCAAAGGCGGAGAGAACCCGGGTTTGATTTTCGGCAAAATCCGGGCTGATCCCCAGCGCCTGCCAATTCTCAATATCCATCCCCGCCGGGTTCAGGGTGGTCAAAACCCGTGCTTTCCCGCCGTTTTCAGCCATTTCGGATAGGAACTCCAACCCCGCTTCGCCCAGGTTTTCGTAGGATACCCCGGCGATCTGGGCAGAGGTGACCGGGAGCATGCGTTCGGCAGCGTAGATCGTGCCCAATGCCGCCAGGATCTCCATGGCTTTTCGGGTGGCTTTCCCGTGCTTGCCATCCAACATGGCTTGTTGTTCGTTAGTCAGTTTCATAAAATGCTTTTCACCGCAGAGCCGCGGAGCACGCGGAGACTTTTCGGGTTTTCGTATCCCTAATCATTATACTCAGCGCTCTCTGCAACGCGTTATCGGTTTCCTTTACCTAGAAATTGATCCAGATTGACTTCAGGAAATACAGCTTTCTCGAAGGTCTTGCCTTTGGTTTCCAGGGGCTTGGTCAGGTCAAAACCCACTTTGGTGGTCAGGTGCGTGCCGGCCTCGGCGCTGGGGTCCAGGCTGGAGCCGCGCTCCCGGCCGATGATCACCAGGTCTGCATCTCCTTGAAAGCGGGTGGCCATCGCCCATTCCACCGCCATGGGATCGTAGATATCGATATCGCCATCCACCACGAAAACGTGTTTGCAGGAGGTGTGTCCAGCAAAAGCCGCCCGGATGGCTTTTGCTCCATCCTCTTCGCTTTGCTTATCGATCTGGACGATGGCATGCAGCCAGGAGCAGCCGCCTGGGTTCACATTCACATCCAGGCAGCGCACGACCTCGTTCACCTTGCGGAAGATGGTTGGCTCGCGCGGCATGCCCATCAGCAGTTTGTGCTCCAGGGCTCCCGGCAGCAGCGCCTGCCAGATGGCGTCTTTGCGGTGCGTGATGGTCTTCACGACGAAGACCGGTTCTTGACGGATGACGTCATAGGTCTCAGTCAGGTCAACAAAGGGACCCTCGACATGGCGGCGGTCGTTGTAGATAGTCCCTTCCAGCACGAACTCAGCCTCGGCTGGGATGAGGACATCCACGGTCTTGGCGCGCACCACCTCCAGACCCTGCAGTGCGTTGGCAATCTCTAACTCATTCACGCCTTTTTCGACGGATGTGGCGGCCGCAGCCAGCACATTCGGCGGTGTCCCGATGCATACTGCGACATCCACCTGCCCCAATTCCTCCAGGTAGGCGGCGAAGTGCCGTCCTTTGACCACCCGCACGGCCATCTCGATCTTCGAAAACTGCATGCAGCGGTGGAAATCAATGTTCTGGCCGTAAACCGGGTGATGGGCAACAAAAATGCCTGAGCTGATATAGCGGCCACCATCCTGCGCACAGTGCCGCAGGATGGGCAGGTCATCCAGATCCGGGTCAGAAATGACGATTTCCTGGCAGGGAGCCTTTTCAATGACCCGGCAGGTAGAACGGAGGTCGATGGCTTCTCGCAGGCTGGGGATGATTGCAGAGGTGGGGATGTTGAAATAATCAGCAAAAGAGGCTTTGCTCGGGAAGAGATTGCCAACCACGCGGAATTGGCAATCTTTAACGTTTTCAAAGAGCACCGGAGCTGGCTCCAACTGTTTGAGGACGCCAGCGATCTCGTATTCTGCAGAGATGGGTGCTGAAACCTTGATCAGCTTGCCTTGCCCCTCCAGATTCTCTAAATATTTACGAAAAGACATGTGCTCTTTCTCCGAAGAACCTGTTCGAAAAGCATCGTGAAATTCCGATACTTTTGACAGCTTCTAAATTACTATACCATGAACCCCGAAAAAAGACGATGCGGATGCCTGGAGATAGCAAAGAATATTAAGAGAATCCGATAATCTGCGCAAATAAACCCCGCATACAAAATATCCGGCGGTGATGAAACCGCCGGATATTTTTTGTTCAGTATGGGTTAGTTATTTGATCTGGTTCACCCAAGGGAGAACGGTCGCCCGCTGATCATTTACCCATGATGGATAGCCATAATTGGTAGATCTTGCCAAAGAAGGCCAGGCGAAGTTCGATGGTGGGAGAAACCGTGCTCTTGGCGGTGATGTAGTTAATCACCGCATCACGCACATAATACTGGGTGTCATTGGTGATCTGGCCCAGCGGCCACAGGCTGACGCCAGCATCGTTGAAGTTGCATGAGCCAGCCGCCAGGTAGTTGACCGTTGAGACTTTGTAATAAGTAGCAGCATCGGTGAAGTTCACGGTCTTGCCGTCGAAGGTCAGCGAGACCACATTGTTCCCGTCTGGCAGCACAGGGTACTTATCGTCATAGATGATCCGCCCGCCCGAATTGATGTCGAGCATACAGGTGGTGTAGTAGGAGTAGCCGCCGTAGCCGGGGACATACTTGTAGTAGTAGTAGTTGCGGTATCCACGCTCGAGCACCGCCTTCAGCTGTGGACCATTCATGTTCATCACTACCAGCGAATTCTCGTAGGGCATGAGCGTGAACATATCGGCCACTTTCAAGGTGACAGGGTAAGGTCCGGCAGTGGCAATCGCTTTATTGGTCATCGCACCGGAGATGTGGAAGTCAACCTCAATGCCATGTGAAGCCAACTCCGCGACTGACGCGTCTGCTTGCATGTTGGCAGCATTGGTCTCCTGGGTGAAAGCCTGCAGGGCATCGATGGGTACCGTTGTCTTGCCGAGTACCTTGTTATTATAGGCTGCCAGGGCTGTCACATAGGGATCGACGATGGCTTTGATGGCAGGATCCTCGGCAGTGGTCAATGGGATGGAGATATACTGCCCGGCACGGCTGACGACCTCGTAACCACCGCCAGCTTTGGCGCGCAGACCAATCACCACCTCGCCCAGCGTATTGTTGTAGCGATACGCCTGGTTGATGATCACCGGTGTGTTATCCGGTGCGCCAACGATCGTCGGCAGGAACTTGTAGGCGCCGAAGCCCGTGGCAGGGTTGGTGTGGCTGTGAGCGCCTACGATGGCGTCGATGCCGGTCACTGTGGCCGCCAGGTTGGTGTCCACGTTCTTATCCACTTCCACGCTCTTCGGATCCTCGGTGAAGCCGATATGCGTCAGAGCGACCACCACATCGTTGGTTGGACGCAGTAATGTTGCCAGCTCCTGTGTCTTTGAGATTGGGTTGGTGAAGGTCAATCCCGGGATGTTGCTGGGCAGCTCGTAATTGGGCACGCGGTGGTTGCCGATGCCCAGGATCGCTACTTTGATGCTGGGTACGCCAATCGTCTTCAGTACGTAGGGTTTCACTTTTGCTGCAGCCAACCCATACGTCCCATCATCAATGACATTGGCCTGCAAGACCGGGAAGGTGGCTTGCTTGAAGATGCCGGTGAAGATGGCATTGCCATAGTTATACTCGTGATTGCCCAGGTCGACAGCATCGTAGTTCATGGCGTTCAATACTGCGATCATCGGGTTGGTTTCAAGCCCTGGGATCGGTGTGCCATCTGCGGCTTTACCAGTGAAGGATGATTTGAAGTAGTACATCATCGCGTCGCCCTGGATGATGTCGCCGCCATTCAGCAACAGGGTGCGGGTCGGGTTGTGGGCGCGTTCCTGCTTGATAACAGTGGCTAACTGGGTGTAGCCAACATAGGTGCCCTTGGCCAGGTTGCCGTGCGAGTCGTTATGGTGCAGGATGGTGAGTGGGATGATCGTTCCGGTGACATCGTTGCCATTTCGGGTGATGCGACCATCGAGCAGACCATTACCGTTTGGACCCTTATAGGGGTTGGCGAGGGTATAGTTCGCCGAAACCCAACTGTTGACGGCATTGAGCATGTCGCCCCAGTAGGTGACATTGGTCATGTATTTGAAGCCGGCGTAGTTATCTCCGCCAGCCGGGGCCAGGAACTCGTTGGTGCCTACCTTGTAGACCTTATCCATAACCAGGGGTTCGCAAACGCTGGTGGCTTTGTTGATCACGCAGGCGTCGAACGCACCCCAGGCATAGGGCTGCGGACCAGGCAGGGTATCGGAATAGCGGTAGAAGCTGTAGCGCATGCCGGCCGGTTGGATGGCACCCTTGCCCAG
>Ga0209254_10004925_pt1 | contig 12268 bp, 12 predicted proteins | sample FrelakmetDIP11DI_FD_187148 | JGI IMG/M metagenome (GOLD analysis project Ga0209254, IMG submission 187148) | Freshwater lake sediment microbial communities from the University of Notre Dame, USA, for methane emissions studies - DIP11 DI (SPAdes)... | ecosystem: Environmental > Aquatic >...
CGAGCCGCTACTGGCCAAGCTTCGCGACGTCGCGGACTGAGCCGCGACAGCCCCTGTCGAGCGAGGTGTTTGGCGTTGGCAATGATCTGCAATCCGAGGTGCGGTGGGTTGAAACTGGCGTCGCCTACCGGCGGCTCGGGGACCGTTGTCCACGGCGGTTCTGAGGCGCAGCGCGCCGGAAAGGGACGGGGTCGGGACGTGAGTGGAGACACATTCGGCGATCGTCGCCGGCAACTGAGCCGGCGGGCGTTCCTGGCGGCCGGAGCCGCTCTAGGTGCGGGTGTCACCCTTGCCGCCTGCGGGAAGTCGGCCTCGCCGACCGCCGCTCCGCTGCAAACCCAGCCGACCGCGGTGCCGAGTGATCTGACGCCGGCCATCAATGCCGCCGAGGCCGCGCGGCCGCACACCGGCAGGACCGTTTCGGCGACGTTGAACCCGGGACCGATCAAAGTGGACATCGGCGGCCGGGTCGTCGACACCCTGGGCTACGCCGAGACCGTGCCCGGGCCGCTGATCCGCGCGAACGTCGGCGACGAACTCCAGATCACCGTAAACAACAAACTCGAGAAGCCGACCTCCGTGCACTGGCACGGGATCGCGCCGCGGAACGACATGGACGGCGCCATGCCGGCCACCCCGAACATCCCCGCGGGTGCCTCGTTCACCTACAAGTTCTCGGTTCCCGACCCCGGCACCTACTGGGCGCACCCGCACGTCGACGTGGAATCCGACACCGGGCTGTATCTGCCGATCGTCGTCGACGATCCCAAGGCGCCGGCCAACTACGACGCTGAGTGGATCATCATGCTCGACGACTGGACCTCCGGCGTCGGCAAGTCCCCGCAACAGATCTTCGATGATCTGGTCAAGGGCGGCATGGGTGCCATGGGCGGCGGTGGCGGAAGCACACTGCTCGGCGGTGATCCCGGCGACGTCATCTATCCCTACTACGTGATCAACGGCCGAATTCCAGAAGCTCCAACCACTTTCACTGCCAAGCCGGGTCAGCGCATCAGGCTGCGGATCATCAACGCCGGCGCGGACACCGCCTTCCGGATCGGCTTGGGCGGGCACACGATGACCGTCACCCACACCGACGGTTTCCCGGTGGTGCCCACCGAGGTCGACGCTTTGCTGCTGGGCATGGGGGAGCGTTACGACGCCATCGTCACCGCCGGTGACGGCGTGTTCCCGCTGGTTGCGCTGGCCGAGGGAAAGAACGCCGCGGCGCGCGCCCTGCTGAGCACCGGGTCCGGGTCGGCTCCCGCGCCCGGATTCCAGCCGCCCGAACTCAACGGGCGCATCGGCACCGTCGACATGTTCACCGCCACACCGGACGCGAAGCTGAAGTTCACCAAGGCCGATACCGACTTCACCGCGGACCTGACCGCCAGCAGCACCGCCTACGAGTGGGGCGTCAACGGTCCGTACCCGAACAACAAGCCGTTCACCATCAAACAGGGCCAGCAGGCGACGATGACGTTCACCAACAACACCCGGATGTGGCATCCCATGCACCTGCACGGGCACACCTTCCAGATGATGAACGCCAACGGCGAATTGGGGGCCCGCAAGGACACCGTCATCGTCATCCCCAAGCAGTCGGTGAAGATCGCCATCCTGGCGGACAACCCCGGCTACTGGCCGCTGCACTGCCACAACACCTATCACGCCGAAGCGGGCATGGCGACGACGTTCGACTACCTCAACTGAGTCTTACCGGTTGCTGACGGGGTGGCTCCCGAACCCGCTGCCCGGGGCCGACGGTGCGACGATCTGACTGTGAGTACGAGTTCAGCGACCGGGCGGGGACCGGTCAAGGTGTTGGTGGTCGTCACGTATCTGGCGATGATCACGATGAACGTCCTGGCCAATGCCCTGCCCCTGAACGGCAGGAACACCGGGGACGTCTCCGATGCCTACCCGAGCCTGTTCACCCCGGCCGGCATCACGTTCTCCATCTGGAGTGTGATCTACCTGCTGCTGGGACTGCACGTGCTCTACCAGCTCGGGCTGTTCCGCGACACCGCGCCCGACGTCGGCCGTACCGCCCTGCTCAATAGGGTCGGCGTGCTGTTCGCGATCTCCTCGCTGGCCAACACTGCGTGGGTGTTCGCCTGGCACTACGACGTCATACCGCTCTCGGCGGTGCTGATCCTGGTGATCCTGGGATGCCTGATCCTGATCGCCGACACTCTGCGGGTGGCCCGACTGACAACACGCGAAAGATGGTTCGTGGGAGTGCCTTTCAGCGTCTACTTCGGCTGGACCACGGTGGCCACCGTCGCCAACATCACCGTCTTGCTGGTCAGCCTGCAGTGGGACGGATTCGGCATCTCCGCCTCGGCGTGGGCGACGGTCATCGTGCTGGTCGCAATGGCGATCGGGACGGCGACGATGCTGTACAACCGTGACATCGCCTACGGCCTGGTTCTGATCTGGGCCTTCGTCGGCATCCTCATCCGGCAGACCTCGCCCGACGGGCTGGACAATCGCTACCCGGCGATCATCACCGCGGTGATCGCCTCGCTGGTCATCTTCGTCGCCGCCGAGGCACTCGTGCTGCGACGGCGGCGGGCCCCGGCGACTGTGTGAGCGCCTAGCACGGCGGTGCCGCACCAAGAAAAGCTCTGAACCACCAGGTCCAGAGCTTTCTCCAAGTCGGGGTGGCGGGATTCGAACCCACGACCTCTTCGTCCCGAACGAAGCGCGCTACCAAGCTGCGCCACACCCCGCGTGAAGCCACGACAGCGTATCGCACGAGCCCTGCGCGAAGCTAAACGGCCAAGTCCGGCGGCGGCGCCACAGCGCGGCGTGTCGCGGGAAGGATTCGGGCTGTCGGTGGTGTTGTGCACACTAACGGCGCGACGACGATGCCGGCAGGCGAAAGGTGGGGCGGATGATGACCGCTTTGGGGGCCGTAGTTTATGGGGGCTTCTTCCTGCTCGCGGCGCTGTGGCTGGTCGTGACCGGCGACTACGACGTCGCCGAGAACACCGATCAGGACCAGCTGCAGGATCTCTCGAACTCGACCAGCGCGCCTGCGTGCTCGCTCGGATCGAGGTCGTGATCCGCTAGCCAGTCGGCGCTGAAGTACGTGTCGGCGTAGCGGTCGCCGACGCGGCATCGGGAACACGATCCATCCGGTCGACCCGATGCCCTCGATGCGCGACGACGCGTCCACGAGGACGTCATTCCTGCCTTCGGCGTAGGACGGGAAGAACGCGGAGTTCTCCGGATCGACGACGCACAACCGGGTGTCGAGACGTCGGTAGCGGATATAGCGCCCGATGGTGGCACTGGTGCCACCCGTCCCGGCGCCCACCACGATTCCAGGTCGGGATCGGGTGGGGTTCCTCGCGCATCTGCTCGTAGATCGACTCGGCGATGTTGTCATTGCCCCGCCAGTCGGTGGCGCGCTCGGCGTTGGTGAACTGGTCCAGATAGTGACCACCGGTCACCTCGGTGATGTGTGTGGCCTCGGCGTACATCTCGCTCGGACGATCGACGAAATGGCAACGACCACAATGGGATTCGATCAGCGCAGTCTTGGTCTTACTGGTCGACGCCGGCATCACCGCCACGAACGGCAGGCCGAGCAGCGCCGGTTGTGGACGGCGACACTTCTCTTCACCGGCAGTCAGCGCACCGACGCGGTCGGGCTGGACCGCACCACACTCCGGCTCTCGTCGCGGCCGCCCGTCGGTGCGGCGACCAACGTCAGCAAAGTGGCCTCGGGCCGGCAGCAGAACCGGAACGGGGCGAACGGCGACGTGCCGATGCCCGCCGAGACGTGCAGGGCGGTGTCGGCACCCCAGCGGGAGGCGCCCTTGGCCCGCGTACGGTCCAGATCACAGTTGGTGGCCAGCGCGCCGTAGAACGGCAGGCACACCTGGCCGCCGTGGGTGTGCCCGGCCATCACCAGCTGATAACCGTCGGCGGCGAAGCGGTCCAGCACCCGGGTGTAGGGCGCGTGCGTGACGCCCAGGCTCAGGTTCGCCGTCGGGTTGGGCGGCCCGGCGATGGTGTCGTAGCGGTCGCGCCCCAGATGTCCGTCGTCGACACCGGCGGCGGCGATCGTCAGTCCGGCCACCTCGACCTCGCGGCGGGTGTGGGTCAGATCCAGCCAGCCCCGCTCGGTGAACGCCGCCCGCAGGTCCTGCCAGGGCAGTGGCTTGCCGATCACCCTATGGTCCGGGTCAGTCAGGTACTTCAGGGGATTCTTCAGCTTGGGCGCGAAGTAGTCGTTGCTGCCGAACACGAACACACCCGGGAACGACATCAGGTCTCCGATGGACTGCACCACCGCGGGCACGGCTTTGGGGTGCGACAGATTGTCCCCGGTGTTGACCACCAGATCCGGCTCCCAGCGCGCCAGCTCCCGCAGCCAGGCCTGCTTGTGCCGCTGGGTGGGTCGCATGTGGATGTCGCTGAGATGCAGCACCCGCAGTGGGGTGGACCCGGGTGTGAGCACCGGCATCGTCACCTCGCGCACCACGAAGGCGTTGCGCTCGATGACCGTGGCGTAGCCCACCGCGAGCGCGGCCGAACCCGCGGCGGCGAGGGCGGAGGACTTCACTGCTGAGGACACAGCCATAACCGCCAGCGTACTGCCAACACCCGCTGCTCAGCGGGTTGAGGGCGGTGTGAAGATCCCGACGTGAGACAGACGTCACGGCGGCGGCGGAGGCGCCGGGGGAGCCAGCAGCGGAACCGTGATCGGCGGTAGGCCCGGGATCTCCACGACGGTGGAGCCCACTTGCGGCAGGCCTTCAAGGCCGGGTGGTGGCGGCGGCGCCCCGGGTGGGGGCGGCGGCGGTGCCGGCGGGATGCCGTTGCTGATCTGGATGGTCACGATCGAGCCGGGCACGGTCTGGCCGGCGGGCCAGGTGCCCACGACGGTGCCGTAGGACGCGCCGCTGTTGACCGGGTTGGCCTGGTCGGCGACTTGGAAGCCGGCCTCCTTCAGGCGCTCGCGGGCGGTGTCCTGACTCAGCCCCGAGACGCTGGGGACCTTGGAGCCTGGGGCGCCGTCGACGTAGCGCGGATCGGTCGGCGGCATTGTGACGTCGCCGAAACTCTGGGCGATCGGCATCATCGCGGTGAACCACGTCTTGGCCGGCTCGTTGCCGCCGTAGAGGTTGCCGTCCCCGCACTGCCGCAGCGGCCAGGAGCACAGGTCCGACGGGTTGGGTGAGTCATCGTAGATGTAGTTCGCGGCCGCGTAGCGATTGGTGTAGCCCACGAAGCCCGAGGACCGGTGCGCCTCAGTGGTGCCGGTCTTACCCGCCATCGGCAGGTTCCAGCCGACCGAACCGGCTGACCCGGCCGCGGTGCCGCTGGTGTCGTCCTTGCTCAGCGCGTTCGACAGCGTGTTGGCCAACCCCTCGGGCACCACCTGGTCGCAGGTCTCGGTGGTGACGGCCACCTCGTTGCCCAGCCGGTCGTAGAGCTTGTCGACCGGGTTGGGCGGGCACCACACACCGCCGGAGGCCAGGGTGGCCGCCACGTTGGACAGCTCGAGCGCATTGACCTCGATCGGGCCCAGCGTGAACGACCCGAGGTTGTAGCGCTTGACGAAGTCCGCGAGACTCTCGTTGCTCTCGGGGTCATACGGCCGGGCGGTGCCGGGCTCGGCGTAGGACCGCAGGCCGAGCTTGACGGCCATGTCGACCGTGCGCTGCACGCCGACCTGCGAGATCAGCTTGGCGAACGCCGTGTTCGGCGACTGCGCCAGCGCGTCGGTGACGCTCATCGAGCCGCGATAGTTGCCCGCGTTCTGCACACACCAGGTGTCCCTCGGGCAGCCCTTCGCGCCGCCGCTGCCCAGCCCCTTGGCCTCGAAACGCGCCGGAGCGTCGAGGTTGGCGCCGATCCCCAGGCCCATGTCCATGGCCGCCGCGGTGGTGAAGATCTTGAAGATCGAGCCCGCGCCGTCGCCGACCAGGGAGAACGGCTGCGGCTGCATGGTCTCGCCGGCAGCGGTGTCCAGCCCGTAGGTCCGATTGCTCACCATGGCGACCACCGGGTGCGCCGTCTTTCCGGGCAGCACCACGCTCATCACGCTGGCGATGCCCTGGGTGTCGGGCGGTGCCAGGGAGTCGACGGCCTGTTTGGCCGAACTCTGAACGTCGGGATCCAGCGTGGTCTTGATCAGGTAGCCGCCCTTGGCGAGCTGGTCCTTGCTGATGCCGGCGCGGGCCAGGTACTCCTGGACGTAGTCGCAGAAGAAAGCGCGGTCCCCGGCGGCGATGCAGCCGCGCGGCAGTTCGTTGGGCTGCGGCAGGATGCCCAGCGGCTCCTGCTTGGCTGCCCGCAGCTCGTCGGCCTTGTCGGGCAGGTTCTCGATCATGGTGTCGAGCACCACGTTGCGACGGGCCAGCGCCCCGTCGGGATTGGTGTAGGGGTTCAGCGAGCTGGTCGACTGCACCAGCCCGGCCAGCAGCGCGGCCTGCTGCCAGTTCAGGTCGGAGGCGTCGATCCCGAAGTAGGTCTGGGCGGCGTCCTGGATACCGAAGGCGCCGTTGCCGAACGAGACGAGATTGAGGTAGCGGGTCAAGATCTCCGGCTTGGTGAAGGTCTTGTCCAGGGTGAGCGCCATCCGGATCTCGCGCAGCTTGCGCGCGGGCGTGGTCTCCACCGCGGCGCGCTTCTCCGCGTCGGTCTGGGCGATCACCAGCAACTGGTAGTTCTTGACGTACTGCTGTTCGATCGTCGACCCGCCACGGGTGTCGACGTCGCCGGACGCGTAGCCGGCCAGGCCAGTCAGGGTGCCTTTCCAGTCGACACCGTTGTGCTCGGCAAACCGCTTGTCTTCGATGGAGACGATGGCCAGCTTCATCGTGTCGGCGATCTTGTCGCTGGGTACCTCGAAGCGGCGCTGGGAATACAGCCAGGCGATGGTGTTGCCCTTGGCGTCGACCATCGTGGTCACCGCGGGCACCTGACCCTCGACGAGCTGGGCCGAACCGTTGGCCACGACGTCGGATGCGCGGTTGGACACCAGCCCCAACCCGCCGACCACCGGGAACAGGAGCGCCGCCATGATCACGCTGGCCAATATGCAGCACCAGGCCAGCTTGATGATCGTGGCGCCGGCCGGGGGGCGTTCCGACATGGGTTACAGAGTACTGAGGTCAGTCGAGGACTTGCGGGCCGTCCCGTTGAGGGAGAAGATAACGACGGGGAATTTACGGGGGAGTCAGAAAGGCCAGTCCACGCTGGGACGGCACGATCGTCCCAAAAAAGCTGTGATCTACCTGTTGCGCAAACGATACCTGACCACCTAACTTAAACAGACAGTGCGATTCAGGTAACACTCTGGGCCGCAATGTGGCGTAGATCGCATGCACGTTCTACACCTGAAGAGTGAGCCGCCGGAGGGCGGCCCGGACGAAGGGGATCGCCGGTGTCAGCTACTCGGCCCGCTGCTCGCAGGACACTCGCAGCGTCGGTACACGGTTCAATCCACGGGGTGGACGGCGAGGCTCGCATTGCGTGGGTGTCCCAAGCCCTGTGCCGCTCGACAGATCCTGATGAGCTCTTCGTTCGTGGCGCCGCCCAGCGCAAGGCCGCGGTCATCTGCCGGCATTGCCCTGTCATGGCCGAGTGTGGGGCCGACGCGCTGGACAATCGCGTGGAGTTCGGAGTGTGGGGCGGGATGACGGAGCGTCAGCGCCGTGCGCTGCTCAAACAGCATCCCGAGGTGGTTTCCTGGTCTGAGTTCTTCTCGGCCCAGCGCAAGCACCGCAGCGTTAGCTAACTTCGGCGCACACCAGGGGTCTTCCCCTGGGCAAAGATCCGTTCGCGCGAGGCGTCGGCTACCCCGTTTCGCGGGTGATCTGATCGGCGATCGCCTGCAAAGCATCCAGGTCGGACACGTCGAACGGTAACGACGGCACACCCACCCACGGCACGTGTGGATTGGCGCCGGTGAACCGTGACAGCAGCCTGATCTCCCGCTTGGCGGTCTGCGCCCGATCGGCGTGGACGCGCAACACCGCCGCCGCCAGCCGGTCCCCGTTGGCCGCGGGGCCGGCTTCGAGCTCGGCGGCGCCGTCGACCGCGCGCTCGACGGTCAACGGGCACAGGGTCGGATGTGTGCGGTTGAGGATCAGCCCTGCCAGCGGCATGCCCTCCTCCGAGAGCCGGTCGACGAAGAACGACGCCTCCCGCAGCGCGTCCGGTTCGGCCGCCGAGACGACCACGAACTGGGTGCCGCGCCGCTTGAGCAGTTCGTAGGTGCGGTCGGCCTTCTCCCGGAAACCGCCGAACGTCGAATCGAGAGACTGTACGAAGGCCGAGGCGTCGGAAAGCATCTGCGAACCCAGGATCGTCGACATCGCCTTCATCGCCAGGCCGACCACACCGGTGACGATGCGGCCGATCCCGCGCCCGGGCGCCAGCAGCAGTCGCCACAGCCGGCCGTCCATGAAACTGCCCAGCCGCTTGGGCGCGTCGAGGAAGTCCAGCGCGTTGCGCGACGGCGGGGTGTCCACCACCACCAGATCCCAGCGGTCCTGCCCGAGCAGTTGGCCAAGCTTCTCCATGGCCATGTACTCCTGCGTGCCCGCCAGCGACGTGGCGACGGTCTGATAGAACTGGTTGTCCAGAATCGCTTGTGCGCGTTCGGCTCCCGAGTGCTCGATGACCATGTCGTCGAACGTGTGCCGCATGTCGAGCATCATCGCGTGCAGTTCGCCGGACACCTCCGGGGCCAGCGGCACCCGCTGCGGTTCGTTGCCGAGTTCCCGGATGCCCAGGGCCTGCGCCAGCCGCTTGGCCGGGTCGATGGTCAACACCACCACGGTGCGGCCGTACTCCGCGGCTCGCACCGCGATGGCCGCCGCGGTGGTGGTCTTGCCCACCCCGCCGGCGCCGCAACAGACAATGACCCGGTTGGACTTGTCGGCCAGGATCGACTTCATGTCGAGGGCCGGAGGTGCGGTGCTCATCACCTGCTCGCTTCCACTGTCGTCTTCGCTTCCGCCCGATCTGTCCTCTTCGCTTCGCTCATCGGACGGCTCATCGGACGCCTTGCTGGGCAAGCGTTTCCGCCAGCTCGTAGAGGCTGCCGAGGTCGACGCCATCGGAGATCGTCGGCAACTCCAGCCGCGGAACGTGCAACTGTTCGAGCTGCTCGGCACTCTCGGCGCGCGCCTTGATGCGGGTCGCGTGCTCGATGGTCTCAGTCAGCAGTCCGGCGAATTCGCTGTCCTGCAGGGTGATTCCCACTTTGGACAGGCCCGCCCGCACCGCGTCGGCGTCGATGTCACCCTCGGCCGCCTTGGCCAGATCCGCCGCAGGAAGGAACGGCGGGATGTTCCGGTTGACGATCACGCTGCCGATCGGCAGGTCGAGTTGCTCGAGCTCCTCGATGGCCTCCATGGTCTCCTGGATCGGCAGCGCCTCGAGCAGCGTCACGAGGTGGATGGCGGTCTGCTCGGAGTGCAGCAGCTTGACCACGCCCTCGGCCTGGGAGTGCACCGGGCCGCCCTTGGCCAGATCCGACACCGCCTTGGTGACGTCGAGGAACCGCGCGATCCGGCCGGTCGGGGGTGAGTCGACGATTATCGCGTCGTACACGGGCTTCTTGTTGCGGTCCAGACGGACCACCGACTCCTTGATCTTGCCCGTGAGCAGCACGTCGCGCAGGCCCGGAGCGATCGTCGTCGCGAACTCGATGGCCCCGATCCGGCGCATCGCCCGCCCGGCGATGCCCAGGTTGTAGAACATGTCGAGGTACTCCAGGAACGCGGCCTCGATGTCGATCGCCAGTGCGTTGACGTGCCCGCCGCCCTCGGCGGTGGCGATCTTCAGCTCCTCGTAGGGCAGCGGCGGCACATCGAATAACTGCGCAATGCCTTGCCGCCCTTCGACTTCCACCAGCAACACCCGCCGGCCGCCCGCGGCCAGCGTGAGCGCGAGCGCGGCCGCTACCGTCGTCTTCCCGGTGCCGCCCTTGCCCGTCACGAAGTGCAGGCGGGCCTTGGTCAGGCGGGAGGGCCAGCCGACGGGGCTGCCGTCGCTATCAGTGGTCGCCATCTCTGCATGCTAGCCAAGCCGACGCCGGACCCCGGGAGATTGGTTCGACGATAGGCTTCGGCCATGAGCGAACCGACGAAGTGGGAATACGCCACGATTCCGCTGCTGACCCACGCGACCAAGCAGATCCTCGACCAGTGGGGCGCCGACGGATGGGAGCTCGTCGCCGTGCTGCCCGGTCCGACCGGCGAGCAGCACGTCGCCTATCTCAAGCGACCTAAATGAGTGCCTCGCAGCGGCTTGCCGAACTGGGCCTCACCCTGCCGACGGTGGTCAAGCCGCTGGCGGCCTACGTTCCGGCGGTGCGCACCGGCAACCTGGTCTACACCGCCGGCCAGCTGCCCCTGACGGGCGGCGAGATGGCCGAAACCGGCAAGGTCGGCGCGCAGGTGAGCCCGGAGGCCGCCAAGGCCGCCGCGCGGGTGTGCGCGCTCAACGCGCTGGCGGCCATTGACGCGCTGGTCGGCATTGACTCCGTCACTCGCGTGGTGAAAGTGGTCGGTTTCGTCGCCTCCGCCCCCGGCTTCAACGGTCAGCCCGGCGTCGTCAACGGGGCCTCGGAGTTTCTCGGCGAGGTGTTCGGTGACGCCGGCGCCCACGCCCGCTCGGCCGTCGGCGTCTCCGAACTGCCGCTCGACGCGCCCGTGGAGGTCGAGCTCATCGTCGAGGTGACATGAGCGGCCATCCCGCATACGGAGTTCTGCGGCCGGTGACCGACACCGCGTCGGTACTGCTGTGCAACAACCCGGGGATCATGACGCTCGACGGCACCAACACCTGGGTGCTGCGCGGGCCGGGCAGCGACGAGATCGTCGTCGTCGACCCCGGGCCCGATGACGACGAGCACCTGTCCCGGCTGGCCGAGCTTGGCACCATCGCGTTGATCTTGATCAGCCACAAGCACGGCGACCACACCGACGGCATCGACAAGATCGTCGGCGCGTCGGGGGCCACGGTGCGCGCGGTGGGCAGCGGCTTCCTGCGCGGGCTGGGCGGGCCGCTGAGCGATGGTGAAGTCATCGACGCCGCCGGGGTGCGCATCAAGGTCATGGCCACCCCCGGGCACACCGCCGACTCGCTGTCCTTCCTCGTCGACGACGCGGTGCTGACCGCCGACACTGTGCTCGGCCGCGGCACCACCGTGATCGACGACGAGGACGGCAGCCTGGGCGACTACCTCGACTCACTGCGGCGCCTGCAGGGGCTGGGCCACCGCAAGGTGCTGCCCGGGCACGGCCCCGAACTCGACGACCTGCAGGCCGTCAGCGCCATGTACCTCTCGCACCGGGAGGAACGGCTCGATCAGGTTCGGCAGGCGCTGCGCGAACTCGGCGAGGATGCCACCGCGCGTCAGGTCGTCGAACACGTCTATACGGATGTCGACGAAAAGCTGTGGGACGCAGCGGAAAAATCCGTTCGCGCCCAGCTGGACTACCTCCGCCAAGCGTGATTTTCGGCGCGCTTGCGGTCGCGCAGCGACGTCAAGCGCGCCCGAAAATCGCTAGCGGGCTCGGCGGGCCAGCCGCTCGGAGTCGCTGATCAGCACGCTCTTGCCCTCCAGGCGGATCCAGCCGCGGTGGGCGAAGTCGGCCAGTGCCTTGTTCACCGTCTCGCGGGAGGCGCCCACCAGCTGGGCAATCTCCTCCTGGGTCAGGTCGTGCGTCACCCGCAGCGCGCCGCCCTCCTGCGTGCCGAAGCGCTGGGCCAGCTGCAGCAGCTGCTTGGCCACGCGGCCCGGGACGTCGGTGAAGATCAGGTCCGCGAGGTTGTTGTTGGTGCGGCGAAGCCGGCGGGCCAGTACCCGCAGCAGCTGCTCGGCGATCTCGGGACGGTCCGCGATCCACGCCCGCAGCGCGTCACGGTCCATCGACACCGCGCGCACCTCGGTGATGGTGGTGGCGCTGGAGGTCCGCGGGCCGGGGTCGAAGATCGACAGCTCGCCGAACATGTCCGACGGGCCCATGATCGTCAGCAGGTTCTCCCGGCCGTCCGGGGAACGGCGGCCGATCTTCACCTTGCCGGAGATGATGATGTAGAGCCGATCGCCCGGCTCGCCCTCGGCGAACACCGTATGTCCCCGCGGAAAGTCAACCGGCTGTAGTTGTTTGGTCAGCGCGGAGATAGCGCTGGGTTCAACCCCCTGGAAGATTCCTGCCCTCGCCAGGATCTCGTCCACGTTGCCCCTCTTAGCTCATCGGTGATCGGTACGCCCAGGCCAGCTCTA
>Ga0209254_10004926_pt1 | contig 12267 bp, 11 predicted proteins | sample FrelakmetDIP11DI_FD_187148 | JGI IMG/M metagenome (GOLD analysis project Ga0209254, IMG submission 187148) | Freshwater lake sediment microbial communities from the University of Notre Dame, USA, for methane emissions studies - DIP11 DI (SPAdes)... | ecosystem: Environmental > Aquatic >...
GCCAGCGCGGCACGAATCGCATCCGACTCGATATGGCTTTGCACGTCGGTGTTGTGCAGCACCGGAATTGTCGGTGTCGTGATTGCTATCGTCTGCAGGTGCGCCAGCAGTTTTTCGGCGGCCGGCAGCATCAGCGAAGAGTGCGACGGCACGCTGACCGGCAGCGGCAGCGCACGCTTGGCGCCTTTTTCTTTCGCCAGTGCCATGGCGCGCTCGACCGCCGCCTTGTTGCCGGCAATCACCACCTGACCGGGCGAGTTGAGGTTGACAGCTTCGACCACTTCACCGGCTGCCGCCTCAGCACACACCGCGCGCACCGCATCGTCGTCCAGCCCCAGAATCGCCGCCATCGCGCCGACGCCTTCAGGCACCGCTGCCTGCATCGCCTCGGCGCGGAAACGCACCAGCTTGATCGCATCGGCGAAAGTCAACGCGCCCGCTGCGACCAGCGCAGCATATTCCCCCAGGCTGTGGCCAGCCAGCAGCGCAGGGGTCGCGCCGCCCGCCGCCTGCCACACGCGCCAGGCAGCAATGTCGGCTGCCAGCATGGCGGGCTGTGTGTTGATCGTCTGGTTGAGCAGATCAGCCGGGCCGTCAGCGACCAGCGCCCACAGGTCCTGGCCGAGTGCATCGGATGCTTCGGTAAAGGTGCCGCGCACTTCAGCGCGCTCGCCCCAGCCCTGCATCATGCCAACCGATTGCGAACCCTGTCCGGGGAAAACGAAAGCCAGTTTCACATCAAAATCCTCTTCCATGACGCATTCGAAACGAGACGCGAAGATGAGCCGCAGACAGTGCTGAAGCACGGCAAGGCGAAATCGACAAAGTATCGTTTCGAATTCGACATGGAATCAGTACTTGAGAAGCGCGGAGCCCCATGTGAAGCCGCCGCCGAAGGCTTCCATGAGCACCGTCTGGCCACGCTGGATGCGGCCGTCGCGCACCGCCACGTCGAACGCCAGCGGCACCGAGGCGGCCGAGGTGTTGCCGTGGCCGGCCACCGTGGTGACGACATGGTCCATGCTCATGCCGAGCTTTTTGGCGGTCGCGGTAATGATGCGGATATTGGCCTGGTGCGGCACCAGCCAGTCGATGTCGGATTTCTGCAAGCCGTTGGCTTCCAGCGTTTCGTCGACGATGCGGTCGAGCGTGTTGACCGCCATCTTGAAGACGGCGTTGCCTTCCATCCGCATCAGTGCGGGCTCGTGCAAACCACTCGATGGGCCCGTCGTGGTGCGCAGCAATTCCTTGTGGCGACCGTCGGCATGGATATGGGTGGCGATGATGCCGGGCGCGCTGGATGCGCCCAGCACCACCGCCCCGGCGCCATCTCCCCACAGGATGCAGTTGCCGCGGTCGTTCCAGTCGGTGATGCGTGACAGGGTTTCGGCGCCGATCACCAGCACATGCCTGGCTGCACCGGTCTTGATGAATTGATCGGCCACGCTCAAGGCGTAGACGAAGCCGCTGCACACTGCCTGCAGGTCGAACGCCGGCTTGCCGTTGGTCATGCCGAGCTTGGACTGCACGATGCAGGCGGTGCTGGGGAACACCAGGTCGGGCGTGGTGGTGGCCACCAGAAGCAGGTCGATGTCATCCGGGGTCAAACCGGCCACGTCGAGTGCAGCACGCGCCGCCTGGGTCGCCAGATCGCTGGTGAATTCACCCTCGGCGGCAATATGCCGTTCGCGTATGCCGGTGCGCTCGACAATCCATTGATCGTTCGTCTCGACCAGCTTTTCGAGGTCGGCGTTGGTCAGGATGTGCGCCGGCAGGTAGCTGCCGGTGCCGAGAATGCGGGAATAGATCAAGCGGGCACCCGTTGCAGGAGTTGGATCTGGTCGGTGATGCGCTTCAGCACGTTGTTGCGCACTTCCTCGCTGGCGGTTTCAATCGCATGTTCGAACGCGAAACGGTCGGCCGAGCCATGGCTTTTCACCACCACGCCTTTGAGTCCCAACAAGGTGGCGCCGTTGTAACGGCGCGGGTCGAGCCGGCGTTTGAACGCGTTCAGCACCGGCAAGGCCAGCAGGCCGGAGAGGCGGGTCAGCCAGTTGCGCTTGAATTCGGCGCGCAGCGTGGTGGCGATCATCTTGGCCAGGCCCTCGGACGCTTTCAGCGTCACGTTGCCGACAAAGCCATCGCACACCACCACATCGGTGGTGCCCTTGAAAATGTCGTTGCCTTCCACGTTGCCGTAGAAGTTGAGATGGCTATCGCGCAGCAACTCGGCGGCCTGCTTCACCATCTCGTTGCCCTTGATGTCTTCCTCACCGATGTTCAGAAGGCCGACGCTGGGACTCGGCTTGTGCTCCACCGCCGACACCAGCATCGCGCCCATGATGCCGAATTGCAGCAGATGCTCGGCGGTGCAATCGACGTTGGCGCCCATATCCAGCACCAAGGCGTGGCCGCTGATCGTCGGCATGACGGCCGCAATGGCGGGACGATCGATACCGGGCAGGGTTTTCAGGACGAAGCGCGCGGTCGCCATCAAGGCGCCGGTGTTGCCGGCCGACACGCAGGCGTCGGCCTCGCCGGATTTGACGAGATCGATGGCAACCCGCATGGAAGAGTCTTTTTTGCCGCGCAGCGCGAGCGCAGGCGCCTCGTCCATCGCCACCACCTGGCTGGCATGGCGCACGATGAGACGCGGGCTGGTTTGAGTACGGTGCGCCTTGAGTTCGGCCGCGACGATATCCTGCGGCCCGACCAGAATCACGTTCAGGTCGGGATAACGCGCAAGACAGCGAATCGCCGCAGGAACGGTGACATGAGGGCCGTGATCACCCCCCATGACATCGATGGCGACTGTGATATTTCTCATTCAGCCAAAAGCATGGGCTGGACAGGGCGCACCGGGCCGGCGTAACCGGACCGGGGGAGCGCCGAGGAAATTATTCGCCTTTGGCCTTGACGACTTTGCGGCCACGATAAAAGCCGTTGGGGCTGATATGGTGGCGCAGATGCGCTTCGCCCGTGGTCGGCTCGACGGCCAGCGGCGGGTTGGTCAGAAAATCGTGCGAACGATGCATGCCACGCTTGGACGGGGACTTTTTGTTCTGCTGAACAGCCATTTCCTACTCCTTAAAAATCACGGTGCCGTTGACTGGCATCCATAAAACCACGGTGCCGTTCACCGGTACCCATAAACCTGGCGCCATCAACCAGCGCCGCAAACTGATCGCCCCTCATGCGGGGCACTCGCCTTCCGCGTGCATGGGGGCAAACGGCAGACTCAACAACACTTCGTCCTCAACCAACTCGACCAGACTCAAGGTCTCGCCGGGCTGGATGGCATCGCTGTCAGGCAACGCATCCAGCCGTTCCATCTCGGCTTCGTTACGCGCCAGATAGAGCGTACGTTCGACTTCAACCCCATACGGCATCTCGCCCAGGCAGCGCTGGCAGGTCAGCCCTACCTCGCCACTGACTGTCAGCCGCAGCGACAAGCTGCCACGCTGATCCACACGCCCGACAACTCGACAGAACAGCGCGCCTTGCGTAAATTCATGGGCAAGACGCGGGAACGCATCCACATCGGACTGGACTTCCCACGACTGTGCGTCCTTGCAAAAACGCCATGGATCGACTTCAACCGCCTGAAGCATGGCGCAGCACCTCGGTGTATATGGCCAACAACATTAGCCCGCAATGATATGATTTCGTGTTCTTTTTGTCAAAGAAACCCCAGTTAATCCAACATTAGGCCGGCCCATGCTCAAGAAAATACTGGTCGCCAACCGGGGCGAAATCGCGGTTCGCATCGTGCGCGCCTGCGCCGAACTCGGCATCAAGTCGGTCGCCATCTACACCGACGCCGACCGCCACGCACTGCATGTGAAGAAAGCCGACGAGGCGTACCACATCGGCAAAGACCCGATTCTGGGCTATCTGAACGCACACACGCTGGTCAATCTGGCGGCGGCCTCGGGCTGCGATGCGCTGCACCCAGGCTATGGTTTCCTCTCCGAAAACCCCGACCTGGCGACCATCTGCGCGCGCCGCGGCATCCGCTTCATTGGCCCCTCGCCCGAGGTGATTCGCCAGATGGGCGACAAGATCCAGGCGCGCAACGCGATGATCGCAGCGGGCATCCCGGTCACCCCAGGCTCGGATCACAATCTGGAAAACGCCGAGGAAGCGCGCACGCTGGCGAATAAAATCGGCTATCCGGTAATGTTGAAGGCCACCAACGGCGGTGGCGGGCGCGGCATCCGTCGCTGCGACAACGAAGCAGAACTGCTGAAAAACTATGACCGCGTAGTGTCCGAAGCCAGCAAGGCCTTCGGCAAACCCGAAGTATTTGTCGAAAAATGCGTGCTGCGCCCCAAGCACATCGAGGTGCAGATTCTCGGCGACAACCAGGGCAACGTCATTCACCTGTTCGAGCGCGACTGCTCGATCCAGCGGCGCAACCAGAAGCTGATCGAAATCGCGCCCTCGCCGCAACTCACCGAGGCACAACGGCAATACATCGGCAAGCTTGCGGTACGCGCTGCCAAATCGGTCGGCTACGTTAACGCCGGCACGGTGGAATTCCTGCTCGACCAGGACAACCAGTTCTATTTCATGGAAATGAACACCCGCCTGCAGGTCGAGCATCCCATCACCGAGACCATCACCGGCGTCGACATCGTGCAGGAGCAGATCCGCATTGCTTCGGGCCTGCCGCTGCAATACAAACAGGAAGAAATCAGCCACCGTGGCTTTGCCATCGAATTCCGCATCAATGCCGAAGACCCGAAAAACGAGTTCCTGCCCAGCCTCGGCCGCATCACGCGCTATTACTCGCCGGGCGGCCCTGGCGTGCGGGTGGATGCGGCGATCTATACCGACTACGTGATCCCGCCCTACTTCGATTCGATGTGCGCCAAGCTCACGGTGTGGAACCTGAACTGGGAAGCGACCATCGCACGCGGCAGCCGCGCGTTGTCTGACATGCTGGTGTATGGCGTGAAAACGACCATCCCCTACTATCAGGAAATCCTGAAGAACCCCGAGTTCCGCAGCGGCCGCTTCAACACCAGTTTTGTGGATGAACACCCGGAACTCACGCAGTACACCGAAAAGAAACCGCCGGAAGTGATGGCTGCTGCCATCGCCGCCGCCATCGCCGCTCATCAAGGGTTGTAATCATGGCCAAAGTATTTGTCACCGATCTCGTCCTGCGCGACGGCCACCAGTCGCTCATCGCCACCCGCATGCGCACCGAGGACATGCTGCCGATCTGCGGCAAGCTTGATCAAGTCGGCTTCTGGTCGCTGGAAGCTTGGGGCGGCGCCACCTTCGACGCCTGCGTGCGTTTTTTGCGCGAAGACCCATGGGAGCGTCTGCGCAAGCTGCGTAAGGCACTGCCCAACACGCGCATCCAGATGCTGCTGCGCGGACAGAATCTGCTCGGTTATCGCAATTATTCCGACGACGTAGTGCGCGCCTTCGTGCAGAAGTCCGCTGATAACGGCGTCGATGTATTCCGCATTTTCGATGCGATGAACGACCTGCGTAACCTTCAGGTCTCGGTCGAAGCGGTGAAAGCTGCCGGCAAGCACGCCGAAGGCACCGTCTGCTACACCACCAGCCCGGTGCACGACATTCCGCACTTTGTCGAACTCGCCAAGGGGCTGGCAGAAATGGGCTGCGACACCCTCGCGATCAAGGACATGGCAGGTTTGCTCACGCCTTATACCGCGTTCGAACTGGTGCGCGCGATACGCGCCGAAACCAAGCTGCCCATCCATACCCACAGCCACGCCACCTCCGGCCTGGCGCACATGACGCATCTGAAGGCGGTCGAGGCCGGTGCAACGATCATCGACACCTGCGTCGGCGCGTTTGCCGAAGGCGCCAGCCATCCCACTACGCAGAGCCTGGTTGCCGCATTGGCCGGCACCGAATACGACACCGGCCTGTCGCTGCCACTGATCGAGGAAATCTCGGCCTACTTCAAGGAGGTGCGCAAGAAATACTGGCAATTCGAATCGGCCTTCACCGGCACCGACACCCGCGTGCTGATCAACCAGGTGCCGGGCGGGATGATTTCCAACCTCGCCAATCAGATGAAGGAGCAAGGCGCGCTCGACAAAATGGACGCCGTGCTCGAGGAAATCCCACGCGTGCGCCAGGACCTCGGCTATCCACCGCTGGTCACCCCCACCTCGCAGATCGTCGGCACCCAGGCCGCGCTGAACGTCATGACGGGCACCCGTTACAAGTCGGTGACCAACGAAGTGAAGCTCTACCTGCAGGGACGCTATGGCCAGGCGCCGGGGCATATCAACGAGGAGGTACGAAAGATGGCCATCGGCGATCTTGACGTCACCACCTGCCGCCCAGCCGACCTGCTGGGCGACGAGCTCGATAAGCTGCGCAACGAAATAGAGGGTTTGGCCAAGTCCGACGAAGACGTGCTGACCTACGCCATGTTCCCCGAAATCGGCAAGACCTGGCTGCAGGAACGCGCGGCCGGCAGCCTCAAGCCCGAGCCGCTGCTACCACCGGGCGCGTCGCAGCAGGACAGCGCACCGCGCTACGCCGCCGACGAATTCAAGATCACGCTGCACGGCGAGACTTACCACATCAAGCTGTCGGGTAGCGGCCGCTCAGACGCCACTCAGCGCCCTTACTTCGTGGCGATCGACGGCGTCACCGAAGAAGTGCTGGTCGAACCGCTGAACGAAGTCGCTGTGTCCGGCGGCAGCGGCAAGTCCACGCGCAAAGCCAGCACCGCGCCAGCCACACCCGGCCAGAAGCCGCATGCCAGCCACCCCGGCCACGTCACCGCCGCCATGCCCGGAACAGTCGTCGAGGTGCTGGTGAGCATCGGCCAGACGGTCAAGGCCGGCGACGGCGTGCTGGTGATCGAGGCGATGAAAATGGAAAACGAAGTACAGGCGCCGATCGCCGGCGTCGTCATCAGCATCTTTGCCAAGAAGGGCGATGCGGTGACGCCCGACATGGCGCTCGTGGAAATTCAGCCGGAATGAAACTGAGCGAGTCTCAATCCGGACAAGTCAAGCTTGTCCTGGCTTCCACCTCGCGCTACCGGCGCGAACTGCTGTCGCGCCTGCACCTGCCTTTTGAAATCCTGTCGCCCGATGTCGACGAAACCCCGTTGACGGACGAAACACCCTCGGCCACCGCGTTGCGGCTGTCGGTGCTGAAAGCGCAGGCGGCCGCTGCGACCTATCCCGACGCGCTCATCATTGGCTCAGACCAGGTGCTGATGCTCGACAGCGAGCAACTCGGCAAACCGGGCAGTTTCGACAACGCCTTCACCCAGCTGAAAAAAATGCAGGGCCGTGCGATGGTGTTCCACACCGCGCTGACGCTGCTCAACAGTCGCACCGGCCACACCCAGACGCGCGACGTGCCCACCGTCGTCCACATCCGCCCGCTCACCGACGCGCAGATCAGCGCCTATCTCGAAAAGGAAAAGCCCTACGACTGCGCCGGCTCGGCCAAGAGCGAATCGCTCGGCATCGCCCTGATGACGCGCATGGACAGCCCCGATCCCACCGCGCTGATCGGTCTGCCGCTGATGGTGCTGACCGAGATGCTGTTGAACGAAGGCGTGGATGTCCTGACATGGCCAGCCTCTACCTGATCCCGGTGCCACTGGGGCCGGTCAGCCCCGAAGCCTGCCTGCCGCCCGACACGCTCGCCGTCGCCCGCCGCCTCGACCACTTCGTCGTCGAACACGCCAAAACCGCGCGCGCGCACCTCAAGGCCATGGGTCACCCGCAACCGATCCAGTCGCTGCAGATCGAAGAACTCAACGAACACACGCCTGCTGCAGCCATCCCGGCGCTGCTGGCACCGCTCAAGGCCGGTCACGATGTCGGTCTGCTGTCCGAAGCTGGCTGTCCTGCCGTCGCCGACCCTGGTGCGGCGCTGGTCATGGCCGCGCATCGTGAAAATATTTCGGTGGTGCCGCTGATCGGCCCGTCGTCGATTCTGCTGGCGCTGATGGCCTCGGGGCTGGGCGGACAGCGCTTCGCCTTCCATGGCTACCTGCCCGCCAAGGAACCCGAACGCAGCCAGGCCATCCGCGACCTGGAAAAAACCGCGCGCGCCGATCGCGCCACCCAGCTCTTCATCGAAACGCCCTATCGCAGCGTGGCCTTGCTGGAAGCCCTGGCCACCGCGCTATCGCCCGCCACCCTCATCAGCGTCGGCGCCGATCTCAGCCTGCCCAGCCAGTTGATCCAGACCCGCAGCGCAAAAAACTGGCGCGGGCAAACCGACCTGGTCAAGGATCGGCTGGTGGTGTTCGGGATCGGGGTGTAGGCCCCAGCGAGTGCCCATTAAAAAAGCCAGCGCTCAGGCTGGCTTTTTTCATGATGTGTGGCCGACCTCAGGCCGCAGCCAGCACCTGCTTGCGGTAACGGTTGAGGTCGCGCACGTTTTCGAAAGTCTGTCCCAGCAGGCTGGAGAGGTTACGCAGGATGCCGCCGACCACCCTGTTTTCCCAGGTTTCGTCAAAATGGATCTGCTCGTCGATCCAGTGTTCCAGCCATTCCGGATTGGGCAGGCGAGACTGGATGGTGTCCTGCGGAAATAGCGCTTCGTTGACGTGCAGGTTGGTCGGATGCAACGCCTTGTCGGAACGCTGGCTCGACGCCATCAGAAAGCCGATCTTGGCGAACGCAGCCGCCACGCTCGACCCGCCCTGCTTCAGCGCGCGCTTCATGTATTGCAGGTAGGCGCCGCCATGGCGGCCCTCGTCGCGCGAGAGGGTTTCGTAGATGTGCTTGATCACCGGTTCGGTGTGCCATGCGGCGGCGCACTTGTACCACTGGGTCAGCCGCACTTCGCCGCAGAAATGCAGCATCAGGGTTTCCATCGGCGGCGCCGGATCGAACGGAAAGCGAATGGCGTGCAGTTCTTCCTCGGTCGGCGCGAATTCGGGCTTGAAACGGCGCAGATATTCCATCAGCACCAGCGAGTGCTTCTGCTCTTCGTAAAACCAGATCGACATGAAGGCGGAAAAATCGCTGTCATGCACGAAGTCGCGCAAAAACATTTCGGTTGCAGGCAACGCCGCCCATTCGGTGATGGCGTTCATCTTGATGGTCAGAGCCTGCTCATCGGTCAGCTTGCTGGCATCGAAGCTGGCCCACGGAATATCGGTTTCCATGTTCCAGCGGGCGCGTTCGAGCGACTTGAAGAGATCGATATAAAGCATGACAGGTAAGGCGCAGGGGATCGGGATGCTTGGAGCATCCCGTTGCGTCATGGTTGCTGAGCCAAGTATTTTAGCCCCGGCTCACATCATTCTGCGAGCTTGCCGCTAACTGGCGTCCTGAGTGGACAGACTTGAACAGTCGGTCAGTTCGACCTCGGCCAGTATCAATGACTGCGCCAGCCGCACGCCACTTTCCCAGGCGCGTTCGACGCCCGCCCCGGCAATGCCGTCGCCGATCAGGGCAACCCGGTTTTCACGGTCGCCCAGCCAGAATCCGCCGATCGAGGTTTCCGGCTGTGCGTAGCGCCATAAATGGGAGGCCTCGACTTCCACCGGCCACGGCAGGCCCAGCAAGCCCATCAGGGCCGAGGCGGCGCGGGTGCTGGCTTCCATCTCCGAAGCCTCAAGATAGGTTTCGGCGAATTCATGCGTGCTGTGCACCGCCCACAGCCCCGCGCCGCCGGTCGGCTGCCGCACCGCCAGTTCGAGCAGATGGTCGTCGAACTTGATGACATCCGCCGCCGGGCCACCCTCCCAGCGCATCAGGAAGGACCAGACCGGGCGATAGCGCACGTCACCGAGGCGCTCACGCAAGCGCGGTAAGGCGCCGAGCAGGGGGATCGCCTGCGGCACCGGCACGCTGCAAATGACGCAGTCGTAATCGCCCATGCTCTGTCCGTTTTCCAGAAGGATCGTGCGCGGCTGGATCGCGGTGACGCGCGACTCGGTATGGAGGCGCGCCGTGCCGAGCAATTTACGCACGATCTGCGAGGGTTCGATCAGCGGGGTGTGGTGGTTTTGCAGTTGCGCCCGCGCCCACGATTTGTTGGCGCACCCATGCAGGATGTCGCCGCGCACCGGCGCGAGCCAGCCCTGGCGCACCCAGTCGCGCAGCTGGCTGCGAAAAGGCTCACGCTTGGCCGCAATGAAAGGCGAGCCCAGCGTGGCCCAACCCTGATCCGTGCGCCGCGTCGACAGCCGTCCACCTGCCCCACGCGCCTTGTCGAACACGTCCACTTCCCAGCCTGCCGCTGCGAGTGTCCCCGCGCAGCTGGCCCCGGCGATGCCTGCTCCAACGATACCTGCCCTGAGTCCTGTCGAAGGGTCTGCCTGGAGTTGCGCCATGTCTGTTTATCCTTGCTGATGGCCGCTGTGCAGCCTGATGAATAGGGTTCAGGCGAACTTTATCAGCAAATCCTTACGTTCAAATCCATAGCCAGAAAACGGGTTATCCGCCAGGGGTTCAGCGTGGATTCATCTGCATGGCGACATGCGGAATCCCCGCCTCCTCGTAGGGCTCGCCCACGGCAACAAATCCGGCAGCGGTATAAAACCCTGCCGCATGAATTTGCGCGCTGAGTTTGAGCGTGGTGTGCCCATGTGCCTGCGCCGCCTGGATCGCCGCCGCCAGCAAGGCACGGCCCACCCCGTGTCCGCGCCATGGCAACAGCACCGCCATGCGACCGACATGGCCGTCTGGCAGCAGCCGGGCGCAGCCGATGGGCGTGCCGTCAGCACGAAGGGCCAGCAGATGCAGGGCATCGGCATCGTGCGCGTCCCATTCCAGCGCTTCGGGCACCCGCTGCTCGTCGATGAAGACCGCGCGCCGAATGGCGCTCAGACGCTCGGCGTCATGCGCCCAATCGGTTTCACGGATCACAAAGGCCGTCATGCTGAGCCTGCGGCGAGAACAAATCGCCGCGCTGCACGATGGCCGCGCGCGGCCTGCACGCCACGCAGCACCCACAGCCCGGCGAGAAAATAGCTGCCGGTGATCAACAGCGCCTGGCGGTGGTCGCCCGCAGTGATCCAGCTGGCCACCCCGTAGGTCAGCGGGCCCATGATCGACGCGAGCTTGACCGCCAGTCCCCACAGGCCGAAAAATTCGGCCTGCTGCGCCGGCGGCGCCAGCAATCCCACCATCGCCCGCCCGGCAGACTGTGAGGCGCCCATGCACAGCCCGGCCAGATTGGCCGCTACCCAGAACATGCGCTCGTCCGGTGCCATCCAGGCCAGCAGCACCATCACGATCCAGCCCACCAGCGTCAGCGCAATCGCCCGCACATGACCGATCCGGTCCTGCACGTGGCCGAACGCGAAGGCGCCGAGCGCCGCCGTGATATTGACCAGCAACACCAGCAGGATGGTTTGCTGGGTGCTGAAGTGAAACACCTGGCTGGCATAGATCGCCGCCAGCGTGATCACCGCCTGAATGCCCGCCTGATACAGCACGGTGCAGAGCAGAAAGCGCTTGAGGTCGGGCAGTTGTTCGAGATGGCCCAGCGTGTGCCTCACCTGCGCCCAGGCGCTGCGCGCAGTGTGTGCGGCTTGCGGGGTGGCGCGTTCGCGCAGCATCAGCAGCGTCGGCAAACTCGCCAGCATGAAAATCGCCGCCGTGATAAGCATGGCGACCGGAACGAACTCGGCCGCGCCCTGCCCGGCTGCCTGCGCTTGGGTGATGTAAGCCAGACTCGCCCCCAGCGACACCAGCCCGCCGACATAGCCGAGCGACCAGCCCCAGCCCGACACCCGCCCTAGCGCGCGCGGCCGCGCCAGCTCGGGCAGAAACGCCGCGATCAGGTTTTCGCCGGTGCCGAAGAAGTAATTGGAAATCACCAGCGCAGCAATCGCCAGAACCAGCGCGCCGGGCGCGGCAAAATACAGCAGCGCAGTAAAGCCGACGCAGCCCAGCGTCGTCAGCCACAGCAGCTTTTTCTTGCTGGCGTGAGCGTCGGCATGGGCGCCGATCAGCGGCGCGGTGAACATCACCAGCGCGTAGGAAACCGATAAAGCCAGCGTCCAGGCAAACGTCGCCCACGCGGCATTGCCCGCCACCTCGGCGACGAAATAGGCGCTGAACACGGCGGTAATGACCACGGTGGTGTAGCCCGAGTTGGCAAAATCGAACATCGCCCACGCCCACACTTCGCGGCGGCGCACACCGGGTTGCAGCAAGACACTCATGTGGAAATAGCACTCATGTTTAATCCAGTTATCCGATTTGTTCGAGCCGCCGCGCCAGCAACTTTAGCCAGCCGGCATCGTTCCATAGTTTCGGTAATTTTGAACAAATACCATGG
>Ga0209254_10004927_pt1 | contig 12267 bp, 9 predicted proteins | sample FrelakmetDIP11DI_FD_187148 | JGI IMG/M metagenome (GOLD analysis project Ga0209254, IMG submission 187148) | Freshwater lake sediment microbial communities from the University of Notre Dame, USA, for methane emissions studies - DIP11 DI (SPAdes)... | ecosystem: Environmental > Aquatic >...
CTGCGCGACAACGGGTTCGAGACCATCATGGTCAACTGCAACCCGGAGACCGTGTCGACCGACTACGACACGTCCGACCGCCTGTACTTCGAGCCGCTGACGCTCGAGGACGTGCTCGAGATCGTCGACAAGGAGAAGCCGTTCGGCGTGATCGTGCAGTACGGTGGCCAGACGCCGCTGAAGCTCGCGCGCGACCTCGAGGCCAACGGCGTGCCGATCATCGGCACCTCGCCGGACTCGATCGACGTCGCCGAGGACCGCGAGCGCTTCCAGAAGCTGCTGCATCAGCTGAACCTGAAGCAGCCGCCGAACCGCACCGCGCGCGCGGAGGACGAGGCGCTGCGCCTCGCCGAGGAGATCGGCTATCCGCTGGTCGTGCGACCGAGCTACGTGCTCGGCGGCCGCGCGATGGAGATCGTGCACGACCCGCGCGACCTCGAGCGCTACATGCGCGAGGCGGTGAAGGTCAGCAACGACTCGCCGGTGCTGCTCGACCGCTTCCTCGACGACGCGATCGAGGTCGACGTCGACTGCCTGTGCGACGGCCAGCGCGTGCTGATAGGCGGCGTGATGGAGCACATCGAGCAGGCCGGCGTGCATTCGGGTGACTCGGCCTGCTCGCTGCCTCCGTACTCGCTGCCGGCGTCGCTGATCGACGACCTGCGCGAGCAGACCGCGCTGATGGCCAGGGCGCTCAAGGTCGTCGGCCTGATGAACGTGCAGTTCGCGATCCAGCAGCACGACGGCCAGGCGACGATCTACGTGCTCGAGGTGAACCCGCGCGCGTCCCGCACGGTGCCCTTCGTATCGAAGGCGACCGGAATGCCGCTCGCGAAGATCGCCGCGCTGGCGATGGTCGGGATCACGCTGGACCAGCAGGGCGTGCAGGGCGAGATCGTTCCGCCGTACTTCTCGGTGAAGGAGGCGGTGTTCCCGTTCGCGAAGTTCCAGGGAGTCGACCCGCTGCTCGGGCCCGAGATGCGTTCCACCGGCGAAGTGATGGGCGTGGGCATGACCTTCGGCGAGGCGCTGTTCAAGTCGCAGCTCGGCGCCGGCACGTCGCTGCCGGACAAGGGCACGGTGCTGCTGAGCGTGAAGGACGCTGACAAGCAGAAGACCATCGCACTGGCGCGCCTGCTGCACGACATGGGGTACAACCTGGCCGCCACCCGCGGCACCGCGCAGGCGATCGAGCAGGCCGGGATTCCGGTGAAGTCGGTCAACAAGGTCAAGGACGGCCGCCCGCACATCGTCGACCTGCTGAAGAACGGCGACATCCAGCTCGTGATCACGACCGTGAGCGAAGTGCGCAGCCAGATCGCCGACTCGCGCTCGATCCGCACCACGGCGCTGGCCCAGCGCGTCACGTACTACACGACGATTGCCGGCGGTCGCGCGGCCATCGAAGGCATGAAGCACCTCGCCAACCTCGAGGTCTACGATGTCCAGGGCCTGCACCGCTTGCTTGCCCAGGGCGCGTCACGAGAAGAGGCGGCCCGGCACTGACCGATCGTCCCCGGGGGTGTTGCAAGCCCCCCGGCCTTTGGCTACATTGATTTCGCGGCCCCGGCTTTGCCGGGGCTTTCTTTTTCCCTGGTGTTTTCAGACCAATATGCGTGCAATCCCGATCACGGCGCGTGGCGCCGAAAGACTCAAGGCCGAACTGCAGCGCCTGCGCTCGGCGGACCGGCCGGCCGTCATCCAGGCCATCAAGGAAGCGCGCGAGAAGGGCGACCTGTCCGAGAACGCCGAATACGACGCTGCGCGCGAGCGGCAGGGCTTCATCGAGGGCCGGATCAAGGAGCTCGAGGGCAAGCTGTCGAGCCTGCAGATCATCGACCCGGCAACGGTGGACGCCGCCGGCCGGGTCGTGTTCGGCGCGACGGTCGAACTCGAGGACGACGTCTCGGGCGAGATGGTCAAGTACCAGATCGTCGGCGACGACGAAGGCGACATCAAGGCCGGGCTGGTCTCGATCTCGAGCCCGATCGCGCGGGCGCTGATCGGCAAGAGCGAAGGCGACACGGCGGAAGTCCTCGCTCCCGCCGGCAGGCGGACCTACTCGATCGTCTCGGTCGCCTACGGGTAGGCGACCGGCGGTGGACTACTTGCCGCGCCCGCCCTTGGGCGCGTTGGTCCGCCCGACGGCGCGACGGGCCGTGCCCGGATCGAGGCGCGGCACGGTGCCGCGGTTCACTCGCTCCGCGTCACTGCGTCCCGTCTTTGCGCGTTCTGTCGGGGCGGGCGTCTTGCCTCGCGGCGTGGTGGCCGGGGCCTTGGGTGAGCGATTTTCGGTACGCATGGTGCGACTCCCTTTCTGGCGAGGGGCCTCGGGCGCCTGTGCCTCTTCCTCGGGTGCAGGCCGGAACAGCACCAGCAGCTTGCCGATCGCCTGCACGCGGGCCGCGGAAAGACTTTCCGCAAGCGAAGCGAAGAGTTCCTCGCGTTCGATGCGGTCGTCGCCCGGCACCTTCACCTTGACGAGTTCATGGGCCAGCAGCGCGCGGTCGATTTCCTTGACGACCGCCGGCGACAGCCCGGCCGAGCCGAGCAGCACAACCGGCTTCAAGCCGTGTGCGAGGGCCTTGAGCGCCTGCCGTTCTTTCGGTGTGAGTTGAATCTCGGCCATTTGTATCCTCCGTTTACAGTCTAGCGGCGCGGGGTCCGGCTTCAACCGGATTCGCCGCCAATCGAAAGAGTTTGCAGGGAACATGCCGCAAGCCAAGAAAAAGCACCGCTCCAACCGGGAGTGGATCGAGCGCCACCTGTCGGACCCGTTCGTGAAGCGGTCGGTCCAGGAGGGCTACCGCTCGCGCGCGGCGTACAAGCTGACGGAAATCGACGACAAGGACAAGCTCCTGCGGCCCGGCGCCGTCGTCGTCGACCTGGGTGCCGCGCCCGGCAGCTGGACCCAGGTGATCCGGGAGCGGCTGAGTCGGCACGGGAAGCTGAGCGGTCGGGTGCTTGCGCTCGACATCCTGCCGATGGAGCCGCTGCCCGACGTCGACGTGATCCAGGGCGACTTCCGGGAAGAGGCGGTCGAACAGCAACTGGAAGCGAGGCTCGAGGGCGCGAAAGTCGACGTCGTGGTGTCGGACATGGCGCCCAATCTGTCGGGGGTTTCCGCGGCCGATGCCGCCCGCAGCCTGCTGGTCGCGGAACTTGCGCTCGATTTTGCCGTCAAGCACCTGAAGCCGGACGGCGCATTCCTGGTCAAGGCCTTCCACGGCAGCGGCCACAGCCAGTTCGTGGAGCGGCTGAAACGCAGTTTTCGATCCGTGGCCGTGCGCAAGCCCGCCGCGTCCCGGGAGAGCTCGGCCGAGGTCTACCTGCTGGCCCGCGGGCTGCGTGCGCCTGCGGTCGGGTAATTCCTTCCCTCGCCGCGTGGGCGATGGCCTTGAAATGTCCGGGACTTGCCCTCTACTTGGATAAAGGCGGGGCGATGCGGGTTTAGAATGAAACGAAGCCCCCATTTCTGCCCCGATCCGGCTCCGGCCGGAGGCCCCCGATTCACTCGAGTCGTCCCGGAAACGACGCGCGAGACGATTCATCAAGGAGTCCCACGTTGAACAACAACATGTTCGCGAAAGCCGCCATCTGGATGGTGATTGCGCTCGTCCTGTTCACGGTCTTCAAGCAGTTCGAGAGCCGGCAGAAACCGGCCGAGTCCGTGAGCTACACGCAGTTCCTTGAAGAGGCGAAGGCGGGCAAGATCAAGCGCGTCGAGGTCCAGGGCCGCACGCTGCAGGTCACCCCGGTGGAGGGGGCTCGTTACACGCTGACGTCGCCGGGCGACGCCTGGATGGTGTCCGACCTGATGAAGTCCGGTGTCCAGGTGTTCGGCAAGCCCGAGGAAGAGCAGTCGCTGCTGACGACGATCTTCGTCTCCTGGTTCCCGATGCTGCTGCTGATCGGCGTCTGGGTCTTCTTCATGCGCCAGATGCAGGGCGGTGGACGTGGCGGAGCCTTTTCCTTCGGCAAGTCGCGCGCGCGCATGCTGGACGAGACCAACAACAGCATCACCTTCGGCGACGTCGCCGGCTGCGACGAGGCCAAGGAAGAGGTGCAGGAGCTGGTCGAGTTCCTGCGCGACCCGTCCAAGTTCCAGAAACTCGGCGGCCGGATTCCCCGCGGGGTGCTGCTGGTCGGCTCCCCGGGTACCGGCAAGACCTTGCTCGCCAAGGCCATCGCCGGCGAGGCGAAGGTGCCGTTCTTCTCGATTTCGGGTTCCGACTTCGTCGAGATGTTCGTCGGCGTCGGCGCGGCGCGCGTGCGCGACATGTTCGAGAACGCGAAGAAGCACGCGCCCTGCATCATCTTCATCGATGAGATCGACGCGGTGGGTCGCCAGCGTGGAGCGGGCCTGGGTGGCGGAAATGACGAGCGTGAGCAGACTCTGAACCAGATGCTGGTCGAGATGGACGGCTTCGAGACCGGCATTGGCGTCATCGTCGTCGCCGCGACCAACCGCCCGGACGTGCTCGACCCGGCGCTGCTGCGCCCGGGCCGTTTCGACCGCCAGGTGGTGGTGCCGCTGCCCGACATCCGCGGCCGCGAGCAGATCCTGAGCGTGCACATGCGCAAGGTGCCGATCGGCGCCGACGTCAAGGGCGACGTGATCGCCCGCGGCACGCCGGGCTTCTCGGGCGCGGACCTCGCCAACCTCGTGAACGAGGCGGCGCTGTTCGCCGCGCGGCGCAGTGCGCGCGTGGTCGAGATGGTCGACTTCGAGAAGGCCAAGGACAAGGTCATGATGGGCGCCGAGCGCAAATCAATGGTCATGTCGGAGGAGGAGCGGACCAATACCGCGTACCACGAGTCGGGACACGCGCTGGTCGCCAAGCTGGTGCCGAAGTCCGATCCGGTGCACAAGGTCACGATCATTCCGCGCGGCCGCGCCCTCGGCCTGACGATGCAGTTGCCGGAGCAGGACCGCTACGCGTACGACCGCCAGTACCTGCTGTCCCGCATCGCGGTGCTCTTCGGCGGCCGCATTTCCGAAGAAGTGTTCATGAACCAGATGACCACCGGCGCCAGCAACGACTTCGAGCGCGCGACGCAGCTGGCGCGTGACATGGTCACCCGCTACGGCATGAGCGACGCGCTGGGCCCGATGGTCTACGCGGAGAACGAGGGCGAGGTCTTCCTCGGCCGCTCGATCACGAAGACCACGCACGTGTCGGAAGAGACGATGCGCAAGGTCGACGCCGAGATCCGCCGCATCATCGACGAGCAGTACGGGCTGGCACGGCGGCTGATCGAGGAAAATCGCGACAAGGTCGAAGCGATGGCCAGGGCGCTGCTCGACTGGGAAACCATCGACAGCGAGCAGATCGACGACATCATCGCCGGCAAGCCGCCGCGTCCGCCGAAGTCGACCACTTCGACGCCGCCGGCCGGAGGCAAGTCGGCGAGCGGCGGAGTCGAAGGCGCCGCGCAGCCCGCCTGACCGACAGGATGGAAAGCAGGGGCCGGATCATTCCGGCCCTTTTCTTTCGCCTTCGGCGCCCGGGGCCGCCGCCTAGAATTCCGGCATGAAGCGCGATCCCGCACAGGGTCATCACATCGCCACCGCGTGGAAGGTGCGCGGCCGCGTGCTCTCGCTGGCGCGCCCGCTGATCATGGGCATCGTCAACGTCACGCCCGACTCGTTTTCCGACGGCGGCCGGCATTCCACGTATGGCACGGCGCTGGCGCATGCGCTGCGCCTGGTCGAGGAGGGCGCTGACATCCTCGACATCGGCGGCGAATCGACGCGTCCCGGGGCCGCCGACGTGACGCTGGACGAAGAACTGCGGCGGGTCGTCCCGCTCGTCGAGTCGCTCGCGCGCGAGGGTGTGCCGCTGTCGGTGGACACGAGCAAGCCGGACGTGATGCGCGCGGCGATCGGGGCCGGGGCGGCGATCATCAACGATGTCCAGGCCCTGCAGGCACCCGGCGCCGTCGACGCCGTGGCCGACACCGACTGCGGCGTCGTGCTGATGCACATGCAGGGCGTGCCGCGCACGATGCAGATGGCCCCGCGGTACGAAGACGTCGTCGCCGAGGTCCGCGTGTTCCTGCGCGAGCGGCTCGGCGCGCTCGAAGCCTCGGGCGTGCCGGTCGAACGGGTCGCGCTGGACCCGGGATTCGGTTTCGGCAAGACGGTCGAGCATAATTTCACGTTGCTTCGTGAATTGCAGCGCTTCACGTCGCTGGGCTGCCCGGTGGTCGCCGGGCTCTCGCGCAAGTCGATGCTCGGAGCAGTGACCGGGCGGGCGGTGGGCGAACGAGTGGCGGCTTCGGTGGTGGGCGCGGTGCTCGCGGCCGAGCGCGGCGCGCGGGTGCTGCGGGTGCACGACGTGGCCGCCACGCGCGACGGCCTGCGCGTCTGGGAGGCCATGCAAGGCCAGGGAGAGACACGGTGAGCCGCAAATATTTCGGAACGGACGGAGTGCGCGGAACGGTCGGCGAAGTGCCGATCACGCCGGAGTTCGTGCTGCGGCTCGGCCAGGCGGCCGGACGCGCGCTGACGAGCACGGCCGAGGGACATCGCCCGACCGTCCTGATCGGCAAGGACACCCGCATCTCGGGCTACATGCTCGAGGCGGCGCTCGAGGCCGGCCTATCGAGCGCCGGCGTCGACGTCGTGCTGTGCGGCCCGTTGCCGACGCCCGGGGTCGCGTATCTCACGCGCGCGCTCCGGCTCGACGCCGGAATCGTCATCAGCGCCTCGCACAATCCGTATCCGGACAATGGCATCAAGTTCTTCTCGGCGCACGGCAAGAAGCTGCCCGATGCGGTCGAGGCGGCGATCGAGGCCGAGCTCGAACAGCCACTGCAGTGCGTCACTTCGAGGAACCTCGGCAAGGCGCGCCGGCTCGAAGACGCGGCCGGCCGCTACATCGAGTTCTGCAAGCGCACCTTCCCGAACGAGCTGGACCTGAAGGACCTGAAGATCGTCGTCGACAGCGCGCACGGCGCCGCGTACCACGTCGCGCCGCCGGTCTTCCACGAGCTCGGCGCCGAGGTGATCTCGCTCGGCGCGGCGCCCAACGGCATGAACATCAACGACGGCGTGGGAGCGCTCCACGCGCCGCACCTCGCCCAGGCTGTCCAGTCGAACCAGGCCGATGTCGGCATCGCGCTCGACGGCGATGCGGACCGCCTCGTGATGGTCGACGCCGATGGCCGCATCTACAACGGCGACGAACTGCTGTACGTCATCGTGCGCGAGCGCATGCGCCGGGGCAAGGTGGACGGTGTGGTCGGCACGCTGATGACGAACTACGCGCTCGAGCGCCGCTTCCGCGAACTCGGCGTGCCGTTCGCGCGCGCGAGGGTCGGCGATCGCTATGTGCTCGAGATGCTGGAAGAGAAAGGCTGGCTGTACGGCGGCGAAGGGTCGGGCCACCTGCTGACCCTCGACTGCCACACCACCGGCGACGGCATCGTGAGCGCGCTGCAGGTGCTGAGCGCGATGCGCCGGCACAAGCAGACGCTCGCGGACATGACAGCCGACCTGGACCTGATGCCGCAGGCGCTGGTGAACGCCAAGGTGGAGCGCGGCTTCGACTGGAAGTCGCACGTCGGCCTGGTCAGCGCCGTCGGCGAGGTCGAGCGCGAACTGAACGGGGCCGGCCGGGTGCTGATCAGGCCCTCCGGGACCGAGCCCGTGCTGCGGGTGATGGTGGAGGCGCGCGAAGTCGAGATCGCGGAAGCGATGGCGCATCGCCTCGCGGCGGTCGTCGGACCCGTCGCGACGCACTAGGGTCCGTTAACGCTTGGCGCGCGCATGCGCCGGGCCAAGCGTTAACAGGCCCTCGCCGGCGTCACGCCCGCCGGGACACGATCCTCTCGGCCGGCACCTTCGCGATCGCCTGCTGCAACCCGAGGAACTGCTGCGTGGCGGCCCGCCACGAGTGGCGCTCCGCGTACCGGCGGCACTCGGTGCGGTCGATCCGCTGCGCGAGCAGGGCGGCCTTCTGCAGGTCGTCGTCCAGCACGGCCACACCGGATCCGCCAACGACGTCGATCGGTCCCTGCACCGGGAAAGCCGCGACGGGCGTTCCGCACGCCAGCGCTTCGAGCATCACGAGCCCGAACGTGTCCGTCAGGCTCGGAAAGACGAAGACGTCGGCGGAACCGTAGAGCCGCGCGAGTTCCGCGAACCCGAGCACGCCGACAAAGTGGACTTCCGGAAATCGCTGCTTCAGCGTCTCGAGCGCAGGCCCGACGCCGGCGACGACTTTGGTGCCGGGCAGATCGAGGCGGAGGAAGGCCTGGATGTTCTTCTCCACCGACACGCGGCCGACGTACAGGAAGAGCGGGCGCGGCAGGTCCACCAGCGCGCGCTCGTCGCGGGGACGGAACACGTCGAGGTCGACGCCGCGCGTCCAGCGCGCGACGTTGTCGAGGCCGTTGGCGCGGAGCTCGTCCTCGACAGTGCGGGTCGGCGCCATCACGAACGACGCCTTGCCGTGGAAGCGGCGCAGGAAACCGTAGGTCCACGGCTCGGGAACCCTGAACATCGCCTTCAGGTACTGCGGGAATCGCGTGTGGTACGCGGTGGTGAACGGCAGGCCGCGCGCCAGGCAGCAGCGGCGCGCGGCGTGGCCGAGCGGGCCTTCGGTGGCGACGTGGAACGCCACTGTGCGCTCTGACTCGAGCTGCTCGTCGAGCAACTGCGCGAGGCGGCCATGGGGGAAGAGCGAAAGGCGGATCTCCGGGTAGCCCGGGCAGGGAAACGCGGCGAACTGATCGGGACCGATCACCGAGACCGTGTGCCCGGCCTTCACCAGTTCGCGGTTCGTTGCCTCGATGGTTCGCACCACGCCGTTGACCTGCGGGTGCCAGGCGTCGGTGATCGTGACGATCTTCATGCAGCGGTCTCCTCGGTGACGCGCGGTGCCGGCAGGCCCGCGGTTTCGTTTTCGTCGTCCCAGCGCACCCCGGCCTGCTCAGGCGCCCGCAGGCGGTCCCACGTGATGATCTGCAGGTGACCGTCGAGCGTCTCGACCAGCGCGGTGAGGCTCTCGACCCAGTCGCCGTCGTTCGCGTACGTCATGCCGTCGACGTCGCGGATCTCGGCCTTGTGGATGTGTCCGCATACGACGCCGTCGTAGCCGTGGCGCCGTGCCTCGCGCAGCAGCACCTGCTCGAAGTCGAAGATGAAGCTCACGGCGTTCTTCACGCGGTGCTTGAGGTACTGCGACAGGCTCCAGTACGGGCGGCCGAGGCGCACGCGCACGCGGTTCAGCTGATGGTTCAGCCAGAGGCTGAACTCGTAGGCGGCGTCGCCGACGTAGGCCAGCCAGCGCGCGTGCCGCATCACGCCGTCGGCGAAGTCGCCGTGCACGACCCACAGGCGGCGCCCGCTCGCTGTCGTGTAGACGTCGTCCTCGCGGATGGCGATGCCGCCGAAGTGCAGCCCCGCGAACTGGCGCGCCGCCTCGTCGTGGTTGCCGGGCACGTACACCACGCGCGTTCCCTTGCGCGCCTTGCGCAGCACCTTCTGGACGATGTCGTTGTGCGCCTGCGGCCAGTGCACGTTCTTCTTCAGGGCCCAGCCGTCGATGATGTCGCCGACGAGGTACAGCACGTCGGATTCGGTGTGACGCAGGAAGTCGAGCAGGTAGGACGCCTTGCAGCCGCGCGTGCCGAGGTGCACGTCGGAGATGAAGATCGCGCGGTAGCGCTGCGTCGGAGCCGGCGGCTGATCGGCCGGCAGCGCTGCGAGGCTAACCTGCGCCGGCACGCGCCCAGCGGGGGAGTCCGGGCGGGCCGACGCATCCCACGCGGACCAGCGAAAGAGCAACCTTCCAATCATGGGAACCGCAGGGTACGGCGACTCGATGACCTCGGCATGACAGTCCGCCTCCGCGCATTCGAGGGCCGCGCTTCACGCGCAGTTCACGCGAGCGTCACATCGCGCATCGACACTCGCGATGCTTCCCGAAGAAGCGCACGACAACACCCCCTCCGGAGCCACTCTCAATGTCGTACGAAGACGAAACCAGCAACACGTCCAGCAATCCGCACTTCAATGAATTGGTCGAATCTCGCCTGCACGATCCCGCGCGCCGCGGCTTGCTGCAGGGCGGATTCGGATTCGCCGCCCTGTCGTTCATCGGCGGCGGCGCACTGCTCGCCGGCTGCGGGGGCGACGACGACGCGATCGCGTCGCCCGCCCCTGCGCCGGCGCCCGCCCCTGCGCCGGCGCCCGCACCGGCGCAGGCGCGACCCGCGTCCCTCGGCTTTGCCGCTGTGCCGAAGAGCCTCGGCGACGTCGTCACCGTGCCGCCCGGCTACACGGCCTCCGTGCTGCTGCGCCTCGGCGATCCGATGGCAGCCGGCACCGCCAGCTACCGCAACGACGGCACCGATGCGGCCGCGTCGTATGCGCAGCGCGCCGGCGATCACCACGATGGCATGCACTACTTCGGCGTGTCCGCCGGCGGAACCTACGGCGCGACCGCGAGCGATCGTGCACTACTCGTCCAGAACCACGAGGCGATCACGCCGGTCTTCCTGCACGCGAGCGGAGCGACGATCAGCGGAACCGGTACAGCCGCCGCGCGCACGGCCGCCGACGAGGTGCTGAAGGAGTTCTACGTCCACGGCGTCTCGATCGTCGAGATCAACCGCGCCGCGAGCGGCGCGTGGAGCTACAGGCAGGACTCGTCGTTCAACCGGCGCATCCACACCCTGACCGAGATGATCCTGTCGGGACCGGCGGCGGGCACGCCGCACATGGTCACGAAGTATTCGAGCAACGGAACGCGCACCCGGGGCACCGTGAACAACTGCGCCAACGGCTACACGCCCTGGGGCACGTACCTGACCTGCGAGGAGAACTGGGCCGGTTACTTCCGGCGCATCACCGCGACGGACAACGCCAATCGCACGCCGAAGGAACTGACTTCGTTCGCGCGCTACGGCGTCGCCGGCAACGGCCGCGAACTCTGGGCCACCGTGACGCCGGACACCGCCGACAACCTGTACGGCCGCTGGAATGCCATGGTGCTCGGCGCCAGCGCGGCGGACGACTACCGCAACGGACCGAACACGTACGGCTGGAACGTCGAGATCGACCCGTTCGCGCCGAACTCGACGCCGAAGAAGCGCACGGCGATGGGACGCTTCGCGCACGAAGGCGCGTGGATTGCCAAGGTTGACGCGGGCAAGCCGCTCGTCTGGTACATGGGCTGCGACTCGCGCAACGAGTACATCTACAAGTACGTGTCGAACGCCAGCTGGGATCCCGCCGATGCGACCGGCGGGCTCGGCGCGGGCGACAAGTACCTCGACAACGGCAAGCTGTACGTCGCCAAGTTCAACGCCGACGGCACCGGCAACTGGGTCGAGCTTGCGTTCGGTGGCAACGGCATCACGGCGACGAGCACGGTGTATCCGTTCGCCGACCAGGCCGACGTCCTGGTCAACACGCGGCTGGCCGCCGACGTGGTCGGCGCGACCAAGATGGACCGTCCCGAGTGGGGCGCGGTCGATCCGGTCACTGGCGCCGTCTACATGACGCTGACCAACAACATTGCGACGCTGCGCACGCTCGCCTCGACCGATGCCGCCAATCCGCGCCACTACAACGACCCGCGCACGAGCGGAACGGCCCAGCGCGGCAATCCGAACGGCCACATCGTCCGCTGGCTCGATGCCTCGGGCAATCCGGCCGCGACGACCTTCAACTGGGACATCTTCCTGTTCGGCGCGCGCGCGAGCGCGGATGCAGCCAACGTCAACGTCTCCGGCCTGACCGCCGAAAACGACTTCTCGAGCCCGGACGGGTTGTGGTTCTCGAAGGCGACCAACGTGTGCTGGATCCAGACCGACGACGGCGCCTACACGGACGTGACCAACTGCATGCTGCTGGCGGCGTTGCCGGGCGCGGTCGGCGATGGCGGAGTGAAGACGATCACGAACACGGACTCCACCGGCGCGACCAAGCAGGTCCAGACCTACGTCGGCGCCAGCCCCGGCACGAAGCTGCGTCGCTTCCTCGTCGGTCCGGTCGAGTGTGAGATCACGGGGCTGGCGGAATCGCCGGACGGACGCGCGCTGTTCGTCAACATCCAGCATCCGGGGGAAGACACGCCGGCGGCGAACATCGGAAATCCGGCGGCGTTCAGCAGCCACTGGCCAGACGGCGGGACCGCGCGTCCGCGGTCGTCGACCATCGTCATCACCCGCAACGACGGCGGCGTGATCGGCGTGTAGCAACGAGTACTTCGTGTCTTCCTGGGTTCGGGGGGCGAAAGCCCCCCGCTTTTT
>Ga0209254_10004928_pt1 | contig 12266 bp, 13 predicted proteins | sample FrelakmetDIP11DI_FD_187148 | JGI IMG/M metagenome (GOLD analysis project Ga0209254, IMG submission 187148) | Freshwater lake sediment microbial communities from the University of Notre Dame, USA, for methane emissions studies - DIP11 DI (SPAdes)... | ecosystem: Environmental > Aquatic >...
TTCCCGGAAAGGGCCCGCTGAAACTCCTCACCGTATGTTGTTGCAGTGGGCAAAAGAAGGATAAAGAGGAGTCCTGAAATGATGAGGTCCATTTTTTTCGAGAATTTTTGATAAGGGAAAATCATTTACCGAAACGACTCCTTGCCCCCAATAAAGATGGTCAAGAGGACTTCCTTAGAATTTTCTGCTATTTTATGGAAAATGCGAAACAGAATCAACACAAGAATCAACAAATTTATGGACAGCATCAGCAAAAAATGATAAAAAAATAAAGAGAACCCAATTCCAAACCCAGGTTCAATAAGCAAGTGCAACACTTTAGGTTTTGAGGCTTCCGCATTATGGTTGTGGATGTACAATACTATTGGTGAGGTAATGAGCTGATGAAGGAAAAGCCAATAAGCGCAGAGGCTGAAGTTTACAGATGTGTTCACTGTGCAGGAGTGGCCAGCATTTTAATAAGTAAACCTACAGAGAAGGGAACATGGCCAGAAATTGAATTTTGCCCTTTCTGTGGATTCTCAAATATGTTCTTTGTAGCATTGAACAAGGAGTCCGACAATTCATTGAATGGAGTAAAATTCTAACCAGGTTTGAAACAAAAATAATGTATCACCTTTGAGTTCGTATTCTAAGAAGATGAACCAGATAATGAGATCAGAAGAGATGACTAAGTTAGGGGTATGGGGAAAGTAATTTGCATTTACCCCTACGTCCCCCTCACCTACCAAACGGCATATGGCGCCGAACCAGGCGCTGGAACGAGCGGTCACTCCGGCTTTCCACCTTCGGTGGAGCCTTCTTGCCCGTCGCTCAGCGCCGAGCGTTGGACGATACTGAGAGGAGTTATTTGCAGGGAGGACGATAATGGATCTAAAGATCCGCAATGCCATAGCGACTGATGCCCCGTTTCTTGCCTGGCTCATATTGACTGCCGGGAGGGCGCATGTGAAGCGGGGTATATGGGAAGTCATTCTTAATCTGCCTGAATACGACTGCCTGAGTTTTCTGGAACTCTTGACCGTAACTGGCACTCCCCATCTGTTTCACCACTCTTGCTATATAGTAGCAGAAGTTGAAGAAGGTCCCGTATCCGGGCTTGGCGGCTATAATCCCGATACTCAGGGCTACCCCAAACTCCTAGAAGCATTGCCCGAAGTTTATGGGAAACTGGGCAGATTTCCTATCAAGGAGATGGCCGCCGGGGAACCGCCAAGAATCACGGCGTCTATTCCACCCTCGGTCCCAGGCGCATGGGTAATTGACAGCGTTGCGACTATTCCTGCATTTCGTAGAAGGGGCATAGTCGACAGATTACTTGACAACATGCTCGATATAGGAAGAAGAAAGGGTTATCGTCGAGCACAGATTTCGATATACATGGGAAATACCCCGGCACAGCGTGCCTATGAAAAACATGGCTTCAGACTGCTCGACGAATGGCCTGACCCGTACTTTCAAAAGGAAATTGGGTCCCCCGGCATGGCCCGTTTGATCTGTGACCTTTGATGGAACTTCATTGATCGGAAGAACAGTCCAACGACGCATTCCACCGGATCGCTTGCGCTCCCGGTGAACTTGGCGTTAGCATAGAAAGGTAAATGAATATGCCACAATGGTATGAGGAGTTATTCAAAAATTATGCCGAAACCTATGATACTGAAATTTTTACCAAGGGAACCATCGGAGAATGTGACTTCATAGAAAAAGAAATCAATTATGACAAAACAGTCAAAATACTTGATATCGGATGCGGAACAGGAAGGCATGCAATAGAATTATCTAAAAGAGGTTACTCTGTTACTGGCATTGATTTGTCTGAATCACAATTACTACACGCTCTACAGAAAGCGTCTGCGCAATCACTTAAAATTGATTTTCAAAAACACGATGCAAGAACCCCTCATTTTATAAATGAATTTGATCTGATTATTATGCTATGCGAAGGTGGATTTCCATTAATGGAAACCGATGAAATGAATTATCAGATCCTTCAAAATGCTGCTAATGCATTAAAACAAAACGGAAAACTAATATTTACAACCTTAAATGGGCTGTTTCCTTTGTTCCATTCAGTAAAAGATTTTATGTCTGCAGAAAGCAAAAACGGTGGCGCTACATACAGGAACAATACATTTGACCTGATGACATTTCGTGACCACAACATTACAGAAGTTGTCGATGATTCTGGAAATAAAAAATCGCTTACTTGTGATGAAAGATACTATGTCCCATCAGAAATAACCTGGCTTCTGAAATCGTTAAGTTTTAAAGCTATAGATATATTCGGCGCTACATTGGGGGCTTTTTCCAGAAATGATAAATTAACAACTAAAGATTTTGAAATGTTGGTGATAGCGGAAAAATAATAAATGCTAACAAAATCAATCCAGCCGACTACTTGGAGCCCCGGCTGATTTTTTCGTTGAGCCTGTAGGAAAAGTCATTTTTCGAAAATTTGCTATCAATAAAATCAAATACTTACGATTCTGAAAGTAGCCGAAATCGGGCTTTTTTACAGACTCGTAGGGCGTAACAGGAGAAATCATATCAAAGTACTCAACGTTCATGAGCGTGAACTTGAAGCGGACCCGATACAAATTGGTGCGCTCATTGATTCACTTGCGTCTAAGGAAGATCGGTTGTGGCCAAAAAACGTATGGCCTCGTATGGAGTTTGACCGCTCGCTTGGCGTTGGTGCAAAGGGTGGACATGGTCCAATAAAGTACTTTGTCGAGGAGTACACACCGGGAAAATCGATCAAATTTCGTTTCACTGGCCCGAAAGGCTTCGATGGTTTTCATGGTTACGAAATCGTGAGCGGCCCTAATCAACCAGTTGTCCTGAGGCATACGCTGAAAATGAATACTTATGGCCCCGCGATATGGTCGTGGCCTTTGATTTATCGACCGATGCATGACGCCTTGATGGAGGACTCTCTTGGGACCGCGCAGGTATCGCTCGGGCTAACTCCAAAAATCCAAGCATGGTCGCTTTGGGTAAAGATTCTTCGTTGGGTTATTTCAGGTGGTAAGTCGCATACCTACAAAAGGAATCTTGGTGCCAGGCAACGGTAATTCGATAAAAAAATCAGGGACGGGTTCCTATTTCCCACCGGATTTTCTTCCAAAAGTTTCAGTGAGAGAATCAGTGAGAGAAGATGATCATTTTTTATTTCCGAGCCGGCAGGAGGAGCGCTTTTTAAAAAATTAACTTTTTCTACAGACTCGTTAAATTTTAACTTTCAATGGCTAATTTTGCCCCTATTGACTTTTCGTATGCTCACGTGCATAATTGTGATACAATAGCATCAGGAGGCGCTTCATGACTACAGCAGTATCAATTAGACTTCCCAAACCCCTTGCGGATCAATTAGAAAGCATAGCCAAGGAAACTGAAAGACCACGGTCGTTCATCATCCAAAAAGCTCTGGAGTCCTACATAGAAGACTACGCGGATCTCCAGGTGGCATTGGACCGACTCCATGATAAAACAGACCCGGTTATTTCAGGCAAAGATTTGAGAAAGTCCCTTGGCCTATAATATCCTTTACAAGAAGTCAGTCCAGCGAGATCTGAAGAGACTTTCGAAGGCCGAATCTCAACGCGTTCTAAATCGAATTGAGGAAGAACTTTCAGAGAATGCTGATACCTATCCAGTTCTCAAGGGGCCGTTCACAGGTCTGCGAAAATATCGCATCGGAGACTACAGGGTAATCTATGCTATTTTAGGAGATGATGTCCTTGTGCTCAGAATCGGTCACAGGAAAGAAGTCTATAAGAAAAAAATTTAACAAGTTGCTCAAGAGAGGTGCGGCATAAAGCCACCGCGCCCCTTTTTCGGTTCAGAATCTTCTTTCCTTCAGAATCTGCTCATGCAATTTCTTAAAGTCTTTCGGAGGAATGGCATCCGACTTTCTCACCAGTTTTACGGCTGAGGTTGGGCAGGGGACAGCACAGACCCCGCAGCCAATACACCATTCTTTATCCACTACGGGGAAATCGCCCTCCATCCGGATCACATTGACGGGGCAAATGGCAACGCATGCCCCGCACCCGGTGCATTGTTCCTGGTCCGTCTCCCTGAGAAAGTAGGTGGCCATCAGGACATCCCTCGGGATCTTCTTTCTGCGGATCGTCCCTACGGACCAGCAACAACAGCCACAGCAGTTGCAGGTGTGTTTGATGCCTTCACGGGCATTGTCAACCATATGAACCAGTCCAGCTTCTTCTGATTTCCGGATAATATCAAGGGCCTCCTGCTTTGTGATCTCTTTTCCTATCCCTTTCTCAATCAGATATTCTGCCAACTCGTCATACTTAATACAATTCTCAAGGGAGTGATTACACCGCTTCTTCCCGATCAGCTGAGCCGTTGCTCTGCAAGGGCAGTTGACCAAGGCGATCTTGCGGACCTTTTTGATCAGTTCTTCCATCATCTCGAATGGGAATACCGCATGACTCTCGGGTTCAAAAGATGGAGTTGCAGGAACATAGCGAAATGCCTTTGTCTCGGTCTCTCCATAAGCTTTCCGAAGTTCCTCATTCCGCGCATATTTACTGATCAGTTCCGCCATCTTTTTTGCATTTGGAGTGTCGACCCCTTGCCAGAAGAAGGTCTGGGGGAAACCATACCCAAATTGCTGAAGGGCATATCCCATCTCTCCATTGCTCATCCGCTTAGAATAGAGGAGGCCCCGCTGAGCTAAATTGGAAAGAATCTGTTCCAATTGATCCTGCGGAATATTCAGATGGGGTGCGATCTTTGACACCGGAGCCGGATCAAAAGGGATCGTTCCTGTGGGAATGGCTAATGCCACCTCCGCCTCTTGGGGGGTGAAGTTCTCTCTGAGAATTTCAAGGAGTTCCTCTTTCTCAGGATAACCCATACCCAAGGAGGCAAGATGCCTCGCTAATTTTGTATAAACTTCCTCTGCCATATTTGCCTCCAGAATACATATTGGAATGATGGAATATTGGAATAGTGGAATAATGGGTAAAAGCCATTATTAAAAACTTAACTTGTTTTAAATCATTATTCCATTATTCCATCAACCCATTATTCCTCCTTGTGAGTTTTATTCCATCCTCAATGATTCTACCGGATTTGTCCTGGCGGCGCTGCGGGCAGGGATGAAGCCTGCGATCAGAGAGGCTACCATCACCATCGCCCAGAACTCGATCAGTCTCATCACAGGGATGGTGAACTGAATGGTCCATCCAAAGGACTGCTTATTGATCACATAGATGAGGAGGAGGGAGAGTAAGAAGCCACAGAGGAGACCAAGGATGAGGCTGAAGAAGCCGATCAACCCTGCTTCGATCAGGATGATCTTCTGGATCTGACTCCGAAGTCCGCCAATTGACCTGAGGATTCCTATATCTCTCTGCCTTTCGATTACCAGCCCATTTAATGAGTTGATGATTCCGAGAATCGCGACGAAGATAGCGATCAATTCGAGGGCATAGGTGATGGCGAAGGTCTGGTCAAAGACCTTAAGAATCTCATTTCGTAACTCACGATGAGAGACGACAAAGAGTTGATAGGGTTTTGAGAATCTCTCGCGGATCATCTCTTTAAACGAGTCGAGAGAGGCTCCTTCCTTCAGATAGATTCCGGCGCTGTGAAACATCTCATCATTCCAGAGGGACTGAAAGAGGTTCCTTTCCATCAGAATCATTCCCCAGTCGGACGAGTAATCGTAGAAGACGCCGGAGATTAAAAAATTTCTTTCCCCCTGCGGGGTGTTGAGGTTAATTCGATCGCCTGCATCGACCTGATGCCGGAGCGAAAAGCTTTCTGTCACCAGAATGGATTGGCCTGAGGCAAACTGGCTGAGAATCGTTTTGGAGTCACCACGGGTGAAACGGATCACCTTCATATTGAGGAAGACCTCTCCATTGACAGAGGCGATCAGGGCAGGCTGGCCCCGATATTCCACTTCCAGGGCCCTGAAGGAGTCAACCGCTTTGACACCGGGAAGAGAAGGAAGAGTCCTTGAGACCTCAAGGGGAAGAAGGGCAGAGTAACCGGTCAGGGAATAGGAGCCCGGGAAGATAAAGACATCGCCATTGAGCGACTGCTCCACCCAGAGATCAACGGTCTTTCTAAAACTGAGGATCATAATGGAGATGCTGATGAGCATGGAGAGGGCGGTCATCAATGCGGCGATCGTAATCATTGTTCTTGACAGGGAGTCTCTGAGGTACCGGTTGGCAAGGTTCCCCTCCACACCGAACAGGAGATGAAGAACGGGCGAAAGAAGATGGCTGAGCAGGAGGGTAAAGGAAGGGATCAAAAAAGATATCCCGATGACGATGAGGAAGGCGGCGAGAAAACCGAAGACAGGCTTCTGGTTAATGGGGTTCTGAAGAGCGAAAATCAACGAGAAGATGAGAAGACCAAGGCCGATGAGGCTCAGGAGCTTGAGACGGACCTTCACCTTTCTTTCAAGCGTCCCAAGAGAGAGGGCTTCCTTGGGTGCAATCTCGGAAGCCTCTTTTGCAGGGCCGATCGAAGAGAAGACCGAGGCAAGACATCCCAGCAGCCATCCTGCGATGAGAAGGAAGGGGGAGATGATCAGATCTTCGGTCCTTACCAGAATATAGAGTGAGGTGATGGTCCTTGAGACGAAGTAGAGCATCACTTTTGCCAGACCGATTCCCACTCCTATCCCGATGAAACTCCCTAACCCTCCGATCAGCCCAGCTTCGCATAAGAAGAGGCTAAGGATCTGTGACCGGGTGGCGCCGATGGACCGGAGAATTCCGATCTCGCGCCTCCTCTGGATGACAGAGATGGATATGGCGTTGTAAATGAGAAACATTCCTACGACGAGAGAGATGAGACTGAGGGCCGTCAGGTTGAGATGGAAAGCGGAGACCATCTTTTCGATCTGCCCACTCCGGGTATTGGAACGCCGGACTTCGGTTCCCGGGGGAATGACTTTTCTCAACTCTTTTTCCACCTCGTCGGAAGAGATCGATGGATCCACCAGCAGATCGATCCGGTCGATGAGCCCCACCTTCTCCAGCGCCTCCTGAGCGGCGGCAATATCCATGAGGCCAAAATTTCCCTCCAGAGACTTTGCCGGTCCTTCCATCTTCAGAAGGTGTGTAATATTGAGGGTGATCTCCTTTGAACCGAAGATGACAGGCAAAGCGTCTCCCTTCTTCAATCCATGCCGGTGGGCCAGCTTCTCTGTGATGGCAATGGCTTTTGGATCTTTTAGAAATCGTAGATCTTCTTCTGAGGATCCATAGAATTGATAATCCCTGAATGGCTGATCGCTGAAGATATCAATTCCAAGAAGGTAAAGAGGCTCCCCAACGGGTTCGCCGATCTTTGAGATGAACTGGATGACGGGCGTAGCCGCCTTTATTCCAACCACCGTTTTGACCTTGAGGTAAACCTCTTCGGGAAACCCCCTTCCAGAGGAGGTGACCTGGAGCTGAGCCTTTCCTGAAACGTGGTCCACGGTGGCATTGAAGGCTTCGATAGCGGTGTAGATGGCCATCTGAACGCTGACAAAGACGCTGACACCGAGGCAGATTCCAATGACGGAGAGGAAGGTCCGCCCTTTATTGAGGCGGAGGTGTTGAAGGGTGATGGTTTTTAGGAGATGAAATAGAACCATCCATCAAACCTGAAATTCGAAATTCGAATATCGGGCGAAGCTTCCCGAAGGGATCAATCCGAAACAAATTCGAATTCTCAAATTCCCAATGACCTAAACTTTTTAATCATCTGTTTTGAATTTTGGATTTTGGTCATTCGATATGGTTTCGAGCTGCGCCTGCCCGCCGAACAAGTTCTTTGGCAGGCGGGGATTCCGTGCTTTGAGATGGATCGAGTTATAGCCACCCTATATAAGTTTGCCATCACTCATTCTGAGGACACGATTCGCCATCGCCGCTCCTTCCGGGCTGTGGGTGACGAGAAGGATGGTTTTCCCCTGTTCGTCCCTCAACCGGCGTAGAATTTCCAATACCTGTCTTCCGGAGGCTGAATCGAGATTGCCAGTGGGTTCATCGGCCAGAATAAGGTCCGGATCGTTGATCAGGGCGCGGCAGATGGCCACCCGCTGCATCTCTCCACCCGAAAGCTCATGGGGCTTATGGTGCCTCCTCTGGTAGAGGTCCATTTCGTTAAGAAGGTGATCGATTTTTTCACGCAATAAATTGGTCCCTTCCTTTAAGAGATGAGGAAGGGCAATATTTTCTTCAAGGGTTAGGATGGGTAGCAGATTAAAGAATTGAAAGATGATGCCAACTCGGTTTCGGCGGAAAAGGGTTAACCGTTGGTCATCCATCTGGGAAATGTCCTCACCATCGACCATCACCTGGCCTTCATCTGGAGAATCCAGACCACCGATGATATTGATCAGTGTGGACTTTCCACAGCCGCTTTTGCCCGTGATGGCAATGAACTCTCCCTTAAAGATGTTTAAGGTGATGTGGTCCAGGGCGACCACTGGATTGTCCCCTTGGCGATACGTTTTCGTGACGTTCATTAATTTGATGAAATGATTTTCCATTATAATAAAAAAGAGCAGAGGATAAATTTCCCTGCTCTTTTTTATTATAGGGGGGAATAGTAAATTGTCAACCAGGAATCAAGATGTTTTACCCCGTTAGAAAGCCTTGCCGCTTGTGGAGGGGATGAGATAATTTTCTTTTTCAGCGAACACCGGGTTTAATGCCCCGTGTAATTCTAACCGTTGGAAAGTCGAAAACTTTCTAACGGGGTTTAATCTTGATTGTATTTCTTTAAATGTTTAACGAGGATGATTAGCATTAAAGGAATGATCGCTCCGACAACGGCAACAGCTCCTCCTACAATATAAATACTTGGACCTATATCTTCGACGGTTCTAACGACTTGCATAATGGCAACCGATACCATGGCTGCCAGGATGCACATCAAGATAATGATACTCACTATGTTAGCGGCACTTAATTTGATATTCATGGCTCCCTCCTTTGTTTGAGAGATGACAGAAATGAATGTTTTATTTGTGTCTAATCTAATGGATAGCCTATCTATCAAAAATCAGAATTTCTGTCAACCTTATTTCTTCACAGCCACTGGCTCAAGACCCGGAACCATGACCTCTTCTTCAACCTTCTTCTCCTTCTTTAAGGCCATAGTGGCCGTGGTTCCGATGAAGCTGAAGAAGAGAATTGCGGCTGGAATCAATTGCAGAAGAATGATCACCGCTCCAATGGCCACAAAGACCCAGAGCGCGGCCCCGGCCTCTTTCAGCTCAACAGATCGAGCAAATGCTGGAGTTGCAAGAAGTGCCATCACTGCTCCCATCATTCCTGTTTTTAACATTTCCCTTTTTCTCATGATTTGTTCCTCCCCTCTGTGGATTTTATTGACTTCACACTCTATTCTGCATACTCAATGCCAACGTTAACATCAGGAGCAATAAATTTGCTAATTAATTGATTTTATTTATGTTTTTGCAATATTAGTTTGAATAAAAAAAGTTTGTTCTATCGATATATGTATTTTTTAGTTATACATACGGAAGAGTTCATTGAGGCATAACTTAAGTAACTAATTGAATTTAAATCATAATATATGAATAAATAAAATATACTTTTTGATTGTTTTTATATTCACTCGCTTTGACAATTCCCCTAATCAGGATTTGAGTGAAATGGAACTAAAAACCTGGGTTGATTTTATTTAATGTCTGAAAAATAGTTGACGGTATGAAAGAATTAAATTTATAATTAAAGAAATTTCTGAAAGGTCGCATCAATTTCTGATTACACCGATTAGGATCTGATTATACAGATTAGAGGGAGCGAAGATTAGTTTTTCAGAGCTCTCTAAAAAAACTTGGGGGATTTCTATGTGGGACTATACGGAGAAAGTGAAAGACCACTTCTTGAATCCGAGAAATGTAGGAGAGGTTGAAAATCCGGACGGCATCGGCGAGGTGGGATCCCTTGCCTGTGGGGATGCTTTAAGGCTCAGTATTAAACTGGATGAGAAGAAAAAGATCAGAGATGCGAAGTTTAAGACCTTCGGCTGTGCCAGCGCCATTGCTTCATCCTCTGCCCTGACGGAGATCATCAAAGGGATGACACTCGAAGAAGCAGAGAAGGTCACCAATCAGGACATCGCTAACTATTTGGGAGGACTACCCGAGGAGAAGATGCACTGCTCTGTGATGGGAAGAGAGGCCCTTGAATCCGCCATTGCCCACTATCGAGGCCAGAAGGTCGTCAAAGAAGATTTTGAGATCGTCTGCAAATGTTTTGGTGTGACGGATAGAGAGATCATTAAAGCGATTCGGGAGAACGACCTTAAAACCGTGGAACAGGTGACCTACTATACGAAGGCGGGTGGGGGATGCGCTCAGTGCCATCCGAAGATTGAAGCCATCATCGAAACAGTGAGAAAAGAGATGGAGAAAGAAGGGCTAGCCCCCAAGCCTGAGAAGAGGAAGCTGACGAACATTCAGAAGATCAAACTGATCGAGGAGACGCTGGGAAGAGAGATCGTTCCAGCGTTAAAGGCGGACGGGGGAGATATCGATCTGATCGATGTAGATGGGAGTAAAGTCTATGTCGCATTGAGGGGGAAATGTTCTTTTTGCCCCAGTTCGGAATTTACGTTGAAACAGTATGTCGAATCGAAACTGAAGGAGTTCGTGAGCGATGATATCGTCGTGGAGGAGGTCAAACCGTGAAGACTGTTTATGTAGATAATAATGCGACAACCCAGGTGGCCCCCGAAGTGGTGGAGGCGATGCTGCCTTATTTCTCTGAGTTTTATGGAAACCCCTCCAGCATGCATTTCTTCGGAGGGCAGGTTCAAAAACAGGTGAATGAGGCGAGGGAGAAGGTGGCGGATTTTTTGGGAGCGGAGCCTTCTGAAATCGTCTTCACAAGCTGCGGAACCGAAAGCGATAACGCGGCCATTTTCGGGACCCTCGATTCCTATCCTGAAAAACGCCATTTCATCACCTCGCGCGTGGAACATCCCGCCGTGATGAACGTAGCCTCCTATTTGAGCCGGAAAGGATACCGGACGACAGAGATCGCTGTGGATCGCGAGGGACGGTTGGATCTGGATGAATTGAAGGAATCGATGACAGACCATACGGCGATTGTCTCCATCATGTATGCCAACAACGAGACGGGAATAATCTTTCCCATCGAAGAGATCGGCCAGATCGTGAAGTCCAATGGAATCCCTTTCCATACCGATGCGGTCCAGGCCGCCGGGAAGATTCCTCTTAATATGAAGAAGTCGACGGTGGATATGCTCTCCATCTCCGGCCATAAACTCCATGCCCCCAAAGGGGTTGGGGTCTTTTATGTCCGAAAAGGAACCAAATTTTCTCCCTTCATGATCGGAGGCCATCAGGAAAAGGGCAGAAGGGGAGGGACAGAGAATGTCCCCAATATCATCGGTCTCGGGAAAGCGTGCGAGCTGGCGAAGAAACATCTTGAAGATGAGAATACGAGGGTCAGGGCGTTGAGGGATTATCTCGAATCGAAAATCCTGGAGAAGATCCCGAATACATTGGTCAATGGGGATCGGAAAAGCCGACTTCCCAATACAGTGAGCGTCAGTTTTGAATATGTGGAGGGAGAATCGATCCTTCTATTGCTTTCCGATCTCGGGATCTGCGCTTCTTCGGGCTCTGCCTGCACCTCAGGCTCACTCGAACCGTCGCATGTGCTACGGGCGATGGGTGTTCCCTTTACAGCCGCCCATGGTTCCATCCGTTTCAGCCTTTCGATTTATAATACCAAAGAGGAGATGGACTATATCATCGAACATCTCCCTCCCATCATTCAGAGATTGAGGGATATCTCTCCCTTCTGGAAAGATTATTTGAAGGCCCAGGGAAAAGGATAAACTGATACAAACCAGCGCGGTGACATAAAATAAATATCAAGAGTAAAGCAAATGGAAGAAAATAGAAACAGTGTATTTGAAAGTGAAGATAGTCGCCATGAAGTCAAAGAGCTATTTTACAATCTTAAAAAACAATTGCCCAATCTTAAGAAACTTTTCATAAAATGCAGTGACCAATGGGGATATGAGGATCCTATCTATCGTTTTTTCATCAAAGTTTCAAAGTCTATTGGCTTCAAGATACTATTAAAGAAATTGTAGAAACACTTCAAGTACTTTTACCTAATCTTGCGCTAAATCCAAAATTCCTTTCTATTGTGAATGAAGGTTTAGGGAAGAAGTTCAAACCGGAAGATAATGCAAGATGGGTAGAAACAACA
>Ga0209254_10004929_pt1 | contig 12264 bp, 10 predicted proteins | sample FrelakmetDIP11DI_FD_187148 | JGI IMG/M metagenome (GOLD analysis project Ga0209254, IMG submission 187148) | Freshwater lake sediment microbial communities from the University of Notre Dame, USA, for methane emissions studies - DIP11 DI (SPAdes)... | ecosystem: Environmental > Aquatic >...
TTTGGCTTTAGTTTCTTTTTCAGCTTTTTTCTTAGCAGCTTCTTCTTCACGTTCCTTTTTCTTAGTGGCGGATTTGGCGAGTCGTTTTTCCTCTTGAGATTTCTTTTCTTCTTCACTTTCAGGAATCCAAGTTGTTTTGAACCGGTTTACGTCTATCTCATGTACTCCAAAGACGGATAGGAGCGCCTCGATTGATCGTACTTCCTGCCTGACAAAGGCGTATGCGGGAGCAGGCACTTTGATATCTGCCTTGATGCCTGGCGCTGGTGCAGGAGTAATTGTTGGCAGATCGTTTGGCCCATTTGCTGGCACCGTTACCGTAAGATGAGAAAGAACACCCCGATCATGGAGGAATTCGAAAGTCCAGCCACGCACGCTGATAGGCCGGACTATATCGACCCTGATCTGACCGCTAATCTTGAATGTGTAGCGACACTTCATGATTCATTCTCGCCCAACAATGATTATATTGATCCGTATAAGCCCCCAAAATGCCAGTAATGCAATATAAGAAACCTAAAAAGAGCTTTAAAAGTACGTCTTAACAGTTGGTTATTACAGTCTATTTAAAATGCTCCTCGTTGATGCCGGGGTCTTATATGGATCGGCATAAAACCTCATTAAAATCTCAGATTAAACCGATCAGACCCATCCGCAAAACAAAAAAGGCCTTCTACCTTTTGGTTTGGCAATCCGGCCTTCTTTATTCTCGTGTCTTATTAAAAATTGATCCCTCGAAACCATTTTTTTAACATATACTCCCCGGTTGGAATCTCCAAGAGTCAGCTTCTTCCTTGGTGAGTTGTCTGGTTGGCCATTCCTTATTTCTTGGGAAAATACTTCACATTGCTTATATTTTTAAAATCTGAATCCTGAGTCCAGAGAATGGCATTGAATTCCCGAGCCGTTGCGAGAATAATACTGTCCGCCATTGGAAGATTATGTTCCAAACTCAGCCTTGAAGCAGCGATCGCTAATGATGCGTTTAGATCCACGACCGTTCCCTTTTGCATAGCCATAACTGCTTGCAGCGCGTCATTTTCGCAGGATTCCCGAAGGATTACCTTGAAGACCTCGTAGATCGTTACCGTTGGGACAACAAGTAGAGTAGAATCATTCAACGGGGTCAGGAAATGTTTGGCATTAGGCTCATCTGCGAAGTATGCGAGCCAACCGGAAGAATCTACGATATTCATACTCTATCTTTCTCTCGTTTGAATTCCGTATTGATACCCTTGAGGAATCCCCGGAGTTCTTTGATATCGCGTTCCGGTATAAGCTCGATACGTCCGGCATATTCTATAACCTGCATTTTTTGTCCCGGACGAAGATCTAATGCCTCCCTAATTATTTTTGGTATAACGACTTGATATTTCGGTGATACCGTAACTGATTGCATGCCAATACCTCCATCAATATATTTTTGTATTACGATATCATGATCGATATGGTTTTGTCAACTATATTGACGACCAACAATGTTTATACAGTTTGTATAAAAAAGGCAAAGGCAGATGATTGCTGTCAGTATAAGACAATAATAGATTTTATCCAATGCCTTTTTATTGCAATTACCATCTATAAGTAATTATTAGTTTTAAGCTTTTGTGTAATTGAGTGGGTTCATTTGAACTCCCCCATACCTCATTTTGCGCCAATGGGGAGAACTTATTTGCCCCCTCTTTCGAAAAGAGGGGCGGGGGGGAGTTCCAACTTATGCTTCATTAACTCCTGTTTTTCACCCACACTCTTCCACGATGAGCCTTGATTAAAACGTCTTATCCAGACTGCATAAGACTTTTTAAGGCCTGTCAGTGATGATCGGTCCCAAAACAAAAAAGGCCCATTGCCTTTTTATTCGGCAATTCGGCCTTATACCTTCTCGTGTCTTAATAAAAATTGATCCCTCGAAACCATTTTTTTAACCTATACTCCCCGTTTGGGTTTTTTCCTGATTTATTAAATAAATTTCAGAAAAAGTCAACCCCGTTAGAAATCTTAGAATTTTAAGTTTACTCCGTGCTTCTTGAAACCGTTAGCTATTTGATATCTAATGAATACCGAGGGGAATTTCTAACGGGGTCAAGCAAAGGTGTATCTCATATAACGGAAGGGATTAATCTCAGAGCTTGCATTGTCCTTCCCGAACTATCATGTGTGGTCAACAGATGGTTTCAAATACGATTAAAGATCGTGCAAATCGCTTTCCACGGGCACCGTGTCCGACAAAAATCGAGTGGTGCTTTCCGTCCGATGATCTCACGTAGTTCTTGAATGGTTCGTTTTTCCCCGTAAGAAATTCCCAGCCCTTTTAGGATTATTGCGTCCCATTTTCTAACTTTATCTTCATTTCCATTCGGACTTTCGCAACGATCCTCGCGACAATCAGGACACCACTTGCACAGTTCATCAACTCCCTGGATGATTTCTATCATGGCATCGCTGTTTGATTCTATCAGCTCTTTGATGGCCGAAGAGACCCGTTTGAATTCTTCACCACGTTCCGGGAAATCAAGGGTTAGGAATGTCTTGCAAAAAATATGATGCGGACGCAGTTTTTTTATTGTCAAATTTACATTCTTAGTCACGGTTTCCCTCGTTTCACGGCTATTTAAATCTCAGCCTGAATGAACACGTGCCTTTTCTGAATCGAGAACTTGCTCTCATGACATGAAAGACCACCTAACATTGTTTATAGTGATCCGTATAAAACATCAATAAAATCCTCCTCAACCCTCATTTAGAAAAGGAAAGTCAGAGGGGATTTTAAAGCAAAAAAGGCCCATCACCTTTATATCTGGTGATTCGGCCTTATTTTATTCTCCTTAGTCTTAAAAACCCTTCCCATCAAAGACACCCTTTTCCTCTCCGTCACATATCTTTTTTGGGGTTGATATTTTTTATCTTTTCTATTACTAACCGCCGAAAATGTCAAGAAAAAAAATAAGGTTTGGATTAAAAAGAGTTGAAAGCGGACTTAGTCAAGAATAAAGAATTCACACCGGACACCGTTTTCATCCGGTAATCCACCTTTTTCACTCCGGATTGCCTCTGAATTTGGCAGCCATGTTTTCAAGTGCATCCCAGCGGTGATAGGCTTCATCGAGCTCCTTTTCCACCGCGCCTAACCGATCGTTAGCCGCGTTTATCTTGCCCAGATCGCGGCTTGCATAGAATTCAGAGGAATTGAGGGTTTCCAAGAGGCGCTTTTTCTCTTCCTCTAAGGCTTCGATGATCAATGGCAGCGATTCAAGCTCCCGGGTCTCTTTAAAGGAGAGTTTACCCTTCTTCTTCGGGGCTTTTTCCCTCTTTTGTTTCTGTTCCTTTGGAGCGGTCGACTTCACGTGTTCCGTTGTCGTTTTCCTCTGTCTCAGCCAATCGTCGTAGCCGCCGACATACTCCTCTAACCGTCCATCACCCTCAAAGACAATTGTCGAGGTCACCACATTATTGAGTAATTCGCGGTCGTGACTGACCAGCATAATCGTACCATTGTAATTAATGAGCCGGTCTTCGAGCAATTCCAGCGTTTCCGTATCAAGGTCATTGGTGGGCTCATCGAGGACAAGCACATTCGATGGAATGACGAAGAGTTTCGCCAGAAGCAGGCGGTTGCGCTCACCGCCGGAGAGAGAACTGACGGGCGACATAATCCGATCCGGCGAAAAAAGAAAATCCTGAAGATACCCTACCACATGCCGCGGGAAGCCGCCAATGATAACCGTGTCGTTGCCGCCACCGATATTCTCCCTGAGGGTCTTATTTTCATCGAGCTGCGCGCGGAGCTGATCAAAGTAAGCAATGCTGATATTGGTACCCAGTCGAACTGTTCCCTGTTGCGGCGTGAGGTCACCGAGGAGTATCTTGAGAAGGGTGGTTTTGCCGGAACCGTTTGGTCCGATAACACCCACCTTATCGCCGCGAATGACGGTGGTGGAGAACCCATCAACGATCTTTGGATCACCCCACGCGAATGAGACTGCCTTTGCCTCCACAACCATCCGCCCGCTCCGTTCCGCTTCCTGGATCACCAGTTGGGAGACGCCCGCCTGCTCCTGCCTGCGTGCCCGCTCCTGACGCATCCGCGTCAACGCCCGGACCCGGCCTTCGTTGCGGGTGCGACGCGCCTTGACCCCTTGCCTGATCCAGGTTTCCTCTTTGGATAATTTCTTATCAAAGTCATGCCACTCCTTCTCTTCCGCCTCCAGCAAGGCCTGTCGTCGTTCAAGGTAGACCCGGTAGTTACAGGCGAAAGATATCAGTCGGCCCCGGTCGATTTCCACGATCCGCGTCGCTAAACGCTGGAGAAATGCGCGGTCATGGGTCACGAACATGAGCGTCTTTTCAAACTTCAGCAGGAAGTCCTCCAGCCAGAGGATGGTGCTGACATCAAGGTGGTTGGTGGGCTCGTCGAGAAGCAGGAGGTCCGGATCATTTGCCAGGGCCCGGGCCAGAAAAACCCGGCGTTTCATTCCCGCGGACAAATCCCGGAACCGGGCATTTTCATCCAGTTCAGCCCTCGCGATCGCCCTTTCAACCTGCTGGTGATAATGCCAGGCGCCGGATGCCTCTATCCGGTGCTGGATGCCTTCGAGCTTTCTGATGAGGTCATCATCGCTGCCCCCGGCAATCTGCAGGGTAAGGTCATGGTATTCACTGAGGAGCTCCACGTGTTCCTGTCCACCCGTGGCTACCACGTCATAGACCGTTCCCGGCAGGTCATCGGGGACATCCTGTGCCAGCATTGCGATCTTCACATCGCCGCTGCGAATAATCCCGCCTGAATCCGGAGTTATTTGTCCGGCCAGCAACTTCATGAGAGTGGATTTGCCTGAGCCGTTACGGCCCAGGAGGCCGATCCGTTCGCCGGCCTCGATCTGAAGCGTAACGCCATCCAACAGCGGTGGGTCGCCGAAACTCAGTGAAACATCATTGATAAGGAGTAGTCCCATATTATCTCGCGGGTCTTAGTATAACTGACAAAGACGGGATTTGCCGCTTCCGCCTTTTGTGCCGATTGATGGAAACGTCCTGGATCTCATCTCTCTGCCGTCGCTCGGATAGTCTTTGCCGGATAAACGATTGGTCATTGATTTTCATGACAAAGGCATCGCGCGGTATGCGCCTTCCAGCCCTGAATCATTTTTTAATTTTTTATTTTCCTACTTCTGCCGACTGGTTGCAAATCTTTTATTTCCCGTCCTGTTTATCAATTCGGGTTTCGCATTCCACAGTTTTTGTCTCTTACTCCAGGAGTGCATGAAGTTTTCCTATGGGAAGCGCGTAGGTTTCATCGCCCAGTGTGGCAAAAGGGGACGTGGAGACTAAAACAGTTTTCATTATCAACTGATTCATAACGTGTTGCCTTCATTGAGCGAAAACCTCTCATATTAATTCAGGCCAACCCTTATTATTAGAGGCTATCGGAGTCCCTTATGCCTATTTTGAGAAAGCCCCTCAGTCCTCCTAAGGGAGCATGGAGCAGTGGGCAAAGTGGAGGGAGCGTGCTCCGCGTGAGGAGTAAAGTGAAAAAACGTCCATCACTTTAATAAAGGTAAAAAAACAATCCTCTCCTTTGGTAAAGGATGTACGAGGAGTTTCATTGTATTTTTTGACTCAATTAACGTGTGTTTTTTAACAACCGCTCATATTTTTCATCAAAAGTTTTTTCTCTCGCCATCCTTCCCAAACCACAGCAAATAAATAACCCCGGTCAAGGTATTTTTTTAGCGTTGTTTTTTTATGAAAACAGTTAATGATTTCAAAAGTTTTTAAAGAAAACGCAGTATACGGAAGAATTGCCTTGACAGCGGAAATTTAAATTTAGTATTTTAAGAAAACTTTATCCGGTGAATGACCATTCATTTAATAGTATTTTTTGTAACTTCTTTTGGGGAAGCATAGTAAGATTCCCCTCTTTTTTTAGTTCAGTAGCAAACGCCATGCTTAAAGAATACGTGCAAATTTTAATTCTCATGGTCATTGTTTTTGGTTTTGCTGGAGTAACCCTCCTTCTTTCCGCCATTTTGGGACAAAAAAAGAAGAGCGAAACAAAGCTCATGCCGTACGAATGCGGTATTGATCCGGTTGGCACTGCCAGGCAACGGTTTTCGATCAAGTTCTATATTACCACCATGATTTTTATTCTCTTTGATATTGAGGCATTATATCTTTACCCCTGGGCAGTGATTTATCGGAGGCTCGGTGTATTTGGACTGGTAGAGATGGGGGTTTTTATCCTTCTTCTGCTGGTCGGGTTTATCTATGTTTGGAAGAAAGGGGCTTTTGAATGGGATTAGAAAGCCACTTGGGAGAAAATATCATCACCACGACATTAGAGTCGCTGGTAAACTGGGGACGGAGGTCTTCCTTATGGCCGGCCACGTTTGGCCTGGCCTGCTGCGCGATTGAGATGATGGGATCCTGTATGCCCCGTTATGATTTAGCCCGGTTTGGCGCGGAGGTGTTTCGGGCCTCACCCCGGCAGGCGGATTTGATGATTGTCGCCGGAACCGTTACCAACAAGATGGCTTCGGTCGTGCGGAGGATTTACGAACAGATGGCTGAGCCTAAATGGGTGATCGCTATGGGCGCTTGCGCGGCTACCGGAGGAATCTTTAATTCTTATGCGGTACTGCAAGGTGTTGACCGGATTATCCCGGTAGATGTTTATGTTCCCGGCTGTCCTCCTAAACCCGAGGGGCTGCTTCACGCGATCATCCAGATCCAGAATAAGATTAAACACGAAAAATTTTCGGACCGGACGTAATCGAAATATGACTATGACCAAGGAACACCCTGCGATAAAAAAACTCGAACAAGCATTCCCCGGAGTGGTTAAGAAAATTATCATTGCTTTCGGGGAGACCGGGATCATCGTGGATAAGGACGATGTGAAGAGAGTGTGCCGCCTTCTCAAGGAAGATAAGGAACTCAGCTTTGATCTTCTTTCCGACTTCGGTGGGGTGGACTACCAAGGAAAAAAGGATAAGCGGTTTGAGTTAGTCTATCAGCTTTATTCCACCCTAACGCATCAACGGCTTCGGGTGAAAACCGAGGTGGGTGAAAATGAAAGTGTTCCTACCATCACAAGTATCTGGAGGGCTGCCGACTGGCCGGAACGGGAATGCCATGAGATGTTTGGGATTGAATTCGAGGGGCATCCTGATATGATGCGGCTGCTGACGATTGAGGAATTTGATGGGTTTCCGCTTCGGAAGGATTATCCTTTACTGGGCAAGGCGGAGATAATCGCCGGACACGAAGGAGGAGTGCAGTGGCGGAAGCGCGAGTAACCCAACACCTGCGCACGGAAACCATGATTCTGCACATGGGTCCCCAGCACCCAAGTACTCACGGGGTGTTGAGGGTTGACCTGGAGCTTGACGGCGAAGTGATTCTGAAGGCAATCCCCTACCTGGGACACCTCCATCGGGGAATTGAGAAACTTGCCGAAAATAAAACCTACCATCAAGTTATTCCCTTAACCGACCGGTTAGATTACCTCGGTCCCATGGTGAACAATCTCGGGTACGCACTGGCAGTGGAAAAGCTTTTGGGACTCCAGATGCCGGAGCGGGCACAAGTTATTCGGGTCATCATGGCGGAATTGACCAGGATCCAGAGCCACTTGGTCTGGATGGGAACCCACGTCCTTGATATCGGGGCAATGAGCCCGATCATGTATTGCTTCCGGGAGCGGGAACAGATCATGGATATCTTCGAGATGGTGGCCGGAGCGCGGATGAATCCGAGCTATATCCGGGTCGGCGGAGTGAACGGAGACGTCATGAGCGAGGCGAGGGATAAGATCGCGGCGTTTGCGGAAACATTTCCCAAGCACATTAAAGAGTATGAGGATTTGCTCACCAATAACCCGATTTGGATCAACCGGACCAAGGGAGTAGGGAAAATAACCGCGGAAGAAGCGATCAACCTGGGAACAACCGGCCCGACGTTACGGTCCTGCGGCTTTAAATGGGACTTGAGGAAGACGAATCCTTACAGTGGTTATGAAAACTATCAATTTGACTTTATCCTGGGCAAAAACGGGGATGTGTATGACCGGTACCGGGTGCGGATTGAAGAAATGAAACAAAGTATCGATTTAATCAAACAGGGATTGAAAAAACTTAAACCCGGGCCTATTTACGCGGATGAGGCAAAAGTCATTCCCCCAATAAAAGAAAAAGTGATGACTGACATCGGCGCCTTAATTCACCATTTCAAGATCATCAGTGAAGGATTCAAAGTGCCGGAAGGGGAGGTATATCAGGCGATTGAGACCCCGCGGGGTGAATTAGGATTTTATATCGTGAGCGACGGGAGTTCTAAACCGTATCGGGTTAAAATCAAGACCCCTTCGTTTATGAATTTAATGGCGCTTGAGACTTTGGCAAAGGGCCGACTGTTAGCTGATGTTGTGGCTATTATCGGCAGTATGGATATTGTTCTCGGCGAAATTGATAAGTAAAGTAAATGAGATTATGGGAAAAGTATTATTCAGCAGCTGGGCGCACAAAATAGTTGATAATCGGGGAAAGGCTCCGGAGACATTCCAGGAAGCTGAGCCGAAAAAATTGCCGGACGTCTATGCCGGAAATGAAAAAATTGTCGGCTTCATGGGATGGGACGGGGTTGTTCTGAAGGATGAGAGTGTTAATATTGTGGATATGGCGAGAGCGTATCTCGAGGCCATTCAGGGCGCTTCGTGCGGGCGGTGTATTCCCTGCCGGGTGGGGACCCGGATAATGCGGGAAACCTTAAGCCGCATTTGTTCGGGGAAAGGAAAAAAAGAAGATTTAGAAACTCTGGAAAGGCTGGGTCAGGAAATTCTTACGAGCGCGAAATGTGAAATTGGTAAATCCGGCCCGGTCCCCCTACTCCATGCGCTCACGCACTTTAAAGCCGCGTTTGAAAAACAGATTACCGAGAAGAAAGAATTGCCCAAAGGGAATTATCGCTTCCAGGTTACGGCACCCTGCATGGATGCGTGCCCGGTGCATCTTGATGTTCCATCCTACGTTGAACTGATCAAAAACTTCAGGTTTGAAGACTCCCTGAACCTTATTCGGGAGCGGAATGCTCTTCCCGGAGTGTGCGGTCGGGTGTGTATCCGTCCCTGTGAGTTCCATTGCCGGAGGGCTAACGTGGATGAGCCGATTCAAATTAAGACTTTGAAGCGGTTTGTCGCTGACTATGAGATTGAGCACCAGATCGAGCCTCAGCTGAAAAGTGAAGCCAAGAAAGAGCATAAGGTTGCGGTGGTCGGCGCTGGACCGGCTGGTCTTGCCTGCGCGCTTTATTTAAGCTTAAAAGGATATCCGGTGAAAATTTTTGAGGCCTTGCCGGAAGGCGGAGGCATGGCTGCCGTGGGTATCCCTGATTACCGGCTTCCCCGGAACATCCTCCAGTACGAAATCGAGGTGATAAAGAAACGGGGGGTGGAAATCCAGTACAACACCCGCGTGGGCAAAGACATTACTCTGGAGGAGATAAAGGCGCAGGGTTTCCGAGCTATCTTCATCGGTGTCGGGGCGCACTTGAGCAAAAAGATGGGAGTGGACGGAGAAGACGCTGACTATCAAGGCTTTGTCAAAGGCGTTGATTTTCTCCGGGACATCAATCTGGGCAAAGAAATTTATAAAGGGAAAAAGCTCCTCGTGGTAGGAGGAGGAAATGTGGCGATTGATTGTGTCCGCTCTGCCTTCCGGGTAGGGTTTACTGACGCGAATATTGTTTACCGCCGCTCCAAAGCGGAGATGCCGGCGGACCCCGTGGAAATTGAAGACGCTGAAATAGAAGGGGTAAACTTTCATTTTCTCACTCTCCCGAAGCGGATCATCACTGAAAACAACCGGGTTACCGCGGTTGAATGTATTCGGATGGAGTTGGGAGAACCGGATGAAAGCGGACGGAGACGACCCGTAGAAGTCAAAGGGTCGGAATTTATTATCGAGACCGATGTGCTGATTCCGGCTATTGGTCAGGATGTTGATCTCTCGCTGCTTCCCGAGTGGAGTGGTATTCAAAAAACCAAGTGGAGCACGATTGTGGTTGATGCGGACAGCACGGCGACCTCCCAGGAGGGAGTTTTTTCCGGGGGTGATTGCGTGACCGGCCCGGATGTGTTGGTGGGAGCATTGGCTGCTGGGTATGATGCCGCCATCGCCATTGATCAGCACCTCACCGGTCAGAAGATGATCCTCCCCGATTACCGACGGCAAGAAAAGATGGTAAGGGAAATCGGTGTGTATGATAAAAATGAGAAACTGGGGATTGTTGGTGGAGTTCCAAAAGCAAAGATGGGGCACCTCCCTCCGGATACCCGAATCCACAGTTTTGATGAAGTAGAATTAGGATTTACCCCGGATACGGCGATTCGGGAGGCAGAGCGGTGCCTTCGATGCTATCGGGTAGCTCTTTACGCGACGAAAACAGAATGAACGACAACGTAACCATAACCATTGACGGAAAAGAAATTTCGGTCCCCAAGGAGACCACGATCCTGGCGGCAGCCAGCGCCCTGGGGATAGAAATTCCTACGCTTTGTTATCACCCCAAGCTGCTGCCCATCGGTTCCTGCCGGCTCTGTCTCGTGGAAATCGGGGGATACGAGAAACCCGTTACTTCCTGCACCACGCCGGTAGTAGCCAATATGAAGGTTACCACCCAGTCAGAAAAACTTCTTGCTCTGCGGAAGGAAGCCATTCAGTTTATGTTGGTTAATCACCCGCTCGATTGTCCGATCTGCGACAAAGGCGGGGAATGCCGGCTTCAGGATTTGGCTTTTGAGTTCGGACTCGATCAGGAAGTCTATAAGATAGAGGCAACCCCCCTTGCCATTGACTACCTGTCACCCTTGGTGGAAAGGAATAATAACCGGTGTGTCCGGTGTGGTCGTTGTGTGAGTGTTTGTAATGAGATCCAGGGAGAGATGGCGATTGAATGGGTGAACCACGGGTATGATACGGAGATTCTCCCTCGGGGAGGATATCCGCTCAACTGCGAGTTTTGCGGCCAATGTATTGCTCACTGCCCTGTCGGCGCGTTGCTCAACCGCCCCTTTAAGTTCAAAGCCCGGGTTTGGGAATTGGAGAAAACTCCTTCGGTCTGCCCGTATTGTGGCGGCGGGTGCGCGATTGAACTGAATGTGCGCAAGGACAAGGTGTTACGGATCACCTCTTCTTACGAAGATACTCATAACCAGGGTAACCTTTGCGGCCGGGGTAACTTTGGCTTTGGCTTTATTAATAACAACAACCGGCTTCATTCCCCCTTAATCAAGCGCCGAAAGGACCAGGTACCGGTTACCTGGGAAGACGCTCTCGGAAGCGCTGCCGAGCAATTAAAGAAAATTCTTAAGTCTTCAGGACCGGAGAGCATTGCCGGCTTAGGCTCTCCCCGGGTTTCCAATGAAGATAACTATCTTTTTCAAAAGTTCTTCCGGGCAGCTATCGGCACGAACAATATTGACAGCCCGGCTCATTTTAATTACCGAAACCTGGAGCGGGGGTTGCGAGAAACCCTGGGTTTGCCCGCAAGTCCTCAGGGATTTGATGCTCTGGAAAAAGCTCAGGTAATTTTTGTTCTTGGTGCTGATGTGCGTGCGGAGTGTCCTCCCGCAGCCTTGAAGATCATGAGGATGGCTCGTTTGCACGGGGCCGCGCTCGTGGTCGCGAACCCCCGGACAACCAAGCTCGATAAATTCGCCAACCTGCACCTGCGTTACCGTCCTGGAACAGAACTTCTTTTGGTTGCGGGGATCATGACGGCGGTTTTGGACCGAGGTTTGGAATATAAAGAACGAATCGAAAAGATTCCTCAGTTTTCGATTCTTAAAAAATCTTTGGAAGAAAAAACCCTTCAGGAAATTGCTGATCTTACTGGTGTTCCCCTTGACCAGATCTATCAGGTGGCCACGATTTTAACGAAGAAGGCAACCGGATGTATCGTTTTTGGGTATGATGTTTTTACTCATCAGCAGGCCAAAGAGGTGGTTGCCTCTTTAGGCTCGTTAGGTCTTTTGACGGCGGCAATCAGCCAGAAAGACCGGGGCCTCATTCCGATTATCGCCAAAAATAATGTCCAGGGGATGCTCGACATGGGCGTGATGCCGGATCTCCTCCCCGGCTATCAGGGACTGGAAAACAACGCGTCCTTTGAAAAGGCCTGGAGAAGGCCGATACCAAAACAACCGGGCAAAAATGCAGAAGAAATTCTTCATGGTATTCTTGAAGGAAAAATAAAAGCGCTTTATGTCAT
>Ga0209254_10004932_pt1 | contig 12262 bp, 9 predicted proteins | sample FrelakmetDIP11DI_FD_187148 | JGI IMG/M metagenome (GOLD analysis project Ga0209254, IMG submission 187148) | Freshwater lake sediment microbial communities from the University of Notre Dame, USA, for methane emissions studies - DIP11 DI (SPAdes)... | ecosystem: Environmental > Aquatic >...
CATGGCCGATCTCTTCGACAACCCGATGGGCACCGACGGCTTCGAATTCGTCGAGTACACCGCGCCCGACCCGGAGCTGCTGCGCTCGCTGTTCGAGCGCATGGGTTTCCCCGTCACGGCCCGCCACCGCAGCAAGAATGTCACGCTGCACCGGCAGGGCGACGTCAACTTCATCATCAACGCCGAGCCGGGCGGCTTCGGCCAGCGCTTCGCCCAGCAGCACGGTCCGTCGGCCTGCGCGATGGGATTCCGCGTCCGGGATGCCGCGGCAGCATTCAAGCGCGCGGTCGAGCTCGGTGCCACGCCGGTGCAGTCGCCGGTCGGTCCCATGGAGCTCAGCATCCCGGCGATCGAGGGCATTGGCGGCAGCATCATCTACCTGGTCGATCGCTACGGCGACCGCACCATCTACGACGTCGACTTCGTGCCGGTGGCGCAGCCGGTGCCTGGCGTTGCGGCGGGCCTCGCCGTCATCGACCACCTGACGCACAACGTGCAGCGCGGCCACATGGACCAGTGGTCCGGTTTCTACGAGCGCCTGTTCAACTTCCGCGAGATCCGCTACTTCGACATCGAGGGCCGCAAGACCGGGCTGCTCAGCCGCGCCATGACCAGCCCGTGCGGCAAGATCCGCATCCCGATCAACGAGTCGCAGGACGACAAGTCGCAGATTGAGGAATACCTGCGCGAGTACAAGGGCGAGGGCATCCAGCACATCGCGCTCTCGACCGACGACATCTGCGCCACGGTCGACCAGCTGCGCCGCAACGGCATCGAGTTCCAGGACACGCCCGACACCTACTACGAGGGCGTCAATGCCCGCGTCACCGGGCACCACGAGTCGCTCGACGAGCTGGCCCGGCGTCGCATCCTGATCGACGGCAGCGCCGCGGACGGGATCCTGCTGCAGATCTTCACCAAGAACGTCATCGGCCCGATTTTCTTCGAGATCATCCAGCGCAAGGGCAACGAGGGCTTCGGCGAGGGCAATTTCCGCGCGCTGTTCGAGTCGATCGAGCTCGACCAGGAGCGGCGGGGCGTGATCTAGGAAGGGGAGAGGGGATAGGGGATAGGGGATCGTGAAGAGGGGAAGGCGGTGAAGAGATACATTCCGGTTTCGCGGGTGGAGGGCACGGCGTCGCGGCAGGCGCACTGCGACCTGCCGGAGGGCACCTACGAGCGCGAGATGAGCAAGGAAGGGTTCTTCGGACCGGCGGCCTTCTTCCATCACCGCCACCCGCCCACTGGCTGGACCGAGTTCACCGGGCCGCTGCAGCCGCGCGCGTTCGACCTCGCGAAGTTGCCGGCGGGCGCCGAAGGCCCGTGGGCGGCGCACGAGGTGCTGGTCAATGCGCACTGCCGCATCCGCTACTGGCGCCTGGCGGGCAACATGCCGCGCCTTGCGCGCAACGCGGACGGGGACGAGCTGCTGTTCATCCACGCGGGGCAGGGCGAGCTCTACTGTGACTTCGGCCGCCTGGCCATCGAAGCGGGCGACTACGTGGTGCTGCCGCGCGGCACCCTGTGGCGCATCGCGACCGCGGCACCGCTCGACGTGCTGCTGGTCGAGGCGACCAATTCCAGTTACTCGCTGCCGGACAAGGGACTGGTGGGTAACCACGCGATCTTCGATCCGGCGCTGCTCGACACGCCACGCATCGACGCTGCGTTCCTCGCGCAGCAGGCCGACGACGGCCCGTGGCAGGTGGAGGTGAAGCGGCGCAACGCACTGTCGCTGATCACCTATCCGTTCAACCCGCTCGACGCGATCGGCTGGCACGGCGAACTGTCGGTGGTGCGCATCAACGTGCGCCACCTGCGGCCGCTGATGAGCCATCGCTACCACCTGCCGCCGTCGGCGCACACGACCTTCGTCGCCAATCGCTTCGTGGTCTGCACCTTCGCGCCGCGGCCGTTCGAGACCGACCCGGGCGCGCTCAAGGTGCCGTTCTTCCACAACAACGACGACTACGACGAGGTCCTGTTCTATCACGCGGGCGATTTCTTCAGTCGCGACAACATCCGTCCCGGCATGCTGACCTTCCACCCGGGTGGCTTCACGCACGGGCCGCACCCGAAGGCATTGACGCGCATGTTCACGCAGCCCAAGCCGGCGACGGACGAATACGCAGTGATGATCGACACCCGCGACGCGCTCGAGGCCGGCAGCGGCGCGGCGGCTGTGGAATGGACCGGCTACGTCGATAGCTGGAAGGGCCGGCCGTGAAGTTCGCCTCGCTCAGGAACGGCACTCGCGACGGCCAGTTGCTCGTCGTGAGTCGCGACCTCGCGCGTGCCCTGCCGGTGCCGCACATCGCGTCGACCCTGCAGGCCGCGCTCGACGATTGGTCGCGGCTGGCGCCGCGGCTCGAGCAGGCGGCGCTCGACCTCGAGGATGGACGCGCCCCGGGCAGCTTTCCGTTCCAGGCGACGCAGGTGCTGGCGCCGCTGCCGCGCGCCCACCACTGGGTGGACGGCTCCGCGTACGTCAACCACGTCGAGCTGGTGCGCAAGGCGCGCGGTGCAGAGATGCCGCCGAGCTTCTGGACCGACCCGCTGGTCTACCAGGGCGGGTCGGACGACTTCCTGCCGCCGACCGCCGACGTGCCGGTGGCGAGCGAGGAATTTGGCATCGACCTCGAGGCCGAGGTTGCGGTGGTCACCGACGACGTGCCGATGGGCACCGGCTCGGCCGAGGCGCGCCACCACATCCGGCTGGTGATGCTGGTGAACGACTGGTCACTGCGTAACCTCATTCCCGCCGAGCTGGCCAAGGGCTTCGGCTTCTACCAGTCGAAGCCGGCAACGTCGTTCTCGCCGGTGGCGGTGACGCCGGATGAGCTCGGCGATGCGTGGGACGGCGGTAAGGTCGCGCTGCCGTTGGTGTCGCACGTCAACGGCGAGCTGTTCGGCCGGCCCGAGGCGGGCGTCGACATGACTTTCGACTTTCCGCGCCTGATCGAGCACGTCACGCGGACGCGCCGCCTCGGCGCGGGTGCGATCGTGGGCTCCGGCACCGTTTCGAACTATGATCGCTCCCGCGGCTCCGCGTGCCTCGCCGAGCGCCGTATGCTCGAGCAGGTCGAGCACGGCCGCGCGATCACGCCGTTCCTGAGCTTCGGGGACCGGGTGCGCATCGAAATGTTCGACCGCGATGGCCGGAGCATCTTCGGGGCGATCGACCAGCAGGTCGTGCCGGCGCGCTGAGCGGGAGACGGGGGCAGGATGACAAGTGACACGTTCGGCAGGCTGGAGGCGCTACCGCCGGACCCGATCCTCGGGGTGACGGCGGCCTTTCGCCGCGATCCGGAGCCGTCGAAAGTTGACCTGGGCGTCGGCGTGTATCGCGACGACACTGGCCTGACGCCGGTGCCGGTCGCCGTGCGCGAAGCCGAGCGCCGGTTGCTCGCGGAACAGGCCAGCAAGACTTACGTGGGGCCGGCGGGCAACCTCGAGTTCAACGAGCGCATCGTCGCGCTGGCCCTGGGCCCGTTGTGCGCTGCGCTGCAGGACCGCGCGGCCACCATCCAGACGGTGGGCGGTTGCGGCGCGCTGCGCATGGGTGCCGAGCTGCTGCACGTCGGGGCCCCCGCGACGGTGGTGCACGTCAGCGACCCGACCTGGGCCAACCACGAACCGTTGCTCGGCAACTCCGGCCTCGCGCTGGCGCGTTATCCGTATTACGACGCACCTCGCCGCGCCGTGGCGTTCGAGCGAATGCTCGAACACCTTGGTCGCCTGCCGGCAGGCGAGGTGGTGCTGTTGCACGCCTGCTGCCACAACCCGACCGGCGTGGATCTCGACCCGGCGCAATGGAACGCGGTCGCCGACGTGCTCGAGCAGCGCAGCCTGGTGCCGTTCGTGGACCTCGCCTACCAGGGCTTCGGCGACGACCTCGACACTGATGCGGCCGGGCTGCGGCTGCTCGCGGGTCGCCTGCCGACCCTGCTGCTCGCGATCTCCTGCTCGAAGAACTTCGGCCTGTACCGGGAGCGGGCGGGCGCCCTGGCCGTGATTGCGCCGAACGCTGCCACGGCGCGCGTGATCGCCACCCATCAGGCGCGCATCGGCCGGCGTATGTACTCGATGCCTCCCGACCATGGGGCGGCCGTCGCCGCGCGCGTGCTCGGGGACGACGACCTGCGGCAGCGGTGGCGCTCGGAACTTGCCGCCATGGTCGCGCGCATCAAGTCGCTGCGCGCATTGCTGGCCGGGCGCCTCGCGGCCCGCCGTCCCGATCGCGATTTCGGCTGGCTGACGCAGCAGCGCGGCATGTTCTCGCTGCTCGGCCTCGCGCCGGCGGCGGTGGCGGCGCTCGCCGTCGAGGAGCACGTTTATACGCCGCCGGACGGGCGCATCAACCTCGCCGGCGTCAGCGACGCAAACGTCGACCGCGTCGCCGACGCGATCGTGCGGGTGCTCGACCGGGCCTGAGGCGCGGCGCGGTTTGCGGACTAGCAGGCGCGCACCCCTTGCTATAGAATCCGCGCCTCGGGAAGCCCCAGGTCCACGCTAAGTCGTTGATCCGGCGGTGCCCCGGCCGAGCAGGCGGGCCCGAAGGTCGGGGGTTCGCTGCGGCGGCGGGAGATTCGCCAGAGAAATCCCCCGAGTGGGGATTTTTCATTTGCGGGGATGGGAGCCCAAGGGTCTCGTCCAACGCGAAGGAACGAATGGGCCGCCGGCCCATTTTTTGTTTCTGGCAGCGGGAGGGACGCTTTCGATGCTCAGGGACACCTTGGTGGCGCTGCTAGCGCCGCTGGTCGAGGGACTCGGGTACGAGTTGTGGGAGCTGGAGTACGCGCCGGGGCGCGGCAACGGCCTCCTGCGCCTGTACATAGACGCGCCGGCCGGCATCACGCTCAACGACTGCGAGCGGGTGAGCCGCGCGGTGAGCGAGGTGCTCGACGCCGAGGACCCCGTGCCGGGGCAGTACACACTCGAGGTGTCCTCGCCCGGGCTGGAACGGCCGCTGCGGACCGAGGCGCAGTTCGCGCGCCACGTCGGCGCGACGGTGTTCGTCGAACTGGCGCAGCCGCTCGACGGGCAGCGCAAGTTCAAGGGCGCGCTGGTCGCGGCCGGCGCGGGCACGGTGATGGTGGACATGGACGGCAGGCGCTGGGCGCTGCCGGTGGCTGGCATACGCAAGGCGCACCTGGCGCCGGAAGCTTGATCCCCGCGCAGCGGGAGGACGAGACATGCAGAACAAAGAGATCCTGAGAGTCGCGGAAGAAGTCTCCAACGAGAAGGGCGTCGACAAGGAGATCATCTTCGAGGCGCTCGAGACCGCGATCGCATCGGCCACGCGCAAGAAGTACGGCGAGGAAATCGACGTGCGCGTCGCGATCAACCGCAAGACGGGCGACTACGACACGTTCCGTCGCTGGAAAGTGTTTGCCGACGACTCCACCGAGCTCGAGTTCCCCGACAAGGAGCTGCGCTTCGAGGATGGGCTCGACATGAACCCGGATGCGCAGATCGGCGGTTTCGTCGAGACGCCGCTCGAGTCGGTCGCCTTCGGCCGCATCGCCGCGCAGACCGCCAAGCAGGTCATCGTGCAGAAGGTGCGCGAGGCCGAGCGCGCCCAGGTGGTCGAGCAGTATCGGAGCCGCATCGGCACGCTGGTCTCGGGCATCGTCAAGCGCGTGGACCGCAACGGCATCTTCGTCGACCTCGGCGGCAATGCCGAGGGCTTCATCCCGCGCGAATCGATGATCCCGCGCGAGCCGGTGCGCACCCAGGACCGCATCAAGGCCTTCCTCAAGGACGTGCGCTCCGAGCCGCGCGGCCCGCAGCTGTTCCTGAGCCGCACCGCCCCCGAGTTCCTGATCGAGTTGTTCAAGCTCGAGGTGCCCGAGGTGGGCCAGGGCCTGATCAACATCCTCGGCGCCGCGCGCGACTCGGGCGCCCGCGCCAAGATCGCGGTGCGCTCCAACGACCCGCGCATCGATCCGGTCGGCGCCTGCGTCGGCATGCGCGGCTCGCGCGTGCAGGCGGTGTCGAACGAGATTGCCGGCGAGCGCGTCGACATCATCCCGTTCGACGACAACCCGGCGCAGTTCGTGATCAACGCCATGGCCCCGGCCGAGGTGAGCTCGATCGTCGTCGACGAGGAAGCGCACAGCATGGACATCGCCGTGGCGGAGGAGAAGCTGTCGCAGGCGATCGGCCGCGGTGGCCAGAACATCCGCCTCGCGAGCGAGCTCACCGGCTGGCGCCTCAACATCATGAGCGAGCAGGCCGCGGAGGAGAAAAGCGAGGTGGAGCAGCGCACGCTGCGCGAGCTGTTCATGAAGCAGCTCGACGTCGACGAGGACGTGGCCGCGATCCTGGTGGGCGAGGGCTTCTCGAGCATCGAGGAGATCGCCTACGTGCCGCAGTCGGAACTCGTCGGCATCGAGGAGTTCGACCAGGGTATCGTGCAGGAGCTGCGCAACCGCGCCCGCGACGTGCTGCTCACACAGGCCATCGCGAGCGAAGAGACGATCGAGGGAGCCGCGCCGAGCGACGACCTGCTCGACGTCGAGGGCATGGACGCCGAGCTCGCCGCCGAGCTTGCGCGCCACGGCATCCACACGCGCGAGGAGCTCGCCGAGCAGGCCGTCGACGACCTCGCCGAGATCCCTAACCTCGACCCGCAGCGCGCCGGCGAGCTGATCCTCGCCGCGCGCAAGCACTGGTTCGAGCAGGCCGAGCAGGCCTGACCGGAGGTCCCCATGGCGGAAGTCACAGTCAGCCAGTTTGCCGAGGTGCTCAAGGTCCCCGTGGACCGGCTGCTCCTGCAGCTCGACGAGGCCGGCATCAAGGTGCAGAGCGCCGACGACATCATCAGCGACGAGGCCAAGATGGAGTTGCTCACGCACCTGCGCCGCGCGCACGGTCGCGTCGAGGACACCGCCGCGCCGCGCAAGATCACCCTGCAGCGCAAGGCACAGGAGCAGATCAAGGTCGCCTCGGTGCAGGGCCGCGCCCGCACGGTCAACGTCGAGGTGCGCGCCAAGAAGACCTACCTGAACCGCACGGTGCTCGAGGAAGAGCAGCGCCAGCGGCAGGACGAGATCGACCGCGTGCGCCATGCCGAGGAGGCGCAGCGCCTGGAGGCGGAGCGCCGCGAAAACGAGCAGCGCGACGCCGAGCGTCGCGAGCGCGAGCGGATCGAGGCCGAGGAGCGTAACCGCGTCGACGCCGAGGCGCGGTCGCGTGTCGACGCCGAGGAGGCTCGCCAGGCCGAGCAGCGCGAGCACGAGCGCACCGAGCGTGAACGGTCCGACGGCGAGCACCGCATGGCGGAGCCGGCGAAGCCTGCTGCCCCGCCGCGCGTCCGCGCACCAGAGCCCGCCGTGGAGCGCAAGGGCGCCCCCACCAAGTATGGCCGCCAGGAGCTGCACGTCACCTCGGATGCCAGCGCCCGCTTCAAGAAGAAGCAGATGCAGAGCCGCAGCCGGCGTCACGTGTCGGTGAGCGTCGAGTCGCGCGGCGGCGTGTTCGCGCAGCCGACGGCCCCCGTCAAGCGCGATGTGCAGCTCCCCGAGACGATCACGGTCGGCGAGCTGGCGAACCGCATGGCGGTCAAGGCCAACGAGGTCATCAAGACGATGATGAAGATGGGCGTGATGGCCACCATCAACCAGCCCATCGACCAGGACACCGCGCAGCTGGTGGTCGAGGAATTCGGCCACACGGTCGTGCGCCTCAAGGAAGACGCGCTCGAGGACCAGATCAAGGTGCAGGGCGCTGAGCTCGAGGCGCTGCCGCGGCCGCCGGTCGTGACCATCATGGGCCACGTCGACCACGGCAAGACCTCGCTGCTCGACTACATCCGCCGCACCAAGGTTGCGGCGGGCGAGGCGGGCGGCATCACCCAGCACATCGGCGCCTACCAGGTCGAGACGCCGAAGGGCCTGATCACCTTTATCGACACCCCGGGCCACGCGGCGTTCACCGCGATGCGTGCCCGCGGCGCGCACGTCACCGACATCGTCGTGCTGGTGGTCGCTGCCGACGACGGCGTCATGCCGCAGACGATCGAAGCGGTCCAGCACGCGCGCGCCGCCAAGGTGGCGCTGATCGTCGCGGTCAACAAGATCGACAAGTACGGGGCCGAGCCCGACCGGGTGCGCAACGAGCTGCTGAAACAGGAGGTCGTGCCGGAGGAACTCGGCGGCGACACGATGTTCATCAACGTCTCGGCCCAGACTGGCGAAGGCATCGACAAGCTGCTCGAGTCCATCCTGCTGCAGGCCGAGGTGCTCGACCTCAAGGCGCCGCAGGAAGGGCCCGCCGTGGGCGTGGTGCTCGAGTCCAGCATCGAGAAGGGTCGTGGCGCCGTCGCCACGGTGCTCGTGAAGCGCGGCACGCTGCGCGCGGGCGACCCGATCATCGCCGGCCAGGAGTTCGGCCGCGTGCGCGCCATGTTCGACGCGGCGGGCAAGCAGGTGCTGGCGGCGGGACCGTCGCTGCCGGTCGCGGTGCTGGGCCTGTCGAACGCCCCGAACGCGGGCGACGACCTGATGGCGGTGGAAAGCGAACGCAAGGCGCGCGAAGTCGCGCTCTATCGCCAGGGCAAGTACCGCGACGTCCGTCTCGCCAGTGCGGCGAAGCGGGCCGAGGACGTGTTCACGCAGATGGCGGAGGCGGCCGGCCAGAGCATCCAGCTGATCGTCAAGGCGGACGTGCAGGGCAGCGCCGAGGCGCTGCGCGACGCGCTCTCCAATCTCGGCACCGACGAGGTGGGCGTCAAGGTCATTGCGAGCGGCGTCGGCGGCATCACCGAGTCGGACGTGACGCTGGCCGCGGCCTCCCGGGCCCGCATCATCGGCTTCAACGTGCGCGCCGATGCGGCGGCCCGTGCGGCGCTCAAGGACAACGGCGTCGAGATCAACTACTACAGCATCATTTACGAGGCGATCGACGACATCAAGCTGGCCGTGTCCGGCATGCTGAAGCCGGAGATCAAGGAGCAGATCGTCGGTCTCGCCGAGGTGCGCGAGGTGTTCCGCTCCAGCAAGTTCGGCACGGTCGCCGGCTGCCTGGTGATCGAGGGCGTCATCAAGCGCGGCAACCCGGTGCGCGTGCTGCGCGACCACGTGGTCATCCACCAGGGCGAGCTCGACTCGCTGCGCCGCTTCAAGGACGACGCGGGCGAGGTGCGCGCCGGTACCGAGTGCGGCATCGGCGTCGTGAAGTACAACGACATCCGCACCGGCGACCAGATCGAGTGCTTCGCCCGGGTCGAGGTGGCGCGCAGCGCCTGAGGCTACGATGCCGCGCGAGATCCCCAGGGCGCAACGCGTCGCCGAGCAAGTGCAGCGGACCCTCGCCGAGCTGCTGCGACGCGAGGTGCGCGACCCGCGCCTCAAGCCGGTGACCATCACGCACGTCAAGGTGTCGCACGACCTGTCGCACGCCTGGGTGCATTTCGAGCTGCTCACCGGCGACTCGCACGACCCGCTGCAGCAGGAGATCCTCGACGAGGCCGCGGGCTACCTGCGCGGGCCGCTCGGGCGCGCCCTGCGGCTGCGCATCGCGCCGCACCTGCATTTCCAGCCCGACGTCGAGCTCGAGCGCGGCCACCGCCTCGATGACCTGATCACGCTCGCCGTGCGCGAGGATGCCGCGCGCCACGGCGACGCTGCGCCGGAAGGCGCGCCAGGCGACGACGAAACCAAGTGACCGCGGCCACGACCGCTGCGGGCGTGGGCAACCGTCCGCGCTGGCGGGATCTCGACGGCATCGTGCTGCTGGACAAGCCGATGGGGCTGGGCTCGACGCCCGCGCTGCAGCGCGTGCGGCGCCTGCTGCGCGCCGCGAAGGCCGGCCACGCCGGCACCCTCGATCCCATGGCCACCGGCATGCTGCCGCTGTGCTTCGGCCAGGCGACCAAGGCCTGTGGGCAACTGCTGGGTTCGGCCAAGGCCTATCGGGCGCGGCTCGTGCTCGGCACCGCCACCGACACCGGCGATGCGGACGGCCAGCCTGTGCGCTCCGCACCGATCCCGGCACCCGACCTCGCTCGGCTCAGCGACGTGCTGGCCGGCCTCATTGGCAGCCGTGACCAGGTGCCGCCGATGTATTCGGCCCTGAAACGCAACGGTCGGCCGCTGTACGAACTGGCGCGTCGCGGCGAGGAGGTCGAGCGCGCGCCACGCCGCATCACCATCCAGCGCCTGGCGGTGCTGTCCTGGCAGGACGGCTGCATCGAGTTCGAGGTGGACTGCTCCAAGGGCACCTACGTGCGCGTGCTCGGCGAGGAGATCGCGGCCGGACTCGCCACCGAGGGGCACCTTGGTGCGTTGCGCCGCCTGTGGGTCGAGCCGTTTGCGCCCGGCTCGATGGTGTCGCTCGAGGCCGTCGAGGCCTGGGTCGCGCAGGGGCCCGTCGACGACCAACGTCCGGACTGGCTGCTGCCGGTCGATGCCGCGTTTCCGGCGCTGCCGCGCATCGACCTCGACCTGCAGTCGAGCCTGCACTTGCGGCAGGGGCGAGTGCTGCCGCTCGCGCTCCCGGGCGAGGCTTTGCAGGGGCGCGCTTATGAAGTGTCGGGCCTCTTCCTGGGCCTGGTCGAAGCCGCGCCGGGCGGTGGCCTGCGCGTCGCGCGGCTGTTCGTATCCGGTGCCTCCGGCACCGCAGCCGAAACGGCTTGAGAATTCATCGCCTTGCAGTTTAGAATGCGCGGCTCACACCAAGGGTAAGCAGGTTCGAGGATTCCTTACGATGGCACTGTCCACCGAGCGCAAGGCGGAGATCGTCAGCGGCCACAGCCGCGGCACCAACGACACGGGTTCACCCGAAGTTCAGGTTGCGCTGCTCTCCGCGCGCATCAACGACCTGAGCGAGCACTTCAACGTGCACAAGAGCGACCACTCGTCGCGCCGCGGGCTGCTCAAGCTCGTGACGCAGCGCCGCAAGCTGCTCGACTTCCTCAAGGGCACCGACCTGGCGCGCTACCAGGCCGTCGTAAGCAAGCTCGGCTTGCGCCGCTGACCACTTTCTCCGGCCCGCCTTGCGGGCCGGATTCGTTTCTGCACTCCACCACGCTGTCTCAGCACTGGACATCATCGTGAACGTCCACAAGAAAACCTTTCAGTACGGTCCTCACAACGTCACGCTCGAGACCGGCCGCATGGCCCGCCAGGCGGGCGGCGCGGTGCTCGTCTCCATGGGCGACACCTCGGTGCTCGTCACCGCCGTGGCCCGCAAGGCTGCCGACGCCAACAAGGACTTCTTCCCGCTCACGGTCAACTACGTCGAGAAGACGTACGCGGCCGGCCGCATCCCCGGCGGCTTTTTCAAGCGCGAAGGGCGTCCCACCGAGAAGGAGACGCTGACCTCGCGCCTCATCGACCGCCCGATCCGGCCGCTGTTCCCCGAGGGCTTCTTCAACGAAGTCCAGGTGGTCGCAACGGTCGTGTCGCTCGACCCCGACATCGACTCCGACATTCCGGCGCTGCTGGGCGCGTCGGCGGCGCTGGCCATTTCCGGCATCCCGTTCCGTGGCCCGATCGCCGCCGCCAAGGTGGGCTATCGTGACGGCCAGTACCTGCTGAACCCGACCGTCAAGGACCTGCAGACCTCCCAGCTCGACCTCGTCGTGGCCGGCACGGCCGACGCGGTGCTGATGGTCGAGTCGCAGGCGCAGATGCTTTCCGAGGCGGTGATGCTCGGCGCCGTGGTGTTCGGCCACGAGCAGATGCAGGTCGCCATCAAGGCGATCAAGGAACTCGCTGCGGAGGCCGGCAAGCCGGCCTGGGACTGGGCACCGGCCGCCGTACCCGCGGAGCTGGTTGCCGCCGTGGCTGCGCACGCAGAAGCAGCACTGGGCGAGGCGTACAAGATCACCGAGAAGCAGACGCGCTACGCGCGCGTCGGCGAGATCAAGAAAGCCACCATCGAGGCGCTGGTCGGCGGCGAGTCGCCGAAGTTCGACGCCCGCAAGGTGAACGACCAGCTCGGCATGCTCGAGTACAACCTCGTGCGCCGTCGCATCCTCGCCGGCGAGCCGCGCATCGACGGCCGCGACATGAACACGGTGCGCAAGATCACCGTGCAGACCGGCGTGCTGCCGCGCACGCACGGCTCGGCGCTGTTCACCCGTGGCGAGACGCAGGCGCTGGTCACGACCACGCTCGGCACCGGCCGCGACGCGCAGCTGATCGATGCCCTGATCGGCGAGCGCAAAGAGCCGTTCATGCTGCACTACAACTTCCCGCCGTTCTGCGTCGGCGAGACGGGCATGATGGGCTCGCCGAAGCGCCGCGAGATCGGC
>Ga0209254_10004933_pt1 | contig 12259 bp, 6 predicted proteins | sample FrelakmetDIP11DI_FD_187148 | JGI IMG/M metagenome (GOLD analysis project Ga0209254, IMG submission 187148) | Freshwater lake sediment microbial communities from the University of Notre Dame, USA, for methane emissions studies - DIP11 DI (SPAdes)... | ecosystem: Environmental > Aquatic >...
GCTGGACGTCGATGTCCGACCACGCGTTGTCGACCATGACCTTCAGCTTGACGAGGGAGTTATAGAGGGCGATGCCCCCAACGACGACGACCGCGAGAATACCAAGTCCGAACAGCATGTGCTCGCTCCTTCAGATGTGCACTTCGCTCATCAGCCCGACGGCGTGTCCGTCGGGATCCTCCGTGAATCCGAGCCACACCTCGCGCCCGCCGACACGGGCAATAGCCTTCGGCGCCTCCTTCACCGGCGCGCCCCTGGCGATGACGGCCGCGAACGCGGCCTGGATGTCTCCAACGGCGTAGTAGAGAATCGGCCCGCCCGCCGGAGTCGTCCCCTCCGGATTGCCGTTCAGCATGATCCGGGTGGGCCCGCACTGCAGAAAGGCCAGCGACGGCGGTGCCGCAAAGAGAAACGTGAGGCCGAGGACATCGCGATAGAAGGCGACGGCCCTCTCGAGATCCGTGACGGTCAGCGCCACCTGCGCGAGGCCCGTGATTCCGGGGGGCTCACTGGGCATGTTCGTCTGGCTCCTCGGTCAGAATATACGCTGCAGAGAGGCCTTCGGGTTACATATCTACTGAACGACGAGCAGCCAACCCTTCCCGGGCCGAATCGGCACCGGCCCGGTCGCGTCGAATTCCCGGCCGTCCTGGAATCCGGCAATCGCCGGAGCCGTCAGGCGCGCCCTCGCCGGATCGAGCCCCAGCGCTCGCCAGTCGACCGCCAGGCGCACGTCCACGGCCTCTTTCGCCCAGCTCGCCAGCGCGATCATCGTTCGGCCGTCGCGGACGTAGACGGTGGCCAGCACGTCTTCACGTCCCGGCTTCACCGGATTCGCCGGCACCCAGAACCCGATCATCCGGCTGCCTGAGAGGCCGAAGTCGTCCCAGGCCTTCCACAACGGTCGCGGGTCGGACGAGTACGGCAGGCGGCCGGTCATGCCGAACACCATGCCACGCCACGGGTTGCCGCCGTCCTGCAGCATCTCGCCCATCAATCCGAACGGAATGCCGGAGATCTCCGTCAGCCAGTAGTCGGGCGCCGAGTTGTAGTCGAAGTACTCGCCGAACCAGAGGCGATTCAGATAGGGGAAATGCTCCAGGTAGAGGTTGGCGCTGCTGGCGAACCCGTCGCGCACGTTGTACTGGTTGGCCGAGTGCAGATCGATCAGCGCCTCGGGCCTGTGCCGGTCCAGCACCTTCCTGACCCGTTTCATGGTCAGCCGGTCGAACGCCACGTCGTCGATGTACAGGCCGTCGATGCCGACGTTGCGGGCGAGCCAGTCGAGCCCCTCGACGTAGAAATTGTGCCAGCGCGACACGCCGCTGTTCACGATGGCGGCGTCCCTGAGCTGGGGCACGAACCACGCGGCGATGTAGTTGGAGCCGAGGTGCTCCTGCAGCCACGAATAGCCGCCGCCGGGGCCGGGAGCGAAGATTTCCTCGCCGAGGCTGCGCAGCGCGAAGATCTCTGGCGCGCGGTTCGCCAGCTCGCGCACGGTGTAGTAGATCTTCACGCGCAGCCGCTCGGCGTGGGCGCGGTCGATGTAGGCCTTCATCTCCGCCGGCCTGAAGAACGGGTAGTTGATGTAGGGATTGATGGCGTTCGCGTGGTGCACGTTGACGACGTTGGCGCCCTGCTGCACCACCTCGTCGACCGGCTTGAACGCGTGATAATAGCGCGTGCTGAACTGGGCGGCCGTATCGAGCGGCTTGAACGGCGTGAGCAGGAGCCGGAAGTTGTAATAGAGCGTCTCGCCCGGCGCGAGCGTGCGGGCACCGCTGTAGCAGCTCACGAGGTACGTGGCCGCGCCTCGCTCCGCCAGCCGGCATCCCCCCTTGCCGCCGTTGAACCACGAGGCCGGCATCACCAGCGGTTTGAGCGTGTAGAAATTGGTGTTCAGCGGCCGGACGTACTTGTCGTCTTTCAGCGTGAACTGCAATCCGGCGTTGATGTCGCCAATCCAGGCCGAGTCCTGGTTGTTCTTGACGTCCCACTTCCAGTCCAGACTGGCCGGCCGCTTCCCGCCTTTGACGCCGAGACCCATGACAAACCGGGCGACGTCGGCGGCGACGGGAATCTCGAGGCGGATGTCGTCGACCGCGGTCGTCCGGGAGGCGCGGACGGCGATGGTGAACTCGATGTTCCCGTCGAAGTCCATCTGGGCCGATGTATCCATGCTCAACGGACCGGCCTCTCCCGTCGCCCGCCAGGCGGCCGCACCGGGAGCCTGTTTGGTGAAGCTGACGCCGCTACCCTTCCAGGCCGTCGGGGCCGCATCCGCGCGTTCCACGACGAGGGCCACCGGGCCAGTCAGGACCCGGCGGCCCTGTTCCCCCAGGTGCGTCATCTCGATGGAAAACAGGCTCTCGATCTGGTCGGGGAACCCGAGCGCATTCAGCGTGACCGTCCGGCCCAGCACACCGACGGTGCGGCCGGACACGGTCACGGGCGTGAACGGCTGCACCAGTTCGTCGTCGACCGCCAGCGTCGAGTTCAGCCACCTGAGCCGCGAGAGCCGCCACGGCTCATCATCGCCATGAGCCGGGATGATGGTGGGCGCCACGCGGATGGTCAACGGCACAGTCACCGGTGCCGTGCCCCGCGCGACGACTGTCGCCGAGCCCTGGTATTCGCCGGGCTGTGCGCGCTCCGGCACCTGCACGCCGCACCATACGGGCTGGACCTGCCCCTCAGGCACGGCGAGCGCCCTCGCGAAGGGCTGAGCGGCCGAATCGACGCCACCGAGATTGAAGCAGGTGAACGCGGAGGGCCCGAGTGCGCCGCCGCCCTTCCGGTTCAGGCCGCTGAAGACGACCGTGACGTCGGCGAGATCCTGGCGGGCCGCGTAGACCCCCAACTGGAAGGGATAGAACTCGCCGCGCATGGCGTCGCCGGTGAAGGGAACCCCGGCGCTTCGCCTCACCCATCGCAACGGCAGGTCGGACGCCATCTTGATCGGCCTGGTGCGATCCTCCGCGAAGACGAAGAACGGCGCTCCGGGCTGCTGCGATTCGAAGGCGGCCACTTCGGGCCTGGTCGCGGCCACCTGCATCGGGAAGAAGCTGTGGAGCGGATCGATCGACTGGAACTCGACAATCGCGGCGGCAGGAAGGCCCCCCGGCGTCCACGAGGCGTCGCTCCGCGCGTCGAGGCCGTGCTTCTTCAACCAGACCGTGTCCGCCGTCGCCTGCGGGGCCGGATACGTCACTGTCGGATAGTTCGACCGGCCTGTCCCCGTGTTTGGCAGGTAGTAGACGTAATAGTCGCCGGCCGACGGCGCTTCGAAGACGAGGTCTCCGAACTCGCGAGTGATCCGGATGCGCTCGACGTTGACAATCCGGCCGCCCGACTTGCCTTCGACGACAACCAGGTGCCGATCCTCCGGTCTGGCGTCAGGCCGCCGCCACGGGATATGCGCAAACACCGCGTCCGCCCGCGCCGCCACGCGGACGACGGCCCGGTGATTGCCGAACACGTCAGCGTCCCACGAGCCGGTGCCGTACGGCACGTCGGAGTCCTGAACCGGCACGACGCCACCGCATGATGTGCGCACGCCATCAACGAGCCCGCGGAGAGTTGGCCTGGCCAGGATGGCCTCGAGGCCGTCCCTCGTGAAGGGCAGCGAGGCGACCGGGGCGGCGATGCCGTTTACGATCGTCATCGCTTTCGGGCACTCGCCCCTCGCGGCAAGCGCGGCCGCGCGCCGCGCCCGCACCTCCAGCCAGATCTGCCGGACGTTGATGCCGCCCTCCTCGCGCGGGAAGAACCGCCCCTGGAATTGCGCCTCCGCCTGGTCGAAGCGGCCCGCCTCAGCCAACGCGATGGCCAGCTTGTAGACGAGCGAGGCGGGCAGCGTCTTCTGGTCCGGGTACGCGAGGATGGCGTCGGCGCGATCCGACGCCGGCCGTCCCGCCCGCGAGAGCGCCTGATCGAGGCCCGCGTAGACACCGACGTTCGCCGCGTCGTACTTCATCCCGTCCCGGAATATGCCGATGGCCTTCTCGACGTCTCCGGCGGCGAGCAGCGCGTAGCCCATGTTGCGATGGAGCGTGGGGATGGCCGGGTTCAGCGCGCGGGCCACCTCCCACGCCTTCATCGCGGGCTCGACCATGCCGCCCGACAGGTACACAGAGCCGAGCAGGAACTGCGCGGTCGCGTCCTTCGGGTTGGCGGTCGCCGCGTCCTTCAGCACCGCGATCGACATCGGGCGGTGCGGGAACACGTAGGTGGTGGGCATGCGCGAGGCGGCCGCGTAGTCGGCCGCGCCGTCGTGTGCGAGTTGTTTCTGGCAGTAGCCGCGGTAGTACGCGATGAGAGGATACGATTCGGGCCTCGGCATGCCCGGCTCTGCCACGACCGAGGGGCCCGTTGGGTAGTCAGCCCCAAGCAGCGCGATCGCATCCGCGTACAGGCCGAACCTCATGTAGTCGACGGCCAGTTCGACGATGCGCTCCGGGTCGGCCGCGAGGTGGGACCAGAGCGCAGTGTCGCTGCTCCCGAGGCGGCCGGCTTCGACGCGCAGCAGCGCGTTCATCGGGTCAATCGCGCGCCAGTGAGCCAGGCGGCGGCTCGCCTCGTCGCTCCGGCCCGAGGCGCGCAGCAACGCCACTTCCATCGCGCCGGCGCGCACGCCGTCCGGCCCCGCCTCGATAGCCCGTGCAAGCAGGCCGAGCGCCTCGTCATGTGCGCCGCCGCTCGACGCGTTGGCTGCCAGATTGAACAGGGCGGCCGCCCGGTACGGTCCGTAGTGCTGCGCGATCTCCCAGTTGACCGTGGCCGCCCGTGTGCGGCCAAGCGCCTGGTGTGCGATGGCAAGGTAGTACGCGGCCTCGCGGTCGTTGCTGACACGGGCCAGCGTCCTGGTGAGCAGCGGCAGGGCGGCGTCGTACTGCTTGAGCGCGACAAGCAGCCGGCCGGTTGAACGCAGCAGTTCGAGGCTGTCAGGAAAGCGGTTCGACGCCTCGCGATAGGTGGCGAGCGCCTGCAGCAGCTGGCCGTCCAGCTCCTGCTCGGTGCCGGCCGCCACCGCGTCGCCGTCGGTGCCGCGCCCGGACGGCGGGGGCTGGATGGGCGGTTGCGGCCCCGGCCGAATCTCTCCGCGCGGGGCGAAGTCGTACACGCCCTCGGTGTGTTCCAGGATGACGGCGCCGGACGCCTCGGTCACCTTGACGGTGTACGTGCCCGCAGCCGCCTGTCCGCGCAAGTCCCGCCGGAATACCGTTGCCGGAGTCAGGTCTACCCGCTCGTCGAGCACGCGGCGCCCGCCGTCGGCCACCTCGATCCGCGCCGCCGGCAGGGGGCGCATGACGTCCAGGGCGATGTTGAGGGCGACCCTGCCGCCGGGCTCCTGCGCGCGGGCGAGATTCAGCAGCGCATCGGGCGTGGCGCGCGACAGGCCGCCGAGATCCAGCATCGGCATCCAGTACTCGCTGAACCTCAGCGTCTGCTGCGGCTCCAGGAAGCCGTACGTCTCCTGGTTCCTGAACGGCCCGGCCTGGATCTCGACGTACGCGCTGTTGTTGTCCGACAGGGCCCTGCGCCAGTCCAGCCCGTCCGCGTCACTGCTCCACGACCAGAGCTTTTTCGACGGCAGGTCGATCGGCGACGAGTAGTGCACCACACCGGACTTGGTCCGCGGGTGATAGACGCCCATGTAGGGCTCGCGACTGCCGTGGCTGAACCGCGACACCGGGCCGTACTTGTGGTTGCCCACGATGCTCAGGTCGTGGCCGGCCGAGTCGATGGGCCAGGAGTCCACCACAGTGAACCCGTGTGAGGCAGTGAACTCCATCGGGTAGAGGATCTTCGTGTCGTCCCAGACCTCCACACCGGCGTTGGTCCACCAGTAGAAGCGGTGGCGCACGTCGCTGCGGTTGTAGAGGGCCGTATGCTGCTCGAGCACGGCGCGCCCTGGCCGCAGCGTCAGCTGGACCCGCCACTGCATGCCGTACGGGCGGTCGATGTTGCCCACCCACACCGATGCGCTGCCATCGGGCGCCGCCGTCGTCGCGAAGTCGACGGGCGAGAGGGTCATCCAGTTGTGCGACACGGGAAAGTTGAACTCGATACCGAACGCCGCCCAGGCGCCACGATAGGCGATGGCCGCCAGCTTGATCGACGGGTTCGCGTAGAAGAGCTGCTGCCCGTTGCGCTTGTCGGTGCACCCATAGAGATGTCCGCCGAGATCGGGCAGCACCAGGCACTTCAGGTATTCGTTCTCCACCCAGAGGGCGCGCCACACCTTGTCCACCCGCTTGTCGGTGAGGTTCGTCTTCAGCGTGTAGGGATAGTTGAAGCGGCCCGCCTGAAACAAATCGAACGGCGGATTCGGGTCCGGCAGCCCCTCCTCGTAGGCCGGGATGGTGATGGTGTCCTCCCAGGCCCGCGCGGGATTCGGCGTCTGCCGCTGCCCCTGATTGCTTCCCTGCAATCGGCGGGCATCGGGCGCAGCAGCCAGCGCGAGGGCCGCGATCAGGGTCAGGGCGAGACGCGCCGGGGCTGTGCTGGGTGTGATGGGCATGGCGGAGCAACTGTAGTGCGTGGCGCCTCGGGCCGCAAGACGCGGGCGCTGGTACAATGCACGGGGCTTCGAGTGGTTTCAAGACCCGTTCTCGCGGCATCTTCAGGCCGCCCCGCGCAGGTTGTGAAACCATCTCTGGAGATGTCATGAGCGAGATGACGGCGGCGCACCCTCACGGAACGGAACTGGACGCCATGGAGGCCGGCGCGCCCGCCGCATTCGCCGTCCGTTGCCGGGCGCTCACGAAGCACTATCCCTCAAAGACCGGTCCGGTTCGCGCGGTCAACGGCCTCGACCTCGAAATTCGCCGCGGCGAGTGCTTCGGCCTGCTGGGCCCGAACGGCGCCGGCAAAACCACGACGATCGAAATCCTCGAGGGGTTGCTGGCTCCCACCTCGGGCGACGTCGAGGTCCTGGGCCGGCGGTGGGGCCATCACGACGACGACCTCCGCCAGCGGCTGGGCATGTCGTTGCAGGAAACCCGGTTTCCCGAGAAACTGTCCGTCATCGAGGTCCTCACGCTGTTTCGCAGCTTCTACCTGCGCGGCCAGGAGCCGGCGCAGGTCATCGCGTCGGTCGGCCTGACGGAGAAGTCGTCGGCCTGGGTGGGCACGCTCTCCGGCGGCCAGCGCCAGCGGCTGGCGGTGGCGTGCGCGCTGGTCGGCGACCCGGACCTGCTGTTTCTCGACGAGCCCACGACCGGGCTCGACCCGCAGTCCAGGCGCCAGCTCTGGGAGATCATCCGGGCGTTCGGGCGGCTGGGGCGCACGATCGTCCTCACGACCCACTACATGGACGAGGCCGAGCGGCTGTGCGGCCGGGTGGCGATTGTCGACCAGGGCCGGGTGATTGCCCTCGGATCGCCCGTCGAACTCATCGCCTCGATGGGCGGCGCGCACGTCGTCGAGTTCGCGTGCGCCGACGGCGCGGTGGTCGAACCGGCCGAGCTTGCCGCCCTGCCGGGTGTTCAGGGCGTGGCTGCCGGCGCCACCGAAACCGCCCTCACGGTGTCCGAGCCGCACGTGGCGATTCCCGCCCTGCTCTCATTGCTGCAGTCGCGCCGCCGCGACCTCCTGCGGTTGACCACCAGGCACGTGAGCCTCGAAGACGTGTTCGTGCACCTGACCGGAAGGCACCTCCGCGATGACGACGAACCACCCGCTTAGGGAGCTCACGATGGCGCGCATCCGGGAGTTCCTGCGGGAACCGGAGGCGGTCTTCTGGACCTACGGCTTTCCCCTGATGCTGGCGGTGGGGCTCGGCATCGCGTTTCGGGATCGTCCCGTCGAACTCGCGCACGTGGACGTGCAGGCTCACGCGCAGGCAGCCGACATCGCGGCACGCCTCGCATCCCGCGACGACCTCGTGGTCGCCGTGCGCGGAGAAGCCGAGTGCCGGGACCGCCTGCGCCTGGGCAAGTCGTCGCTGGTCGTGGTGCCCGGAGACCCGGTCACGTTCGTCTTCGACCCCAGCCGGCCCGAGAGCGCGCTCGCGCGGGAACGGGTGAACGACGCCCTGCAGCGCGCGGCGGGGAGACAGGATCCTGTCCGGATCGCCGACACGCGCATCACCGAGCCCGGGTCCCGCTACATCGACTTCCTCATCCCCGGGCTGCTCGGCATGAACCTGATGAGCGGCAGCCTCTGGGGCGTAGGCTTCGTCATCGTCGACATGCGCGTGAAGAAGCTGCTGAAGCGCCTGGCGGCCACGCCGATGACCCGCTCGGATTTTCTCTGGTCCATCGCCGGCAGCCGGTTGCTGTTCATGCTGCCTGAACTGGTGGTGATCCTGGGCGCCGGCGTCCTGCTGTTCGGCATGCCGGTCCGGGGAAGCTGGCTGGCGGTGCTCACGCTGGCGCTCCTCGGCTCCGGTGCGTTTGCGGGTCTCGGCATGCTCGTCGCCTGCCGGGCGCAGCGTATCGAGACAGTGTCCGGCCTGATGAACGCCGTGATGGTGCCAATGTGGCTGCTGTCGGGCATCTTCTTTTCGTCGGAACGGTTCCCGGACATGCTGCAGCCGCTGGTTCAGGCCCTGCCGCTCACGCAGCTGAACGACGCCCTCCGGGCCGTGATTCTCGAGGGCGCGTCGCTGGCGTCGCAGGCCTGGCGGGTGCTCGCGCTGGCGGCCTGGGGAGCCGTGTCGTTCGTCCTCGCCCTCCGCTGGTTCCGGTGGATGTAAGCTACGCGGCAGCGCTCCGGCCCGGACGTGGGGATGGAGCGGCGAGGAGGGCTCGATGAGTGATCTGCGGGCGAGGTTCGGAAGGCGGCTGCGGCTCGGCATGATCGGCGGAGGCCCCGATTCGTGGATCGGGCGCATGCATCAGGGCGCCGCGCAACTCGATGGCTGGTGGGAAGTCGCCGCGGGCGTGTTTTCGAGCGACCCCGGCCGTTCGCGCGCGGCTGGCGCGAGGCTGGGTGTCGCCGCGGACCGCAGTTACGGCGACCTCGCTGAGATGATCGCCCGGGAACAGGCGCGGTCCGACGCCATCGACGCGGTCGCCATCATGACGCCGAACGACACGCACTACCCCTTCGCGGTAGCGGCGCTCGAGGCAGGCCTCGACGTCATCGCCGACAAGCCGGTATCTTACGACGCCGCCCAGGCGCGCGACCTCGCCGTCCGCGCCAGGGCCGGCGGGCGCCTGTTCGCGGTGACGCACGGCTACGCGGCGTATCCCATGACGCGCCTCGCCTCGCGGCTGGTACGCAGCGGCGAGATCGGGGCGCTCCGCCTCGTGCAGGTCGAATACATCCAGGGCGGCCTCGCCGCGAAGATCGAAGACGGCCCGCAGACGACGAGAATCCGCTGGCTCTTCGATCCGTCGCGCAGCGGCCTTGCGCAGGTGATGAGCGCGATCGGCTGCCACGCCCAGCACCTGGCCTGCTTCGTCACCGGCCGCGGCATTGCGCGCGTGGCGGCCGAAGTCGGAACGGTCGTGCCTGGGCGGCGCGTCATCGACCACGTGTCGGCCCTGGTCGAATTCGATGGCGGGTTCAAAGGCACCTTCACGGCGTTTCAGGCCGCCGCCGGCGCGGAGAACGACATCCGGCTGCGCGTTTACGGCGAGCGGGGCATGGTGGACTGGTCGCACCGCGAATGCAGCTATCTGCGGCTGTCCATGCACGGGGAGCCGGCGCGCGTCATCGGCCGCGGAGACCCGGGTCTGCCGCCCGAGATCCTGAAGGCGGGCCGGTCGCCCCGCGGGCACCCGGAGGGCTTGCTGCAGGCGTTCGCCAACATCTACGCCGAGGTGGCGCAGGAGCGCATGGCGGCCGCCCTCGGCGACGAGCGGCCGGCCTTCGAGTATCCGCGCATCGAAGACGGCGTGCACACCATGGCGTTCATCGAGGCCTGCCTGGCGTCGCACGCAGCCGGCGGATGGGTGGACGTCGAGCGATAGGGAGCCCATATGGCATCGTGTGACCGGCGGGAGTTTCTGGCGAGCGTGGCCGCCGGCGTGGCGGCATCGGCCGTCGACGGCGGCGCGGCGGCCATCGGCTCGGAGCAGGCTGCGCCTGCGGCGGCGCCGCAGCGTCCCGCGCCCGCGGGTGGACTCGCGCCGCTGGCGTTCACGCCCATGCCGATCGGGGCCATCCGCCCGACGGGCTGGCTGCTCCGCCAGCTGCGCATCCAGGCGAACGGCCTGACGGGCCACCTTGACGAGTTCTGGCCCGATGTCGGAGAAAGCCAGTGGTTCGGCGGCAAAGCGGAAGGGTGGGAACGTGCGCCGTACTGGCTGGACGGCGCCATCCCGCTCGCCTGGATTCTCGACGATGGGAGGCTTCAAGCCCGGATCACGCGTTACGTGGATTACATCATCACCCATCAGCGAAACGACGGCTGGTACGGCCCGTACCCTGAGGACGCCGTCGCGAAGCGCTACGACATGTGGGCCATCCTGCTGGCCAATAAGGTGCTCGTCCAGTATCACGAGGCGACGGGGGATGCCCGCGCCTTCGATGCCGTGGTGAAGAGCCTGAAGGCGATCCTCGCCGGCCTGGATCGGACGCCCCTCTACGGGTGGGGCAAGTTCCGCTGGTACGAGGGACTCGTCTCGGTCTATCACGTGTACGAGCGGACGCGGGAACCGTGGCTGCTCAACCTGGCCCGGAAGCTGCGCGATCAGGGCGTCGACTTCGAGGCGCTGTACCAGACGGAGGATATCCAGCGGCCGACGCCGCGCCGCGGCCTCTGGAAGTGGACCAAGCACGTCGTCAACACCGGGATGGCCGCCAAGGCGGCCGCGCTGAACTGGCGGCTCGACCGGCGTCCTGGCGACAGGGCGTTTTCCATGGCGATGATTGCGCTGCTCGACCGCGCGCACGGCCAGGTGAACGGCATGTTCAGCGGCGATGAATGCCTCGCCGGCCGCAATCCTCTCCAGGGCACGGAACTTTGCGCCGTCGTCGAGTTCATGTACTCGCTCGAGCACCTGTTCGCGGCTTTCGGCGACGCCGCGTTCGGCGACCGGCTGGAGCGCGTGGCGTTCAACGCCCTGCCGGCGACGTTCGCCCCCGACATGTGGTCGCACCAGTACGATCAACAGGTGAACCAGGCGCAGTGCACGATCAATCCGGACCACATGTGGACGACGAACGGCCCGGAGTCGAATATCTACGGACTCGAGCCGAATTTCGGCTGCTGCACGGCGAACATGCACCAGGGCTGGCCCAAGTTCGCGGCGCACCTGTGGATGCGCACGCCGGACGACGGCATCTGCGCGGCGGCGTACGCGCCGAGCCGGGCGGCGTTCAGGGTGCGCGGCGTGCCTGTGACCGTGTCGCTCGACACCGATTACCCGTTCCGCGAGCAGCTCGCGATCTCGGTGGAAGCCGAGCGCGCCGTGGCCTTCCCGCTGGTGCTGCGCGTGCCCGCGTGGGCCGAGGGCGCGACCATCCGCGTCGGCAACCTGCCAGAACGGCGCCTGGCGCCCGGCTCGCTCCACCGCGTCGAGCGCGAATGGAGCGGGAACGTGGCGATCGCCCTCCGGTTCCCGATGAGGGCCGCCATCACGACCCGCTACAACGAGGCGGTCGCTGTCGAACGCGGACCGCTCGTGTACTCACTGAAGATCGACGAGGCGTGGACGCGCGTAAACGCGGACAAGCCTCACCGCGAGCTGCCGCACGGCGATTTCGAGGTGCGGCCCGAGAGCGCCTGGAACTACGGCCTGGTGGCGGATCCGGCGCGCCCGGACGAGAGCGTGCGCTTCGAGGAGCGGCCCGTCGGCGAGCAGCCGTTCTCTCCGCAGGGAGCCGGCATGGCGGCCAGGGCCACGGGCCGCAGGATCCCGGCCTGGAAGGTCGCGCACGGCTGGGCGGCCGAGATTTCGCCCGCCGACGTGGCGTGGTCCGACCCCGCACGCAGCGTGACCGACGAGCCGGATGAGGAGGTGACGCTGATTCCGTATGGCTGCACCAACATCCGCATCACGGAGTTCCCGCGACTGAAGCCGCGGTGATGGCGCCGGCGATCGGCTGCGATAATATGGAGCGGATGTGCCTGCGGCGCCGCAGCGGCCTTTCGTGCCTCGCGATGGCGACGGCCTTGACCGTCGCGTCGTGCGGCGTCAAGTCGCCGGTCGATCCGTCGCCCCCGCCGGTACAGCTGACGCTGACCTGCCCTTCCGCACAGACGGCCGTGTCGACGACCGGTCAGCCGGTTGGCGTGACGTGGCCGGCACCGACGGCCCAGGGCGGCACGCCGCCGATTCAGACGACCTGCACGCCGGCGTCG
>Ga0209254_10004934_pt1 | contig 12257 bp, 12 predicted proteins | sample FrelakmetDIP11DI_FD_187148 | JGI IMG/M metagenome (GOLD analysis project Ga0209254, IMG submission 187148) | Freshwater lake sediment microbial communities from the University of Notre Dame, USA, for methane emissions studies - DIP11 DI (SPAdes)... | ecosystem: Environmental > Aquatic >...
AGCTTCCAGGTGCTGAAAGACCAGGGCATGGCCGAAGCAGCGCTGGGCTGTGACGCCGAGAACATCAACGGCGCCGTCCAGCTCTACCGGAGCATGGGCTTCCAGCCTTTCAAAAAGCACATTGGCTATCGCAAGCCGATGTCCTAGTAGAAGGAACCTAGCAAACCGGCGCCACCCTGCCTCGCAGGGTGGCGCCGCCTCTTGTCACCCCCGTTTTCTGTGCATCGGGCATACCGGCATTTGACAGGTGAATAGCCTTTCTGTATAATATGAACCATAGGTTCATATACGGTGAAATGCGATTCCGATTTGTCGGGGGTGCTTGAATGGACACACAATCTATGCAGGCGGGCCAGCCAGATCAGGCAGCAGAGGGGTGGATCACTACCCCGGCGGATTGGAGCCAGCTTCATGGCCACATCCTGCAATTCGAGCAGCAAGGTCTGGTGACGCGCACCTTCCGGCGGCTGGACCCCGACCGGCAGCTGGCGATCATCACCGCCATACTGGACGAAGCGATCGCCAAGGGGCCGGCCGGACTCAATATCAAGCAGGTGGCCGAGCGGGCCGGGGTGTCGGTGGGATCGCTGTACACCTATTTCCCCAAGCGGGAAGGGCTGCTGGCCTTTGCCGTCGAGCTGTGCACGCGCTACCTGACCGACATGTTCGACAGCTACCGCCCCTACCTGGCGGCGCTGCCTCTGCGCGAGGCGTTGCCGGCCTTCCTGGCCGGCGGCTTGGAATGGGGCCAGATGCAGACCGGCCTGGTGCAGTTCTTTGCCCGCGCGGCGTATCACGGCGAGCCGGCGCTCACCGAGCAGGTCGTGCGCCCCCTTGCCACCGTCATGCTCGAAATGGCCCGCGACATGCTGGCCCAGGCGGCGGCCCGCGGCGAGGTCCGGGCGGAGATCGACCTGGAGGCCACAACCCGCGTTATCTATGCACTCATCGTCGTCGTCGGCGACAGCCAACTGCTGCCCTATCTCAACGCCTATTTCCAGGTGACAGGCGACGGGATGCCACTCGAGCGGGTGACGGCGGCGCTGATGGCGCTGATCATGCACGGCATAGGGGTAACAAAATGCACAGAATAGCCTACGTGCTGTCTCTCGACAGCAGATCGGTGTGAGGCAAAAAGATGGCAGAGGTTATGCTGAGAACGGAAGGGCTGACCAAGCGCTACGGAGCGCTCACGGCGGTCAACGAACTGACCCTGGAGGTGTACGAGGGTGAGGTTCTTGGTTTCTTGGGCCCGAACGGGGCCGGCAAGACCACCTCCATTCACATGATCTGCGGGCTGCTCAAGCCGGACGCCGGCCGGGTCACGGTCCGCGGCGCGCCGGTCACCGGCAACGGCCGGGACGTGCGGGCGCGGATCGGCGTATGCCCGCAGCAAATCGTCCTGTGGGACCGGCTGACCTGCCTGGAACAGTTACAGTTCATCGGCCAGATGTATGGCCTCAGCGGGCAGAAGGCGCGCCGGCGGGGTGAACAACTGCTGGGAGAGCTGGACCTGGCCGACAAGCAGAACAAGCAGGCGCGCACCCTGTCGGGAGGGATGCAGCGGCGGCTGAACCTGCTGATGGCGCTGGTCCACGACCCCGATCTGGTGGTGCTGGACGAACCGGAAGCCGGCCTGGACCCGCAGAGCCGGGTCAAGGTCCGCGAGTATATCCAGTCGCTGGCCCGGATCAAGACGGTCATCGTGACCACGCACAACATGGACGAAGCGGACCGGGTAGCCGACCGCGTGGCCATCATCGACCACGGCGAGCTGTTGGTCGTGGATACGCCCGAGGCGCTCAAACGGCGGGTGGGCGAGGGAGACGCGCTGGAGATCGATTTCAAGGGCGTAGAAGGCGATCAGGCGGGAAAGCGCGCCCGCGCGGCGCTTGCCCCCCTATGCGATGACGCCGGTCATGGGATCACCGCGGTGGACGAGGCGCACGGCACCCTGACGGTACATGCTCTGAATGCCGTCGCCGTCCTGCCCGCTATCCTGGGGGCTCTGGCGGCAAGTGGCCTGCAGCCGGGCGAGGTGCACCTGCGCCAGAACACGCTGGAGGACGTCTTTATCCGGTTGACCGGTCGGAGGTTGCGCGAATGAAGCTCCTGGCCGTTTTCTACAAAACGTTGCGCGAGCAGAGACGGGACCTCCTGCTGTTGGTCCTGAGCCTGATCTTTGCGCCTGTCTTTGTACTGCTCTACCGGGCCTGGTTCCCCAGCGGCTCCACCACCTACGGGGTGTTGATCCTGAACCAGGATGCCGGCGTCCAGTTGGCCGACGGCGCGACCCTCAGCGCCGGCGAGCAGATCAGCGAGGCCCTGAAGGCGCTAACCTATGCCAACGGCAGCCCTCTGTTGAACGTCAAACAGGTACGCGATCGGAGCGTGGCAGAGCCATTGCTTAAGGACCGCCAGGCGGCGCTGTTGCTGGTCATCCCCCCTGACCTGACGGCGAGCATCGAAGCGGCGCGCCGGGGACAGGCGGTGGAAGCCAGCCCGGTTACCCTGGTCGGCGATCTGACCAACCCCTACTATGCCGTGGCCGCAGTGCTGGCCAGCTCGGCGGTGGACGAGGTTATCCAGGCGGCCACCGGCCGGCAGCGTCCGATCCCGTTCGCCGAAGAGCCGTTGGGCGCCTCGGCAGCGCGAACCGAGTTCGAGATCTATGTGCCGGGCCTGCTGGCCTTTGCGACGATGATGATGATGTTCACAGTGGCCATGACCGTGGTGCGCGAGGCCGAAAGCGGAACGCTGCGCCGGCTGCAAATGGCATGCGTCAGCTCGTTCGATCTCCTGGGCGGGATCAGCGCCGCCATGGTGCTGATCGGCGTGGCAGCGGTCATACTGACCATTGCCACCGCCTGGGCGCTCGGTTTTCGCAGCGAGGGGCCGATCTGGCTGGCCGTGGTCGTGGGAGCCATAACCAGCGTGTCGATCGTCGGCGTCGGGCTGATCATAGCCAGCCTGTCGCGGACGGTCACCCAGGCCTTCCTGATCGCCAACTTTCCATTGGCGCTGTTCATGTTCTTTTCCAGCGCCGTCTTTCCTGTGCCGCGCGTGACGCTGTTCACCGTGGGCGGCCGGGCGATCGGGCTGTACGACATCCTGCCGCCAACCCACGCGGTGGTGGCCCTGAACAAGGTGCTGACCATGGGCGCAGGGCTCGGCGACGTGCTCTACGAACTGGCTGCCCTGCTGATCCTGTCGGTGGTCTATTTTGCCGCCGGCGTGTGGCTGTTCAGCCGGACACATCTGCGCGCCGATTAGCTCAAATTGCCAGCCTGGCATATACTGCCGGCAAGAGGAGTGATCGATGTCCTATCAAACCGCCACGATCTATTTCATGAGCGGCACCGGCAACTCGTTCCGAGCGGCGACCTGGATCGCCGAGATGGCACGGGAACAGGAAACCGATGCGCGGGTGGTGCCCATCGACAGCGGCCGGCCGGCCGAGGAGATCGAGGAGGGAGGGTCGCACCTGGTCGGCCTGGTCATGCCGACGCACGGCTTCACGACCCCCTGGCAGATGCTCCGCTTTGTGCTGCGCCTGCCGCACCGGAAAGGGACGCACGCCTTTGTGCTGCCAACCCGGGCCGGGACCAAGTTCGGATCGGTCTTTTTGCCCGGCCTGGAGGGGACGGCGGGCTATCTGCCGGCCCTGATCCTGGCCCTGAAGGGGTACCGGGTCCGAGGGGTGCGCGGGCTGGACATGCCGTCCAACTGGACCGCGCTGCACCCCGGCTTTAGCCAGGAGAGCGCCGAGGCGATCATCGCCCGGTCGAGGCCCAAGGCCTTACGCTTTGCGGGCACGATCCTGTCGGGCAGGCCCTGTTTTGGCAGCCTGATCGGGCTTTTGCTGGGGTTGCTGCTCCTGCCCATATCGCTGGGTTACCTCCTCGCCGGGCGATTCTTTCTGGGGCGGCTGTTTTTCGCCTCCTACCGCTGTGACGGCTGTGGAGTCTGCGCCAGGAACTGTCCGGCCGATGCGATCAAGATGTGGGGCAAGCACGATCCCCGCCCCTACTGGACGTACCGCTGTGAAAACTGCATGCGCTGCATGAACTTTTGCCCCAAGAATGCGATCGAAGCCGGCCACTCGTGGGCGGTCATCCTGTACTTTGTGGCGGTGATCCCGGTGTCGGACCATGTCCTCAACTGGCTGGGCAGCCAGGTGCCCTGGCTGGCGAGTCTGAACCGCGCGGGGATCGGAATGCTGCTCCAATATGGGTACATGCTCCTGGCCATCTCGGCAGCCTACTTCCTGTTCACGCTGGCGATCAAGGTGCCGGCAATCAACCGGTTGTTCGCCTTTACGACGCTCACCCATTACTACCGGCGTTACCACGAGCCGGAAACCAGGCTCAAGGACATGGCATCAAAGGACCGTTCTTGATGGAAAGCTGGAAAGTCAAGCTGTCTGTCAAGCTGTGGCGACTCGGCAGGGTGATCAACTGGCTGGGCAGCCGGCCCGTGCTCGACCGCCTGATGGAGCCGCTGTTCAGCGCAGAAGGTCACGAGGCGATCATCATCCCGGTGAACGAGGCGGTGGGCGCCACCGAGAGCGTGGTGCTGCCCTACCCGCTCCTGACACCGCTGGTGGAGCAGGCCAGCCACCGCACCATTCTATCCGGCTGCTTGTGCCGCCGCGGCGAGAATTGCCGCGCCTACCCGCACGACGTGGGCTGCCTGTTCCTGGGCGATGGTGCCGCTCAGATCGCGCCGGCTTTGGGCCGGGCGGCTACGGTGGACGGGGCATTGGCGCACATTGAGCAGGCATTGGGTGCCGGCCTGACGCCGCTAATCGTCCACGCTTCGTTTGACGCCTGGCTGTTGGACATTCCCTATCAGCGGATGGCAGCAATCTGCTTTTGCTGCGACTGCTGCTGCACGGTCCGCCATGGACTGCGCCAGGGACCGGCAGCCTTTTGGGAGACGGTCGTGCGCCTGCCGGGGCTTACGGTTACGGTCGGGCCCGAGTGCACCGCATGCGGCATCTGTGTGGACGCCTGCCACGTGCGGGCTATCTCCATGGGCCCGGACGGCGGCCAAGCTGCCATCGGTGACCGGTGCAAAGGTTGTGGCCGCTGTGCGGAGGCATGCCCGGTGGGGGCGATTACACTCCGCCTGGCTGGCGGTGCAGACATCGTGGACCATCTGCTGGCCCGCATCGAGCGGCGGACTGACATCAGGGGAAGCAGCGAATAACAACCGTCACCCCCGCAGCGCCGTGGGCATATGCGATTCTGTACCGGCTACGGAGGCGGCGGGCTTGCAGATCCGGCATGTTTCTCGCAGCCGGCGCCGCTAGACCGGAATGCAGGGCTGTGGTATAATCGCCGGGCAGATCTGTGAGAGGTTCACTGTCATGAGCAAACGCAAAAACCAGAAACGAAACTGGAGCCAGGTGCTTTACCTGACCATGGGCCTGATCATCGTCCTGAGCATGGTGGTCAGCCTGATCATCGGCAGCCTGCCAGTGCCGGCCACGCCGACGCCAACGCCCTGGCCGACGTGGACCCCATTTGTTCTCCCCACCGACTCGCCGACACCGTCGCCCAGCCCGGCGCCGCTTGGGCCCGAGTTGCCAACCGCTACCGTCACGCCGACAATCACTCCTGCTCTTACTTTGGTTCCTGCGGCAGTTGCGCCCGCTGCCGACAGATCAACCACGGCGGCTGCGTTCGCCCACGACACGCCGGCTGCTGACGATCCGGCACTTGTCTTTGCCGTGTGTGGGGACAGCCGGGGCAATCCCGGCCAGTACCACAGGTTGTTGCAGGCGGTTGTGGCCGGCGGAAGCGAATTCCTGGTCCACACCGGTGACCTGGTCAACGAGGGGACTGAGGCCGAGTGGCAGGCTTTCCTTGTGCCAATGGCCGGTTTTACCCTGCCGTTTTACCCGGCGCCAGGCAACCACGACGGCCTGGACGGCAAGCTGGACGGGTACCTAAAGTACAGCGGGGCAACGGCAGCCCACTATTCGTTCGACCGGGACCTGGTCCATTTCGCCCTGGCGGACAGCCATGTGGGAGGGTTGACTGCCAGCGAGCTGGCCTGGCTGCGTGACGACTTGAGCGCCACCAAGCAGCCGGTCAAGATGGTCTTCCTGCACCATCCACCCTTTGATCCGGACGGCAGTGATCACATCATGGCCTTTGGCAGCGAACCGTTCATGGCGCTGATGGTCGAGCAGGGGGTGGATTACGTCTTTGCCGGCCACATCCACGCCTTTACTCAGGCAGAGCGGGATGGCGTAGTTTATTCGGTTACGGGTGGGGGTGGCGCGACCCTCTACTCCGCCAACCATCCCCAGAGCTTCTACCATTATTTGCGCGTCACGGTGCGGGCTGAGCAAGTGACGATAGAGGTGGTCAAGGTGTGACGGCGGTGACGGTCTCCCGTGCCCGGTTGTTGGTCAGCCTGGCTCTAGGCATCGTCGCCATCTCGTTCGCCTCCATCTTTATCCGTTTCGCCCAGGCCGAGGGCGTGCCGCCCCTGTCGATAGCTGCCTGGCGGCTGGTCTTTGCCTCGGCGGTGCTGTTGCCTTACGCTTGGGCCACGCATCGCAACGAGATCCGGAGCCTGTCACGGCAGGAGCTGGGCTTGATGCTCGCTTCGGGCGTGTTCCTGGGTTTTCATTTTGCCAGTTGGATATCGTCCCTGGCCTACACGTCGGTCGCCAGCTCGGTGGTCTTGGTGTCGATGGGCCCGCTCTTTGTCGGCCTGGGATCGTGGCTGTTCCTACGCGAGCGGCCAGGGGTGCTGCTGTTCGTGGGCATTGTCCTGGCAGCCGTGGGCAGCATCGTCATCAGCGGCGGCGACCTGGGCAAGGGCCAGGATCAACTGCTCGGCGACTTGCTGGCATTGACCGGGGCGGTGATGGTCGCTGGCTACCTGATGATCGGGCGCAAGGTGCGGGCCCGCCGCTCTCTGGTCACCTATATCGCCCTGGTGTACGGGGCGGCGATGGTCACCCTGCTGGTTATGGTGCTAGTGGCGGGCGAGCCTATGTTCGGCTTTAGCCCGGCTGCCTACGGCTGGATGTTGGCCCTGGGGCTGGTGCCGCAGCTCATCGGCCACTCGACACTGAATTGGGCTTTGCGCCACCTCTCGGCGACCTATGTGTCGATTGTAACCCTGGCCGAGCCGCTGAGTGCCGGCCTCCTGGCCTATATCATCTTGGGCGAGGCGGTCTCGTGGTCCACCGCGGCGGGCGGCGCGCTGATCCTGGCCGGGATCTATATTGCCAGCCGGGCAGAGCTAAAGTAAGATCTTGACGGAGGAAACGATGATCAAGATTCGATGTTTCAGATGCGGCAACGCTTTCCAATTGACCGAGCAGCACGTAGCCAATGCGCTGGCGGCAGAGGGGATCAGCGGCAAGCCAAGCCATTACGTGGCCGACTGCCCCCACTGCCGGCATGTGATCAAGGTATCGCTGCGCGGCGTGCGTTTGCCTGCGCCGGAGGCAACCGGCGAGCAACAACCCGGCGGCGAGCAACCGGCTAGCGACTAGCCAGCGCCTCTTTCATCCACGCCATGGCCTGGGCCAGGCGCCGGCGTGCGGCAGGTGGCCACCAGACCTCGAGGTCGACCGGCCCTACCTCTAGCGTGATGGGGCCGGTATAGCCGCTGCGCTGCAGATCGGCGAGCAGGTCACCCAGCGGCAGCTCTCCGGCCCCGGGGAAGCGGTGCTGCTCCAGGAATTTGTCCAGAAACCGCACCGACCGGAAAGGCCTGGAGCCTCCCAGGTCGCTGAGGTGAACGTTGGCCAGCCGGCTGCCGAACGTCTGCCGGGCAAGCATCAGATCCTCGCCGGCCGAGCCGGCATGGACAACATCCAACACCAGGCCCAGGTCGTAGCGGTCGGCAAAGGCGCGCAACCGGTCCAGTGGGGTGAGAGCGTATCGCCGATGGGCCTCGCGGTAGACAGCCTTGTTCTCGATGGCCAGGCGCAGGTCGCCCCCGGCCAGGCGGGCCTGCCAGGCTTCTACCTGGCGGCAAAACAGCAGCCCCTTCCCTTCGTCCAGTGTCTCGGAGCGCGGCGTGTGGGCGACGACCACCTGCGCGCCGGCGTCCTGGGCCAGCCGGATGATGCGGTCAAGGCCGCCATGCTTTTCCCGCCAACCGGGGAGGGGGACCACCGACGGATGGACAGAGAAAAGGGACAGGCCTTCGGCCTCGGCCAGTTGCCGTACCGCCTGCCCACCCCGGGCTATGGCCTCCGGATTGACGCTGACTTCGACGCCGTCAAAGCCGGCTTGGCGCGCCATGCGAAAAACAGCTCGCAACGGGTAGGGGTAAAGCGAACCGGTTGACAGGCTGAGCTTCATCGAGTAGTTACGGCAGGCCGGTGGCGCCCACCCATCTCCTGCGGGGTGCGCATCTTGGCCTAGTGGGTCAGGATCTGGCTCAGAAACAGCCGGGTACGTTCCTCTTTTGGGCTGCGGAAAAACTCGTCGGGCGTGTTCCCCTCGACGATGGTGCCCTCGTCAAAAAAGATGATGCGGTGGGCCACCTCGCGGGCAAAGTCCATCTCGTGGGTGACGACGATCATGGTCATGCCGGAGTGGGCCAGCTCGCGCATGACGTCCAACACCTCTTTGATCATCTCCGGGTCGAGGGCTGAGGTTGGCTCGTCAAAGAGCATGATCTTGGGCTGCATGGCCAGCGCGCGGGCGATGGCCACCCGCTGCTGTTGCCCACCGGAAAGCTGGCCGGGGAACTTGGTCGCCTGTTCAGGGATGCCCACCCGTTTGAGCAGGTCGTCTGCAATCTGGTTCGCCTTGTCCTTGGGCCACCTGCGCACCCGGATGAGGGCCAGGGTAATGTTCTGCTGCACGGTGAGGTGCGGAAAAAGGTTGAATTGCTGGAAGACCATGCCGATCTCTCTGCGGACCGCAGCGATATTGCGGACATCATTGGTCAAGGCGATGCCGTCGACGATGATCTCACCCCGCTGGTGCTCCTCCAGGCGGTTGATGGTGCGGATGAAGGTGGACTTGCCCGAGCCGGATGGGCCGCAGATGACGACGACCTCCCCCTTTTTCATCGTCAAGTTGACGCCGCGCAGCACGTGGAAATCGTCGAACCACTTGTGCACATCGCGGCAGATGATGATATCGTCGCCGACATCCAGTCGCTCTTCTGTCATCGTTGTCCCACCCCCAATGCCGCCTCGAGCCGCAGGCTGGCGTATGACATGGCATAGCTAAAGATAAAGTAGATGATGGCCACAAAGATATACACCTCTTGTTGCCGCCCCAGCCACGCCGGTTGAGCCAGGACGGTCTTGCCGATGTACAGTAGCTCCAGCAACCCGGTGATGCCGACCAAGCTGGTGTCTTTGAACAGGCTGATGAACTGGCTCACCGTGGCTGGGATTACAACGCGCAGCGCCTGGGGCATGACGATAAAAGTCGTGATCATCCAGCCTTTCATGCCCAGCGCTTTGGCTGCCTCGGCCTGGCCGGGAGGCACAGCCTGCAGCCCGCCGCGCACATTCTCGGCGTTGTACGCCGCGCTGAACAGGATGATGCCGATCATGACCCGCCATATCAGGTCTATGCGCAGGTTCTGTGGCAGGAAGAGGGGCAGCATGATCGCGGCAAAAAAGAGCACGGTGATCAGGGGCACGCCCCGCACCACCTCGATAAAGGTCACGCTGAACCAGCGAATCACCGGCAGCTCGCTGCGCCGGCCGAGCGCCAGCAGGATGCCGATCGGCATCGACACCACAATGCCCACGATCGTGAGCACAAAGGTCAAGAGCAGCCCGCCCCACAAGGTGGTTCCTACGACCGGCAGCGCCTCGAGGCGCCAGAGCTTGCCGAACAACAGAAAATAGATGACGATAGGAGATAGCAGCCAGGCAATCAGCACGCCGCGCTTCCAGTGGCGGGAGGGCAGAAAGTGGACCAGAAGGAAAGCCACGACGATCAAGGCCACGTTGCCGACCAGCCACAGCCGCACCGACAGGCTGAAAGGCAAGAGGGCCAGTGCCGCCAAACAAGCGGCCAGGGCCACCGCAAAGCTGCGGACCACCCCACCCCACACCCCCCAGCTAAGGCCGAGCAGGAACGACACGATTAGCACACAGGCCGACACGCGCCAGATCTGATCGATGGGATAGCGCCCGACCATGAACAGTCTGAGGTTCTCGGTTATCACACCCCAACGCGCCTCGGTCAGCGCCCACCTCAGCAGGCCGCTGACAAAGACATAGATCAGCCAGACACAAACAATGGTCAGCAGTGCGTTCGACCATGAGTTGAACAGGTTACGCCGCAGCCAGCGCAACGGGCCTATGGAGGTGCGGGGGCGCTTGACTACCGGGGACTCTGTCGCCATGTGACCCTATCTCTCCACGAACTGCACGCGGCGGTTGTAGATGTTCATGAACAGCGATGTGATCAGGCTCATGGTCAGATAGCAGCCCATAATCAAGATCAACACCGGCACCGGCTTGCCGCCCTGGTTGTAGATGGTGCCGGCCACGCTGTACAGATCGGGATAGCCGATGGCAACCGCCAGGCTAGAGTTCTTGGCCAGGTTTAGATACTGGCTGGTCAGCGGCGGGATGATCACCCGCATTGCCTGGGGAAAGATCACCAGCCGCAGCACCTGGGCATTGCTGAGCCCGAGGGCGCGGGCTGCTTCGCGCTGGCCCTTGCTGACCGCCTGGATGCCGCCGCGAACCACCTCGGCGATAAAAGCGGCAGTATAGACCACCAGTCCGATCAGGAGCGCGGCAAACTCGGGACTGAGCCGCCGCCCCCCTTCGTAGCTAAAGCGTCCTATAGTCGGTGTCTCCCACACCAGTGGGGTCTGTCCCGTCAGCAAAGTGATGGCCAGCCAGCCCAAGGCAGCCGCCCCAACGAAGGTAGCCAGAGCCATCAGAAAGGGGTAGCTCAGTGGGCCAGCAGGCTTTTCCAGGCGTCGCAGCAGGATGAAAACGACGACGGCCAGCACCACACCGGCCAAGAGACAATAGGACCACGGCTGGGAGGTAGACGATGGAAAAGCCCAGGGCAGCGCGACGCCCCGGTTGCTGACATAGATAGGGCCCGGCAGAGTGAGGCTGTCCTTGATGGAGGGGCCCTGGACCATTCCGACAAAATACCAGAAGAAGAGCTGGACCAGCAGCGGTGTGTTGCGAATGATCTCGATGTAGACGATGGCGATGCGGCTGGCCAGCCAGTTGGACGACAGGCGGGCCACACCGACGATCACACCCAGGATGGTGGCCAGCACAATCCCCACCGCCGAGATCAGCAGGGTGTTGACCAGCCCCACCACAAAGGCGCGACCATAGGAATCGGAGGGCTCGTAGGCGATCCCTTCACCGATCTCAAAGCCGGCTTCCAGCTTGAGAAAGCCAAAGCCACCTGCCATCCCCCGTACGGCCAGGGCTCTGCTCACATTGGCGTACAAAAAGGCGGCCACAACGGCGAGAGCCAGCACAAAGCCGGCCTGAGCCAGGATGCGAAGCACCCTGACGTCACGCCAAAACGGGACGGCGTGGCGAGAAGAGCGCGCGGTTACGCTCATGCTGAACGATCAGCAGGTTGTGGGCAGGCGCCACGCTCCAGGGCTGCGCGGCGCCTGCCCTGAAAAACTAGCGGTACGGCGGGGCGTACATCAGGCCCCCGTTAGTCCATAGCTCGTTCGGACCCCGCGCCATGTTGAACAGTGTGCCTGGGCCGAGATTGCGCGCAAAGATCTCACCATAGTTGCCGACCTGCCTGATCACGCCGGCAACCCAGTCGTTGGCCAGGCCCATCTTCACCCCCAGGTCACCCTCGATACCCAGCAGGCGGCGGATGTCCGGATTCTGGCTATCCGTGAAGGTGTCCACATTCTGGGAGGTGATGCCCGACTCTTCGGCCTGGATGGTGACAAAGACGGTCCACTTGACGACGTTGAACCATTGATCGTCGCCCAGCGGCACTGCCGGCCCGAGCGGCTCCTTGGACATGACCACATCCATGATCATGTGGTCGTCGGGATTCTTAAAGACGGTGCGGCGGGAAGCCAACTGCGAGCGGTCGCTGGTGACGGCGTCGCAACGGCCCTCTTCGTAGGCGGCATAGGTGGCGTCAATGTCCTCAAAAACAACCGGGGTGAACTGCGTGTTGCGGGCGCGCATCTGGTCGGTCAGGTTCAGCTCGGTGGTGGTGCCGGTCTGGACACAGATGCTGGCGCCGGCCAGGTCTTCCAGCTTGGTGGCGTTCAATTCCTTGCGGACCATC
>Ga0209254_10004935_pt1 | contig 12257 bp, 11 predicted proteins | sample FrelakmetDIP11DI_FD_187148 | JGI IMG/M metagenome (GOLD analysis project Ga0209254, IMG submission 187148) | Freshwater lake sediment microbial communities from the University of Notre Dame, USA, for methane emissions studies - DIP11 DI (SPAdes)... | ecosystem: Environmental > Aquatic >...
TATGTCGTCCCGCGCAGCTACGGGCTGCCCAAGGACCATCCCGAGACGCAGTCCACGTCGGCCCGCATCGAAGTGGGAGATGTGGGTCAGGCGCGTCTGTACTACTCCTCCGTGGATAAAAAAGAGGATGGCCTCTATATGACGACCTCGCGGGCCATTGGCGTGGTGGGGATCTCTGCCAGCCTGGAGGAGGCTGAACGGATCGCCGAAGGGGCCGCCCGGGCCATCCGCGGTTCCGTGGACCACCGCCCGGATATCGGCACGCCGGCTCTGATTGAAAAACGCGTCCGGCATATGCAGGCCATCAGGGGAGAATCATCTCAACAAGAAAGATTTGCATAACCTTTGGAAAATGGTTCGCAAGCGGCGAATCAAAGATTTTTCGACTTTCCAGAAATTAGATTAATTTATTGATTTTAATAATATTTTAACCTTATCTTCTCTTCAGCGAAAAAGATTTTGAGCGGTGGCAAAGCCATTTTTCAAAGGTCTCAACAAGAAACGACAGGAGAAAATCATGCGGTTGAACGAAATCAAACGGGTATTGATCAGCGTTACGGATAAAGCAGGAATCGTCGACTTTGCGAAAGGGCTGGCCGACTTTCGGGTAGAAATTCTCTCCACCGGCGGGACGGCGGCGCAACTCCGGAACAGTGGTCTGGCCGTCGTTGACGTGTCGGATTATACAGGTTTCCCGGAAATGATGGATGGCCGGCTCAAGACGCTGCATCCGAAAATCCATGGGGGACTGCTGGCGCTGCGCGATCATGCGGAACATATGAACGCCATGAAGGAGTACGGGATCGGCCTGATCGACATGGTGGTCGTCAACCTGTACCAGTTTGAAAAAGCGGTGGAGAAGGAAGGCTGCACGCTGGAAACGGCTGTCGAGAACATCGATATCGGCGGCCCCACGATGCTGCGCGCAGCGGCCAAGAATTACCCCTTTGTCAGCGTCATCACCGACCCGGCGGATTATAACGAGATCTTGGAGGAAATGAAAAAAACGGGCGGGAAGATCTCCGGGGAGACGAATTTCCGGCTGGCCGTCAAGACTTTCCAGTTGACCGCCCGCTACGACGGGGCCATTTCCAACTATCTGGGCAAGCTCGGATGGGACGGCAGTCTCAGGCATCCCTTTCCCGAAACATTTACCGTTCAGTTCCACCGCGCGCAGGATCTGCGCTACGGTGAAAATCCCCACCAGGCGGCCGCCTTCTACCGGGAAAACGATCCCCTGCTGTCGGCGGTTTCCAACGCCCGGAAGCTCCAGGGCAAGGAACTGTCCTACAATAACATCATGGATTCCGACGCGGCCTGGCAGGCGGTATCGGATTTTGATAAATCCGCCGTCGTGATCATGAAACATGCCAACCCATGCGGCGCTGCCGTCACGGAGGGGGACCTGGTAGAGGCCTACCGCAAGGCCGTGGAAACGGACCCCGTCTCGGCGTTCGGCGGGATTGTCGCCCTGAACCGGCCCGTGGACAGAAAAACGGCCGTCGAACTGGCAAAGACGTTTCTCGAGGTGATCATCGCCCCCGCTTTCGATGACGATGCCCGGGCCATCCTGGGATCCAAAAAGAATGTCCGGGTCCTGGAGATTCCAAACACCCTCGTAAAAGGCGAGGCCAGCTACGATTTCCGGCGTGTTGTCGGCGGCCTGCTCGTTCAGGACCGGGATCGGGAAGCCTTCGACATCCGTAAAGCCAGGGTAGTCACGAAACGGCAACCAACGCAGGCGGAATACGACGCCCTCGATTTCGCTTGGCGCGTCGTCAAGCATGTCAAGTCAAACGCCATCGTTTACGCGACGAAAGACCAGCTCGTCGGCGTAGGCGCCGGCCAGATGAGCCGCGTGGACTCCGTGAAAATCGCGAAGATGAAGGCCCAGTTGCCCACGCAGGGCGCGGTGCTGGCCTCGGACGCCTTTTTTCCGTTCCGCGATGGCGTCGATATGGCCGCAGAGGTTGGGATCACCGCGATCATTCAACCGGGCGGCTCCGTGCGGGACGAAGAGGCCATTCAGGCGGCCGATGAACACGGATTGGCCATGATCTTTACCGGCATCCGGCATTTCAAGCACTGAGACCTTTAAAAATGGCTTCGCCGCGGCTCAAAATCTTTTTCGCATAGAATATTATAAGGCCTAATTATTTATGAAATCAAAAAGTTAGTATAATTTCTGGAAATGCGAAAAATCTTTCATTCGCTGCTTGCGAACCATTTTCATCGGCTATGCAAAGTTCTCGCACGGATTCATGCAAAAAATCAGGAGGATTTATGAACAAGGAAGAGATTCGCAAAATGGGGTTAGCGAGCGGGGCGGATGTCGTCGGCTTTGCGGCCGTCGAGGACTACAAATCGAAACGGGCGCCCGATCCGAAAACCATCCTTCCGGGAATCCGTTCCATGTTCGTGCTGGGATTCCGGGAACTGGACGGCGGCCTTGCTTCGGATATCGGCCGCATCAGCATGCACAGCCGGCTCGGCCAGATGGACCAGACCAAAAGTTGCACCTTCCGCATGGCCAAGGCCATCGAGGACTGCTACAGGGTAAAGGCGGCGCCGATTCTGGCGTCCTATCCCCTGAACATGGCGGCGCCCTACATGGGGCTGGTCGCGGACGTTTCTCTGCGCCATGCCGCCGTAGCCGCGGGCTTGGGGAATTTCGGGCGCCATAACCTCGTCATCTCACCGCGCTTCGGCACGCGCATCCTTTTTACGGCGATTCTTACGGAGATGGAGCTGGCCTCCGATTCCCCCGTCACGGACATCCTGTGCAACGAGTGCGGCCTCTGCGTGGAGTCCTGTCCCGCCCGTGCCCTGGACGAGGAAGGAAAGACAGAGGATCTGAAGTGCCTGCGCAACTCCCAGCCCTTCGGGATCGGCGGCGCCATCGGGTTCATCCGGAAATTCACGGCTGCTCCTCCCGATCAACAGAAGGCCATGGTCATGGATCCACAGTTCCTGAGCCTCTATCAGGCCTCGTTCATCGGCTTCCAGTATGAATGCTTCCGCTGCATGGCTGTCTGCCCGGCCTGCGTCGATGCATGAGCGATAAGGAAATGTTGAAAATTACATTCCTTATGTATGGCTTTTCACTCCGCATTATTCTGTTTCGTTCAGAGTGGCTTTCCTTAAAATACTGTTCTGTGCCGGTTGAATAGGCAGACCAATGTTGTGAACACATCAGTATTCAAAGGCCGGGGAGCGTTATACAAAGTATGCAACAATCTCCTCAACTTTGACTGCAATAACGGCTTGGCAGGATGCTGAAAACCCGCGGCTATCCTCCTCCCGCGGAAGCGGGAGTCTGAAACGACTTGACAGGGGATCAGAAGCGAAACGTTACCCCGAGCGCCGGGCCGCTGAAGCGCATGTCCTGGATCAGTTTGTCGCCCCCCATGTCGTAGTAAATATGACGGTAGGCGAGCGTCACCCCGCCCCAGTTGAACGAGTAGGCGACGCCGAGCATGCCCTGCCAGGTCAGACTCGACGAGCCCGTGCCCACATCGAGGTAGTAGGGAATCGACCATTTGCTGCCGCCGAGCCAAAAGCGCCCCTTGACGCCGACGATCCCGTCCCAAAGATCCCCCCTCTCTGAGATGTTGCCCGTTCTCGGAAAAGTTTGCCCTCCACCCGGTCCGGTGACCGTCAGCGCGAGGTTCCAGTTGGTCGAGGCCTCCAAGCCGAAGTAACGCAGGCCGCCGAAGGCATCCAGTTCCACGGGCCGGCCGGGCAGGACCGCGTAGCCCGCGCCGAGCGTCCAAGCCGCCGCTTTCAACGAAGATTCGGTCGAGACGTTCGCGCTGGTGCTGACGTGACTCCCACCGAAATTGATTGATTTGACCGCGCTCTTCTCATTGGAAAAATCCAGGTAGATGAAATCGGTGAACATCGACCACCTTTTCTTGCGAGCCTCGCCTGAGATCATCATGACCATCTTGAGCGCTTCGAGGTAGTCGTTCGGTCCGACCCGGACCTCCGGGCTCCCTCCGGCGCCCGCCGGAATGCTGTACTTCAGGGTGCCGTCGATGTTCGGCAGCCAGAGGTACGGCGTTATCGAGAATGTCCATTGGCTGCCCGGCGTCTGGGCCGCTGCGATAGGCGGCCCGCACAGCGTCAAGGCCGCAAGGGCTGCGAGGGCGATGAGTCCGGCTCGTTTCATGGTTGTTGTTCCTTTCTCTATTGTTTTATTCATCTTACCAGCTTGAGCTGGTCCGGTGGTATGATTTTGATAAGATTTTTTTTGACGGTCGGGGTATACAGGAAGGGCAGTTTATATGTCAAAGGATATTTCGCGTTAAAGTGTTGGATGCTGAGCCGGAACTTGCGGGAAGGAGGTGAGGAGACGACTCATTCCCTGGGAAATTTTAGCAAACGATCCTCTTGTTGATCGTTTTTCCAGTCGCGATGGCCATGTTGGGCGCATATCAGACAAACCTCTCCGGCGCCTTAAAAAATTTCCAAGGCGTCATGTCCAGATGCAGTCTCAGGGGATTATTCAGGGTCCCGATAAAGGGGATCGTCATGGTTTTCGGTTTGAAGGAATAGATGCCTCTCATAACCTTGTCATACCTGACTTCATGAAAGAGCCCACAAGAAAAGTCATCTCCGATTTTTTAACGTTCAATCTATGGGATAGTGACAAGTTACCATACCAATCAGGGCCGGCGCCCATAAAACATCGACGGAATCAAGTCTTGTCCTGTTTAGCCGCATCGAAAGGGTTTCTCACCAAAAGCATAATTAGTTATACACCAGGCATGCACCTTTTTCAGGTTACAAGTCCTCGTCCTTGGTGATTCTTGCCACACCAGCACCATCTACCGGCGAAGAGTTTTGTGCACCGCTCACTGCGGTTTTCTTGCTGGTGAACTCAAGCAGAACATCCAGCTCCGGCAATTCTTCCCGCATGTCTGCCCTGATCTCATGGCGAATGCCATCGATGGTCTTTATGTCATGATTCTGCTGTGTCGCGAAGCTGACGTCAAGATATAATCTGCGCCCGGACTTGCGCAATCTCAGCCATTCAACCGCTGCCAGCCCATGCTTTTCGCAACAGAATTTGGCCAGACCACTGACCCTATCCATGATCTCTTTGGGGGGATCGGACTTACACAAAAAACGGTACGAGTTCGAATCGGTTGACATCCACAAGGCCCCGGTCGGTGATCTTCAGATCGGGGATCACGGACAAGGCCAGAAAAGAGATGGCCATGAAGGGTTCCTCAGACCGACATCCAAGGCTTGTGGCAGCATGTATCACTTTCATCCAACCCTCTGCGACATCGTCCAGCGGCAGCTCCGACATGAGTCCGCCGATAGGAAGCGGCAGCGCGGCGAGGACTTCCCCATCTTTCACGGCGGCAAGCCCGCCTTTCATGGACTCGACGGCCTTGACCGCCGCAAACATGTCCCGGTCGCGGCATCCCACACAGATAATATTGTGGGAATCATGCGCCACCGACGAGGCCAGCGCCCCCTCCTGCAACCCGAACCCCTGTACAAGCCCCAGACCGATATTGCCCGTAGCCCGATGGCGCTCCACCACGGCGATCTTGACAAGATCGCGATCCGGATCGGCAACGACCACGCCCTTCCGAACGGGCGCTTCCATCACAATCTGTTGCGTCAGGATCTGGTTGGGGATCAGACCGATGACGCGAATCTTTTTTCCGGCCGCGCGGATCATGAAGGAATCTTCCTGATAAGGGGCAATGTTCATGGGACTATATGACACGGACGGCGCCAGGGGCTTGATTTCAGCCAAGAGATGTCCGGCATCGTAAACGGGGCAGCCCTTTTTGAAAACAGTCGTCACCTTGACAGGATCGAGGGAGGACAGAACCAGCACGTCCGCTTGATAACCCGGGGCAATGGCGCCACGGTCCTTCAGGCCAAAATATCGGGCCGTGTTGAAGGTCGCCATCCGGATCGCCGTGACCGGATCAAGCCCCTCCTTGACGGCGAGATCAACAAGATGGTTCAGGTGGCCTTTCTGCATCAGGTCATGGGGATGGAGGTCGTCCGTCACGAACGAACATTGGGCGAGAGTGGCCGGAGAAACCAGCGGAAGCAGGGCGCTGAGGTTTTTCGCCCGTGTCCCCTCCCGGATCATGACATGCATGCCGAGCCTGATTTTCTCGCGCGCCTCCTCAAGCTGCGTACACTCATGGTCGGAACCGATGCCCGCCGCCATATAGGCGTTGAGATCCCGGCCGGTTAAAAGCGGCGCATGGCCGTCCCGCACGGACCCGTCAAAGACCCTGATCTTTTCAAGCACCGGTTCCAGGCACGCGATGACCCCCGGGTAATTCATCATTTCGGCAAGGCCGAGCACGCGCGGCTCGCCCTTCAATATCAGCAGATCTTCCGCATCGAGCCGGGCGCCGGCGGTCTCCATAGGGGTCGCCGGGACACAGGAGGGAAGCATGAAAAAAAAATCCACGGGCAGGCCGTCGCTTGCGGCGAGCATGAATCGGAGGCCCTGCATCCCGATTACATTCGCGATCTCATGCGGATCGGCAACGATTGCCGTGGTACCATGACGCAAAACCGCCCGCGCCAGCTCCGGCGGTGCAAGCATGCTGCTCTCAATATGCATGTGGCCGTCGATGAAGCCGGGTACAATGAAGTGACCGCCGATATCCAGACATTGAGAGCCGTCATAATCGCCCACGCCGACGATGAAGCCGTCACAGATCGCCACATCCGCCCCGATGATCTCGCCGGTAAAGACATTGACGATCCGGCCGCCCTTCAGGACGAGATCCGGCGTACTTGCTCCCCTGGCCGCCCGTATTCGCCGTTTCAGACGTTCGAGCGCTGTCATCGCTTTATCTTCAATCAATGGCATACTCCATATAGTACCGGTAAAAAGCCGCGATGACGAGGGCGTGCGTGATGACACCCTCCCGGATGAGGCATGGAATGTCCGGAAGCGGAATCAGAACCACCTGTATGTCTTCCTTTTCATCCTGCTGCTGGTTCCCTGCCGGCGTGCAATTTTTCGTCAGGAAGGTATAGCAGCGGTTGTTCTGAATGGCCGGATTCGGGTGTACATAGCCCAGGGATTCGGCGGAGGCGGCCGTATAACCCGTTTCCTCGCACAGTTCGCGCAACGCCGCCGCTTCGGGATTGTCCCCCTGTTCAACGAGTCCTCCGGGAATTTCCAGCGTAATTTCGCGCGTACCATGGCGATACTGCCGGACCATGACCACTTCATTCTTCGGTGTCAGCGGAATGATATTGACCCAGGATGAAGACTCCATCACAAAGAAATCATGAGATTTGCCGGTGCGCGGCGAACGGGCATGGTCTGTACGCAGGTTGAAAACACGGTAGGATTTGTCAAGGTTGCTCGACAGGATCGTCCATCGTTCCGGTTGCATCTGGTATTCGCCTCACTTTCCGGGTGTTCCCCCCGGGTCTTCAGATTTACGTGCCCATTCCTCATAAAGGAGGACGAGTCTCTTGACAAGTATTTTTTAAATGTGTAAAAAGAAATTGTTTCAACAATTATTTCCCCGGACTGTTATGCTTGGAGGGCACAAACGATGCACACGATCAAAGTTCGCTTTGGCGAGGATCCCGGCAGGCCGGAAAGCGACCCCCGCAGGATCATCGATGAGATGTTCAATCTGGTCAACCCCAGGTACAACGCCTGTCACCGGATCTGGCGGCCACAGATGGATATCTACGAATCTCCCGGCGAAATCATTCTCGTCATCGAGATTGCAGGGGCAAAACGGGAAGACCTGCATGTGGAAATCGGCCGTAAGACGGTAAAAATATCGGGGCGGCGCCGTATCCGGCCGCTTTCGGAAGACGCCCGCTACCGGCTCGTGGAGATCCCCTACGGGTATTTTGAACGCAGCCTCGTCCTGCCGGCGCCCATCGACGCGGATCAGGTGGACGCCACGTATGTCGACGGCCTGCTGCAGATCCGCATGGCCAAATTGCCGCTCGACAAGATACGCAGAATCCACGTTCAGAACGGGTAAATCATTCCAAGGAGGGTTACGTGCCGGATCAGACCGCCCCCGAAGAACTGAAAATTATTAAAATTCCTGAGATATTGCCGATTCTTCCGCTGTTCAATGTCCTGGTATTTCCGAAGATGATGTTTCCCATGGAAATCTTCGGCGAGCAGGCCATGACGCTTGTTGATGAAGCCATGGCCAGAGACCGCCTGATCGGGCTGGTCATGTCGAAAAGAACGCCTTTGGAAACCAAACAGGCGCCGGAGGATTTTCACACGATCGGCACCAGTTGCGTCATTCTGAAAATGGCGAAGATATCGGACAACAAGGCCCAATTGCTCGTGCAGGGCATCAACCGCTTCCGCATCGCGTCTTTCATCGAAGGCAAGCCCTACATCCAGGCCCGCATCGCCAATCTCGAGGACGAGGAAATCAAAGATCTCGAAGTTGAAGCGCTCATGGCCAACCTCGTCAGCCTCTTTGACCGGATCGTCAAATTATCGCCCTTTCTGCCCCAGGAATTCGGCGCCATGGCCAAGGCCATTACGCTGCCCGGCATTCTGGCAGACATGATTGCCTCCATTATCAACGCCACCGTCGAAGAAAAGCAGCGGATTCTGGAAACGCTCAACGTCAAGGACCGGCTGAAACAAGCGACGAAGCTTGTCAATCACCAGGTGGAAATCCTGGAGCTCGGAAGCAAGATCCAGTCTCAGGTCAAGAGCGACATGGACAAGAGCCAGCGGGAATATTATCTGCGCCAGCAGCTCAAGGCCATTCAGCAGGAACTGGGCGAAGTCGACGAATCCAAGGTGGAACTCGAGGAGTATCGCGAGAAAATCGAGAAGGGAAATCTGCCGCAGGAAGCGAAAAAGGAGGCCATGCGCGAAATGGACCGGCTCGCGCGCATGCACCCCTCTTCCGCTGAATACACCGTTGCGTCCACTTATCTGGACTGGATTACGGCGCTCCCCTGGAAAAACGGCACCCAAGACAACCTGGATACCAGAAAGGCCAGAAAGGTCCTCGATGAAGACCATTACGGTCTGGAAAAGGCTAAGAAGCGCATCATCGAGTATCTGGCCGTCCGCCGACTGAAACCCGATAGCAAGGGCCCCATCCTGTGTTTTGCCGGCCCTCCCGGAACGGGGAAAACCTCCCTAGGCCATTCCATCGCCCGCGCGCTGGGCCGAAAATTCATCCGCATTGCTCTGGGAGGCGTCCGGGACGAGGCGGAAATCCGCGGGCACCGCCGCACCTATATCGGGGCGCTGCCGGGGCGGATCATCCAGGGCATCCGGCGTGCCGAATCCAACAACCCCGTTTTTATGCTGGATGAAATCGACAAGCTGGGCAATGATTTCCGGGGCGACCCGTCCTCGGCGCTCTTGGAGGTGCTCGATCCGGAGCAGAACTTCTCCTTTACGGATCATTACCTCGATGTCGCCTTCGACCTGTCGCACGTGATGTTCATCACGACGGCCAACATGCTGGAAACCATCCCCCCTGCCCTGAGGGACCGCCTCGAAGTGATCGAGCTTCTGGGGTATACCCTCGATGAAAAAATCAAAATCGCCGAGCGCTATCTGATTCCCAGGCAGATCGACATGAACGGGCTTAAAGCCGATCAGGTTCAATTTACCCGGGCCGCCCTGCGGACAATCATCACGGGTTACACACGTGAAGCGGGCGTGAGAAACCTGGAGCGAGAGATCGCCACGATCTGCCGCGGCCTGGCCAGCCAGGTCGCCGAAGGAACGATTTCGTCCGCCGCGATCAAAATCAGGGACCTGCACAAATATCTCGGCCCCGTTCGCCTGACCTCCGAAGCCGCCGCCCGAACGTCCAAACCGGGGGTCGTGATGGGGCTGGCCTGGACGCCGACGGGCGGCGATCTGCTCTTTATCGAGGCCACGGCCATGAAGGGAAAGAGAGGCCTCACGCTGACAGGGCAACTGGGCGACGTCATGAAGGAGTCTGCCACGGCAGCGTTGAGCTTCATCCGGGCGAACGCGGAATTAATCGGGGTCTCCAGGGACTTTTTTGAGGAAGTGGACCTCCATATTCACGTGCCATCGGGCGCCATTCCCAAGGATGGCCCGTCGGCCGGTGTGACCATTCTGACCGCCCTCGTCTCCCTGCTGACCAACAGAGCCGTTAAAAAAGACCTGGCCATGACCGGCGAGATTACCTTGAGGGGGACGGTCCTTCCCATCGGGGGCGTCAAGGAAAAAGTGCTGGCCGCGCACCGGGCGGGCATCAAAACGATCATCCTTCCCCAATGGAACAAAAAAGACCTGGTGGACATTCCGCAGAAAGTTCAGAAAGACATCGAATTTCATTTTGTGGATGAAATGCTGGATGTTTTAAAAATCGCCATTGAAATGACGTAACGAAGAATATGAACCCGTCCCCGATTAATCGCTGGATCTGGTTGCTGCTGGTGTTTTTCACTGCCATACCGGGTGCATCCGCCGGAGAGAAGGTCTTCACACTCGAGGAGAGTGTCGAGACGGCCCTCAAGCAAAGCGTCCTGATCCGGGCCGCGCAGGAAGGCGTCCTCGGGGCGGAGGCCCAGAAAAAGGGGGCGTTCACGGAATTTCTGCCGAAGCTGAGCACGTCGTACCATTACACCCGGTTCAGCAGCTATCCCTATTCGATCATGCCGCCATGGCCGCAGTTGACGAGCAGTCCGATCCGGTTGGTTGTGGGCACCCAGGACAACTACGTCTGGGCGTTGGAGGTAAGGCAGCCCCTGTTTGCCGGCGGCGGCATCCTGGCCAATTACGAAGCCAGCAGCATCGGGCACGATATTTCCCGGATGGACGAGGCTGCCGCCCTGCAGGACATCGTCCAGGACATCAAGGTTTCTTACTTTAATATTCTGAAAGCCGAGAGGCTCCTGGTCGTCGCCCAACAGTCGCTGGAACAGCGGCAGGCCCATTACCATGTTGCGCAGAACTTCTTCGATGTGGGGCTGATCCCGCGCAATGATCTGCTCCAGTCGGAAGTTCAGGTCGCCAACGGAGAACAGGCTCTCATCCGGGCTGAAAACGGCGTTGCGCTGGCCAAGGCTAAATTTAACACCATCCTGCGGCGCAGCATCAACGACCCCGTACAGGTAGAGGACATCCTGGCCTATCGCCCCTATGAACGCCACATTGAGGACTGCATCAAGGCCGCCATGGAAAACCGCCCGGAAATCAAAAGCCAGACCTTGAAGGTGGGTCAGGCAAAGTCACTGGTGAAAGTGGCCAGGAGTGACTTTTTCCCGACCGTCAGCGCAGTGGGGCATTATGAGCGTGTGGGAGACACGCCGGGCGTTGCCGGTTCGCCCTTCAAGGACTCGGAGAACTGGTATGTGATGGGCGTGGCCAGCTGGACGTTCTGGGAGTGGGGAAAAACGAAATACCGTGTGGACGCCAGCCAGAGCCGCGAGAACCAGAGCATCGACCTGCTGCACAACATCCGGGACCAGGTCGCACTGGAGGTCAAGAACGCCTACCTGTTCATGCGGGAATCGGAACAACAGTTGATGGTGGCTAACAAGGCGATCGAACAGGCGCAGGAGAATTTCCGGATCAACGTGGAACGGTACCGGGAACAGGTGGCCACCTCCACGGATGTGCTCGATTCACAAACGCTCCTGACGCGCGCCAAGTTCGACTATGCCAATGCCCTGAGCGAATACAACATCAGCAATGTCCGGCTTGAACGGGCGATGGGCGTCATTTACACGAAAAAATAACCCTGCAAATCCATGTCCTCGCAGGGGGTGCGGAAGTTCTCGCGGAAGAGGCGTTTCGTGAAAAAACGAATGATCCTTGTTATATTCCTTGTCCTTTTCACCGGCGTCGGTCTTTTGGTCTATTTCGGGCAGCAGAAAACGCAGAAGGGGGAACTCTATTACTCCGGCACGATCGAGGCCACGCAGGCCAATCTCGCTTTCCAGACATCCGGCCGGGTACAGACCGTCCTGGTCCGGGAGGGTCACGCCGTCGTCAAGGATCAGATTCTGGCTGAGCTTGACGGCGCTGAGTTGGCCTCACGGCTGGAGCAGGCTCGCGCCAATCTCGATAAATCCATCAAGAATCAGCAGCAACTCGAAACGATGCTGGAGGTCTATCATCACACACTGCCCGCCGAAGTGGCCCGCGCGGAAGCCGGTGCGGCCGCCGCCCGTTTTGCCCTCGAGGATGCGCGGAAAAACGATCAGCGCTACGAGCAGCTTTTTCAAAAGGGCGTCACATCGGCAAAGGAACGCGACGG
>Ga0209254_10004936_pt1 | contig 12256 bp, 8 predicted proteins | sample FrelakmetDIP11DI_FD_187148 | JGI IMG/M metagenome (GOLD analysis project Ga0209254, IMG submission 187148) | Freshwater lake sediment microbial communities from the University of Notre Dame, USA, for methane emissions studies - DIP11 DI (SPAdes)... | ecosystem: Environmental > Aquatic >...
CAGACCATTGGTGCCATTATTCTCAGCCGTGTTTCCACTCAGCCCTGTCCCATCCAGAGTCAAGTCTCCGGAAAGGCTGAAATAGACCGCATAATTGGTGTTGGAGAGGAAGGCGGTGTTTGTGATCACCGGAGCAACTGAACCGCTGAGAACGCAGTACAGCCCGTGTCCCCCATTGTTCTGGATCTGGCTGTTTTGGATATTGATCCCACAGTGCGTATCATTATTAATACCATTTCCAGCAGCATACTCTACAGTTGACTCATCGAGGCTGACTATACCCCCCTGATTTTGGATGTTCATGTTTCCATAACGCACCATGGCATACGAGAAGTCGGCAGAACCTCCAATAATAATAAAAATACCGCTCCAATCTCCCGGTGCTGGATTATCTTCAATACTATTTTGTACGGTGTTAACACCATACATATCATCCTTGAATGATGTAAACACCACTGGAGTCGTATCAGTGCCCATTGCCCAAAGTGTGCCGTATACCTGCATTCCAATTCCGGCACTCTCGGGTTTGATCACAGCTCCACTCCTGACGGTCAGGGTAACCCCTGATAAGATATCCACATTACATGTCAAAACATAGGTAGCATATGCCCAGGTCTTATCCGTAGACATATTGTCGCAGAATATTATTGTGCCGATTACTCCTAATTCAGCTGTATTGGTATTGTTGGAAGGATCTAAATCGGGTAAATCTGCAGTCGGGTCTGCCGTAACTTCAACGGTATATGGACCTGGTGGCGGTGCTATAAAGGAAGTGTCCAAGCTAATATGTTCACCAGAGTATAATCCACTCACCTCCCAGCTTCCCCCGTCAATCGGAGTGATCTCCCCAAAGGGGAAGAGTTTCCACTCCACTGTAAACGCATCAGCATCTCCCGACCCTAGGTTATAAATCTCGGTCTTCAGGCTGATCGGGTCGTTTTGGGCTGCCGGATTGGGATCCATCGTTATCGTCTGCACTGCTAGATCTGGTAATCCTATGATGGTAAGCGTAACCGGAACGGTATGAATGAGATCACCACTGCTACCGCTGATATCAAGCATATAGTCTCCACCGGTTGTTTCAACGCTGGTTTCAATCGTTAAAATGGAAGATGCCGGGGGAGTAACCGGGTTAGGAACAAAATCTCCCGTTGTTCCGGCTGGTAGCCCGTCAACGCTGAGTGTGACCGGGCTATTAAAGCCATTCTGAGATGTGAGCTCAAGGGTATATGTCACGGTCTCCCCTGCATAGATGCTGGCGTGATCAGGATAGGGTGTTATAGAAAAATCTATAAGAGGGTCAACTGTAACTACCCCAGGTTGGTGGCAATGATTGAGTACAAAGAAATGGTAGGAGCCAAATTCTGGAAATTCACGAGTATAGCTTTCACCCGGCAGAATTGAAACTCCATCCGCTTGAATGGGTGCAAAGCCAGGAATAGTTGGACCAGATGTTTTTAGATTTAATTTAGTAACAACCGGCATGTATATGCATTGTCCATTACCTTCTTCAAGAACCACCGTTTGAGAAGTTTGGTTTGTCCAATTTACACTGTCGCCCTCTACAATGGTAATCTCATCAGGATTAAAACCTGTATTGTTGATATCAACCTGATGCACAGAAGCAGTTTCGGTGGTTATTGCCTCGGTGATTAACACCGCCTCGGCAGAGATCGGCTCTGAATATGCAGTGGCTATAGCGCTGGCCGATAAAATCATGCAAAGAGCAATCAGGGCTGCAAACAGTAATTTTTTAGTCATATGTTCTCCATGTATAAGAATGTGGGATTCGCTCGTTCTATTTTACACTACTTGTTATGATGTGAAATTATTCTGGAGCTCCCTATAAGTGAGGATTCTGAAACCTAACAATTCTGTAATGTAAGATCTGAGATACCAGCGACGGGGTATATACCCCAAGGTCGTTGGCACTTAGTCTGGGTTGGATTAGTTGCTTGTTAACATCAACTCAGGAGCGGTTATTCCGGTATATAGGGAGCCTGGCGATCGATATTGCCGACAAACTGGGGCAAATTGGTATGTCCCAGCATTTGCCGGACAGCCAGGTTTTCACCAATATGGTACCAGTAATGGTAGATCATTCGTTGCAGCAGTGAACCATAGTTCCGTTGAAGTTTGGTACCGTCTTTCTTGATTACGAATTCCTGAAGCTTTTCACTGGTCAGAGATTCCAGCCAGGGATCAGTGGCTAAGGTAATTTTCTGCCAGGCCTTGAGCATCTCCCACAGCGATGGAGTGCTTGCCGGAGAACCGTAAGAAAATAGCTTTTCAATCTCAGGGTACGGCATTTGCCCCTGCCCATAGAAAATGATGTATTTCTGTTCCTGCCAGGCTAAATGCCCAACATTCCAGCTGATGCAATTCATTGGCAGAAGGCGTTTGGCGGCATCTTCCTCCGATAAACCTTTCAACGCCCGCTTGAACTCGGTGTGGGTGAACTTCAGTTGCAGCACGAGAGGATGAGAAGGAGTCATTTTATCTTTCCTGATGAGTTTTCTTCGAATAGCGGGCTCTACTCGTAACGGAACCTCCAAATTCCCACGATGAAGAATACCACCGCGAAACCACACAGGACGGCAGCATAGGGCAGGATCTGAAGCAGACCAGCGTTGTACACGGTCAGCTGGGTCATACCCATCATTGCCCAGGTAGTGGGCAGGATTTTTGCCACATTGGCTACCGCTGGTGGGAACATCTCGAGTGGCCACATGCAACCACCTAGCAGCCCCATCACCATCCCCAAGGAGATGCTCAAGCCGTTGGCCTGGCTCGGAGTCCGTGTAAAAGTACCCAGCATAGTGCCCATCGCCACCGATGCCAGACCGAAGCTGATCAGCAGCAGCAGCAATGCCAATGGATTCTGACCCCACGGCACCTTGAGGAGTACGACCCCGATCACCACCAACATGAGCATTTGAATCAGACCGTAGCTAAGCTGACCGGTGATAGTTCCAAGAAGAAATGTGGGCTTACGAGTGGGCGTGGTCACCAGGCGGCGCAGCGTGCCCCACACGCGCTCATATGCCATTAACTCGCTCGTGCCCAGGAGAGGTATGAAGACCCAGATAATAAGCTGACCCGCGGAGGCTTGAGCGGCCTGGGTTTCTTTCTGGGATTGGATCTCCACTGTATTCTTTGGTTGGGTGATGACGATACGGATCGGTGCGGTATCGAACATCTGCCGGGCGGCTACCAGGCTCTGGTCGTAATAGGCTTGTCTCTGTGTTGCATCCGTGAAGGGTTGGATATTCTCGGCTTCACGCGTGCTTGCACTGGCCACCGCCAGGCTGCGGCTGATCTTGCTAATTGCATTCTGCACTTCTTGCTGAACGGCAAGGCCATTGTTATTGGATGGATCCAAAGTAAAATCCAACGATACTGCCTGCCCGGCTTTCAAGTTGGATTCCATCCCGGAAGGGATGATCAAGATGGCGGCAGCATCACGATTGTCAAGTGTTTCCTGGGCTTTTTCCCGTGCCAGGATTGAAGGTGCCACGGCCTCTGAAGACTGCAGCAGGCTCACCAGCCTCTGAGAGAGGTCGCTGTTGTCTTCATCAACCACGACCATCACAATCTTACTTGCCCCACCGCCGAACAGTACCCCCGATAGAAGCAAGGTAAATATCAGAGGTAATATGAGAAAGAACAACAACTCAGTTTTCCCACTGAAGCGTATGTTCATATCTTTCAAAGCTATGGCAATAATTTTTGACATGGTGTTGTTCCTTCCTTACCTCTGCAGCAAGCCTTTTCTACGGAAGATGAAGACCGAGATCACGAGCAGGATGGCGGCCATCGCAAGCAGAACTGCGTAAACTGGCAACAGATCCTGAAGATCACCTCCACGAGCCAGGGTGTTAAAGCCCGTCTGCCCCCAGTAATTGGGGGTGAGCATGCCAATATAGCCTACTACACCCGGCAGTGTGCCACCAAAGAAGCTGCCTCCCACCAACCCGAATAGCAGGGTCATAGCCATGCCGATGGAGGAGACTTGCCCTGGGGTGCGGGATAAAGCCGCCAGCAACATGCCCCAACCGGTTGCGGCTGCCACTGTGGTGAGTAACAGGATCGCCACTGCCAAAGGATCACCCCAACGTAGCCCCAACAACAAGGCGCTAGCGACAATGAGGATTGTCATCTGTGCCAGGCCAATCATGTAAGTGCCGGCCATCTTACCTACCAGCACCTGGCTGGGTCCGGTAGGGGTGGTCATCAAGCGGGTGAGTGTACCTTCCTGGCGCTCAGTCAGCAGGGTTTTTCCGCCCAGGCTGACGGTATACATCAGAAATAGCAGTGCAAAACCGGGGGCAATATACATCAAAAAGTTGGGTTCTTCGCTAACCGATGTCTGGCGAGTGTTCAGAGTCAGGGTTTGCATGTTACTTTGCTCGTTAGCCAGTCGTGTGCCTATTTGCATGCCAACCTCTGCGGCCTGCTGCTGAGAAACCAAACCGCTGGCAATGAGCTGCGCCACTGCCACTTGCCCACCGATACGCCCGGTCTCCACCTCATTGAGAAAGCTCTCGACGATGGATTGAACAATGTCGGAGCTGATCGGCCAGCTTGGGTTCTTATATAACTCGATCTGGGCATCCGCTGAGGAAGACTGCCCAGCCTGGGGGATAACGCTAGCGGTGAAACCAGTCGGGATGATCACCACTGCAGCGGTTTTATCGGCATCCACCATTGCACGCGCAGCAGCGACATCATTATTTTCTTCCACTGCCAGTAGTTGGCTAAGCTCTGGAGACATTAGCACCTCGGTAAGGGCAACCCCAAGCGTGCTTTGGTCCAGGTTGACCACGACCACCGGCACCTGGCTAAGTCCACCCCCGCTGCTGCTTAAAGTCCCGGTCACAAGACCCATCCCAACCGTCATGGCAAAGGGTGCCAGCAGCATCAAGATCAGCGCGGCGCGATCTCGAAAGATCACACGCAGGTCTTTCCAACCAATTTGGAGGATTTTTTTCATGAGAGCACCTCGTTAGTAAACCGCCAAAGGCTAGCTGTCAACAGGAAAATATAAAATATAGAGAAGACGAGTCGTCCGGAGCTCAAGTTGAAGCATACTCAATCTCGAAGCGCCTTTCCGGTAAGTTTCAGGAAAACCGCCTCCAGGTTGGGTTCCTGGATATCCACAGAGCGGATCTTGTAGCCCAACCGGTCAGCCATGCCAAGCACCGGTGGTAGGGCGTCATCCGCTTCGGGTACGATCAGCACCACCATATTATCCGAGGCGCTGACATGGATTACATATGGCAGCTCCTTCAGAGCGTCCATCAATGGTTGCACGTCTACGTTCTCTCCGATGTGCAAGCGCAGGGTTTCGTTCTCTCCGACGAGCTGGGTCAGCTCCTTCTGAGTGCCAATGGCAATCATCTTGCCTTGGTCGACGATCCCCACCCGGTGAGAGAGCTCTTCAGCCTCTTCCATATAATGAGTGGTATACAGAACAGTCATGCCCGCCTTATTGAGGTCCTTGACAGAGTCAAGGATACTGCGCCGGCTTTGTGGATCGATGCCAACGGTAGGCTCGTCCATGAACAGCAGACGTGGTTTGTGCAGCAGCCCGACTCCGATGTTTACCCTGCGTTTCATCCCGCCTGAGTAGGTCTTGATCTTATCCTTGGCACGGTCAGCCAGCCCAATCTGCTCCAGCACTTCGTTGACGCGAGTTTTAAGAGCACTGCCCCCTAAGCCGTACATCTGACCCCAGAAGGTCAGGTTCTCACGGGCGCTGAGTTCCTCGTACAGGGCAATTTCCTGCGGCACGACGCCGATCACGCCCTTGACCTGCAATGCGTCGCGTGTGACCGAGTGGCCGTCGATGATGGCATCACCACTGGTCGGTTCTAACAGACATGAGAGCATGGAGATCGTTGTGGTTTTGCCAGCACCGTTCGGTCCCAGCAGACTGAATACTTCGCCTTCCTGGATGTTGAACGAGACACCATCGACTGCAGTGATATCTCCAAACTTTTTTACCAGGTTTTGGACTTCGAGGATTAGGGACATAATCTCACCACCTTATTGAGTTGTTGGTTGTCGGTAAAATAAAATATACATTCATTTATCTGGAATTGCAAGCCTGGGGATTATCATTTTCGTTGGATAGATATCCAGAACCCTTTAGACATTATCAAAATCTTTCTGTCAGTTGTGGAAATTGTCGGTGGTTCATGGCATTGAGGAAAACCTCACTACTAGGCAAGTGAAAAATATCATCTCATCACAAATCTATTGTATGAATGGGGTACTCTTGGGATTGATGTAGAAATCTTGCTTGTGTATCTCACACATGCGATAGAATATACATAGGAAAATTATCAGGATCAATCAAAACATTCGCATATTTTTTGACATAGATAAATAGGAGGATGAAATGACAGACCGTAAAAAAGTAACCCTTCCATACTTGTTCAATAAAGTCCAAAATTATGAGCCGATCACCTGGCTCACCTGCTATGACTATCCCACTGCCTATTTGATGGAGCAAGCCGGCCTCGACATGATCCTGGTTGGTGACAGCCTGGCAATGACCATGCTCGGTTTTGAAACCACCTTGCCGGCCACGATGGATGACATGATTCGCCATTCAGCCGCCGTCCGGCGAGGAACACCCAATACATTCATCGTTGGCGACATGCCCTATATGAGCTACCAACCGAGCGTGGAAAGCGCCATCCGCAATGCAGGCCGCTTCATGGCTGAAGCAGGTTGTGATTCGATCAAGCTTGAAGGCGGGTTTGAAATGGCTGACCGCATCCAAGGGATTGTCAATGCTGGCATCCCTGCCATCGGTCATCTGGGGTTAACCCCCCAAAGTGCTTCCGCTTTAGGTGGTCATAAAGTGCAGGGAAGGGCAGCCAAATCTGCCAAGAAGATCATTGATTCTGCCAAGGCACTTGAGCAGGCCGGTGCTTTCGCCATTCTCCTTGAAATGGTCCCTGACCGCATCTGCAAAATCATCACCGAACGCGCCGAAAACTGCATCATCATGAGCCTGGGATCCGGCCCATCTGCTCATGGTCAGTTATTGATCTACCACGACATGTTTGGCCTGTATCCACGCTTCAAGCCACGTATGGCCAAGGTGTTCGGAAACGCAGGTGAGGTGATACTGAACGGTCTCCAGCAGTACGTCTCAGAAGTTACTGATAAAACCTTTCCACAGCCTGAGCACTGGTTCACCATGAAAGATGAAGAATATGACGAGTTAATGGGCATGATATGAAGTATGCCAGCCGGACCCAACATTTAATGCCCGAAGGGGCATACCAGGTCTTGGCGCGCGCCCAATCTCTGGAAGCAAACGGACATAAGATCATTCACCTCGAAATTGGCCAGCCGGATTTCGAGACCTTTGAAAATATCAAACTTGCCGGGATCAAAGCAATCAAACAGGGGCTGACACGCTATACTCCTCCCATAGGGATGAAATCCTTGCGCGAGGTGATCGCTGAGGACGCTGGTCACCGGCGTGGGATAGAGATCCATCCCGACCAGGTGGTTGTCAGCCCAGGCGCTAAACCCAACCTTTTCTTCCCCACCCTGGCGTTGGTTGAGCCTGGTGATGAGGTCATCTACCCCAATCCTGGCTTCCCGACCTATGAGGCGATGATCCGGGTGGCTGGCGGTACCCCAGTACCAGTGCCTTTGCTGGAAGAAAATAACTTCTCATTCGACCTGGAAGCCTTTAACCACCTGGTTAATGACCACACCAGGCTGATCATCCTTAATTCACCCAGTAACCCTACCGGTGGAGTGATTCCCAGGTCTGATCTTGAACAAATTGCTGCCGCCGCCCAACGCCACAACTGCTGGGTCATGTCAGATGAGATATATGCGCGCATTGTTTATGACAATGCTAGTGTTCCGTCAATTGCTACTCTGCCAGGTATGCTGGATCGTACGATCATTGTGGATGGGTTCTCCAAGACTTATGCCATGACAGGCTGGCGGCTCGGTTTTGGCATTATGCCCAAGGATCTCGCCAATAAGGTCCAGTTATTGCTCACCCATTCAGTGGGCTGTACAGCTCATTTCGTCCAGGTCGCCGGGATCGAAGCACTGACTGGTCCCCAGGAACAGGTGGATCTGGTGGTGGCAGAATATCAACACAGGAGAGATGTCCTCGTCGATAGGTTAATTGCAATTCCCGGGGTGACCTGCCAGCGTCCCCAGGGTGCCTTTTACGCCTTCCCCAACTTCAAATCATTTAGGCGATCTTCTTCCGAAATTGCTGACTTGCTCCTGGAAAATGCCGGTGTGGCTGTATTACCCGGTTCTTCTTTCGGGGAGTATGGTGAGGGCTACCTGCGCCTGGTCTATTCGAACTCACTAGAGAATATTGAGCTGGCGGTTGAAAGGATCCGGCTTGTATTATTGACACATTTGGAACCTGTTCATTAAAAACATTACCTATCAGATATAAATATCGTAGGTAAGGTTTGATATTTTGTACTAACAAGTCCTTATTGTTGGAGTTGCCATTGCAGCTAATATACGATAGGATATAGTTACTCAGGAAAGTTGGGCGTCTGTGCAGATCCTATCCACCAAGCTATCCATTCCTCCTCCTCGAGCCAGGTTGGTACAACGGCCTCGGCTGATCCAAAAACTAAACCAGGGACTAGAGTGTGGATTTGTTTTAATCTCAGCTCCCGCTGGCTATGGCAAAACTACCTTACTGAGCGCATGGCTGAGTAAAGTGGATTGTACTGCCACATGGCTTTCTCTCGATGACAGCGACAATGATCCTACCCGCTTCCTGACCTATTTAGAAGCAGCTTTTCGAGTTATTGACCCTTCAATCGAAAATGATTTCGAAAGCATGCTTGGCTTCAATACCCAGCCAGATGTTGAAACCCTCCTTACCCCTCTGATCAATCATTTATGCGAATTAAACCATCCATTCTGCCTTGTTCTGGATGATTACCATTTGATACAAAACCAGATCGTTCACCAGTCAGTCGAATTTCTCCTTGAACACCGCCCACCAGCATTTCATATGGTCATTGCCACGCGGGCTGATCCACCCCTCCCCTTGGCGAGATATCGTGCACGGTCTGAAATGCTGGAGCTTCGATTGGCTGACTTGCGCTTCACATTTCAGGAAGCTGCAGATTTTCTAAATTGCACCATGGGGTTAAAGGTTATCCCCGAAGATGTAACTCGGATTACCAAGCGCACTGAAGGTTGGATTGCTGGTTTACAAATGGCAGCATTGTCCATGCAGAACACGGATGATATCCCCGGTTTCATTACTGACCTAACAGGTACGCATCATTATATTTTCGACTATTTGATCGAAGAAATCCTCGGGCAACAATCGTCGGAGATACAGCGCTTTCTGCTATTCACCTCTATCCTGGAACAATTAACCGCTCCTTTATGCGATGCCCTGCTTGACAGTGAAGCGGAATCCTTACCCACGCGTCCATCATCAGTTATTCTCGAAGAGCTTGAACATGCCAACCTGTTTATCATTCCACTGGACAATGTGCAGCGTTGGTACCGCTACCATCCATTGTTCTCTGAGCTGTTACGCGGTTATCTCCAGCAGAATAACGCTGACCAGATACCAGCCTTACACAATCGAGCCAGTGTCTGGCTCGAGGAGCATGGATTAATCCCCGAAGCCATCCGCCACTTATTCATGGCCGGTGACTGGGAAGGTGTTGTTAGGTTAGTTAGCGCCAATATATTCGCCCTTTTGGAACAAAATGAGCTGAACAATGTAGCCAGGCAACTTGACATCCTGACCAGTGAGAAAACCATTGCCCGCCCCTGGTTGTTGATGGGACGTGCCTGGTTAGCTGCATACACGGGGCAATTGGACTCTGTCGAGCCAATCTTGAAGATGGCAGAATCTGAGATCAGTAACTTGAATAGCGAATTAGCGCTGCAAACACTTGGTGGTCATATTGCGGCGATTCGAGCATACACCAACTGGATAGGTAACAAACGGGAGATTGCCGCAAGTGCTGCCCAAGCTGCTCTTGAATGGCTGCCTGAAACTGAACGCCTTATCCGTTGCCAGGCTGCTACATTGTTAGGTTTAACCCTTAATGATTTTAAAGACCGTGAAAAAGCTTTAATGCAAGCTCTTGCTTACGCCAGAGAAACCAGTGTCTCACACGTAACCATCTTTGCCCATGGTTGCTGGGCATGGATGCTCGCCATACAAGGCAGGCTGCGCGAGGCACATGCTGCTTGCCACGAAGCAATCCGGATGGCTCAATCGAGCAGCTCACCCAAGGCATTACCAACCCTCAGCCATGTTTATTCAACGCTAAGTTTTGTACTTTGTGAGTGGAATGATCTGGAAGGCGCATTGTTCTACTCGAAAGAGGCGGTTAACCTGGCGCGCAAATGGGAGCAGGCAGACGCATTACACTTTGCCCTTGATAATCTTGGATATGCGTTGTTTGCATCTGGTGATGTTGTAGGGGCATTCAATGTACTCCACCAGGCATGGCAGGTTGCCCGCCATACTTCTGCCTGGTTTGAAGAGATCACAATTTCACAAGAGGTTGAATGGTATGTAGCAATGGGTAATTTGGAGGCAGCATTAGGACGTTTACGCCTGCCTCAGGTAGATATTGCTGAAGCAGACAGAATGCCCTTTGGCTCCTTTAAAAGTCAATTAATACCCCTTACCTATATTCAAATCTATATCGCCCAAAAGCAATATTCCAAAGCCTTGACACTGCTCGAAGTATTTATAAAGGAAGTGGAAAAACGATCAATTGGTTACTATCTTATACGTGCACTCACATGGCAATCTTTGGCGTATCACGGGTTGAGACAGGAAGAACAAGCACTCACCTGTTTGAAGCGCGCTCTGAGGCTTGCTGCTCCTGAAAGCTTTGTACGTACCTTCATTAGGGTAGGACCTGAATTATTACCTTTGTTTCGTCAAGCACGCACAGCCAGGATCATGCCGGATTATGTCGATATTCTATTGGCTGCATACGAGAAGGGAATCAAAGACCAACCAGTCAAGGTGGTAACCACTTCTGTTTTGGTTGAACCCATTTCGGAACGAGAGATGGATGTACTTAAATTATTGGCGCAAGGCTGCACCGACAAGAAAATCGCTGAGACTCTGGTGATCGCCCGCGAAACAGTCCATAAGCATCTCAAGAATATTTATGGCAAGCTGAACGTGCATAGCCGCACGGAAGCCATCGCGCGTGCCCGCGAGCTGAACTTGCTATAAACCCTATTCGACTTTAAGCACCACCTAAATACCCCATCAATACCCTAAACAGGGCCTGATTCTTCTGCCCATTTATTCTATTATAGAGCTGGTATATTCTACAAACCATAAAGGCTTGTTGCAAAGTGAAATGATGGACCCGAAAGAATTCAATACAATTAACATTTATGATGTCCTGGTCAAAGAAACACATGACCACTATAGCTCCGAGTGGTTCGGTAGTTTGACCCTCATCCACCAAGAGAATGGAAAGATCTTTCTGGACATCTCGTTCACCGATCAGGAAATAATTAGCGATTTCCAGGATCAAGCCAGGGATCGCAATGACGCTATTCTATCCATCGAGTGCATTGAAAATGGAAATCTACAAGAAGTCGAATCCATAACGATACAGAAATTCGCCATGGGTTTAAATCAATACATTGATTCTGAAATCTGACAGGTTGATCATGAGGAGTCATATTATGAACAAATATAATGCAATTAAGCCAAATAGCGAGATCGCAATACAAGTGCAAGGATTGACCAAGTCGTATGGCAAAGTTCGAGCCCTGCGCGGGATTGACCTGCAAGTACAACGTAGTGAAATCTTCGGTTTTCTGGGTCCGAACGGAGCAGGGAAGACGACCACCATCCGCTGTATGTTGGATATGATTCGTCCTGATGGAGGGAAAGCCCTTCTTTTGGGGCTCGATTCTCAGGCTAACGCTGTAGCTGTCCAAGCTCGTACTGGGTACCTGCCCGGTGAGATGCAATATTACGATAACCTGACCTCTGAGCGTCAACTACATTTTTTCAACGATATGCGCAGTGGCCGCGCTGAATGGGATTATGTTCACCACCTGGCTGACCGTTTAGCTCTCGATCTAAAACAACCAATTAAAAACCTGTCGAAGGGCAATAAGCAGAAGGTGGGCGTCATCCAGGCATTGATGCACCGACCTGAGCTACTCCTCCTGGATGAACCAACCAGCGGTCTGGATCCCCTGATGCAACAGGAGGTGCTGGGGC